>PVMK01114903.1_pt1 | contig 89984 bp, 79 predicted proteins | sample 1853481 | NCBI WGS metagenome assembly PVMK01 (sample SAMN08533507, study PRJNA380276) | Marine sediment metagenome, whole genome shotgun sequencing project.
CACTTACATTAAATTTGGCGATCAGGTATGCTTCGATACTTTCAGCTCTTTGTCGCGCCAACGCAAGGTTATAGTCGGAAGAACCGGTACCGTCTGTAAAACCGAAGAGTTGAATCTATTGTCATGGGATTTGATTAAACGGTGATCTGTTTAAAGTGCTTGATCGATTTATCTGCAGGCCTCCATTTGTGAGGCCTGCATTTATGTTTTGGGAATGAAGCCTTCGATATTCATTTTCCTTACAAATTTCGATTAACTTAGCTTTACTTAGTTGTCACTACCGAAAATCTTAAAACGGCTACCATCCTACACTCAAACCAATGAAAGCGTGAATTGTTGATAATATTTCACGCTTTTCTTGTTTGTATGGATACACAAGATATTGTGATGGTGATATTTGGTGTGAAACTTGGGATACCTCCAACAAAGTTGTAACAAACCCCAATTGCATGTTACTGCTATGAAAATGTAAATATCAGAGCTAAATATTATTGTGATATCGTTTTTTCAAAAAGGTAAATCCTTTATCGGGGGGTTTGCCTTTTTTGCATTTTTGTAAGAAATAGGATATATGTACTGAACGAGACTTGGTTTCAGGTTTTGTGTATGGCAAGATATCCCCATACAATACATATCTTTCTTGCCCAACCAAGACTACCACACTGTATTATATTATTCTTGACGTTAGAGATTAAATATGCTTCTTTAAGATAATCTTTATTTGTCCGATTTTCATCAGGTTATCTCAATTAAATATACACTGTAGAAATACATCATCGGGTTCTCATCCAGAACCCGAGCACTTTTCATTCATCAAACTGCACGATTACTATGATCAACTTACAGTCTCGAATTTACATGCTACGTAAATCGTATTGTATATGGTAAGTCATTGGGAAAGGTCGTATCATGCGGCGCAAGCATCGCTAACAATAAAAAGAAAGGAGGAGGATATGCGAAAAGGTCTATTGATTTTGACAATCGTTGCGCTGGTCACCGGAGGAATAATTGCGATATCCGGCGCTGGTGGGGACATGCCACCGGCTGATGCAGACAAGCTGTGGTCATACATGACTACTGATAATCCATATACGGGGTGGGGATTCTGGCCCGGCCACGAGGGTATATACCCCGGCAAAAGTCCCCACGGCGCCTACTTGAAGGTTTATGCCAATACCGTGGCGCTCAAAGCGGCGCACGAGGGCAAGCCCATGCCCGATGGCGCGATTATCGTCAAGGAAAACTATGGCAAGGATAAAAAGACCCTGATGGCGGTCACCCCGATGTACCGTATCAAAGGGTATAATCCTGAGGGCGGTGACTGGTACTGGGCCAAGTACGGTGCTGACGGGAGCGTGCTGAAGGCCGGCAAGGTAAAGGGTTGCATCGATTGTCATACCGTTCAGAAGACTAAGGACTGGATTTTCACTCCTGCCAAATAGCCCACATTCATCACTGCAGTCAAGGAATGCAGGGGCGGGTGTTTAGGAAGCTCGCTCCGATGCTACAAGATTATTGACAAAAACGACAACTGTGAGGTTGGATATGATAAGCGCTTTGTATCAGGCCCTTGCAAATATCGGTTACACCCATCCACTTCATCCAGCAGTAACGCACATTCCGGTGGGGTTAGTCATCGGCGGATTTATTTTTGCACTTACCGGAACCATACTGAAACGTCCTTCCCTGACCAAGTCTGCACGCCATTGTTTCTGGCTGGCGCTGTTGGTTCTGCCGGTAGCCGTCCTTTTTGGCCTGATGGACTGGCAGCACTTCTACGCCGGTGCCTGGCTTATGCCTATCATCATGAAGATGGTTCTGGCAGCTGTTCTGCTTTTCCTGTTAATCGTCACGTTGATTCCATTTCGCGAAAAAATCCCCTTGGTTTTTTATTGTCTCTGTCTGTTCATTGTCATCGGTATGGGCTTTTTCGGGGGAGAACTGGTATATGGGACACGAAGCACAAAGGAAGCGCCTAAGGATGCCGAAATTGAACAGGGAGCGACCTTTTTTGCTCAGAACTGCGCTATGTGCCATTACAGTGATCGAACGGATGCCCGGATCGGCCCCGGTCTGAAGGATCTGTTCCAACAGGACAAGCTGCCGATCAGTGGCAAACCGGTTACATACGACAGCATCAAATCCCAGCTTAAAACACCCTTTGACAGAATGCCAGCCTTTGCCGATATAACGGAAGAAGAACTTGGCGCCCTGATCGAATATCTAAAAACCCTTTAACAGCCGATTTTTCTTTTAACCACGGCTTCAACCCTATTTGTTGGCTTGATGCAAAAAAGTTGATTGATGATCTATTATCCTATTCGAAAAATTATTTTAAGCAGAATATTTAAATAAGGGAAAATCGGTTTTATGGGGTTTGCCCTTTTCATTTTTATGATATATGTAAACAGCATGAATTAGCTTTAGGTTGTGTTTATGACATATTTGATTTCGATTAGAAATCCGCTGAAGATTCCATCGAATGTCATTTTTTACTTATACTTCCTGTGTGTTCAAACAGATCCTTTGGAAACTGGTTTGACAGTTGTGAAGAGGTTTCATGTGTTCTTAATTCTCATACGTTCGCTCATTATTGTTACTTTGATTTTTTTTACTACACTCCCCGGGAATGCTGGTGATGGGAAATGGAATACAGTCGGGCTTCGAGCTGGAGTGGGTGATTCTAGAAATGACGAGTCTTTTTCACAATACGAAGCTTATGTAACTTTTAATCTGCCTTGGAAGTGGAGATCGAGCCACGATTGGATTGTCGGATCATTCACTGGAGTTAATGCCGGTGCAGTCACTTGTGCAGGTACTGGTTTTATTGGGTCGATTGGTCTTGGTGTATACATTTTGACACCCGCTGAAAGTGTTGCTTTGTCTGCGGGAATTTACCCTACTTATATCGGACAATCAATTTTCGGAAATGAGGATTTCGGGGATACTTTCCAGTTTACTTCCGCTGCGGGCGTAAATTTTAATTTTCACCAACACTGGACCATTGGATATCGTTTCCAGCACATGTCAAACAGTGGCCTATCCGATCAAAATCCAGGCCTCAATACCCATATGATTGAATTGGGTTATCGCTTTTGAGAATTATTATATGTTTTTAAAAGATCGACTTTTTCCAAAAGCTTGAAATGCCTTTGACAAAAGTTTCTGTTACCCTGCCTTAATCCTTCAACTCAAACACCTCAAAAATGGTTACGTTTCGGATCGAAAATCATCAATTCGAAACTTGTGAGTTCTGCTATGAAAATGTAAATATCAGAGCTTAAATATTATTGTGATATCGTTTTTTCAAAAAGGTAAATCCTTTATCGGGGGGGTTTGCCTTTTTTGCATTTTTGTAAGAAATAGGATATATGTACTGAACGAGACTTGGTTTCAGGTTTTGTGTATGGCAAGAAAACACAAGTTCGGAAAAGCACCAATTTTGATGCTGGATTGTATGATATCACAGGTTTCTTGTGGGCTTTGATAACTCAACATATCACAACCAATGCCAGAACCGAGATATGGGATGGAATCACAACACCATTAAAAGCACTCGATAGATATTTTGTCTGGCAGATATCGGGATCCGGTCTTATTCCATTCTTATTTAAAAATATGAAGTTAAAATGCTTTCTAAAAAATAAAGAAAGAAAACAACGGGGTCGCCCATTAAAGGGCGGGTCAAGAGAAAAAACACCTCCCCGTGCAAAAAAATAGACCTTTTTCGCTTGCCCCTTGATGGATTCGTAAAAAGCCCGAATAAGCAGGCTGATAATGTATTAAAATTAAATAGTTCAGGCTTTTTACGAATCCATCAATTTCCCGCAACAGCACGGCCTTGCTTTACCACCTGTCCGCATCCGTTATTTCATTTTTATCGGTTATCGGTCAGTAGATACTGATCCGCACCAGTCACCCATCAGGTTCAAGGCAATAGTGTTTTATGCACAATGCTTAAAACACAGCCCCTGGTCTATGCAGACCCCAGAAAATCTTCGGTGCCATACCGTGTTCAATTGTTTTTATCACAAATCTTATGGTTATTAGCCAACCCCTTGTGGACTCACGGCATAGGCGAATCAGGATGTTAAAACGATTGCCATCTGTTGGTGGGCGTTGCAGTTACCAATCAAACCTTGTGGTTTTAAGCCAACCCCATTGCCGGTTCTCTGCTACGCCCAAAATTCAAATCATACCCTCTCCTCAAATATTTCCATCTTTTAACTGCTCTTTGTTTCTGATAACAAGGCCATTACTTTTTTTGTGTGGGTGCGGCAGATACCAATCACGTCTTTTGGTTTTATACCAACCCCTATACCGGTTCTCTACCGCACCCAAACCGATTATCTAAAAAGCATGTCTTCATCAAACGGTACTTGATCCCGCATGATAAAATAGGAAGCACGGGCCAACTTGTTGGCAAGGGCCTTGGTGGCAACAGCGCCGTTGGCTTTAGCCATCTTTTGCTGATAAAACCTCTGGGCCTTGGGAATGTATCTTTTGGCAAAGTGAGCTGCTTCAACATAGGCCCAGGCTAAATACTTATTGCCGTTCTTCTTGTTGTTTTCTCCTTTCTTCTTACCATTTGAAAGTCTTTTACTGCTAACACAGCGGCAGTAGGAGGAGTAATTGCCGACTTTGGAAAACCGACCTATATCTCCTACCTCAAGCATAATTGTGAGACCCAGAATTATTCCAATCCCAGGGATGGTCGTCAGCATCACAAATTCTTTGCGAAACTTAACCTGGGATTTCACTTCTTTTTCTATACCCTTGATAATCTTTCCCAAATGCTTAATTGTAGAGATATTATTTTGGGCCATGAACACCAGGTTCGAAGAATCGAATAGATTGCCGGCATCATCCATATTAAGCTTCTTGATGTCATTACCAGAAATCTTAATTCCAAGATTTCTGGTAATTGTACTTTGAAGGCTTAAAATATTTGCTGTTCTGTGTCTTACAAAAAATAGTCTTCTACGAAGTAAATCGCGAACAGGTCTTTGTTCTTTTGGGTAGATATAACCTTCAGGCAAAATGTTTAAGTGTTTCATGTGCGCTAACCAAAAAGAATCCCATTTGTCATCCGTATGTTTTATGCCTTCGTATTGTTTGATTGCCGATGGATTGGCCAGATGGACCCTATAGCCATGTTCTTGCAACCCATCCACAAGCCAGTACCAGTTGTAGGTGGATTCAACTATAACACCTTCCAGATCAGCCTTGAATGGTTCCAAAACCTTTAAAACATTGTTTAGATCGTTTGGCTGCCTCCGGCCAAATAGCCTTTTGTAATCCTGATCCATAATGCCGATGTAATTATTGCTTGAATGTAAATCGATTCCAGCGTATGTTCTCATAAGACACCTCCTAGATCCTATTAAATTAATAAATTATTTGGTCCATAGCATTTTATGCTATGGATGGGGAGGTGTCTTTTTTTAAGCACATCTGGCTGTAGTGACATTTAGCGAAGCGGTCCGAAGGAAAATGTCACGCTGGATGAGCAATACCCCTTCTATGCTACATAGATAAATCGATATGCTTCCTTGTCAAATGCTCAGCCCTTTATATGATTATCACGTCTTCATTCTTGACAGTTTTCGGCACAATGTGAAGAATGAAGATCTTGGCTGTCCCAAAATGTATCTTTGCCAGAGACATACGGGTAAAAAATTAAGAGATATTGGTTTCCATTTCGGTATCGAGGCATCCGGTGTATTCTAGACGCGCCAATCTAAAACACAATAAAATGGAGATAAATAAGAAGCTTAAAACAGAAAAGATAATTAATCTGTCAAGAATGAAGACGCGACCCCGTTGTTTTGGTGGCATAATAGACGGCACAAACACCGCAATATAAGCCGCAGGGTGCTAAAAATTTAGGGTTTATTTCCATAGGATATCTCCTTGTCAGTTAGTCGTTATTTATTTTTCAAAACCTTTACACCCAGTCTTTTCACCATGTTTCCTGGATCTTGGGTACTCTCGACAATGAACCGGTTTAACGTCATTGATCCGACAAATATATTTATTCTGTCTGGGTAATTTTCTCAACCATGGGCATCTTGGAACATCATCTCTTGTTATAGGGCTAATCCAGATATCATGTACAAAATGATCACCACCAATGGGTATGGGATCAACCCATTCTAAAATATCTTCTCGCCCTTTTTCTTCCCAGAGTCGTATATCTTCCTCGGTTGCACAGGTTTCAAAAGCATCTCTTAATTTTAGACAACAGTTTCCGCATTGTTTACACTTGAAACCTGATGGTGGCATAATATTATTCCAAAAGGGAAATTTGAAGAATCTTTCAAAATAAATAGACTAACAAATAACCAGGGAGTTCTCAAGCTCCATTATTCACTCAAACCAGGCATTCACATCAAGTCGATCCCTGATAAAGTTCAAGGTATCGATACCACCAACCTTACCATTTGTTACCCTTTTAACGTCAGGATTCTCAACCAAATCAAAATCCGATATTGGATGTTTCTTTCTTGCATTTCTTCAACAGGCTGAAAAAACTGTCAAAGATTGTCACGATTGTTGTCAAACATTGTCATAATCCCTACTCAAACAATCCACACAATTGAATTAACCGACTGATATCTATTCATTTGTTGAATTTATTTAAGTGAGAATTCCCTACCTTGCACGATTTTTGCAATAAATTGAATTAGATTAGTTCACCTAAATAGAATTCTCGGGTGTGCGTGCATCTTTTCTACCGGATATCTTTAAAAAAATAATAAAAGAGTTGCTCCGGTGTTAATAACGGCATTTCGGGATACTATTTAGGTGGGTGAGTTATCATATTTAGAGGATTACTGATCATGGAAGTATTCTTCAAAATATTGTTTTTCGTTTCAGTTATAGCGGCCATTTTATGTCTGTGTGTTTTTTTAGGTAGCTTATTTATTTTGTTTCAAAAGAACGAATTGCCGGATATTGAAGATGTTGAAGTCAGAAACAACTGTTGAAATCATGAATAGAGATTGTGCTACAAGCAATTTGGCTGAAAGTAAAGACGAGTCAAGAACCATTTTGGACAAGTATTACAGCGTACAGTTCTCCTTAAGTAGGATGGATCCGGCTTATCTGTTCAAATTGCGAGATATCTCAAATAATGGGCTATGCATTCTGGTAAAACAAGATTCCACCGTGTTCAGACAATTGAATGAAGGTGATATATTGGACATGGAATACAATCCGACAAGATCTTCAGGCCCCACCAAACTTTTAAAAACCCAGATCACATCCAAAAATAGTTGTGATCGTTTTAAAGGGCATTCTCTTATCGATCTGACGATCATTGATAATTAGAATGGGTGAATTTGATTAATCGAAGACAAAAAATGTATACACTTTCTCATTACATAGCTTATCCATTGAAGGCAAAGGATAAAGCCGTATTGGTTCCAGAGTGGAGAAAATGAACAAAAATTCCTTAAAGAAAAGCATGGAATCTCTTATGAGGAGAAATCCCGAAATCGAGATTGTCAAAACCGGATTGCCGAAAAAATTGATGATTAAAAGAATAGAGGTCTTAAAGAAAAGCAGAGAATCTCTTATCGGGGGAAGGGCCGAAATCGAGATTGTTAAAACCGGATTACCGAAAAAATTGATTAAAAGAATAAAGGTCGTTTGTGAAAATAAGGAAATGAGCATTCAGGATTTTGTGAGCGATGCCATAATAGAAAAATTAGAGCTTGTTCACAAAGAAAGGAGAAAGAAACAACGATTGTAAACCTTCCCATGAATGTTTTCGATAAAGAATTATGGAAGATAAGATATGTAAAAACTGTTGGTATTACACTCCTGGCCCCATCACGAAAGAAAATCTCGATGATTCTGTATCGCCTGAAGGGTTCCCTTATTGCGAGCTTAATGATGGGTTTCCTGTTGGAAAGCCTGATGATACTTGTAAAAATTGGAAAAGTAAGAGATTGGAATTGATAAGCGTCACTAAAACCATTTTCGGCTTTTAGCTATCATATTGTATTGGAGGAACCATGGAAATAGACTCATCTTCATTAATTAAAATTATTGTTGTTCTAATTATAGGATGTGGTGGGATCTGTAGTTTTCTCATTTGGCGTCACGATAGAACTAAAATTGCATTAGGGTTGCGTCGCAAATTACATCAAAATTTGATTGAACTGATGAGATTAAGTGAACTCTATACAGAAGTGAGAGATAATGCCTACAATTTAAATGATGTAAATCGCAAACTAAATTCCGTGAAAGATAGAATTGAAATTGTACAAAAAGAAATTATGACATTAGAAAGAAAATTGTCAAAAATTGAGAACAGGATGCCAGAGGAAATCGAACTAAAATATATTCCACCGTTACAACCAGATTAAGTCAATTCATTATCGTCACAATGTCTTTGTCACAGGTCGAGCTTGAATTGACACCTTGATACAAAGGGCGACCAGGCCCTTCAGATTCCGCTACAGAGGCCGCCAGGAGCCGTATTTGAGGCGAAACATATTGAGGAAAGGAGAGGTAGAGGTATCTATTCTTCATCTTCGGGATAAAACGTAAAGTCTGTTGTTGATTTTTTGGCAAAGAATTTTAGAAAGCTGATTTCCTTTATTCCTTCCAAATTAATTTTCGGGCGATCCTCATTCTCATTTAGTAAGGTTTTCCTTAAATTAGGATTTTGGTGAGTTAAGATGACGGCAATTTTTTCGGCCTCTTCTGGATTCTCTGCCTTTACAAATCTCGTGGCATAAAACCCAAACTTTCTGGGTTCACCGTCAAGATTGAGGAAAAAATTCTTTCCATGGAGTTTAACCTTGAATCTTTTCATAAATTCTCTTTTCTGGCTAACATTAGATATTAAATAGTCGGCGTGACAACCTGTTTACTATAATGAGATATTTACTGCTCTTTTATGAAAAGACATTGGAACCGAGTAATACGGATCAGCGTCTACTGGCAATAACAAGACGTCTGTAACCAACACTTCTTTTTGTGTATGCTGACAATCCAAACAGGCCCAATATTCCCATTGAAGTTCGACAGCATAATCCAAACAACTTCGATAATAAGGGCAAAAAACATTTCTATCGCCTTTGGTGTGAACTGGATTTTGATCATGATCCATGGCTTGACTCCTTGGTTGAATTTCATGCGATACAAACTTCGGTTCACGTTATATTTTGTATATCCCTGCTGATGACCGAAAAATAAGATGCACCCGAATCGGAGAAACCGTTGATTAAGTGCCACCTCAAACTCCCTTTGTAAGTATAACCTCTGGAGGCGTTTCGCCATCCCATGGTATTTTTATAGGTGTTGAAGTTGGGTGGCACTTAATTGCGTTAATACATATTGATTACAAAGAGTTTTCCGAACTTGGTTCATAGTTATAGCAGAAACCATGCCAAATCTTTCTGCAAAACTTATAAGTGCCATAAATTCAGATATTTAGATTAAATAGGCGAATTGCATACTTAAATTTTTGACATTATTTAGCAGTTACGATGCCGCTTTTTGACAGGTTTTTAAATATTTCTGGGGTGTAATGTTGATGACCTGATAAGGATGTTTGGAGCCAACTCTATTATCGCTCATGTTGCCAGGGTTGGGAGCAACTACGGCGGAAACAGCACTCGATTTATGAACCAATGGTTCCGAATAAATGGGTACAAATTGACAGATGTTGAATCTGTTCAACTTGAATTTAAGTATAAGAGTATCAGGAGATCCGAGGACTTGAAGGGAGCATCCGAAAATATATCCAACGCATTACACTTTGATACTGACCTTTAACTCCCGATATAGCCCCTGGGCAAATGTAGCCCCAGGGGTTTCTTTTTGCCCTTTCAGCGCCTATCCCGTGGATCTTTTTGAAAAACATCTTGACATATCACTTTGTGGTCATATAGTAAGATTTCTTCAATAATCTTCTTGGGAATAAATTGCTTTAACAGCCTGGGCCGTAACCTGATTTTGTGCGAGAAAATGTAGCCTCCCACTAATACGGCCCAGGCTTTTTAATGCCATATCCAGAGCAAACCCGACCTCATCTTTCTTATCGTTAATAATTCCACTTGATTTATTATCTGTTCGCTGATAGAATTATTTATCATTTAAATCATGGGGAGCTACAGCCCTCGCATAGGCCCTTGGAGTTTGTCTTTCTCCAGGGGTTTTTTATTGCCCATTCACCCTATCCCTCAATTTCCCTGAACACCTAAACTTAACAACCTTCCTTGGTTCCAACATCATAGCATCACCAGTATTTGGATTTGTTAAGTTTTTATTAAGAATTTTTCCGGTGCGATCTCAATCAGGCTGATCTATCCAGTTTTCAGTAGAAAAAAATGTTAAGTTTTGTTAAGTCTTGCAGGAGGCCATCAATCTGGAATTTAGCTGAACCATAAACCAAAAGGGGCGGCGGAAATGAAACATGATACTGTAGAACAATTAAATTCACTTTTAAAGAAGTTTGCGGAAGATCCAGATTTCTACACCAACAACCCATCACAACTGTTTAAAGAACATTCTATCAATGTGGTTTTTGCGTTTCTTCTCCACACATCATCCACAAGTAGTTTCAAAATGTGGTTTATGGATCCTACAGAATATACAGAAGATTTTTTGTATTATTTAAAAGAAAAAGGTTTTAACGAACAACACATAGGCATTACTTTAGAGGATAAGGATGATAAAAGGAAAATAGACGCAGCAGTTTCTATGGAATTAGATAAAATGGAACAAGAGATGAATTTTCATATTATATCTTATGAAGAAAACGAAGCTCGGTTGCTGTATATACTACATCTATTACTTCACAATGCCCTGACTGTCTTTCATCTTTACCGAAGGAATATAGGTGTCGGGCAAACAATGAGATTTACTATAAACCAACACAAAAAAGAAGCACATGACACTTATAGTTTTGATATTGAGGCTAAAAAGGAAAATATAGATTTTGGGCCAACGATCCATTAAAAAAGGGGCGGAAATGGAAAAAATATGTGATTACGGCTGCGGTCAGAAAGCGACTCATCAGTTTGCAAATGGTAAGTGGATCGCCCTCCGACTATATGAAAAGTCACCGCATATCGGCTCGGATCCGCAATTCTCTGTGTATTAACCTTTAAATAAAAGTCACGGTCGCTATGATATCTTTCACCGTGAGATTAACCCTTTGGGAAAACATAGGGGTCAGGTCGAAAGTGCCGGCTTTTACCGGCGCTTTCGACCCGACCCCTCTATGTTTTCGCACAATGCCCGCCAAACCTTTCGAGGAGAAAGGCTTTTCAAGAAAATTTACGCCGGTTGACAGAATTCCGCGGCGGGCAATGGTATCATCCAAATACCCGGACATGTAGATCATCCGGACGCAGCGCTTGGAGATTCTACGCCGTCTTGATGGTAATCTTTCCGCCCAGAGTGCCGACGGCCTCCATTTTCTGTGCCTGGGCAAAGTGGGCTTCAATGGTTAAAACAATGATATTCCCAGGTACGTAAGTTCCTGCTTCAACACGTCATACCCTGGTTTCAAACTGTGATTGTTCTGAATCGATGTACCCACCGTGGTTAACAGACTGCGTAATTTCGTTATATTCGGCTTGGCTTTTTCGAGTTCTGTACGACAGTCTCCGATAATTTCGATAATCTCACTTTTGGGGTGTTCCGGCAGATCTTGGAGTTGGTTGATGCCGGGTTTTATAGCGTCCAAAGCGTTTATCAGCTGCCGGGAGAGTTCCCCATCGATGGTCTGAATGGGAGCTGCGGGAGAATACATGTTGAAGATCTGTGATTCCACACCGGTTTCAGTCATTTCGCTTTTTTTCTTTAATGATTGTACAAACAGATCGATTTCATTTCCAACTTTATTCAATGCATGATCTCTGGCATTATCGAGCTGATATAACAGCTTCTCGGCCGTTTTCGGCGCATTAAGTATTTTAATGGTGTTTTTGATATAACCTTTGAAATCAGGTAATTCTTCGGGCAGTTCATGGGCGATCAACGCCTTTAGCTCTGAAGACAGTTCATCGGAATAATTTATACCCGTTGTTGTAATAAATCGATACAGGATGTGCCATATTAAATGCGCCCGATTGTTTACGGCTCGAGCACACAGATCGGTAATCCGAACCAGTGTCGCGCCGGAACCCAACGCGCCTTGCACAGCCATTTTCGTTTTTATCGCATTGAGTTCCTTCCGGAGCTGTTCCCATTCCTCTTTCATTTCCAGTTGCGTCCGCCGGCACGCCAGTTCAACGATTTTTTTATCCAACATAAAAACCTCTTTCCTCTATAGATTCGGCACTACGAAAAACCAAATGACCATAAAAACCGTCAGGCCGGTTACAACGAGCGTTGCCAATATCCAAATCACTTCTCTTCCGGGCGTCAGTTTTTTAACCATCGAAAGAAGATCTGGAATCTTCTTTTTTTTCAAATATCCTTCTATGCTATATTTAAAATCTTTCCATTCTCGATGTCGGGACATGGCACACATCATTCTCATCGCGTTCTGGGTTATTAATGCAACGACAGGGTTCACGTATTGTGATCATGCAGAAGATATTCTGGATATTGGGTTGTTGAATTCTACACCCATCCCTTTTGGATTGACCCAGACAATTTTACCTCTGGCTCGGATAGGGGTGTCAAAACTGGAGTGGAAAAGCGTCATAAAAACTTCTTCGTCAACAGACATGGAAGATGCAGTTTCGATAAATACGCCGCCGGAACTCGTATTTTTAGTGTATTCTCTAAAATTGTCCGTATCCGTTTCACAGATAGTATAAAGATACCTTATAGAAACAAAGAAATCAATCAAAATAGATACATCTTGGCACTTGAATATTTCATTCTTAAAAGCTATCCATAGGTATGCACCTGAATTCCAATATAATTTAATAAATCACAGAGGAGCAAAATTATGAGCCTGTTAACCGTAGATCGAGAAAAATGTAAACGTGATGGTATTTGTGCTGAAATTTGCCCTATGGGAATCATTGAATTTAAAGACAAGGATGCCTTTCCCACCCTTACCGATGGCGGAAATAAACTGTGTATCAGCTGCGGACATTGTGTGGCTGTTTGTCCACATGGCGCCATGTCGCATGTAATTATGAAATCAGAAGGGTGCCCGCCGGTAAAAGAGGACTGGTTATTTGGACCGGAACAAGTCGAGCATTTCTTACGCCATCGAAGGTCCATAAGAATATACAAAAAAAAGCAGGTTGAGCGAGAGGTTCTGACAAAACTAATTAATGTGGCACGCTTTGCTCCCTCCGGACACAACCGCCAGCCTGTCAAATGGCTGGTAATAAATGAAAGGGATGAGGTCCAACGAATAACTGGATTTGTTGTTCATTGGATGCGCCACTTAATCAAAGAAGATTCGCCCCTTGTTGCGGCGATGAACCTGAATCGAGTTGTTGGTTCCTGGGAAAAGGGAAATGACCCAATATGCAGAAATGCACCCCATGTTATTATTGCCCATGCCCATCAAGATGATGGATCGGCTCCGGCTTCTTGCACTATTGCCTTAACATACTTAGAACTGGCTGCTTCGTCTTTTGATCTCGGAGCGTGCTGGGCGGGCTACTTTAATGCTGCAGCAACCTTCTGGCCGCCAATGCAAGAAGAACTGGGGCTCCCTGAAGGAAATGTTAGCTTTGGATCAATGATGGTGGGGTATCCCAAATTTAAATATCACAGGTTGCCCCTCAGAAATGACGCCGAGATAATGTGGCGATAAACACAACCCCACGGCTTTTTTTCGACACCGGGATATAGCAATACATACAACGATTGCTATAGTTCTGAAAAACCTAAATGATGGGGGCGCCCGAAAAATAAGAAGCGAGGACTTGAAACGACAATCCACGCTTTTGTCAGGGTGATTTGAATCCGGGGGGTGCTTTTTCCCATGGGTAGCCGTTTTGGGCCATCCGGCAGCCCAAATCAAACAATTTATCTATGTACTCGGGATCGAACTCTTCTTTCGGCTTTTCGTCAAAATCAGAAGGAATGAAAGATAGGTTGTAATCCATTAGCCAAGATGTAATGGAATATGAAGAGAATTATTCTAATACTCTTATTGGTCTTAGTACCCTTTCAAGTTAAAGCCTTTGAACGCTATAACAGGGTGGTAAAATATGATAAGTATTTTTCAAAATATTCAAAGAGATATTTTGGTGTGAATTTTGACTGGCTTTACTTTAAGGCTCAGGCAGTAGCGGAATCAAGATTGAAAGCAAAAGCTAAATCAAGAGTGGGTGCAGTGGGCGTAATGCAAATTATGCCCAAGACATTTAAAGAAATCTCAAGAAAAAATTCAAGCATCAAGGGTACCAGAGAACAACCACGTTGGAACATTGCCGCAGGTATATATTATAATAGAATGATATGGAAAGCATGGAAAGCAGACCGCTCATTTCAAGATCGAATCAATTTTATGTTTGGCTCTTATAATGCCGGGAAAGGAAATATTCTTAAAGCACAAAGGATAGCAAAGAAAAAAGGGCTGAATATGAACCTATGGCAGTCTATAGAACAAACTCTGCCAAAGGTTACAGGCAAACAAAGTGAAGAGACTATTGGTTATATCAGGAAAATTAACAAAATTAAGGGAGTATTGAAATAATGGAGCTTTTCCATTACATTATTGAATTTTGGTTATGCCATAGTTGGTGCAATTCTAACATTACTATTTATGGTATTAGGTTATAAAATCTTTGACAAGATGACTCCATTCGACACTTCCAAACAATTGGCAGAAAACAACATAGCCGTTGGAATTGTGGTTGGGTCTATATTTGTCGGTCTGGGTATTGCCGTAGGCTTAGTTATAGGTATGGGGCTTAATTAGTCCCATCCAGAAATGCAATGCCCTTTTTGGGCCACATCCCATTGTCATCACTTTTTGCTTCACCGAAAATGCAACAAAACGAATGAGACTCTTAACTCTCCGTAATTGCAGATTTTACTGCCTTGAACCTTGATTGTAAATCAATCCGGAAGTCCTGCAGAAGAGCCTGCAAACAACTCGGGATCAATATGAGGATTTTGTTAAGTACTTCGGAAAAGATGAGGTCTTTGGAACCGGAAAAAATCATGCAAGATTACCGGGATTTTTTTGACTACCGGATCTATGAAAAAAAGAAGCTTCCATGTTCAATCGCTTCAAACGTTTTTTTTAAGTGATGGAACGGATCAAACCTTGATCTGTATTTAAAGTGCAGAAGGATCGGGGTCAAAGCTTGAATTGTGAATTAGCAGCAGCCGTTTACGTTTAGAGATGATAAAATAAGTATCAAATATCGCAGATTTTCTATAAGGTGTGCATCTTGGCAACCATGATTCCCCAAAATGTTGAGCGCTTTACAACAGAGGGAGAAAAACAATTTTATCGCTTTCTTGAATCTGTTGCCAAACCTGATTCTCAATACATTGTGTGGTATACACCTGATCTAAAAGGAAAGGAACCCGACTTTATATTATTTGGCGATAAGATCGGACTCATCGTTTTTGAAGTCAAAGATTGGGCCTTAGAGCAAATCCGAGAGGCAAATCCACAGCATTTCATTCTCAGTATGGGTGGAAAAACTAAATCCAAAAAGAATCCATTCCAAATAATTGCATGGAGATCGTGTCATTCGCGGTTTAAAAAGGTTTTCAAACACACAAAGAATACGAAAGGGTAAGGCGATAAATAAAACATGAAAACGACTTTGCAGCAGTTAAAAAAATGGATCCGGCTGGCGGAAAGCGAACATCTCGAATTCAAACAAGCCGGTCGGCAGTTCGATTCTGAAAAACTCACCCGTTACTGTGTCGCACTGGCCAACGAAGGAGGGGGGAAGCTCATTTTGGGGGTGACGGACAAACAGCCTCGTCAGGTTGCGGGGACTGAAGCTTTCCCGAATGTCGGCAAGACCCAGGCTCAGCTTTTGGACAGGCTCCACCTGCGGATCGATATGGAGGAGATGGTTCATCCGGACGGACGGATTGTCGTTGCGCATGTTCCCTCCAGGCCCATCGGAAGACCCATTGAATACAGGGGGGCCTACTGGATGCGCAGCCATGCCGCCCTTGTCCCCATGACGCCGGAAAAACTGCAGCAGATATTTGCGGAGGCGGAACCGGATTTCTCGGCTCAGATTTGTAAAGAGGCGACCATTGGCGCTCTCGATCAACACGCCATTGAAACATTCAGAAAAAGATGGCATCGTCGATCGGGCAATGACGAGTTGCTTAACATTTCTTCAGAGCAATTGCTTGAAGACGCCGAGCTTCTGGTTGATGGCGGCGTTACCTATGCCGCATTAATCCTTTTGGGCACCCGTAAAGCCTTGGGTATTCATCTTGCACAGGCCGAAGCTATTTTTGAATACCGATCAAAAGAAACCTCACTGCCGTTTCAGCAACGTAAGGAATATCGGAAAGGGTTTTTCCTGTACTATGACGATCTCTGGAATACCATCAATCTTCGTAACGATGAATATCAATACCAGGACGGCCTTTTTATGCTGACGGTTCCGTCCTTTAACGAACTGGTGATTCGTGAAGCCATTCTAAACGTCGTCAGCCACAGGGATTATCGGCACGCGGGTTCTGTATTCATTAAACAGTATCCTACCAAAATTGAACTTGTCAGCCCGGGTGGTTTTCCGCCCGGTATAACTCCGGAAAACATTCTCTGGAAGCAGCATCCTCGCAACCGGCGCATCGCAGAGGTGTTTGCCAGATGCGGAATGGTTGAGCGTTCCGGTCAGGGGGCCAACCGAATGTTCGAATTATGCGCCCGCGAGAGCAAACATCCGCCTGATTACAGTGGAACCGATGACTATGAAGTATTCCTCACGCTATACGGGAAAGTACAGGATCCCCGCTTTTTAACATTTCTGGAGAAGATCGGCCGTGAGCGTCAAGTGTCTTTCGAAGCCACCGATTTTATCACCCTTGATTTAATAAACAGAGAAGAAAAACTCCCCCACTGGGCGCGTGATCGCATGCCGCCTCTGCTCAAGTCCGGAGTCGTTGAACGCATCGGGCGGAAATACATGCTCTCTAGAAAATATTACGAGTTTGTCGACCGGAAAGGCATCTACACCCGTAAACGTGGACTTGACCGTGAAACCAATAAGCAATTATTATTGAAGCACATTAAAGATAATAAAAACCAGGGAAGCCAATTCCGTGATTTAAAGGAGGTATTACCCTCACTCTCAAGGGATCAGGTGAAAAAGATACTTGCTGAAATGAAAAGGGAAAAAAATATATGTGTTGTTGGCAAAACCAGTGCAGCCAGATGGTATCCAGGTACCGGTAATTAATTCAGAAAGATACTGATTTTGGCCCAAGTTTGGCCCAAGTTTGGCCCAAGTTTGGTGCAAACTAATCTGCTAACCACCTGCATATACAATTATTTTATTATTTTCAATAATTGCGCTAAAAATAATTAAGGCGCAAGTTAGACACAATCCGGTCGCAATTGAACGACACGACACATCTCATTGTTTTTATGGATAGACATTTTTTTCGGACTTCCGTGACGCCCCTTAAATTATAAGTTTCTATTTAATCTGATATATGAGATAGGGTCTTGGCATGCCACGTAAAGCCCGTATTGACGCTCCTGGCGCTCTTCATCATATCATTGTGAGAGGCATCGAGCGAAGAAAGATATTTGAAGATGACACGGACAGGGTTAATTTCCTGGATCGACTCGGGAAGGTGCTCTCAGAAACCGGCACAAAATGTTTTGCATGGGCCCTGATCCCCAATCACTTTCATATTTTACTGCGCACGGGTGCTTACCCGTTAGCAACTGTTATGCGCAGGCTCCTGACCAGCCATGCCATGAATTTTAACCGCCGGCACCGTCGAAGCGGCCAGCTTTTTCAAAATCGTTACCCCGGTTAAATAGTTTTTGCCAAATGCACCTTTTCTTAAACTCATTCTGACGGGAACACGTTTCTCCAATTAAGATATTATTAGATTTAACAGGGCACGGCAAATCGATTCTCTGTCAAGAGGATACTTATCTATTAGAACTTGTACGGTACATTCACCTTAATCCGATCCGGGCCAGGCTCGCTTCAGATATAAAAACCCTGGACAAATATCCCTTTTGCGGGCACGGCGTTATCATGGGAAAGAAGAAAAAAGAGTGGCAAGACGATACTTATGTTCTGAAACTATTCAGTGACAAGAAATCAACTGCACGGCGGCGTTATAAAATATTTGTTCAGAAAGGCCTCCAGCAGGGCAAGCGCCCTGAGTTCACCGGAGGCGGACTTATCCGCAGCAGCGGCGGCTGGTCCGTGATCAAGTCCCTTCGGCGGGCAAACATCCACTTTAAAAGTGATGAACGTATTCTCGGGCGATTCTGATTTCGTTGAAGGGGTTTTAAAGACTGCCGATGAGTCTTTGGAGCGCAAGTACCTGCTAAAGTCGCAAGGCTATGATATAGACAAGCTCGCTGATAGAGTAGCTGAGAATTTTCCCATAAAACCGGACCAAATATTTCAACCTGGAAAGCAGCCGGTAAAGGTTAAAGCAAGAAGCCTTTTGTGTTACTGGGCAGTTAGGAAGTTGGGGATTACAATGGTGGAGCTGGCTTCGAGGCTCAATATCTCGCAGCCGGCGGTCAGTGTTTGTGTTCGGCGTGGAGAGCGAATGGCATCAGAAAACGATTATTCACTGACGGATGAATAGAATCTTATAATTTAAGGAGCGTCCCGGAAGTCTTTTAACAGTTGGTTCAGAACCTGTGATATCGTTTTTCAATAGGGCGAATCTTTTTCAGTGAGTTTACCCTATTCATTTTTTATGGTATATGTAATGAATAAAAATTAGTTTCAGCTTGTGGTTTTGGCAAGCTGTATCCCTTTTTCCATTTCAATTCGAAATCTTCAATTTTTGGAATTGCATGATTAGAAGCTATACAAATGATAACAACATGCAAATAAAATTAGACCGTTTACTTACATCAGAACTGTTCATATCTTTCTTTTATCGTTTTGTTCAAGCCTATTCATTGACGTTCCGTTTAAAAGTTGAAAATGAAAAAGAATGGATGGATTATCTCGAGAATGGTAATTCTGTATTGCTTTGCGCCTGGCACCAACAATTTTTTTCTGTTATTCGTACTTTTAAAAAATATAAAAACTTCAACCCAAGTATCATGATTAGTCAGAGCAAAGACGGTGAAATAGTAGCTAAGATTGCTATTCGTCATGGTTGGAATCCAGTGCGTGGTTCTTCTTCAAGAGGCGGGAGGGATGCTTTAAAAAAAATGATTGTAAATTTAAAGGAGTCCAAACTTGCGGGTCATATTGTAGATGGACCAAGAGGGCCGTCAGGGAAAGTTAAGGCTGGTTTAATCCGTTTAGCACATGCTACCGATGCCGTGATCGTTCCTGTTTATTCTTTTGCAGAGAATGGATGGTATTTTAACAGTTGGGATAAATTTCTTCTTCCAAAACCTTTTTCAAAGGTATTGATTCGTTTTGGGAAAATGATCAAATTTGACAGAGTGAAAGACAAAGAGCTTTTTGAAGGGCAAAGAAAGCGACTTGAAGAAATTATGCTTCCTTCGTTAAAAGTGTAGAATCTTTAAAGTGTGATGTATTTCCTTTTGCATTAATTTTATTTCATACCACCCTAATACACCTGTAGATGGTCGTGATAAATTGAGCCAATAATGGTCGTTTAAAAATGAGCCACCTCATCAGATTCAATCCTAAAATGCCTCTCAAACGCCTTGTTTATGCTATGCATTGTTGTACGTTTTGTTCATTCCGGTAATGCTAACTGCCCTTAGTGCTGAGGTCGAGCTGTGTCCGGTTTCACCATACAGATCAACCCCTTTAATTTGGAATAATATGAGCTGGTTGGTTTTTTGGTGATAAATGTCTGCGTCTAATTTATGCCGGCAAGAGGGGGTGGCATTAAGCATATATGATTGAGGAAATTAAAGAAAATGGCTGTAAAAAATATGGTTCTTCTCCAATTTAGTTGGAGAAGAGGGTTCGAGGATTCCAGGGGTCAAGGGTTCCCCGATGACGGGATCTTCGTTTCACTCCGACAAGAAATTGTTTTTTAAAGAATTTATCAGCGCCTTTAACATTCTTTCGATTTTTGCAATGTCTTTATTTAGTGTACCCAATTCACCTTTTTCAATTAAATCTAAATCCCCGCTAATAATATCTGCGTTTCCAGTGCGCAAACAGAACCATAAGATATGTAAAGCATCCTAACGTAATCCAAATATCTTTAAACAGAGTTCGTATGACTTTTCCCAGACTTTCAAATCTTTGTAATTCTTTAGCATTTCACTCGAACCTTGCCTGTCCCGGCGGGCATTTTGACGGGGAACCTTGAATCCTTGAACCCTCTGAGATCACACTCGCTCAATTGGAGACAACACACTTATTTTACCCTAATTAACTACAACTAATCGGGAGATGATCCAAAAATAATTGCTTTTTAGATGTTTTAGTATTATAAGTTTATAAGGTTTTTGCATGTAATAGTTTGAAAAAGTATAGATGCAAGAAATTATAGAGAAAGACTCAAACGCTTATAAAACTTTTACTATTTTCAAAATTTCTCGTTCACAGCAAATCGAATTTCCGGCATAACATCGCGCAAACATGCGTATCAAAACTAATCTACTTTAATCTCAATAATATGCTGTTTATAAAATTAATTTCTGTAGCACCGAGATAGACTTTTCATTTTTGAATCTATCCCTTGGACGTGAATATTTCGATCTGATAACCACAACTGTGGTATTAGAATAGTGAAATAAGCTATATTCAAACTGGCTGTATTCTCAGGTAAGTAAAAAGCAGATGTTTTATTAGGAGGGCTTTAGAGTTGAGTGTAAATATTAAAATGCCAAAGTTGGGTATGACCATGAAAGAGGGCAAAATCTCGAAGTGGTATAAAAATGAGGGTGACTCCGTTGAGAAAGGAGAGGATTTATTCGAAATAGAAACGGAGAAAATTACAAACAGCGTAGAATGTTCGGCAAACGGGATTTTATTTCAAATTGTCTTTCCGGCGGGAACGACTGTGCCGGTTGGAACGATCTTGGCCATTGTAGCAGAGGCCGGAGAGCAACCTGAACGTATTGAGGGTATCCAAGTTGGTGAGGTGGTCGAGGTGGAAGCGGATCCGTCCAAAAAATCGGAAGCAGCGTCAAAACCGGCGGAAAAGACACGCGTATTGGCTACACCGGCCGCACGTCGCCTGGCAAAAGAACTGAGCGTCGAACTGGCCATGGTTCAGGGCACGGGATCCGGCGGACGAATCAAGGAATTCGATGTGTTGAAGTTTCACGAGGAGGGACCGCCTGCCCCCAGAATTACCCCATTGGCGATGGAAATCGCAAAGCAAGAAGGACTGGACATTTTCAAAATTAAGGGAACCGGCGAAGGCGGTAAAATAACGAAAGAAGATGTGGAGCGCACACTTGCCGCAGAAAAGGGTGTTCCGGAGGAGGCACCTTCCGAGGTTACAGTGATCCCAATGAAAGGGATTCGCAAGGTTATCGCCGATAACATGCATGCCAGCTTGCAAAACACCGCCCAATTGAGCACCTTTACCGAAGTCGATGTTACCGAGATGGTGCGCTTCAGGAATCTGGTGCGAGAGGAGTATAAGAAAGAAGAAGTCAAAATATCTTACAATGACATCATCATCATGGCGACCGCATACGCCTTGAAACGTCATCCGAGCATGAATTCCACCTTAGTTGGTGACGAAATTATTCTTCATAATGCGGTGCACATGGGTATTGCCGTGGCGTTGAAAGAAGGTTTGATCGTGCCGAAGCTGCGGTACGCGGATAAAAAGAGCCTGCTGCAAATCGCCAAAGAGGCCAGGGAGCTGGCCGGGAAGGCACGCAAAGGCGTCCTTGGCATAGACGAGGTGACCGACGGCACCTTTACCATTACCAATGTCGGCATGTTCGGCATGGACGGGTTTACGCCGATTATAAATCCACCTGAAACCGGCATTCTCGGTGTCGGCAGAGTTGTCGAGAAGCCGGCGGTCGTCAACGGTGAGGTTGTCATTCGACAAATGATGACGCTCAGCCTCACCTTTGATCACAGAGTAGTGGACGGGGCTCCGGCTATGACCTTTTTAAAAGATCTGGCCAGGTATCTGCAGGAACCTATGTTGATGTTACCATAGAGTAGACAGGGAGAGTACGAGGTTAATTTTATGTATGATGTTGCAGTAATTGGAGGCGGATCAGGCGGCTATGCAGCAGTAATCCGCGCTGCCCAACTCGGAGGGAAAGCCGTGTTGATCGAAGCCGCGGATATGGGCGGCACATGTGTGAACAAAGGTTGCATTCCGAGCAAGATATGGCTGCGGGCAGCGGAGTTGCTTCAGCGCGTCCGCGCAGGCCATGAATTCGGTATTCAAGTATCGGATCCGAAAACGGATTACCAGGCCATTGTTGAACGTAAAAGCGGCGTGGCAGCGGAAATCCGCATGGGCATGGAAGCGCTGCTGCAGAATAACGGCGTTGAAATTGTCAGAGGACGGGCAATGTTAAAAGGTGCCCGTCATATCGATGTTGAAGGCCGAAACGTCGAAGCGAAGAAGATCATTATCGCCACAGGCAGTTCGCTGGCCGAGCCGAATGTGCCGGGTGTAGAAATGGCCGCGCTCACGACCGACGAAGTGCTGGACATGTCCGAACCGCCGTCCTCGGTGCTGATTTGCGGCTCCGGATACATCGAAGTCGAGATGGCGCACCTGCTCTCCGTCTTTGGTTGCAAGGTCACCATGGCAGCCGAAACAGCGCGCATTTTGCCCAAAGAAGATTCAGAAACCAGCCAGCGCCTCGCCCAAGCGTTGCGGGGAAACGGTGTGGAGATCATCGTGCGTGGCACCCTTGAAGAGATGAAAAAGACCAAGAAAGGCGCAGCCTGCAAGATCGTTGGGAAAAAGGAGCAGATCGTAACTGTAGAAAAGATTCTGGTCTCGAAACGGGTGCCCAATACTTCCGGTATGGGGCTTACAAACATGGGCGTAAAGTTGAACGGTGATGGGGGCATCCGGGTGGATGACCAGCTACAGACGTCGGCGAAAGGCGTATATGCCATTGGTGATGTAACGGGCGGCTGGATGCTCAGTCATGGGGCTTCTTCCATGGCTGTTTTTGCCGCAGAAAATGCCATGGGACATACAAGCAAATACCCCTTTAGACTCATCCCCCGTTGCCTGTGGACCCATCCACAGATGGCCTCTGTCGGGCTTTCTGAAGATGAGGCCGAAAACCAGGGGCTTGATATCGAAACAGGGAGCTTTCCCTATTCCATCAACGGTTTGGCAATGGCATACAACGAAGTGGACGGTGCAGTTAAAATCGTATCCGACGCACGTTATGGAGAAATTCTGGGGGTTCACATCGTGGGGACGAATGCGACCGAAGTGATCGGAGAGGCGGTGCTGGCCATGCAACTGGAAGCCACTGTTCAGGAGTTATCTCGCAGCATTCGGATCCATCCTACTTTTTCAGAGGCTTTGGTGGATGCCGCCCGGGATGTCAAAAGCTGGGCGTTGTATTTGCCTCGAGGATAGCTCAAGATAGTTCGCTTCGCCCCGCCTGCCATTGCAAGCTCGCCCGCCAGCCAAGCCTGCCCGGCATTCGCCTAAGGCGTAGCCGATGGCGGACGGGCAAGGCGAGGCGGCCTGGGGCACGAGCGGGCAGGTCACAATTGGAATGATGGAACAATGGAATTATGAAATAATGGGTTACTGTAGGAATTAGAATGATATTGTTCCTTCAGCCCAACGTTCCACTATTCCAAGATTCCATAATTCCATGGAAGTGGCATAAACCAGGAGCTATTAAAAGATCCTTAAATTCAACCAATTGTAGAATTTCCGAGACGTTTTAATTAATCTAAATCCTTATGCAAAAGACCGGTAGCCTGAAAATCATTGACTGGGGTCGCTTGGATTACGGCCATGCGCTTCGACGCCAGAAAGAACTGGTTGACGAAAGGATCGCCGGAAGATGCTCCGATCATCTAGTGTTCGTGGAACATCCGCCGGTAGTCACCCTTGGCCGAAGCGGCGGTTTATTCGACCTGTGTGTGTCCGAACATACGCTGCATCGTAAGAATGTTGAAATTTTTACCGTCGAAAGAGGAGGCCGCGCCACTTTCCACGGTCCCGGGCAGATGGTGACCTATCCCATCATCAGGCTGAAATCCAAGGATTTGCACGTCTATTTATATCGTCTGTTGGATGTGGCTGCGCAGGTTGTTCAAAGCTTTGGTCTCGTACCTGAGTTTAGGCAGGGACAGCCTGGAATTTGGGTAGGAGGGGCCAAAATAGCCAGTGTGGGGATCGCCGTTCGCAAATGGGTCACCTTTCACGGCCTCGCACTGAATGTTAACACCGACACTGATTGGTTTCGTTTAATAGTGCCCTGCGGCCGGTCGGATGAAAAAATTACCTCCATCAGCCATGAACTCGGAAAAACGATTGAGCTTTCCGAAGTGAAGACGCGCTTTACGGCATCCTTTCGGAGAATTTTCGGCTATATCGACCCGACTGCCCGGCAGGGCCCACATCCACAATGGTTAGTTCGACCTCCGGTGGATATGAAGGCCGTCAGCCGGATGGAGGAACGCCTGCGGCGACTGAAATTGGCCACGGTGTGTCAAAGCGCCCTTTGTCCCAATATCGGCGAGTGCTTTGGCCGGGGAGTCGCTACTTTCATGATCCTGGGAACCCGTTGTACGCGCCGGTGTCGGTTCTGTGCCGTGGAAAAAGGGACGCCGGAAGCTGTTGATGCCATGGAGCCGAGCCGGGTCGCTCTGGCGGCGCAACAATTGGGCCTCACCCATGTTGTAGTTACCTCGGTAACCCGGGATGACTTGCCTGACGGCGGCGCAGGGCATTTTGTCGATACAGTCCGCCATATTCGAGAAAAATGCCCCAACGCATCTATAGAAGTGCTGGTGCCCGACTTCGACGGCGATTGTCAGACTTTGCAAATGGTTTGCGACGCGCAACCCGATGTGTTCAACCATAATATCGAGACCGTGTCGCGGCTGTATGCCAGGATTCGACCACAGGCCGACTACCGGCGATCGTTGTCGGTTTTATCTTATGCCGCCGGCAGAGGATTGCGTGTCAAATCCGGTCTGATGCTGGGGTTGGGAGAAACCGATAGTGAAGTCCGGCGGTTGATGCGGGATTTACTGGAGACCGGTTGTATTTCGGTAACCATCGGTCAGTATCTGGCGCCGTCAAAAAAACACCAACCGGTGGCACGCTACGTGCGGCCGGATGAATTTGATCAATGGGCTGCAACCGCTCGTGCAATGGGGTTTACATCCGTGGCTTCCGCGCCCCTAGTTAGAAGTTCTTATCGTGCGGATGAAATGCGGGTTTTCAAACCGGTGGATAGCTTCAACAATCATGCGAAAGGGCGAGTTCTATGCCATTAAAACGTTTTATTGTCGAAATCGGTACAGGGGCTGATCTGCATGGAGAAGACGTTACCAAGGCTGCCTGCAGGGCTGTAAAGGACGCTATTTCCAGAAGCTGCCTATGCGGATTGGTGGAAATTCTGGAAATCGAGGATCTTCAGGCCATACAGGTGGATATTCTGGTGGCTTCTCCGAAACCGGATGAAGTGGATCTGGAGCAGGTAAAGGCTACGGTTCCCATTGGACAAAAAACCGCCCGGGCGGTTGGCGGGGGGATGAACGTGAAGGGACTTTGTGTGCCCTATTTTGCCCCGGAATGTGATCAAATCGTTGTGGCCAACGCTGCTGTGACGGTTTTCATTCAGACGAATTAGAAACGCTTCTGGGAAAAGATAGGTAGCCCAACACAGAAAAATCGATTGTATTGGTGAAAATTTTTTGTCAACCCAAAAAAGTAGGAGGAGAACAATGGACCTGACAAATGAACAATTAATAGAGATGTATGTCACCATGAACAAGATTCGAACCTTTGAAAATCGAGTAGCCGAGCTTTTTGCGGACGGCAAAATTCCCGGGTTTGTACATCTGTATGTGGGAGAGGAAGCCATTGCTACGGGTGTGTGCGCAAACCTTACGGATGCGGACTATATTACCAGCACGCACCGCGGACACGGACATCTATTGGCCAAGAGAGGCGACATTAAGCTGATGATGGCCGAGCTGTTCGGTAAAAAAACCGGCTACTGCAAAGGAAAGGGCGGTTCGATGCATATCGCCGACCTTGATCTGGGAATTATGGGGGCGAATGGTATTGTGGGCGGCGGCCCGCCTTTGGCCGCCGGGGCCGCACTGGCTGTGCAATATCTGGGCAAGGACAGTGTGGCGGCGTGCTTTTTCGGCGACGGCGCCTCCAATCAGGGAACCACCCATGAGGCTATGAATCTGGCAACCTGCTGGAAGCTGCCGGTGGTGTTTGTGAATGAAAACAACATGTACGGCATTTCGTCCTGTACAATAAATTCCATGTGCGTTCCCAACATCGCCGACCGCGCCGCCGCTTATGACATGCCGGGCGTTATTGTCGACGGAAATGATGTCATTGCGGTCTATGAAGCCGCTGCTGAAGCTATCAATCGGGCTCGCGAGGGCAGGGGTCCATCTCTGATTGAATGCAAAACCTATCGTCACAGGGGGCACTTTGAAGGAGATCCGTGTACTTATCGCAATGACGAAGAACTTCAGGAATGGAAAGAAAAAGACCCGATTCCGCGGTTGGAACAAAAACTGATCGAGATGGAAATACTGACCGATAGCAAAATTCAGGAGATTAAGAGCACGCTTCAAAAAGATGTGGCTCTGGCCGAACAGTTTGCCGAAGAAAGCGCTTTTCCCGATGCATCTGAACTGACAGAGGATGTGTACACTTAGGCATGTATTTTCCGACAACTATTAATCGAAGACGGAAAAGAAAAAGGAGGATTTAAAATGCCAAATATGACTTTTGCTCAAGCTTTAAACAACGCTCATAGACTCGAAATGGAGCGAGATCCTAATATATATGTTGCCGGTGAGGATGTGGGGATTTACGGCGGAATTTTCGGCGTAACGGCAGGGCTGCTCGACCAGTTTGGCGAAAAACGGGTAAAGGATACCCCGATTACCGAAAGTGCTATCATTGGGACAGCGGTGGGAGCGGCAACCGTCGGGCTCAGACCGGTTATTGAACTGATGTTTGTCGATTTTATCGGCGTGGCCATGGACCAGCTTTATAATCAGGCGGCCAAGATGAAATACATGTTCGGCGGCAAAGCCAAAATCCCGATGGTTATGCGAGCTTCGTGCGGTGCCGGGATCGGGGCAGCGGCCCAGCATTCCCAGTGCCTGGAAGCATGGTTTATGCACGTCCCGGGCCTGAAGGTGGTTATGCCTAGCACGCCCTATGATGCCAAGGGGCTCCTGATCGAAGCGATTCGCGACGACAACCCGGTAGTTTTCCTGGAGCACAAAATGCTTTATGCCATGGAAGGGGAGGTTCCTGAAGGGGATTACACCATCTCCTTTGGCCAGGCCGATATCAAACGCGAAGGCCAAGACGTCACCGTCGTGGCGACAGCCAATATGGTTCATACCGCTTTGGGCGCGGCCGAAAAGCTTGACGCCGAAGGGATCAGTCTGGAAGTGGTGGACCCGCGTACGCTCTATCCGCTGGACGAGGAGACCATTATCGAATCCGTCAAAAAAACCCACCGGATAGTGATCATCCACGAGGAAGTAAAATTCGCCGGATCAGGGGCCGAAATTGCCGCTATCGTGGCAGAAAAAGCCTTTGATTATCTGGATGCACCGATCCTGCGGGTAGCAGCTCCTTTTTGCCCGGTTCCCTTTTCACAGCCGCTGGAGCAAGCATACATTCCGAGCGAGCAGCAGCTTATTGATGCTGTCAAGAAAGTGATGGCGTAATTGCAGCCCGGGTGTCTTGATTGGACCGGGCTGGGAGCCGGATGGGTTTTTCCCATCAGCGATGTGGGTATGTTTTCCCGTGGGCGCCGACCTGCCGTTTTAGGCGAGGTGCTGCGCTTTATTTTCCAAAACCAAAAAAAAGGGTTTGAACATGTCATTGGTCGGCATTATCGCCAATCCAGCCTCGGGAACTGATATTCGCAGACTGGTCGCCTACGGAAGTGTTTTTAGCAATCAGGAAAAGGTCAGAATTTTGCGACGCATTTTGATCGGTCTGGAGGCGACAGGGGTGCAACAGATAAGATATATGCCCGATTATTATGGCATTGTTGACCGGGCACTCAATGGCCTGAAAATTGACGTTGACATCTCACCGTTGAGTTTTGACACCAAAGCAGACCAGAGAGATTCGACGCGCGCAGCCGAGATTCTGGCGGAAAACGGTGCCGATTGCATCATCACGATAGGGGGCGATGGAACCAATCGCGTTGTTGCCAAGGGGGCCGGCCAAATCCCCATTCTTCCGGTCTCAACCGGTACCAACAACGTATTCCCTTACATGATTGAGGGAACGATTGCAGGGCTTGCCGCCGGCCTGATCGCCACCGGAAAAATCTCTTGTAAAGAAGGAACTTTTACTTCCACCCGGCTTGAAGTCGTCGTCGAAGGACAGCTTGCCGATATCGCGATCGTCGATGCATTGGTATGTGATGATATTTTTATCGGCTCGCGTGCCGTATGGAAAATAGATAAAATCAGACAGGTTTTTTTGAATCGCTCCAGCCCGGCAAGTATCGGCTTTTCCTCCATCGGCGGGATGCTCCGTTCCATCGCTCCGAACGATCCTTTCAGTATGGTTCTGGAATTAGGCAAAAATGGACAGTTGGTTACGGCGCCCATCGCTCCCGGGGTTGTTGAAATCGTGTCTGTGGAAAACGTGCAACTGATGGCCCCCGGCGAAGAAGTGGATATCGTCTTAAATCCTTGTGTAGTGGCTTTAGACGGTGAGCGAGAAGTGGAAATCAAAAGGGGGCGGAAGGCAGCCATCCGCCTTTCGACCGACGGCCCTTTGGTTGTAGATGTGGAGCGGACCATGGCATTTGCCATGCGGAATAAAATCCTTGCACCGGAGTATGGTAAAAAGCCGGTAACATTCCAAAACGTGGCGGATGGATTTAAAAACTTTGAACCCAACTGAAAGGAGGTCTTCAATGGATCTATCATTAAATGGGAAGGTAGCATTGGTTACAGGGGCCAGCCGGGGTATCGGCAAATCCTGCGCACTGGTCCTGTCACAGGAAGGATGTAATTTGGCTATTTGCGCCCGCGGAAAGCAGCAACTGGACGAGACTGCCGAAGAGCTCAAAGCCGAAGGGATAGAGGTTCTTGCGCTCCAGATCGATATCACCAAACCGGAAGAGGTGGACAGCTTTGTGACCCAGGCTGCCGAAAAATTCGGCCGCATCGACATCTTGGTAAATAACGCCGGAGCGGGGCGATTGAGCGACCTGATGGAGCTTCCCGAAGAGGATTTCCGATACAATATGGATCTGATGCTCTTCGGCCTGATTCGCTGTTGCAAAGCAGCGGTGCGCCATATGCGTGAACAAAAATGGGGTCGTATTATCAACATTTCATCCATATTCGGCAAACAGCCTGGCGGATTGGTAGACTACGATGCCATCAAGGCGGCGGTCATTATGTTTACCAAAGATTTGTCCAACTATACTGCCAAGGACAACATTTTGGTAAACGCCGTCTGTCCCGGCCCGATCCGCACCTCCCTCTGGGAGGGCCCCGGTCAACTGGGAGATCAACTGGGACAAATGCTGGACATGTCGGGCCCGGAGGCCATCAAATGGTTCGCTGAGCAGAACATCCCCCTGGGGCATCATGGCGACCCTGAGGATATCGCCAACCTGGTGGCATTTCTGGCGTCGGACAGAGCCAAGTTCATTACCGGCCAGGCAATCAATGTGGATGGCGGGATGGTCAAGAGCACGATTTAGCCCATGTATGGCAGAATTGCATTTGTTTTGATCCAGGCTGGTTTGAGCTTGATGTGGAGCCAAACGTCCACTACTAAAAATAAAGTATCAGAAAGGATGTAAAAATGACTTTAAAAGCCGCATTTATATTCCTGGCACCGGAAGCAGACCCACAGCAGCATCGTGCCACGGTTGTCACACCACAAGTGGAACTTACAGCGGTCGCGGCGCGTGATTATGCAGAAGCGGAACAGGTCGCCCAAATGCTGGTCTCAGAAGGCGTGGAAGCGATAGAATTGTGCGGCGGCTTTGGAAACAAGGGCACAGGGCGTATTGCAGAGGCCGTGGCGGGTAAAGCGGCCGTCGGTGTGGTTCGTTTTGACGGCCACCCGGGTCTGGACGGAAAGAGTGGCGACGAGCTGTTTTAAGAAGAAGGCGTCACCACTGAGTGGATGTAAACCGATATATGGATATGAAAAGGTTTGTTGTTCAGATAGTCATTTTTGCTATTCTAATCGGATGCCCACCGGTGTTTGCAGCACAAGTCGATGCCGGTGATGGTTACACCAATGCCCAATGCACGGAATGCCATGAAGAAATGGTGGATGATCATGCATTGTCCGTGCACAAAAGCATTGAATGCCTGAGCTGTCACACCCAGGCGGTTGAGGAAGAACATGAGGTGCTCGTTCCGGTCGACTGCCGCCAATGCCATGCGCCTCACGATGAAAAGGTCATCCACGATGCCCACAGCCGGGTTGCTTGTAACGCCTGCCATATGAAAGGGGGCGTTCCGGTGGTAGATCCCGAATCGAAAAGTGTCATCTGGGGCGGGGAGTTCCGGCTCGGCTCGGCATTGCTGCCCCATCAGGTGGTTCGGACCGGAGGGGAGGCACGATGCGGGAACTGCCACTTTCAGGGAAATACCTTAGGCGCCGCATCCATGATACTGCCCGCCAAAAGCATCCTGTGTATGCCCTGTCATGTCGCTACTTTCTCGGTGGGCGATAAAACGACCCTTGTCTCCTTATTCATATTTCTGGTTGGCATGGTCGGACTCGGTGCTGTCTGGTTCTCAGGATCAATCGATAAGGTAGCGCACCGGTCCGGCGAAAAATCCGAAGTTAAGACCCGATCCACACCCGGCGCCCTTTTTCCCGATAAATTCTTTCGCCTGCTCAACGCTCTGATCGCAGATGTGCTTTTTCTGCAACGGCTTTTCCGTCTGTCACCGGCCCGCTGGATCATCCATGCGCTGATCTTTTTTCCGTTTCTTTTCCGTTTCACTTTCGGCCTGACGGCACTAGTTCTTTCGATCTTTCTGCCGGACTGGTCCGTAACCGTGGCGATGCTGGATAAAAACCATGCGATGCGCGCTTTTCTCTTCGACTTTACCGGCCTCATGATTCTCGCCGGCACTGCTGCCGCAATTGTCCGCTGTAGAAATGAGCAAATCGTTAATATTGCCTCGCTGCCGGAACCGGGCCGGGGCATGACGGTATTGCTCGGCCTGATCGTTGTGGTCGGATTTATTCTGGAGGGGCTAAGGATCGCATTAACCGGCTGGCCCGGTGGCGCGGGATGGGCGTTTTTCGGATATGGCGTCAGCCTGCTGTTGAAAGGCATGAGCGGATTAACGGAGACGTATGGTTATGTGTGGTATGCTCACGCGATCCTGGTAGGTGCTTTTATGGCGCTGATTCCCTTTACGCGCATGGCTCATATCATAACAGCCCCCATCGCACTGATCATCAATGCCCGATCGGAAACCAAGGAGTGTGCGAAAAATGAAATTTGAAACGCCTATTTCCCAATTTTCGGCCCCGTTATCCATTCAACAGAAAGGAACAAGGATATGGAAATTCAAGGATACCACATGCCCGCAGATCTGTACTACGAAAAAAACCATTACTGGGTGAGAACAGAGGGCGATATACTAGTGATGGGAATGGACGATTTTGCCCGCCAATTGTCGGGCGACATTGTTTATGTCCAGATCCCCTTTGCAGGCAAAAAGCTGAAGGTCGGCAAAAAATTCGCCCAGGTGGAATCGGGCAAATGGCTGGGAAAGGTTTACGCGCCCGTCAATGGCGAACTGATCGAGGGAAATGAGGAACTCGAGGTCGAGCCCACGCTCATCAACCAGGATTGCTATGGTAAAGGATGGATGTATAAAATCAAACCGTCCGACATTAACGAACTTAACAACCTGATTTATGATCCCGCTGACATTGAAAAATGGCTTTTGAAAGATATTGAAAAATACAAGCAGGATTAACATGGCTAACCGGAATTACAGAATTAAGCAGCTTTTACAGATACAGGCTTGCACAAACTGTCAGGCTTGCGCTGAAGTGTGTCCGGCAGTTGCCGGTAATCTTGAAGGAAATCTCTCGGCTGTTTACCGTATGAAGGGTATCAGCCGGATACTAAAAGCTCGGACGTGGCTTTGGCGAAAACTTATACGCGTCAAAGAACCGACCAGGGAAGAATTACGCGCTTTCAGCGATACTGTTTTTCGCTGTACCTTATGCGGAAGCTGTCAGGAAGTTTGCCCGGTAGGTATCGAGCTCAAGGAGCTTTGGCATTCTGTTCGCCGGGACCTCGTTGATTCTGATGCTTATCCCGGAAAAATTAATATAATTCGGGAGAATCTAAAAGAAAACCACAACGTATTTGGAGAGGATAATGAGGAGCGAGCCGATTGGGTTGAGGATATCCCAGATGCCCCTTCTCATGGTTATCTCAGAAAACAAGCTGAAGTGATCTATTTTACCGGCTGTGTGGCGGCCTTCTTTCCGATGGCCCAAAGGATCCCCATAGCCCTGGCAGAAATCTTTGATGCCGCCAAAGTGGACTTTACTCTCCTTGGCGAAGACGAGTGGTGCTGCGGTTTTCCCCTGCTGGGGGCCGGGTTAAGGGATCTGGCCGGGGAGCTGATGAATCACAATGTCCACGCTGTGAGGGAAAAAGGTGCGCAGAAGGTGGTCTTTGCCTGCCCTTCCTGTTACCAGATGTGGCAGGAGTACTACCCACGCGAATTTGAGATAGCTCATGTTTCCGAATTTTTAAACGAACTTATCAAATCAAACCGTATTCCGCTTCAAGCGATAGATTTAACTGTGACTTACCATGATCCTTGCGATCTGGGCCGCGGCAGGCGGATATTTGAAGCCCCCCGTGAGGTAATCCGCTCCATCCCGGGCGTGAAACTGGTAGAGCTTTCTCGCAACAGGGAAAATTGCCAATGCTGCGGAGGGGGGGGTAACCTTGAAATGATCGATGCTGAACTCTCAGCCAAGATTGCCAAGCAGAAAATTGAAGAAATTTTGGCAACCGGCGCTCAGGCTGTCGTGACGTCCTGTCAACAGTGCGTCCGTATCATGACCACCTATACCAAAAGGAATAAAATCCCCATCGAGGTCATGGATATTAGCCAGCTTGTTTATCGGGCATTCAAGGGATAATTACCTGTGCAACTATACAACCTCAGTAAGGTGCCCTGGCAGGAATCACAGCTTATCTATCATGCTCTGGCTGAATTGGGACGTGAAGCGCTTTGCTTACTCTCTCCGGCCAGTCCGTATGTCTGTATAGGCTATCACCAAGATATAAAGAAAGAGGTGTTCCTTGATTACTGTCAGGAAAAACATATTCCGGTATTCAGACGCAGGGTCGGCGGAGGAACTGTCTATCTTGATGGCAAACAGCTTTTTTTTCAACTCATTCTCCGGCATGACAACCCGGCAGTTCCAAAGAGAAAAGAAGCTTTTTATCGTAAATTCCTTTTGCCCATTATCAATGTCTATCGCCGGATCGGCATACAGGCAGAATACAAGCCCGTGAACGATGTCATTGTCGAAAGCCGGAAGATATCGGGCAGTGGCGTCGGTGAAATTGGTAAATGTATTGTCTTTGTTGGAAACATCATCCTCGATTTTAACTATAAGATGATGTCTCGAATTCTCAGGGTTCCGGATGAAAAATTTCGCGATAAGGTTGAAAAGACCTTAAGGGAACATCTAACCAGTGTCCGCCGAGAACTGGGCAATAAAGAGGCACTCCGATTAAACGAGTCCATGTTATACGATTTAATTGTTGATGAATTTGAAAAGTTGTTGGGCCGATTGGATCCATGTCCAAAGGATGCCAAACTGCAAGCCAAAATGGAGGAGCTTGGCGCCGTCATGAATAGTCATGCCTGGCTATATCAGAACGGAAAACGCATCTTGCAACGGTCTGTAAAGATCCGATCGGGCGTTACTGTGGTGCACAAAATGCACAAGGCACCTGGCGGACTTATTCGGATCGATTTTAAGATGATAGATGGGAAACTTTCCGACCTATCCATTTCCGGTGATTTCTTTTGCTACCCTTTGGGTGCCGTTAAACAGCTGGAATCAGAGCTTGAAGGCAAAACGAGTACCGAAGTACGGGCTGTGCTGATACATTTTTATAACAGCCGGGATATCGAGACCCCGGGCATTTGTATTGATGACTGGATGGAGGTATTAAAAGTATAGTCTGTCCTAATTGATCTCCGAGTTGACCGGGACCTTCCCACAGTGGCGTCCGGATGGGTCCGGGACAGATGGCGTTTACCAGAATGTTGTTCTTGGCGAGATAGTTGGACAAATCCTTGGTGAACATAATGACTGCCGCTTTGATGACGTCGTAGTCCACCAGCCCGCCTGGTTGCTTGCCGAATATGGATGAGACCTGTCGTATTAGAAGAATATCGGTATTTATACGGAGGGTTTTGTAATAGGCAATATGTTAGGTACTATGTCGCTGAATACAACTCGTCAGTTCTTCCCAATTGCCGTCCAACCATCGGTTCAGCGACATGCTATGTTGTAAATATTTCAAGTATTGTTCAGGATATAGACCGGTTCTGTAAAACTCATTTAAAATCCAGTCAACTACAATTAGATTTCCCATATGGATCATATGGGGAAGATATTCCAGCTCAAGTTTATTAAAAGACCCGATGGTTTTAGTCTTATTGGCTGTTTCTTGATAGGTTCCCAAAAAGTTTTCCACTCGATCAAGCTGCAAAATTCCATCATTATTATTCTCCCAGGTGGTGCAAAAGTACATTATCGCAAGACCTACATCAAAACACCTGGCGTCAATTTTTGACCAACCAAAATCAAACACACCTGTTACTTTCCCGTCCTTAAACTTAAGATTCCCGGGATGATAGTCTCCATGAACTGCAAGGCGAGGCATGGCATGGTATTTTTGTTGGGGAGGGATATGACGACTTAACATGTTGAGCAGGTCATCCAGTTGTTCTAAAAAATATTCATCAAATGGGGATTTAGCAGTATTTTGAACATAACCTTTCCATTTTGTTGCCATCAAACTAACAACATCGATATTGCTCTGTTCTCCCCAACCCTCTGTCCCTTGCCAACCAAAGATTGTGTTGTGATATAAGGTGAGTATTTTCGCTGAATGTCTTAATTCCTCATCAGAACATAAGGGGGTGTCCCAGCTGTATTTGTCTTCGTCCGGCAAAAAACTAAACACTGCGATATATTTTTTGCGAGCTTGATGTTTTAGTTGTCGGCCAATTCTAACATAAGTTTTGCCACCTTTTGTCGAGATGAGTCGTGGGGAAAACTTGAACCTTCTTATTTGCAGCTCATGAAGCAGAGTATGTTCAAATCTGACTTTTTTTTCAGGAGTTCCTTTTCTGTATAGTCTCATCAGATACCGGCTTTTTTTACCGTCTATAAGCATTTCGATTTTATAGCTCTCATTGATGTAACCTCTATAAATTCGCTCCTGACGGACCAACAGTCCAATATCGTAGTGTTCAGAAAGAATATGTCTATTACTTCTAAAAACATCCTCTTGAGTTGTAAAAGTATTTTTTTCTTCAGAGTTCATTTGTTAAACTAGGTAAGGGGATCAAAAATTGATTAGTGATTTAAGGTTCTGAAACTTTTTGTTCAACTTTATTTTTTTCTTTAATCGAATTCTGGTTATGCTAACACGGCGGGGTGAATTCACCAAGGGCAAAAATATCAGCCGTCTAAAATATTTGTGATATCGTTTTTCCAAGAGGGCAAAACCTTTTTCCAGGGTTTGCCCCTTTCGCCTTTATGATATATGCAATCGGAACTAATTGATGTTCGTCTATGCTTTTTGCAATTTTGTAAGAAATAGGATATATGTAGTCAATAAGAATTGGTTTCGGGTTCTGCTTATCGCAAGATAACCCAAAAATCTATAATCAACTTTTAATAAAAAAGATTGCTGTCATAATATGGGTTCAATCTTCAGCTTTAGATGATTCGCAATTAAGGCAAGAATCGCAAACTGATAACGAGAATGGGGGGGCTGTGAGACTAAAAAATATTAACATCCAGTTGAGCATTGTCGATGTCCAGCAAATTATCAGGATTGCCCTGGACGAAAAACCCCAGGAAGCACTGACGTTCATCAAAGAAAATTTGTTTAAACAGGTGAAAACATCGCTTCAAGCTCATTGAGTGCCGGTTTTTGAGGCCAGTTATGGCCCTGCTCAAACAGAAGTTTTGGTTTATGAATGGCAACTTTACATATGCATTTGAACAAAAAAAACTGGTTAGGTTTCGCAATTCCAATACATCTTCTTATGGCTTTGTGATATCTGCAACTACCACGGCTTGGCCTCAGGTTGTGCGTATGGCAAGCTGTAATCAGTAAGAATTGACTTCAACTTGTTCATATGGAAAGTATTCCGTAATCAAGCAAATCTTCAAACCATTGATCCATTTTACTCAAGTTTCGAAAGAGGAGGTCCTTATGAAGCTTACAACATTCACTAAAACGCTTACTCTTTTTGCCATTGCGTTTTTTATTGTGGGCCCTCTGTGCCAATGAAAGTGAGACACTTACCCCTTGAAAAATTAGTGTAGGGTGGGTAGGAGGTTTTTATGAAAACAATACAACTGACATCACCAGACAGCAACCATGTTCAGGTTTCAGCCATGGGGGTAACGGAGGGGTAAATGCTGTTTTGTTTGACTCCAAAGATCTGGCTGAAAAAAAGGTGCTTATTGAAGCCTTACGCCAGAGTAAGGGAAATCAGTCCCAAGCAGCCCGAATTCTTGGCATAAATCGTGTTACCGTCTGGAACCGTATGAAAAAGTACGGCATTGACCTGAAAAAGGTTATGACAACATAGGGTCTTATGTTTGTGTTGTCAGATAGTTGACAATTGGGAACAGATTATTCTATTTTGACAGGAATGGAACAAGCCTCCAAAGACATCTCGCATCGCATATTCCACGCACAAGTTGCCGGGTGTCGCCTCAGGGTCAAGCGCATTGAACCCTCGGTCCCCGGGCAATCACTCCAAAAACCGACGCTGGTATTTCTGCATGAAGGACTGGGGTGTATCGAACTCTGGCGGGATTTTCCCGAGGCCGTTTGTGCGGCCACGGGATGTGCCGGGCTTGTGTATGATCGCAAGGGATACGGCGGATCGGATCCCTACGGCGGTCCCTGGCCACTCGATTATCTCCGCAAAGAATCAAAGGTTTACCTGCCCGGTCTGCTGAGAAACTGCGACCTTGAGCATGCTGTTCTGATCGGGCACAGCGACGGCGGCACCATCAGTTTACTTACCGCGGCGGGCAACAGCAGCCGGGTACGCGGGATAATCACCGAGGCGGCCCACATTTTTGTGGAAGGGGTTACGCTCACCGGCATTCGTAATGCGATCGAGGCCTATGAGACCGGCGACCTAAAAACTCGGCTGGCTCGCTACCACGGCGAAAACACGGAAAACGTTTTCCGACGCTGGGCCGATCGCTGGCTGTCGCCAGATTTTTTGGAATGGAACATCGAAGCCTATCTTCCCAAGATCAACTGCCCCCTGCTGGCGATACAGGGGGAAGACGACGAGTACGGAACGGTGGCCCAACTCCAAGGGATTGCCGCAGGGGTTTCCGGTCCGGTAGAAGTAAAGCTGCTGCCCGGATGCGGCCATGTTCCCCACGTCCAAGCCCGCAGAGTGGTTTTGAACGAAATGATTCGCTTCATCAATTCTCTTCTCCACAAATTATAACCTATAGTTGAGCTAATAACCGGATTGGATTTTACAGTCTGTTGAATGATACTGTGGAAGATGATATCGAGGATGATGTAGAGGCGATGTGATAGGATGTTTAGAATTATATCGCTTACAATAACGATAAATTTATTTTTCAATCATACGTTTTATGGATAAGCAAGTTCAATCAAAACACATCATTCATTTAGACATGGATGCTTTTTATCCCTCGGTTGAGATGCTGGACAATCCTGCCTTAAAAGGGAAGCCGGTTATAGTTGGGGGAAGGAAGGAAAGAGGTGTGGTGTCATCTGCCTCATATGAAGCTCGAAAATTTAGGGTTCATTCAGCTCAACCTATTGCGAAAGCAAAACGCCTTTGCCCTGATGGGATTTTTTTGCCTGTTAGAATGTCAAGATATCAAGAAGTATCTAAACAAGTATTTGAAATATTTCATCGTTTCACACCATTAGTTGAGCCTATATCTATTGATGAAGCATTTCTTGATGTAACAGGTTCCATACGTCTTTTTGGTCAGCCCGAGAACATCGCGAAAAATATTAAGCAAATAATTTTAACAGAGACAGGCTTGACAATTTCAGCCGGTGTTGCTCCTTCAAAATTTGTGGCAAAGATTGCCTCTGACATTGACAAACCTGACGGTTTAACTGTTGTACATCCCGATGGTGTTAGAGATTTCTTGGATCCGCTCCCGGTCAAGAAAATGTGGGGGGTTGGAAAAGTGACACAGCTACTCTTAAGTCGCCTCAACATCCAAACTTTTAGGGATTTGAGACAAACGCCAGTCAAGGTTTTAGAGAAAAAATTCGGAAAACATGGTGTCAAAATACATCTCTTGGCCATGGGAATAGATGAACGAGATGTGATACCGGAACATGATGTGAAGTCTATCGGTCATGAACAGACTTTTTCACAAGACATCATATCTTTGGATGTGGCTCAAAAAGGGCTCCTTGCTTTGGGTAATAAAGTGGCTCGACGGATGCGGCATAAGGGTCTAAAAGGAAAAACCATCACATTGAAGGTCAAATATTTTGATTTTATTCAGATCACCCGGTCAACAACTTTGCCTAAACCAACGGATCATGGCTTGGAGATATATTCAGTTGCTTGTCGTCTTTTAAAAAAGACTGAGGTAACGAAAAAACCAATCAGGCTTTTAGGGATTTCTTTGTCTCAACTCAGTTTTTTGGGTGTTGGAACCCAACTCTCTCTTTTTGATCAAGACCGGTCATCTCGAAAACGTCAGAGATTGAATACCGTTTTAGATTTGTTATACGAAAAATTTGGTGACAAAAGTGTTGTTCACGGCACGCTTTTAAACGATTAGATTATTTTATATCCATACAGAATAAATATGATTAACGTCATTCCCAGTTAGCAATAGAATCATTATTACTCTTCGTGACATCTGTGTTGCAAAACCCGTATTTTTCTAAAAAATTTAGTGAAGCTTTTAAATGATCGAATGAAAAGACCTCCAAGGATACAACGCCTTCAAACTGTTTTAAAATTTTAATAACGGTTTCCGCATCCTCTTTTGTCAACCGATCCAACGGCAGATGGTCTTTATGATTGTCGACACCGTGAAGATGTAAAATGGGAGTTCTTTTTTTATATTTGTTGAAAACAGTTTCCGGGTCGAACCCGCATAATATTAAATGTCCCACGTCGATACAGACGGAAAGGTTAAAATCCAACAAGATGTCTTCCACCCAATCCAGCGGGTAATCGAGGGTTTCAATTGAAATCATTTCTCCGCTGATTCCGGCTGAAACCAGTTTATTTATACTGGTGTTAAGACGGTCCCGCCACCGTTGGACCTGTTCATCGTCAAAGCCGGCTTCGTCGTATGTTAAATGGAGAGTGTATGTGCTGGGAGAGAGTGTCGTCGTAAGATCCATGACCTGTTTTACGGTTTCCAAAGCAAAGTGCCGAATTGAGGGTTCAGGGGCGCCCAGGGAAATGTCGATGGGCAGATGAATGTTGTAGGTCAGATCGAATTCCTTGGACAAGTTGAAAAGCTGTTTTACTTCATGGGTGGATGGCAGACTCTCGGGGGCACTTTCAAACAACAGAAGCTCGATTTCATCGAGGTACGGGGCCAGCCTTTTAACATTTTGTACATACCCCTCCGGATATATGAATGATGTGGTTCCGACCTTAAAAGAAAATGCATCTTTATAGGATTTTGGAAGGGTAGGGTGCATAGAAAAAAAGTTAAAAGTGAGCTAAAGTGTGAAGTAAATTAAAGTTAAAAAACCTGCTGAGCATCTCAATCGGTCAAATGGAATATTGGAATAATGGAGTGTTGGAGTAATGGGTTGAAAAAATCTGTTTTCCATTACTCCATTACTCCATGCTTTTGAGTTATATTGAAACTAATAAGAAAAGTACCGACTCGGTCCATTCCGTCATGGCGCCCAGCATGTCGCCGGTGATACATCCCATACGTTTTTTGTAGTACATAAGGATGACCGCAGTACTCCCCACAAAAAAAAGGTTTAACCAGAGGCCTTGCCATCCTAAGAAATATGAAAGTACCAGTGGAATCAACAATCCCCAGAAAGAGGATACCTTCAACGGTTCGTCGAAAAAATCACGGCCGGTGCCGCCGCCGGGCCTTCCGTAAGGCAAAAAGCGGATGCCGAACAACATACTGCTTCTGGCATAGGCGGGAATAAGAATGAGCAGCAGCGTTCGATGGGCATCAAGGTTCATAATTCCTGCCCATTTGACGGCCAATCCACAAACGATGGCCACAAGTCCCATAACACCGATGCGGCTGTCCTTCATGATGGCCAGCGCTTTGTCTCTACTTCTGTGCCCCATAAGGCCATCGGCGGAATCCCCCAGACCGTCCAGGTGAAGTGCCGCGGTAATCACCGCAAGAAAGACGACATCGAGAACAGCAACCACCGGTTTTGGCCAGAAACACAATGCGGCATGATCAAACATCGATACAAAGGCCCCTATAATCAGACCCACAATCGGGAAAAACGGCACCATACCTTTGGGATCGTAAATAACCGATCTCCCTAAAGGAAGAAGAGTTAAAAATTGTATTGCAGCGATTAAACGGTTCATTTTATTTCCACGGGAATGCCGGCCGCCATCCAAACAACGCTATCCACGCAGGCCGCTATTTTCTGATTGGCAAATCCGGCGACGTCACGGAAAAGTCTGGCCAGTCTGTTTTCCGGGACGATTCCGGTGCCCACTTCATTGGATACCAGGATGACCGGGCATTCGGTTTTTTCAAGAGATTGGATCAGTTTTTGAATGTGCATGTCGATGTTTTCCGGATCGTTGTTTTCCATAATTAGATTGTTGATCCAGAGGGTCAGGCAGTCCACAAGGATCACATGTCCCCGGCGACTGTTTTCACGGATCGCTTCAGACAAAAGAAGTGGGACCTCGAGTGTTTTCCAGTTTGGGTTTCTTTGTTTTTGATGGTGTAAAACCCGTTGTTCCATTTCTCTGTCCCGGGGCACGCAGGTTGCGATAAAAATTTTCTGTCCGGCAAGGTTGTCCGCCAAATGCAGCGCATGACTGCTTTTGCCGCTTCTGCATCCGCCGATGATCAATACGGTTTCTCTCACAAATTTACTCCCGCCGCATCTTTTTTCTTTTGGATATAATTTTGTTAATCTATAAAGATCCAAACAGCTTCTGTACAACTTTTGCCAAACTTTCAGCTCTCTGTAATTCTAAAGCATTTTTATCCGCCTGTTTTGTGGCGGGTCACTCGAATCCTTGGACCCTTGACCCCTTGCACCCTTGAGTCATCAACCCTTTTGGAGATGATCCAAATATTTATGGGGTACCGGTGTAATTCGCGGAATTTTGCCCAGAGGACTTTCATCCACCAGCAGTGTGCAGCCGTAAACCGCCTCTAACGTCCGGAACGTGAGAACCTCGTCCGGATGTCCCAGACACACCATCTCCCCTTTGTTAAGGAGAAGCAATCGATCGCAGTACATTGCCGCAAGGTTTACATCATGGGAAACCATTACAACGGTAATTCCTTTCTCCTCTTTGAGCTTTTCCATCAAATCCATAAGCCGGATCTGATGGGCAAGGTCGAGGGAAGCGGTGGGTTCGTCCAGAAGGATAATTTGAGGTTCCTGGCAAATGGCTCTGGCAATGAAGACCCGTTGTTGTTCCCCGCCGCTTAACTGGTCCAGTTTCCGGTGGGCCAAATGCTCGACTCCGGTGAACGTGAGCGCTTGCTCCGCAATTTTTAAATCCCCTTCTTTTTCGACACCCAGAATCCCCAGATACGGCGATCTCCCCATGAGTACCACTTCAATGACGCTAAAAGGAAAATCCACCGGCATCATCTGGGGGACAAAGGCCATGGTCTGTGCCAAATCTTTACGTGAATAGTTTTCGATGGTTCGATTCAGTATCTTCAATCGACTTTTTTTCGGTTTAAGAATACCCGCCATCACCTTCATCAGCGTCGTTTTGCCGGAACCGTTCGGGCCGATGATAATGAAGAAATCACCTTTGGCGACAGAAAAGCTCAGATCCTTAAGGGCCGGAATATCTCCATAATAATAGTTCAGGTTTTTGATGTTTATGGCCATATTACCGCCGTGCTCTTTTCAATAAATAGATAAAGAGCGGCGCACCGATCATTGCGGTAATGACACCGGCGGGCATTTCCCCCTGTTCCGGGAGAGTCCTGGCCAGAACATCGCAGAAAACAAGATAGGCGCCTCCGCCAAAAACACATGCCGGAACCAGCACCCGGTGGTCCGGCCCAAAAAGAAGTCTCAAAAGATGGGGTACGACCAGTCCGACAAATCCCACAAGTCCGCAGTAAGAAACAGTGATACTGACCATAAACGAGGTGGCCACCAGCAAGATCACCGTTAGCGCCTTTACATTTATCCCCATGGTCTGGGCCATTTCTTTACCCATCAGGAGCAGATTCATGGAATTGGAAAACCAGAACAACAGGAGAAAACACGGCAAAAGCAATGCAGCAAGAATTCCGACCTGGGGCATGTCCACCATGGAAAGGTCACCCATGAGCCAGAAAATAATACTATGGAGCCTTGCGTCCTGGGTCAATGAGACCAGGAACATGATGACGGCCCCGCAGAAAGCATTCACCATTACGCCTGAAAGAAGAAGGGCATCTTTTTTCAGAATTGTTTGTCCGGAGGACATGACGAGAATCAGTAAAAGTGTGGCGATACTTCCCGAAAAAGCCGTAAGACTTACCCCTGGAAATCGGGCGAACCCCATCAGGATGCCGATAATCGCACCGATGGCCGAACCCCCGGAAATTCCTAAAATATAGGGTTCGGCCAGGGGATTTCTCAATAGGGCCTGGAAAACCAACCCGCCCAGGGAAAGGGTCCCCCCCACCAGGGTTGCCAGCAAGATCCGTGGAAAACGGATCTTCCAGATAATGGTTTCCAGGATGGGATCATGGGGTCCGATGCCTAAAAAATTTTGGAAAACAGCCTTCACTCCGCTCTGACTGGACCCAAAAGAAAGGCCCAGAAACATGGCCGTAAGCAACACCAGCATCAGCGAAAAGGAAATAACCAACAGACGTTTTATCAGCAATGGTTTATCGGTATTCACTCTGCTTCCTTAAAAAGTTCGGGGTGGATCAATCTCACCAGCAGTTCAAGGCCGTCCACAAGCCGGGGAGTGGGGCGGTCGAAAAAATTGGAATCTTCAAGGAAGATACGCTGGTTTCGCACCGCGGGCAGATGGGGCCATTTGTTCCATTCCGCTTTGACCTGCTCGAATATCGCTGCTCGGGCCATGGAAGTGATAATTATCACTTCCGGCGACAGGGCCAGGATCTGTTCGCGACTGAAACGGGGATAAGCGATTGGGCCTTCCGCCAGATTGGTCCCTCCGGCAAGAACAATGAGTCCATGAATAAATGTATGGGTCCCAACCGATACAATGGGGGAGACACCGATTTGGAAAAAGACCCGGGGACGATGGGTGACATTTGCAACGAAAGATTTGACCTTTTGGATCCTTAGATCCATGTTCTGCACCAAAAGGTCCGCCTCTTTATTGGCATTGATAAGTCCACCGATTTCGAGCACCGTTTGCATGATCGTTTCCAAATTCCTCGGATCAACGGCATATACGGGTATTTTTAGAGATTCCAAACGTTTGGCGACAGCTATAGGATTTCCGTCCTTGATGGCGATACAAAGATCCGGTTTTAAAGCCACGATTTTCTCCAGATCGAGGTGAACATAGGAACCGACCCTGGGAAGTTTTTCAGCTTCAGGGGGAAAGTCGCTGTACCGGGTAACACCTACTAAACGATGTTCCTGACCCAGGGCAAAAATAATCTCCGTGATATTCGGTGCAAGGGATACAATCCGTCGGGGTTCATCCGGGACCGTGATGTTTCGTCCGATCTGATCCGTTACTGTTTTTGCGAGAGATGGTGTACCCAAGGAAATAATAAATGATGCTGTTGCCAGTAAAAATATTGCTATGGATCTACAATTTAACATATCGGAAATTCTAAAGGCCATTGAAGTTTATTCAAATATTTTCACCAAAAAAAACCGGACCAAAACAGATCGATCCGGGGATGTCCCTTTTTTATCCTCAAGATCACCACATGCCCCTTATCCACGGAGGCGGCGCCTTCTGCTCGGGCAGGTTTTCTGACTTCCCCCCCTCTATCTGCGACCTTCCCATCTCGAAAGATTCGGACAGTGGTGTACTACCATGCTGAAAGGGTTCCCCTTGTCGTGTAAAACAAAAAGGGTGGGGTTACAGCGGCGGGCCCGTCCCCGAATTTCACGGGGTTCCCTATTAATCTCATGCGAGCACCCGAACAGGACTCCTTCAAGTAATTAAAAAATAACAATAAAGTCAAGAAAATTTATGGTATCCTTGTTTTTTGGGTCCAATTTGTTGCCTCAGGGCAAACGTATTTTAATCCCTATAGAGAGGGAACGCTCCACGACGGCACATATCTCTTTCCAACCGACTGAAACTTGTGCTTAAGCACCCGTAAGCCCGAGCCGTGCCAGGGTTATAAAGAAAATTTCATCAATAAAATATCCGATGAATGTTTTAGAGCATAATTTCATTCGGCTCGGTCTAACGCGTGCTAAAGCCCTTCAAACAGCCAGTCGGTTTCCAAGAGAAACACGCCGTCGCTTCGCTGCACCGAAATCAAATGCGTTTGCCCTGTTTGTTCCCTTTACAATCCTCGGGAAAAAATGATAAACATCAGGGGAAACTACTTAGGTGGATAGACTGAAGGTTGAAGGCTGTTAGATCACTTCAGCCTTCGGTCTTCAGCCTAATGACCTGTTAATCAGCTAGGTTTGTCGAAGCGTTTGGGGTTCTTGCGCAACTAGGATTCATCTCTGCTTGAAGCAAAGATTGTCGAAACAGAGAAGGTCTTGAATGGTTTAATTCGAGCGTTGCGAGATGATTGATATACTTCAGCCTTCAGTCTTCAACCTAAATACCTGAGTAGTTACCATCAGGGGATCCATGAAGTCCTATTTGTTTGCGCGAGCCCTAAGAATAAGCGATTGATCAAGGGGTGTAAGTAAAATGTACGATTTCATCATTATCGGTTCAGGATTCGGGGGGAGTGTCAGCGCACTTCGATTGGCTGAAAAGGGTTACGAAGTGGCTGTTCTGGAAGCCGGCAAGCGATACCGGACTGAAAATTTTCCCAAAAGCAATTGGAATATTTTCAAGTATCTTTGGTTCCCGTTTTTGCGCTGTTTCGGCATTTTACGTATCACGCTCCTTTCCGATGTTTTAATCTTGAGCGGTGCGGGCGTGGGCGGAGGAAGCCTTGGCTACGCCAACACGCTGCTTGAACCTCCGGACGCGTTTTACGAAGATCCCCAGTGGGCCCAAATGAGGGATTGGAAATCTGTTCTCGCACCCAATTATGAGGCGGCTAAAAAAATTCTCGGGGTTACGTCCAATGAAAAGGTATATCCGGCGGATGAACTGCTCCGCGAGTTGGCCGTGGAGATGGGCAGAGGTCATACATTCAGCCTCCAGGATGTGGGGGTTTTTTTCGGTGAACCCGAGAAAACCGTTCCCGACCCCTATTTTGACGGAAAAGGGCCGGATCGTACCGGATGCTGCTTTTGCGGCGGTTGCATGGTCGGTTGCAGATATAATGCAAAAAACACCCTGGACAAAAATTACCTCCACCTGGCCGAAGCTCTGGGTGTGAAAATCTTTCCCGAGACCAAGGCGACCCTGATTAAAGAGTATCCCGATGGTGGATACCAGGTGGATACCATACGAACCACTTCGCTTTTTTCCAGTAACCGGCAAACATTTCTGGCTAAAGAGATCGTTCTTTCCGCTGGTGTTTTAGGCACCGTTCCCTTACTTTTAAAGTGCAAAGAACAGGGAACATTGCCCGGACTTTCACCCATGCTCGGTTCGCGGGTCCGGACCAACAGTGAAACGTTAACAGCCGTTACTGCAAAAAACGACGCAGTGGATTACTCCAAAGGGATCGCCATTACATCGAGCATATATCCGGATGAAGTCACCCACATAGAACCGGTGCGCTATCCGGAAGGATCTGATCTAATGAGCTTTTTAAGTACGATTTTTACCGAAAGCGCCAACCCGTTCACACGGCCCTTGAAGTGGCTTTTAAATATCATTCGACACCCAATTCATTTTCTACGGGTTCTTTGGCCGTTTGGCTGGGCACGGCGATCGATTGTCCTTCTGGTCATGCAAACTTTGGATAACAGCGTCAAGGTCAATCTTAAGCGTCGATGGTGGTGGCCTTTTAAACGTTCACTTATCTCAAAGAGTGAACATCGGCGGGAAAAGGTGCCGGTCTATATTCCAAAGGCTCAGGAAGTGACTCTGGCGCTGGCCAAAAAAACAGGCGGCATTCCGCAGAGTCCCGTAAACGAGGTTCTTTTGAATACAGGCATTACGGCGCACATTTTAGGTGGATGCCCCATCGGACCGGATTCGAAACGGGGCGTTATCGATGGGAAAAACCGAGTTTACGGACACGAAGGTCTGTATGTTGTGGACGGATCGATGATACCGGCCAATCTGGGCGTAAATCCGAGCCTGACGATTACAGCCATGGCCGAGCATGCCATGAACCATATTCCACCCAAAAACAGGCGTGAATCAAAGGAGCCGGCCGGCCATGCACGGTCTTAAAATCTACACCGGTAACCACATGGAGATCCTTGCCGAGCAGCTGGCTCGAATCGTCAGGGAACCGCTTTCCTCTCCGTTTTCTCCAGAAATTATCGTTGTTCAGAGCAGGGGTATGGAACGTTGGGTCTCTCTGGAACTCGCCCGACATAATGGCATTTGTGCAAACTGCCGTTTCCCCTTTCCAAATGTATTTTTAGAGGAAATTTTTAAAAAATTGATAGTGGATCTTCCCGATGAATCCCCATTTGCCCCCCTTACCATGACTTTCAGGATCATGAAGCTTCTCCCGTCATGTATTCAATTGTCCGGTTTTGAAAGTCTTAAAAAATATCTTCTTGATGATATTAAGGGGTTGAAACTGTTTCAACTATCAGAAAAAATTGCAGATCTGTATGATCAATATTTGGTTTTCAGACCTGACATGATGTTAAAATGGGAAAAAGGCAAGAATAATAACTGGCAGGCACAACTCTGGCGACAGCTTTTGTCCCCTGAAGAAAACCGACATCGAGCAAGACTACGCAAAATCATTATTGAAAAGATCAGAAAACAGTCCCATCAGATAGAAAATTTTCCAGGCCGGGTATCCCTATTCGGAATATCCTATTTACCCCCGTTTCATATAGAAGCGTTCGTTGAAATATCAAGGCTTTCTCAGGTGAATCTTTTTTTGATGAACCCGTGCAGAGAGTACTGGGCGGATATTGTTTCCGACCAGGAGACGATAAAGATCAGAAAGCGGAATGTCCAATCCGATGATATTACCCAAAATCTTTACCTGGAAGCGGGAAATCGGCTCCTGGCTTCCATGGGCGCATTGGGCCGGAATTTTTTTTCAATGATCAGCGGACTGGATTGCCAGACATACGAATTGTTCGAGGATAATCACGGCCAGACCCTCCTTTCGAAGATCCAGTCGGATATTTTAAATTTAAAGAACAGAACGTGTTTCCGACCCCAAAATACCCCCGACCCTGAAAATGACCTATATTCTTTGCCACTTCACGATTTTGATGGCTCGATTCATATTCATTCCTGTCACAGTCCCATGCGGGAGATCGAGATCCTTCACGACAACCTCCTGGCCATGTTTGAAGAAGATCCGGAACTTTTGCCCAAAGACATCGTGGTCATGACACCCGATATCGAATTGTATGCACCGTTTATTCAGGCTGTGTTCGATGCGCAGACCGATGAAAGACTTCGGATTCCTTTCAGCATAGCCGATCGGAATATCATAAAACAGAGTCGTATTATCGACGGGTTAATGTCCATGCTCGATCTCAAAAACAGTCGGCTGGGTGTAACCTCTGTTATGGCTTTGATGGAAATAAGGGAAATAAGAGAAACTTTCGGTATGTCTGAATCGGAAATCGAAATCGCAGAACGCTGGATTAAAGAAACCAATATTCGTTGGGGGATCGATGCAGAATACCGCCAAGAGAAGGGACTGCCCGGGTTTTCTGAAAATACATGGAAAGCCGGAATCGATAGACTCCTTTTGGGATATGCCATGCCGGGTTATGACCGCAAAATATTCTCCGGAATCCTTCCGTATGACCACATTGAAGGGGGTGAAGTTAAAACTTTAGGAAAATTAATTAAATTCTTGAACAGTGTTTTCGCATGCGTACAATCTTTGGATAAGGCCCGAACATTCAGCGGCTGGCATATATTTTTCGATGAAATTATTACGCAGTTTTTTTCTCCGGATGAGGATTCCGAACGGGACATAGAGATTCTAAGCGGTATTTTGGATGACATGTCCAAAAAAGAAGCATCTTCGGGTTTTGATGCGCTGGTGGAAATTGAGGTTGTCAGGTCCTATTTGGAACGATGTCTTGAACACGAGCAATTTCGCAGCAGATTTATTTCAGGCGGCGTGACATTTTGCGCCATGCTCCCCATGAGAAGCATCCCTTTTAAAGTCGTTTGTCTCGTGGGGATGAACAGCGATGCTTTCCCGCGTAAGACCCAAACCCTGGGGTTCGATCTAATGGTCAAAAATCCCAGAATTGGCGATCGTATACGGAGAAATGACGACAAGTATCTTTTTCTGGAGGCGCTTCTATCAGCCAGAAAAAGGTTGTATGTCAGCTATGTGGGGCAGAGCATTCAGGATAATACTCGGATTCCGCCATCGGTTCTTGTCAGTGAACTCATTGATTATATCAAAGACGGATTCGGTCTTTTAGAAGATCAGATCGTAACCCTTCATCGGCTTCAAGCCTTTTCCCCCGAATATTTTAAACCTGACAGCAAGCTGTTCAGTTATTCTCAAGAGAATTTTTCAGCTGCTTTAAGATTGCATGACCGAAAAGAAACTTTCCCGTTGATTGCCGCCAAACTGCCAGAACTTTCCAGTGAGCGAAAGAATCTCGACATTAAAGACTTATGCACTTTTTTCGGCAATCCAAGCAAGTTTCTTTTAGAAAAACGTTTGGGCGTATATTTTCGTGATCCAGACGCCGTTGCCGATGAAAGAGAAAATTTCAATTTAGATCATTTGGAAAAATATATGATCGATCAAGAACTTGCGGCAAAAAAAATGTCGGGATTGAATTTAAAAGATTATTTCCCTGTGAAAAAAGCATCCGGGCAGCTTCCCCATGGAAAAGTGGGCGAATTTGTTTTCAATGACCGGAGTCTGGATGCGGAAGATTTTGTCAGAAAGATTGATGGCCATATCAAAAGCAAACGTTTAGATGATATAGGGTTTGAACTCAATATAGCAGGGTTTAGCATAAGCGGTCGCATTTATGATTTTTTTGGACAGGGACTGATCCAAATTCGATATGCAAAAATAAAACCTAAACATCTCATAAATACATGGATTTATCATCTTGTACTTTATGCTTTAGATGAAGTGAATAATCCGGATCAGAGCCTTGTGTTGGGAAAAGATGCCGCTTGGGAATTTAAGCCGGTTCCAGATGCCACGGATCGGATAAGTGATCTTCTTAGGTTCTACTGGAAAGGAATGTCGGAGCCTCTGCATTTTTTCCCCGAATCGTCGTTCGAATATGTTCGTCAGATACACGTGATGAACCGGACGAAACAGGCGGCACTACATGCCGCACGAAAAAAATGGGATGGGAGTGATTTTACCCGAGGGGAATCAGAAGATCCATATTTTGAGCGTTGTTTCGGCAAGATCGATCCTTTGGATGAGGTTTTTGAGAACATCGCAACGGAAATATTTCTCCCTTTATTGAATAATAGCTCTAAAATCGTATTATAATGAAACCTTTCTGGATTGCGTTAGGCATATTTGGACTTCTTTTTTTGATCCTATTTTTTTTTCGATTGGAGGTGTTTAATAAATTCCATGTAGAGCCTGCAACGTTATCTCCATCTTCCCTGAACGCTTTGCCTGAAAAAGACTCGTGGATGAATATATTGCTGAATGACCGTAAAATTGGATCTTCACATACGGTATTTTCAAAAATTAAAGACGGATACCGGTTCGAAGAAACGGTCTATATGCGGCTCAATACCATGGGTCTCACTCAGGATGTGACTCTTGAAACCACCGGCCGGCTCAATTCAGATTTTACCCTGTCTTCATTTGATTTTAAGATGGGTTCGGGACGGTTCCATTTTTCAGCTCAAGGGTCTGTTTCTGGAAATGTGCTTTCAATAAAAACACACAGCTCCGAGTCAACCAAAGATATCCATATCAGCGTTAGAGAAAAAATATATATTCCTTCCGGGATGCTGAATGCTGCTTTTACATCCGGAATGAAAACCGGAGACGAATTTGCTGTCCAGGTCTTCGACCCTGTGAGCATGGCCAGTGAACCTGTCATAATCAAGATGATGGGTCCGGAAAAAATCGTGAACATGGGACTTGAAAAAAATACGAAAAAAGTGACCGTGTCCTATAAGGGTATAACGCAGCTGGCCTGGATCGGAGAAAATGGCGATGTAATCAGGGAGAAAGGGTTTCTGGGAATCAGTCTTGAAAAAACAACCCGTGACGATGCGCTTTCCGGTATACAAAAAGAATCTGATTTGGATCTCACAGAGGTCGCCTCCGTACCGTCCAATATGCACATCGAGGATCCCTTTCGGCTTAAAGTAATCGACGTTGAAATCAGGGGTGTAAATTATAACACTGTACGGCTACAAGGGGGGAGACAAAGCTTAACAGATAATATCCTTACCATAAAAAAGGAGGATATATCAGGCCTTCCGGATATTCTTGATAAAAACAAAATGGGTAAAATCGAGCAGAAATTTTTAATGCCGTCTCTTTTTATAGAATCTGATCATCCCAAAATACAGAATCTTGCAAACAAAATTGTGTCCGCCGATGACAGACCTTTAATAAAAGCGAACAAACTGGTTGCCTGGATACATAATAATATTGAAAAACGTCCGGTTCTTTCCCTTCCCGATGCCCTTGACACCCTGGAAAATAGAGTGGGTGACTGTAATGAACATGCCGTGCTTCTGGCCGCTCTTGCAAGGGCCTCAGGTATCCCCGCCCGGATTGAAGCCGGACTCGTCTATTTGAATGGCAGGTTTTATTATCATGCCTGGAATCTTCTCTATATTGGACAGTGGATAACAGCAGATTCGGTTTTAGATCAGGTGCCGGCAGATGTCACCCACATACGGTTTTCAAGCGGAGCAATGCAGAAACAGCTCGATTTAATGACCATTATCGGGAAAATAAAATTACAAATTACTGGATTGACAGAATGATAGAACTTAAAAATCTGAGCAAAAGATACGGAAATCTTCTGGCTGTGGATAATCTTGACCTAATGGTGTCGAAGGGAGAAATTTTCGGATTTATCGGTCCGAATGGTGCTGGAAAAACAACCACAATCAATATGATGGGCGGTGTACTTGCACCCACTTCCGGTGCGGTGATGATCTGCGGGATAAACATGGAGGATCAACCGGAACAAGCCAAAAGGAAAATAGGGTTTATTCCCGACAGACCTTATCTTTATGAAAAACTTACAGGAATGGAGTTTTTAAAGTTCATTGCCGATCTTTACGATGTGGATGAAGATACATTTATAAAAAAATCTCAAGAAAAACTGGACATGTTTTTTCTGTCTGATCGGTCGAATGAACTCATCGAGTCCTATTCTCACGGCATGAAGCAGCGTCTGGTCATGGCAGCAGCGCTTTTACACGATCCCGAAGTGATTGTCGTCGATGAACCCATGGTGGGTCTCGATCCTCTTGGGATCAAGATGGTCAAAGACCATTTTAAACATCTTGCAAATGAAGGTGTAACCATTTTTATGTCGACCCATACCTTGAAAGTGGCGGAAGACATTTGTGATAAAATTGGCATCATCCATAAGGGAACCCTAATCGCAACAGGTACTTATGAAGATTTGATGCGAGATGCCCATGCTGAAGGGGCCGACCTTGAGCAGATATTCATCAGGTTGACTGAATCATGAAACAGGTTGTCACACTTTTGAGGCCGAGAATTTATTCTTTTAAAAATAAGGGCCTTTTCAAAAACGACCGGGGAAGGCTGGTCAAGCTTTTTCTGTTCGGAACCATAGGCATGTTTTTTTGGGGGGGAATATTTGCCGTATCGCTTCGGGCTCTCATTTATTTCAAAGAAATTTCAGAACTTGGTGATATACTTGCGTATAAACTGCTCTCAATGATTCTTCTCACGTTTTTTTCTCTGCTTATCTTCAGCAGCATTTTAACATCCATTTCCAAACTGTACCTCAGCAGAGATCTTTCTCTGGTGCATTCCATGCCGGTTTCAAGCTTCAAGATTTTTATTGCCAGGTGGATCGAAAGCACCATAGACAGCTCTTGGATGGTTATTGTCTATACGCTTCCGGTCTTTATGTCGTATGGGATTGTTTATCAGGCCGGATTTTTTTTCTATTGGGATATGATCATGGTCATTTTATCCCTGGTCATTATTGCATCGAGCACCAGCGTTATACTTGTTGTTCTTGTTGTGAATTTTGTGTCGGCGAGCCGTATTAGAAATATGTCTGTATTTTTTGGCCTGTGTCTTTTTTTGATACTCTTTTTTGCGTTTCGATTTTTACAGCCGGAGCGGTTGGTGGATCCCGAAGTTTTTTCCACCACCCTCGTTTATCTCAAATCCCTAAAGACACCTGCACCGCCATACCTTCCGAGCACCTGGGCTTTTGACAGCATAAAGGCCGCACTGTTGGGTCAAATTAAACAGGGGATGTTTCACACGGCTCTATCCTGGACCTGGGCCGGCGTCATGGTATTCATGGCGATTATTATTGCAGATGCCGTATACTTTAAAGGGCTTTCAAAAGCTCTCACGGCGCAAGTCCGGTTTTTTAAAAACAGGTTTTCAGGAATCCATTTCCAAGGATTTCTGCCAGGTCCTGTGAGGGCATTTATCACCAAGGAGATTCGAACTTTTTTCAGGGATCAGACACAGTGGTCACAGCTGTTTCTTATCGCTGCACTTGTTGTTTTATATTTGTACAATTTCAATGCACTCCCCCTTGAAAAAGCGCCCATAAAAACCGTTTATCTCCAGAATCTCCTTTCTTTTCTTAACATGGGTCTTGCGGGGTTTGTTCTTGCTGCAATTACGGCCAGATTTGCGTATCCTGCGATCAGCAGTGAAAGGGAGGCGTTCTGGCTGGTAAAATCGGTTCCAATAGCTTTGAGAAGCTACCTCTGGATAAAGTTTTTTATCTATTTTCTCCCGTTGCTGATCTTAACCGAAATTTTAATCATCGCAACAAACATTTTACTTAAAGTGACACCGTTTATGATGGTGCTTTCAACAGCCACCATTTTTTTCCTTGTTCCGGGCGTTGTTGCTATGGGGATCGGCTTTGGTGCGGCATATCCTGATTTTAAAGCGGACAATCCGGCTCAAACAGTGACGAGTTTCGGAGGGATTTTATTTATGATGGTGTGTGCCGGCTATATCGGTGCAGTCATCTTCCTAGAAGCCGGACCTGTTTACAACATATTTATGGCGGATATCAGAGAAAGGGGATTGACCGTTTTTGAGTTGACCTGGATCACAGGATCGTTTGTCCTGGCCTTTGTGCTCAGCATCTGTGCCATAGTAATTCCCATGAAATTTGGGGAAAAAAGGCTGTCGGAACTCCAGGTATAGCCCTGCTTATGAACTTTGTACGTGTTCAGGGGGTGCGCTCCCCCGCTTCACTCCGGTGTCTACGTGTCTGGTCATTTCAATGACTTAGCAGCGGGGGCATTCCTGCCCCCTCCGCGTTCTCCCGTGAAAAACATGCGGGAGCCGCGGTCTCCCCCACTGCTAAGTCATTGAAATAACGAAGCCACTCCGCCAATATCGTTACTCGGGGAAGCACACCCCCTGAACACGTACAGAACTTTTTAGGAAAGGCTTTACGCCCAGAAGGGCGAGAAGTATTGATGAAGCGGAAATTGCGGGGAGAATGTCGGGCAATAATAGAAGTTTTTGAGAATTCATCAAGATAGACATTGTCAAAACTGAATTATGTTTTATAATATTGGTTGTTGAATCAAAATTGAAGATCCCTGTAGACTCGTTGATACAGATTTTAAATATAGGAGAACCAATGGCTGAAGCCGACAAAGATGACCTTATCAGCATAATTGATGAAAATGAAAAGGATGTACCGATACCGAATACCCTTCCTTTGATTTCGGTAAGAGACATCGTAATTTTTACGGATATGCTTCTTCCGCTTTTTATTGGGCGCGAAAAATCGGTTCGCGCCGCTGAGGAAGCGGTGGAGAAAGACGGATATCTGTTTTTAGCTGCGCAAAAAGATCCGAACGTCGAAAATCCGAAACCTGATCAAATTTATACAGTGGGTACTGTGAGCCGGGTTTTAAGAATGCTCAAACTTCCGGATGGACACGTAAAGTCTCTTGTACAAGGTATCGCCAAGGCACGGATTGTTAAATACGTTTCAAAAAAATCTTTATACCGTGTAAAAATAGAGATTATTCCGGACAATCCGTTTGAGGGGATCGATCTGGAGATTGAAGCGCTGATGCGGAATGTCCGAGAACACTCCGAAAAGATTTTGGCATTGCGTGGGGAAATGAACAATGATGTCAGCGTTATTCTTGAAAATATCAATGACCCCGGAAAACTTGCCGACCTCGTGGCTTCAAATCTTAAATTAAAAATCGATGAATCTCAGATCTTGCTTGAATTGATCGATCCCATGGAACGGCTAAAAAAAGTCAACGAGCTGCTGTCCCGGGAGGTAGAATTATCTTCCATGCAGGCGAAGATCCAATCTAATGTGAGAGATGAAATTTCCAAGAGTCAGCGAGACTATTTTTTAAGAGAACAGGTCAGAATGATCCACAGGGAACTTGGCGAAAGCGATGACAAGGCAAAGGAGATTCGGGATTATAAAAGAAAAATAAAAAACGCCAAGATGCCGAAAATCGCGAGTAAAGAGGCTTTAAAGCAGTTGAAACGCATAGAACAGATGCACCCTGACGCTGCTGAAGCCTCGGTTGTGCGGACATATCTGGATTGGCTGGCCGATATGCCATGGAGTAAATCCAGCAAAGATGCCATCAATATCAAGCATGCCAAATCAGTTCTCGATACAGACCATTTTGGGCTAAACAATGTTAAAGATCGAATATTGGAACATCTGAGCGTACGTAAGCTTAATCCTAAAATGAAAGGCCCGATTCTTTGTTTCGTAGGCCCACCCGGTGTGGGGAAAACCTCCTTGGGCCAGGCCATTGCAAGGGCCTTGAAACGTAAATTCATCCGTATTTCTCTGGGCGGCATCCGGGATGAAGCCGAAATCAGAGGGCATCGCCGCACCTATATCGGTGCATTGCCGGGGCGGATACTCCAGGGGATAAAACAGAGCGGTACCAACAATCCTGTTTTCATGATGGATGAAATTGACAAGCTCGGCTCGGATTTTAGAGGGGATCCTTCGTCAGCCCTTTTAGAAGCCCTTGATCCTGAACAAAACTCAGATTTTAGCGACCACTATCTTAATTTGCCCTTTGATCTTTCAAAGGTCATGTTTATCCTTACAGCCAACCTGACCGACACCATCCCGTCAGCGCTTCTTGACCGGATGGAGGTCATTACACTGTCCGGATATACGGAAGAAGAAAAAAAGACTATCGCCCAGCGACACCTTATACCCCGCCAGATAAAGGCGAACGGTTTGAAGGCAAAAACTTTGTCCATCAGTACGGGTGCACTGGTTAAGGTCATGTCAGAATATACATCCGAAGCCGGTTTAAGGAATCTTGAACGTGAACTCGGTTCACTTTGCCGGAAGGTCGCGCGAAAAATTGCCGAAGGCGATAAAGGGCCATTTAAAATCACAAAAAACAACCTGGAAAAATACCTGGGTGTCCCGAAATATTTTTCTGAACTGGACCAGGAAAACAGCCAGGTGGGTCTATCCACAGGTCTGGCTTGGACACAAGCCGGTGGTGAGGTTCTGTATGTGGAGGCATCGTTGATCGGCGGAAAAGGGGAGTTGATCATAACCGGTCAAATCGGAGATGTTATGCAAGAGTCCGCCCGGGCGGCTCTGAGTTATACCCGTGCAAACCTTCGCAGTTTGGGCCTCAAAGAAAGCGTTTTTGAAAATAAGGATGTACATATTCACGTCCCGGCAGGCGCTATTCCCAAAGACGGGCCGTCTGCCGGCACTGCAATGGCCACAGCCCTTATCTCTGCGTTGACAAATAAACCGGTACATCGAGATATTGCCATGACCGGTGAAATCACGCTAAGGGGCAGGGTACTTCCTGTCGGCGGTTTGAAGGAAAAAGCTTTAGGGGCCTTGAGGGCCGGAATCCGCACCATCATTATTCCTGAAAAGAACAAAAAAGATTTGACGGAGATTCCCTTGAACGTAAAGCGCAAGATCGACTTTGTTCCAGTTAAAAATATGGATAAAGTTCTTTCCCTTGCCATTGACGGTAAAGTTATGGACGACCGATGATATGATAATCCTCGCTGTCGATACAGCTACCACGAGCTGCAGTGTTGCCATTATTGATAAAAGGTCCGTGTTGGCGGAAGTTACACTGCTCAGAGAGGAGACCCATTCAAAACATTTAATGGATATGATTCATACGGCCATCGGTTTTTCAGGACTTAAATTTTGTGATTTAGATGGTTTTGCCGTTGTCAGAGGGCCTGGATCTTTTACGGGTCTGCGGATCGGAATAACGACCGTTAAGGGGCTTGCGGCGGGATTAAAAAAGCCACTGGTGGGCATTTCGAGCCTTGAAGCACTTGCAATGCAGGCATCTAATTCGCAATATTTGATCTGTTCGCTTTTAGACGCTCGCCGAGGGGAAGTCTATTTTTCCAGATACAGGTTTTTAGAGGGCCGTTTAAAAGAGGAGGTGGAGGAGCAAGTCTGCGCTCCTGAAAACACAATACGTGACATTAATGAGGCATGTATTTTTGTGGGCAATGGTAGTTTACTTTATCAGAAGATGCTATCGGGCATGATGGGTGACTTGGCATTTTTTGCACCGATGCCCCAAAATACCATTAAAGCTTCAACCGTAGCCTTTCTTAGCTTGAATAAATTTCAAAATAAAGATACAGATGATATCGACAGGTTTATACCCTATTATATTCGAAAATCTGATGCAGAACTGAACTTGGGGTTCGCAAAAAAATAACTTCGCAGAATTGGCGCTCAGATTTGGTTCAGGTTTGGCCGATCCGAGAGAGCAAAACCACAGGAATAGCGAGCTATTGCGCGGATTTTGCGAGTGAGATATCGACCAAAGATGGGCTGAAGGTGAGATGCAAAAATGTGAAGTTATTTTTGCGCGAGCCCTTTCTAAGTATATAGAACATCTTTTCCGCACATCAATCCCCAAAATGCACATAAAATTTACTATAAAAACAAGATGCGATTTTCCGTCAATGATAATTGCACAACAGCGCGAGTGAGACGAGCAGGGGAAAACATCATTATTGCAGTTATTATTGACAATATATAATCGATTTTGATATAAAGTAAAGTTTAGACTTTTTGTAATCTTTGAACCCTAAATAGTTTATATATTTACTTTTTGATGTTTTCAATTTTGTTTGCCCGAATTTAAGGTAAATTAAAGTGCTCTGTTGCAGGTTAAAACAGGAAGATTAGATGCATAATTTTTCAAGGCCAGACTCGCCCAGTCCTACCGCTTTTCCAGTGGCAAGTGCCGGGTATCCTTTTATATTTGCTTCTGTATTTGCGACGGTTGTATTCGCCCTTTTGGAGTTGACAACCCTGGCTCTGATTGGGCTCGCTGCGAGCTTTTTCATATGTTATTTTTTCAGGGACCCGGACCGTGTTGTTCCCAATTTTAAAGATGCTGTGATTGCGCCCGCCGACGGCAAAATTATCTCAGCGGGTCCGGTGGGCAGCAGCCGGTTTTATGAAGGATCGTGCATTAAGATCAGCATCTTCATGTCGATTTTTAATGTTCATGTGAATCGCATTCCCCATGAAGGGCATGTGAAAACGGTAAGTTATTATCCTGGGAAATTTTTTTCAGCAAATCTTGACAAGGCTTCGAGGCAAAACGAGCACAACGCAGTAACTCTGGAAACCGAAGAAGGGAAAAAAATCTGTACGGTTCAGATTGCAGGGCTGATTGCAAGACGTATTATTTGTAAAATTCAGGAGGGTGACATTGTTGCCCGGGGACAACGTTTTGGCTTAATTTGTTTTGGGTCACGTCTTGATGTTTACCTTCCGCCAGACATAAATTTGAAAGTGACTGTCGGGGATAGGGTGAAAGCCGGAACATCTGTTTTAGGAGATTTGACATGAAAAGAACGAAAAGATTTAAAAAAGAAAAATCGCGGCGTGGGATTTACATACTGCCCAACATTTTTACATCCCTTAATCTTTTTTTCGGCTTTTATGCTGTTATCGCTTCAATAAACGGGAAATTTGTTGCTGGGGCTGTGGCGATTATTATCGGCGTCATGTTTGATATCATGGACGGTAAAATTGCCAGAGCTACGAATACCACCAGCAAATTCGGTATTGAATACGATTCATTGGCAGATCTGATATCTTTTGGTCTTGCTCCTGGATTAATGGTATATTTGTGGGCCCTCAAGCCCTTAGGAAGAATTGGCTGGCTCGCGGCATTTCTTTTCTTGGCTTGCGGGGCGCTTCGCCTGGCACGTTTCAACTCCCAAGTGGGCACAATTAGCAGCGATCACTTTGTCGGTCTTCCGATTCCGGCCGCAGCCGGCATGGTGGCAACAACCATATTATTTTGCCATAAATTCGGCATAGAAGGGAAAATAAATCCCCTATTCATGCTTGTTTTGCTGTACGTTCTTTCTTTTTTAATGGTTAGCACAATAAAATATAACAGTTTCAAAAAGCCCGAACTGTTTAAAAAAATGAATTTCAATGTTCTGGTGGCCGTCATCCTGATATTGATTTTTATCGCTGCTCAGCCATCCATTGCGCTATTTCTTTTGGGCCTTGCGTTTACCGTTTCAGGTCCTATCTCGACCGTTCGGCACCATCGAAAAATAAAACCGAAAGTAGCTGGATATAACGGGGCAAATGAGCACGGATCAAGCCCATTTAGCCATAATATTAACAAAAATTCCGATATTCGTTGATTGGAGATTTTTTTATGTCAAAGGGTTATAACATTTCTGTAATTCCGGGTGATGGAACAGGGCCGGAAGTTGTTGCAGAAGGTATCAAAGTTCTCAAAACCGTATCTGAAAAATTCGGTTTCAGTCTGAATTTTAACCATTATGATTTGGGCGGGGAGCATTACATGGCTTCAGGAGAGATTTTGCCGGATAACACCCTGGATTTATTGTCTAAAACAGACGCAATATATTTGGGGGCCATTGGGCATCCTGATGTAAAACCAGGTATTCTTGAAAAAGGCATTCTTTTAAAACTCAGGTTTTATTTTGACCAGTATATCAATTTGAGGCCGGTTAAACTTTATGAGGGCGTTCAGACGCCGATAAAAGGCAAGGGGCCGGAAGACATAGACTTTGTTGTGGTCCGGGAAAACACTGAAGGTCTTTATGCAGGCGCCGGTGGATGTTTAAAACGGGGTACCCCTGATGAAGTCGCAATTCAAGAATCGATAAATACCCGCAAAGGCGTTGAGCGTTGCATTAGATACGCTTTTGAATGTTGCAGAAAAAGAAACAAGAGAAAAAAACTGACGCTTTGCGGAAAAACGAATGTATTAACCTTTGCATTTGATTTGTGGGAACGTGCTTTTAATGAAGTTGGCGAGGAGTACCCTGATATCGAAACAGATTATGCACACGTTGATGCCATCTGTATGTGGATGGTGAAAAACCCGGAGTGGTTCGATGTTATCGTTACTGACAATATGTTTGGAGATATAATAACCGACCTGGGTGCAATGATTCAGGGGGGAATGGGCATTGCCGCCGGAGCAAACATCAACCCTGAAGGAATTTCAATGTTTGAACCCATCGGCGGGTCTGCTCCAAAATATACCGGCAAACAGATCATTAACCCAATTGCCGCCATTTCCTCGGCTCAGATTATGCTCGAGACCCTGGGCGAGTCAACGGCTTCATCCTTGATAGAGGAGGGTGTTATTAAAGTACTGCGGGATGATCTCAAAGATGTTGCTGCAGGAAAAATGGGGTATACGACACAAGAAGTTGGAGATCTTGTGGCAGATTATATTGTTGGGAAGGCCGACCATGTCGAATAAAAAATTTCATGTCGCTGTGGCGGGTGCGACCGGTGCTGTGGGAAATCAGATGATAACCTGTCTGGAAGAAAGGAATTTCCCGGTTAAGTCCATTAAATTTTTAGCATCCCGGCGTTCTGTTGGGCGTAAGCTTGATTACAAGGGCAATGCCATTGCTGTTGAGGAATTAAAGGAAGATTCTTTTAAAGGTTTCGATATCGCCCTTTTTTCGGCTGGTGGCGGCACCAGTGAAAAATTTGCCCCTTTTGCGGCCCGGGACGGATGCGTGGTTGTTGACAATTCAAGTGCATGGCGGATGGATCCCAAAGTTCCGTTGGTGGTTCCCGAAGTGAATCCCCATGCCATTGCACAATACACCCATAAAGGTATCATCGCAAATCCGAACTGTTCGACCATCCAGATGGTTGTTCCACTACATCCATTACACAAGAAATTTGGGATCAAACGGATTGTGGTTTCAACATATCAGGCTGTTTCAGGAACCGGTAAAAAGGCGGTTGATGAACTCGATGCTCAGACCAGGTCGATTCTCAATTTCAAATCATATGAAACGAAGGTCTACCCACACCCTATCGCTTTTAACTGTCTTCCGCACATCGATGTGTTTCTGGAGAACGGCTATACCAAAGAAGAAATGAAAATGCTCCATGAAACTAGAAAGATTCTGGAAGACGATACCATAGGGGTTACGGCAACCACCGTTCGTGTGCCGGTATTTTACGGCCATTCAGAATCGATTAACATTGAAACCATTGAACATGTTTCTGCTGAAGAGGTGAGGGCTTTGCTGGAAGAAACTTCCGGGGTTAAAGTCGTTGATGATCCGCACAACAACGTTTATCCTCTTGCCAGTGATGCTTCCGGCCAGGATTTGACACTTGTGGGTCGTATTCGTGATGATGAGTCGATTTCAAACGGCATCAATATGTGGGTTGTGGCCGATAATATCAGAAAGGGCGCTGCAACAAATACGGTACAGATTGCAGAAATCTTGGCAAAGGACTATTTATAAGGAGTTTAGATTTGGAGCGTGTACCCATTACAAAAGAAGGCTATAGGGCCCTGAAGAAAGAGCTGGATTATCTTAAGAGAGTTGAACGGCCCAGGAATATAAAGTCAATCGAAGAGGCCCGTGCTCACGGGGATATCACTGAAAACGCAGAGTTTGAAGCTGCCAAAGACAGACAGGCATTTATTGAGGGGCGGCTAAATGGATTGACATACAAGCTGTCCAGAGCAGATATCATCGATCCTAAAAAAATTCCAAAGGATCGAGCTTTATTTGCCAGCTCTGTATTACTTGAAAATATCGATACCGGTGAAAATGTTAAATATCAACTTGTGGGACCTGATGAGGCGAATATTGATGAAGGACGCATTTCTGTATCTTCGCCTCTGGGGAAAGCCATAATAGGCAAAAAACCCGGAGACGAAATTTCTTTGGAAGCTCCAGGTGGAAAAAGATACTATGAACTGGTAGAAATATTGTAAATTCAACATTTACTATCAAACATTTTAAAATTGATTAATGATATACTTATTAACGGAGGTTTTTCGTGGCGCGTATAACTATAGAAGATTGCTTGAAACGGGTAAAAAACCGGTTTTTACTGGTCAACATGGTGGCCAAGCGTGTAAGGCAGATCCGTGAAGGATCCGAATATCTGGTAAGTTCACCGAAGAACGAAGATATCGTAGTCTCTTTGCGCGAAGTCGCTGCTGGAAAGATCACAATTCAAGAAAAAAAAGAAGAAGAAAAAGAGGAACTCGTAGAAATAGAAGAAAATCCATAGGAGGCCGACACTTTTCTTTTGCCAAAATACAGCTATGCCTACAAGGTGCTAAAAAGGAATATTGGAAAGGCGTTGCACCGGTATAATATGATCTCTGATGGGGATCGAATTTTAGTCGGTCTTTCAGGAGGCAAAGACAGTTTCACGCTAATGTGGATGTTAAATGAACGACTGAAGCGCATCCCCATAAATTATGAACTGTTCGGAGTGCATATCGATCCAGGATTTGAGGAAGGATTCAGTGAACCCCTGGCCGAATATTGGAATAGAACAGGCCTTAAACTCAAAGTCGAGCATACGGATTACGGAATTTTGGCCCATAGCTCTAAAAATCGTGAAAATCCGTGTTTCTTATGCTCCAGGTTGCGCAGAAAACGCCTTTTTGAAATTGCGGATGAACTCGGATGCAACAAGCTGGCTCTGGGGCACAACAAAGACGATATCATCGAGACTTTATTTATTAATATATGCTATGCTGGAGAGATCAGTACGATGCTGCCCTCTCAGTCTTTTTTTCAGGAAAGATTTACGTTGATAAGGCCCCTTGCTTTTGTTGACGAAGATGTTATAAGACGATTTGCAAAAGAGAAAGGTTGTCCGGATTTTATCAATCCATGCCCGAGTGCAAAAGTTTCCAAGCGGCAGGAAATTAAAGGGCTGTTACAGCAGCTCTACCGGAGCAACAGGAAAGTTAAGGGGAATATTTTCAGGGCCATGAGCCATGTGAAGACAGATTATTTGTTAAAATGAAAGATATTCAAAATCAATTCGATCACCGCAACATTCCAATCGATAAAGTCGGCATTAAGAATCTTAAATATCCCATAACAGTGCTCGACCGGAAAAATAATTTTCAGCATACCGTTGCTTCAATAAGCATGTATGTCGATTTGCCCCATAACTACAAAGGGACTCATATGAGCCGTTTTGTGGAAATGTTGCATTTGTTCCGTCCGGAGGTCTCTTTAAAGAAAATTTCCGTTATTCTTGAAGAGATGAAAAAATATTTAAATGCAGCGTCGGCCAACATAGAAGTGACATTCCCCTATTTTATTGAAAAAAAATCTCCCATCAGCAAATCCGTCGGTCTCATGGACTACATGTGCAGGTTTTTGGGATCAAGCGACCCAGGCGGCAAGATCGATCTCGTATCCGTGGTTGTTGTTCCCATATCTTCCGTCTGTCCTTGTTCAAAAGAAATCAGTGATGTAGGCGCCCATAATCAACGCGGTCAAGTCATGCTCAGCACGCGGTTTAAAAAATTTATCTGGATTGAAGATATGATTGAGCTGGTAGAAGGAACGGCTTCATGCGAAGTATACTCCGTCCTCAAACGTAGCGATGAAAAACATGTGACGGAAGCAGGCTACAATAACCCTAAATTTGTTGAAGATATCGTCAGAGACGTTGCTGAAGAACTGAAACAGGACAGCAATATAACCTGGTTTTCCGTGAGTGCGGAAAATTTTGAGTCGATCCATAACCACAGTGCATATGCTTCGATTACCAGCGGAAAAGAACCCCATTTTTAATCCAGATTGCGCAAGAGTATATCCATAATAGGTTTCGGCGACTTCCCCGGCGTATTTACCAGCACAACAAATGAATACAACCTTCCTTCTTTATTCTCTATATAACCGGCCCGTGTATGGATACCTTTGAGGGTTCCCGTTTTATAGAAAGCTTTCCCCATTCTGCGCATGAGAAAATGATAGGGCGCAAAAACTTTGAGTATTTTGTAGAAACTTACCGCTGACATCCGGTTTTTTCTCGATATTCCCGAACCTTCTACAAACCGGATATTATCGATTTTAAGAATATTTTTCGCATATGCTGATGCTGCCTGAACACCCTTTTCCAGGGTCCCAGGAGGCCCGTATGCTTTTGCACCGCAAGTGATGAGCAACTGATTGGCCATGAAATTATTCGAATATTCGAAAAGCTTTGATATGGCTTGCATCAATGAAAAACTGGAAACATATCTGAAAATGAGTTTGTCGTTGTCTTTTTGAACCTTTCCTGTTTTTATCTTTCCGCTGAATCGTATCGCTTCTTTTTTTAAAAAATATAAAAGAAGATGGCCTGAGTAAAGTGTGTTTTCACTTCGCTGAGAGGAAAGTAGAATTCTGCCGTGATTCAATTGAGAGGCGTCGATTCTTTCTTGAACAAACGGCAATAGGGGGGTTTGGGTCTCGGCACTGACAAAAATTCCGTTGGGGTTGCGCTTGAAATTGACCGTGTTGAAATTTACACACAGTGCGCCGATGGTGGCGTCATAGGGTTCATTTGACCAATTAACCCCGGGAATTGCGATAGGAGTTTTAAAGTATGAATCGTCGAGAACCAGATCGTTAATATGATTAAGTTCAATATCCGGTATGGATGTGAGATCGTGTGCAATTTCCGTCAGAGCTTCTGAAATGAGAAGGGGGTCTCCATATCCTTTTACTTTGAGATTTGAATTACGGTCTTGATAAAACTCGGTGACAAATCTGTAATCCGGGCCCAGATAATGGAGGGCCACAAGGGCCGTAAATATTTTCAGGGTCGATGCCGGGACAAGCTGAATGTCGGCATTTTTTGAAAAAACAATCCGTCCTTGGGGATCTGAAACCAGAATTGCATCCCGATCTCCAATAAAAGGATTTAGATCAGCGAGTTTTTCGGCATAAAGATGTCTGGTTGTCCCGAAATTCAATAGACAAAAAAGAAGTAGAAAACGGCATGTGGCGGCTGTAAAGAAGGTTTTCGATTTTGACGACAAATGCATGGAGTAGATTCTTAGTAACGGTTCATTTTACGATTTTCATCTTCAAAAATTCTTAAATTAACAATCTTGTCTGCAAGGTATTTGGCATCATCGGTTTTATCGGCTTTTGCAATCCCTAAAAGTACCAAAAGACCTTTGCCGATTTTTCCGACCATTTCATTTTCAACGGTTACAGAACTGGATTTAACCCTTTGTATTACGGCACGCATAGTTAAACATCTCCGAAAACCTACAATTTATTGGAAATAAAGGAGTTTTGAACAGGCGTTTTTGTTTTCATCCTATGCCCCTTAAATACATTATTCAAGCATTTTTCCAAAAAAACGATTTAGAATCGCCTTTTTTAAAAATGTTCCCTGACGGCGTATCAGGATGCCAAAGTTGTTCGATGTCGCTCACAAAAGACTTTTACGAAGCCGTAAAAGTTAATCGTACAAGAAATCCCCTAATTTAAAAGCGCGAGCCGCGTATTGGAGAGTTTCGAAGGGATTTTATAACTTGAAACTTGATTTAATGAAGAGTATTATTTTATGATTCTCAAAACCTCTCTTTTTTAAAGAACAAATATCCTAAATTTAAAAATCTGGAAATGCTTCAAAAGGTAAGAATCTTATGGAGAAAATAACCAAGGAACTGCCGGAAGTTAAGAAAAATTTTCATATTATATTGGAAGCAATGTCAGAAGGAATTTTAGAAATAACTTCTAAAGGAAAAATTGTTTTTGCCAATCCCGCGGCTATTTCTTTGTGCAATATCCCTAAGAAAAAACTGTTAGGGTCAATTTTTACCCTGCTTTTTTCAGGAGATGCGGGTCAAAGGGTGGCCGACCTTTTAAAAGTGTCCAGGGAAAAATTGGAAACAGTGACGGTCGATTCTCCTCTGGTTCTGAACAAATATTTGGTTAAAATAAAAATATTATCTTGGGATAAGAAAGAAGATACACGTATCGTTATTTTAAGTGATTTTACGGAACAGGAACGGGCGAGGGAAATCATCCGATTGCGCAACCGCGAGCAGCGGTTGCACACCCAGACACGCCAGGCATTTAATTCAAGCCTAAATTTGGATCAGGTTATCGTTAGTGTTTTGGAAGAAGTCCGTCGATTGATGGGCGTTGTCGGCAGCTCAATATGGTTGATCGATAAAGAAACCGAAGAGCTGGTCTGCGAGCAGGCCACCGGTGATTATGGCGAAACTTTGCGCGGTTGGCGATTGGCACCTGGAGAAGGTCTGGCCGGATGGGTGGTGCGCCACGGTGAAAGCTCGATTACTCCGGACACGTATTCTGATGAACGGCATTATAAAGAAGTGGATCAGGTCATCGGAAAGAATATGCAGTCCATCCTAACAGTCCCTTTACATGTCAAGGGAGATGTCATCGGCGTACTCCAAGTGGTGGATACAGAAACCGGGCGATTCGATAAAAATCATCTCGCCTTAATGGAACCCCTTGCAGGATCAGCGGCCATCGCAATTGAGAACGCTCGACTCTACGAAAAAGCACGTCAGGAGATTTCCATCCGCAAACAAACTGAAGAGGCCCTTCGTGAGAGTGAAAATAAATATCGGACCGTTCTTGAAGCAAACCCTGATTCTGTTATCGTTTATGACATGGAAGGGAAGGTAACTTATTTGAACCCAACATTCACGAAGGTTTTTGGATGGACCTTAGAGGAATGTTTGGGCAAGAAAATGGACATGTTTGTTCCTGAAGAAAATTGGCCTGAAACCAATGAAATGATAGAGAAAGTGCTCACCGGAGAAAATCTGTCGGGCATTGAAACGTTCCGGTATACTAAAGCTGGAGACATTATTCCTGTAAGCATCAGTGGCGCCATTTATCATGATCGCGACGGAAATCCTGTGGGTAGCGTGGTTAATTTGCGAAATATTTATGAACAGAAAAAGCTGGAGGCTCAAATCCAACAAGTACAGAAAATGGAGGCTATCGGCACCCTGGCCGGTGGTATCGCACATGACTATAACAACCTGCTTATGGGAATCTTGGGGAACGCATCTCTCATGACTTTTGATCTGGATTCCAATCATCCGCATTATGAAAAATTAAAAAATGTCGAGAAATACGTTCAGAGCGGTGCAGATCTTACAAAGCAGCTTTTAGGGTTCGCAAAAGGGGGAAAATATGAAGTAAAACCCATTGACATCAATGATGTGGTCGGACAAAGCTCAGAGATGTTCAGTCGAACAAAAAAGGAGATCAGAATACATCGAAAATTTCAAAAAAATATATGGACGGTGGAGGCTGATCCGAATCAGGTGGAGCAGTTGTTGTTGAATCTCTATGTGAACGCCGGTCAAGCTATGCCAGGAGGCGGAGAGCTATATCTTCAAACAGAAAACGTCACACTTAATGACAGTTATACCCGGCATTTTTCCGTCCAAGCCGGAGATTATGTGAAAATATCTATTACGGATACAGGAATAGGTATGGATGAAAAGACCATAAAACGGATATTCGACCCGTTTTTCACCACAAAGGATATGGGCAGAGGTACAGGTCTCGGCCTTGCCTCTGCTTATGGTATCATCAAAAATCACGGCGGCATCATTAACGTAGACAGCATTATAAATAAAGGGACGACGTTTAATGTCTTTCTTCCGGGTTCTGACAAAAATATCGTGAAAACTAAACCCTTGAATCAAAAAACCCTAAAGGGCGTTGGAACCGTACTGCTTGTTGATGATGAAGAGATGATTATTGATGTTGGCAGCCAGATTCTTGAAAATCTTGGCTACAGCGTCCTATCGGCTAGAAGTGGTACAGAAGCCATCGAAGTTTATCGGGCACATCCGGATGAAATCATTTTGGTCATATTGGATATGGTCATGCCTGATCTGGGGGGTGGGGAGACTTACGACAGACTCAAAAAAATAAACCCTGAAATCAAAATTCTCCTTTCCAGCGGGTATAGTCTCAATGGTCAGGCTTCTGAAATAATGGAACGGGGGTGTAATGGCTTCATTCAGAAACCTTTTAACATAAAACAACTGTCTCGTAAAATTAGAGATGTCATCGATTAGGGAACGTTATTTGAACCCGGCATAAACGGTGACATCCACAACAAGTAAAATTCTTAGATCCATTACATTAGTATTGGTGGGGCCCGTTATTAAAAGGTCGTCGAGTTTTTCAAAAAAATGATACGCGTCATTGTTTGCAAGGAAATGGTGCGGATTCAACCCCATCTCTTTGGCCCGCTCCAACGTATATGTATCGGAAAAAGCCCCGGCCGCATCGGTAGGACCGTCAGTACCATCCGTGCCCCCGCTGAGAACAACAACATTCTTATGCCCCGAAATATCAATAGCTGCCGCAAGAGCAAACTCCTGATTCCGTCCACCCAAACCATTTCCTGAAATGGTTACTGTTGTTTCCCCGCCGGAAAGAATACAGGCGGGTGGAGATATCGGGTTCCCGGTTTTAATGATTTCCTTGGCGATGGCGCCGTGGATTTGTGCAGCATATCGAGTTTCACCGACAATCATTGAGGACAGTAGAATGACGTTGTATTGCAAGCGTTCAGCTTTCTCTTTGGCAGCCATAAGGGATTCGATGTTGCTGGCGATAATAAGATTTTGCGTTCTTTTAAAAGCAGGGTCGTCGGCTTTCGGCGTTTCTGGTGTTTTACCGGAAATTCCGGATTCTATATGATTTAAGATGCTTTCGGGTATTTTGTCTTTGATGTGGTATCGTTCTAAAATTTCCATGCAATCGGCAAACGAGCTTGAATCCGGCACCGTCGGCCCTGATGCGATGATATCAAGGTCATCTCCCACCACGTCTGAAAGTATTAGGGATATAATGGTTGCAGGAAATGCCGCTTGTGCAAGCCTGCCGCCTTTTATTTTTGAAGTATGCTTTCGCAGGGTATTTATTTCATGAATGGTGGCGCCACAGGAAAGCAACACTTTGATAGTGTCCTGTTTATCTTTTAGGGTTATGCCGTTGAAAGGAAGCGGGAGCAAGGCCGACCCCCCTCCTGAAATAAGGCAAAATATCAGGTCGTCCTTTCCTGATTTTTTCGCAAGGTTCAGTATGGCATCTGCCCCCTTTTCTCCGTTTGGATCAGGTAAAGGATGACCGGCTTCAATAAGATTGATTCGTTGAAGGTCGGCAAGATGATCATATTTTACGATGATGATACCTTCTGAAATCCTCTCCTCTAGAATATCCTCTAAAGCTGCCGCCATGGGAGCCGTGGCTTTTCCTGCGCCGATCACAAACAGATTTTTATATTGAGGGAGGTGATATGTCCGATTTCCAACAAAAAGGGATTCACCGTCAAGTTTGCAGCATCGTTTGACGGCAGCTCCAGGCTCAACAGCCTGTAATCCCTTGAAAAAAATTTCAGCCGCATCCTTTTTCATTGTGGAGATATTTTTTAAATGAATACCCATAATTGCTTGATGTCGCTCACAAAAGACTTTTTACGAAGCCGTCTTAACATGGATCAAATAAAAAAATTGTATGTTGAACAATTCCAACTGTCAAAGAGAAACTGTTTGCGTTTGTATTCTTGACAAAAACCGGAGATAAACGTATTCTTTGATAAAACACAGCATCGTTATACAACGCTTGCCCCAGCGCACTCACTTGGCGTACACTTGCGAGGTGACGGGCAAGCATACCTCCTAAAAAGGTGATTCAGAATACGTCAAAGACGTATCTTTGGTGGCAAAATATGGAAAATAATTCCCCGGATACTTTTAAAGGTCAGTTTCTCATGGCCATGCCTTCACTGCTTGATCAGAATTTTTACCAGACCGTTACCTGTATTTGCGAATATGCTCCGGCAGGGGCTTTGGGCATTGTTGTAAACAGAGTTCATCCTGTCTTGTCTGGAAAGGATATCTTTAATGAGCTTAAAATGGAGTTTGCATCCAATGCGGAATCCATTCCCATTCACATTGGAGGACCGGTTCATATGGGTGAGATCTTTGTACTCCATGGACCTCCATTTGGTTGGGAGGGGTGTCGTATGATTACGCCGAGGCTTGCCGTAAGCAATACCAAAGATATTCTGGATTCGGTTGCCATGGATAGGGGCCCAAAATCATTTATTATTGCCCTTGGGTGTGCCGGATGGGGGGCCGGGCAGCTGGAGTCGGAAATAAAAGAAGATGCCTGGCTTACATCCCCTATTTTTGAAGAAATTATATTTGATATGCCGATTGAAATACGCTGGAAAGAATCTTTAAAAAAAATCGGTGTAGATCCGGCCTTGCTTTTGAACACATCCGGTCATGCGTAACATATTTTGGTATTAAAAAAATATAAACAAAGGTTTATACCAGCCGTTTTCCCCTTTTAATTCCTCATCAAATACCGTCTTTCTTAACACTGCGAAAAGATATTATTTCGATTTTGGTTTCGATTTTGGTTTCTTTTTCGGTTTCTTTTTTTTAAGACAAACTTTATCTTTCTTTACAAATGCACAGAGTTTAGGATTGTAATATTCTTTGCAATTTAAGGGATTATATAGCGGGCATTCAGGATGTTTTTCTGACATAGATCACATTTTCCCTTCATCTATTGGTTTCCGTCTTAAAAACGGCCTTTTATTCCATAATAAAAACATTAAAAACATTAATATCATAAATTTTCATATCTTACAAGGCATTATGTACATAAGACAAAAAATGAAATATTTTGATTTGCGAAAAAAGGAGTCCGCCCGATCACCGGTGTTCCGGACAAGTGTATCACTGGAGAACCGTGAAATGTTGAATGCAGAATACAATATTTTTTCCCAAAGGCTATCAAAAGCTATCAAAGGAAATCGCTTTGACAATTAATTTAATACATTGTAATAAAAAGCGCCGCAACGCATTATGCTTTGAGTTTATCGGCCAACGTAATCATGAATGTTTAGACGGGGTGTTAATATTGATAAATTTGTAAAAAGTGAAATGTAAAATGTAAAACGACTTCATTTAGTACATTAAGAGACAATATTACACAACATACAGACTTTAATTAGAAATTTATGGTTAAAATGACAACATACAACTCACTTAAAAAAGAGATTCTTCAGATAAATAAAGATATTTCCGGTCTTTTCCTCGATGCCCGATCGATCACCGGAACGTCAGACCATACGTTTGCAAACTGGCAGAAAACTTGTGACGCTATCAATAGTCAGATGTCGGGAGAGATCATTCGCGTTGCAGTTGTCGGCCCGATAAAATCCGGTAAAAGTACATTTATAAATTCACTTTTTAAAGGCGAATACTTAAAGCGAGGGGCTGGAGTTGTGACATCCATTGTTACACGCATTCGCAACGGAAAAAAGCTTAAAGCAAAACTGTTGTTCAAATCCTGGAATGAGATTAACTCGGATATGGAACAGGCGTTGGTTTTGTTCCCCTCCTTAGAGTGGCGCAATGAAAATTACAGGTTTGATATAAGGCAAAAAAAAGAGCGGATGGACCTTCAGAAGGCGCTCATTTCTCTAAATTCAGAACACCTTATTTCCAATGGTGCACGCAATGTGAATAATATACTTTTGACATCCTACCTTAAAGGATACGAAAAGATAAAAGATATGATTTCACTTGAAACACCGACGAGTCAATACGAAAATGAGCTATTTTCTGAGCACTGGACTTTTGTGGGAGATGGGTCTATGGCGGTTTATCTGAAAGATGTTCAGCTGGAAATCGACTCTGGAAATATCGACAGCAATATCGAAATTGCTGATTGTCAAGGCAGCGATTCCCCGAACCCGCTTCACCTTGCCATGATACAGGATTATCTGCTCTTAACGCATCTTATTGTATATGTCGTCAGCAGCAGAACTGGACTTCGCGAAGCGGACATAAAATTTTTATCCATCATCAAAAAAATGGGGATTATTGACAATATAATTTTTGTAATTAATTGCGATTTCAGTGAACATGAATCGATAAATGATCTTAAATCTCTGATTGAAAACGTAAAAGAAGAACTTGCAATAATCAAACCATCTCCGGAAATTTATTCCCTTTCCGCACTGTTTAACCTGTTCAAAGCTCAACGTGCCAATCTGTCACAAAAAGATCGGCTTAGACTGGAACAATGGGAAAAAGAACCGGAACTTACCGCTTTTTCAGACTCAGAAGCAGCGCGGTTTGAATCATCTTTTTACAACAGGCTGACCAAGGGAAGTTATTCTCTTTTGTTAAAAAATCATCTTGAGCGTCTTCGTATAGTTTCATTCGGGATGGAGCGTTTGATATACTTTAATCAGAACATGCTTACACGAGATGCCCACAGCGCCAATGAAATTGTTGAAAAAATAAAGAAGCATCAGGAAGGGATGCGTCAGATCGAGTTGGTGATAAAAAATACGCTGGCTGGTTCCACAAAGAAAATTAACCATGATCTAAAAACGGATATCGAACGTTTTTTTGATATCCGTTCCGGCGATCTATTACAGGGTATAATAGAATTTATTAGAGATTTTAAAGTATCTTACCAGCAATATGAAGAAAATCTTAAAGCTTTTGGATTCCCGAAGACCCTTTATCTGGTATTTCAGGAATTCAAACAAGCGCTTGATACTTACATGACCGAAACAACAAATCCTGAAGTCATCCGTTTTATTAGAGAAAAAGAGAAACAAGTTCATGAAAATCTCGAATCCATCGCCGATCCATTCGATGTTATGGTACAGGATGCCATTGTTGGCTATAACGACATGATGGAAAATTTTGGAATCGTCCGTTCTTTTGAAAGCCCTGAAAGGATCGATCTTCCGGACATAGATACGATCAAAGCGATTACAGGGTTAACCCTTCCCCCGGCAGTTGCATACATGCGCTATACGGCTAAAATAAAAACTGAGGCAGTGATGCGTCTTGGTTTTTATACGGTTGTTAAGTTTTTTAAAAAAATATTAAAAAAACCGATTGAAAGAAAAAATGAAGAAGGCATACTTGCGTTGCAGGCGGGAGTTTTGCGTATGAAACGTGAAACAGAAAGATCGATGGCTTTTTTCTTTAAAGATTATCAAGAGAACATCAAATTCCAATATATGTATAAAATTGTTGAGGCCGTATCAAACAGCCTTTATGAGTCGCTGATCGATCGTTTTCAGGCGTATGCCGCAGATCTTTCAAATATCGTAGAACTGATAAACGACAAGCTGATTGACAAGGAGCAGGCGTCGACAACACTTCAAGAGATGGCGATTACTACCGGAAAAATCGAAGAAAAGATAAACACAGTGTGCGAGAACATCAGGACATTCGCATTGGCCGATATATAAACAGTTGTCTGTGATGCCGTTGATCTGCGTGCCCTGTGAAATGCGAAGCCTATTTCACCGGGGGGCGTCCTCGACTTTCGCTCAATTAGAGCAATACCAAATAACCGATGACGACAGGGGAGGTAGTAATTATGGGTGATAAACAAACCAGGATCATCGCTGTGGCCAATGAAAAAGGCGGCGTTGGTAAAACCGTAACCGTCATTAACCTTGCAGCGGCTTTATGCAAGGAAGGGAAAACCGTTCTTGTAGTGGACATGGACCCGCAGTTTAATGCGACACGAGGACTCGGCGTCGATGTTAAAGAAGATATGTTGACTGTGTATGATCTATTAAAAGACAATAAATCGATTAAAGCGGCGGATGTAATTGTACCGACAGGATGGGATGGGCTCGACCTTATACCATCTCATGTGGATCTTGCCGGTGCGGAGATTGAACTTGTTGATGAGGTGGGACGCGAAGACAGGTTAAAAAATGCTCTTGAAAGCATATACGGTGTATATGATTTTATAATTCTTGATACACCTCCCAGCCTTTCACTGCTGACGGTCAATGTATTGTCCTATGCCAAAGAGGTTATTGTGCCGTGTCAGACGCATCCGTATGCTTATTCAGCACTGGATGAGCTTTTCGATACCATTTTTGCTGTCAGGGAAAACATTAACACGGATCTTAGAGTGACCGGTGTTGTTGCGACATTATTCGACTCTCGGACTCGGATCAGTCATAGCATCCTGGAAAAACTGAAAAATGATTCAAGGTATTCTGATTTGCTTTTCGACACGGTAATAAGGACGAATACAACCATTGCCGAAAGTGCCGGAGTCGGTAAGCCTGTAATTTTTTTTAGACGGAGCAGCTACGGTTCAGAAGATTATACCCGTTTCGCTCAAGAGTTGCTGAAGCCGAATTAAGGGTAAATAAACGTCTCGGAAACTCTACAACTTAACGAAATCATAAATCTTTTAATGGCAATCTGTTTATGTCATATGAATGGAATACTGGAATATTGGGGGTAAGAGCGGAAATAACCTATTTAAATTGTAAAAAATTCCTTCAAACCCATCAATTCATCATTCCATTATTCCAATTGGGGCGAAGCCCCTAAGTTCAGAAATGATCGGATCAGTTCCGCCGCAGCTTAACCAAATTATCTCTTGCAAAGTCTATTGATGGATCCATTGCCAATGCCGTTTCATAATATTGTATGGCTTTTTCTGTTTGTCCCATATCCCGGTAATTTGAGGCAATATTCGCATAGTCAATGGCCGAACTCGGATCGAGCTGTAGAACTTTTTTGAAATACGATATGGCCTCTTCGTGTTCCTTGAGTTTAAAATGGCTGAACCCCATTAAGTTATAAATATCTGTTCTTTCTTTGTCATACTTTTCAGCCTGTTTTAATGCGGCGAGGGCTTCACGGTATTTCCCCATTTCATTTAAGCAGACGCCCATGTAAGAATAGATGCTGGGTATATCCTCTTTTGTCGGGTCGAGTTCCAGAGACTGGGTTAAATATCTGAAAGCTTTTGCCGGATCGTTGAGAGCGAGGTGGCATGAGCCGAGATAAAATTTGACGTAATATTTCCCCTTGAGTATATTTTCGATCTTTTTAAGTTCTTTAACTGCCTTTTCGGGAGTTTCATTTTCGGTTATAATTTTGCTCGAGAACATCCCCACACTTGTCCCAAGAGATCGCTCCCTAAAATGTGCCCCCGGTATTATGGTATAGAATGCCGGTATTTCAAGGAGGGGATGCGTGGTGTTGACAACGATAACTTCCAACCCTTTTTTTGCTAAAGCAGATATGCAGTTTTCCACTTCAACTTTGATATTTTCATTTGAAAGTTGAGGCAGGCTTTTAATATCTGTTTTGACTCCGGGATTGATAATAAAATCAGTGTCCTCAATTTTCGTGAATTTGGGAAGACCGCTGGCCACATAATTGGAGCCGGTATTAAAATCGCCGGCAAGTTGAGCTACTTCTGTAAGGGCACGGCTTAACGCTTTTTGTGGATCGGGTGTAGTTCCGGCTGTCCACACAATTTCACTTTTTTCCGGAAATGTAGACGGGTCGTAAGCCAGCGCACCAACGGTAGGTATCCCCATGTCCAGGGAAAAGTCTGAAAGATATACTTCAACCCCGGCTCGCCTGTATTTTTGTATCATTTCCACAACTATCGGATCTGTTGCTGAATTTAAAGAAATTGCAGGTACTTTCAGCCGGTTTTGACTGATAATGGAAGAGACGTGCCTTTCCACGATTTCACAGATGCCCTGGGAAAGGGCTTCCTCTACGCAATTGCCGGCAGATGGACCATTGAATTCATTGATTGTGAAAAACCAGTTAAAAGGAATTACGACTTCTTGATTTCGGGTTAGATTAAACGCCTTTGTCCATTTCAAAGGCAGGGTTTCAAATATCTTTCGGGCCGTGTCCAAATCTTCTGAATCATCATGAACAGATTGAGCGATCATCTCAAACGGAATTGCGTTTTCCGTAACATTACAATACCGTTCAACAAAAAAGTTTTCAGAATTTTTGCAGAAATTAAAGAAGCTAAACCGTTCTGCCAGCTCCATCACAGCGCTTGCTTCAGCCTGCTGGGGGGTAGCTCCTTTTCCCATCTGTTTTTTCGTTCCAATAATTTCCACTGCATCCTTGCCGCAGCTGCTGAAAAAAATCGGGATGTCCAATCTTCCGTTATCGATCCTTACCGTATATTCAAGGATGTCCAAATCCACCCTTTTTAATTTGTCCTTAAAGGTTTTCACAGTCTCTTCAGGCGAAATTATCTTGTCCTGGTCCAACGTAAAGCGTTTGAAAGCGTCCTTTAAAACAATTTTATGTGTCATAATTTATCCTTAAATTCATCCCAAAACATTAAATTTTTACCTAAATTGAGCACTCAATTTAGCCACTTAGCATTTATTTTTGTGTTTTTTGTGGCAAAACTTTTTTCTTTTCGCCACAAAGACACCAAGACACTAAAAACGAATAACAAAATAAAATCCTTCGTGCCTGCCCGCCATCAGCTTCGCCTTAGGCGAGGCGGGCGGGTCTTTGTGCCTTGGTGGCAAATATTTCTTGGTTCCTCGATAAATCGGGATTTTCGCTTCGCTACAACCGGCTTGTCCAAGTTAGATTATATTCAATAATAACCATGGGGGTCAATTGTTTTTGACCGTTCAGGTTGCTGGAAGTTTTTTTTATGGAATTTTTTTGAATTGACTGTATTCTTTCAAATTGATATGGTTCAGATAATATCCTGTGGGGATGTAGCTCAGTTGGGAGAGCGCGGCGTTCGCAACGCCGAGGTCGAGGGTTCAAATCCCTTCATCTCCATACCGAGAAAGTCAAGGACTTGGAGTTTCTATCTTCAAGTCCTTATTTTTTTGTCGATGAGATCTTTTGTCCGTGTTCATGGGGTGTGCCTCCCCGTTTCACTCTGGCGTCTACGTATCTGGTCATTTCAACGACTTAGCAGCGGTGGCATTCCTGCCCCCTCCGCGTTCTCCCGCGAAAACCATGCGGGAGCCGCGGTCTCCCCCACTGCTAAGTCATTGAAATGACGAAGCCACTCCGCCAATATCGTTACACGAGGAAGCACACCCCATGAAAACGCACGGTCTTTTTAATTGATCGGTTGTTTTTTTTTGTGAAACTGTTATAGTAATAGAACGTTGGAAGGGGAATCGATATCCCTTACATTAAAAATTACCATAACCCCAATCGAGCGAATTTTGTTTGCGATCCGTTGGGATATTACTGTACAATCCAGTCAAGGCGACGACTCTCAAAAAGTAAGGATCAATTATATTATGGAACGCACGGCTGAAATTAAACGGGAAACCAAAGAAACCGAAATTAGTGTGAAGCTAAATTTAGACGGAAGTGGAAAGGTCAAGATATCTACAGGCATACCTTTTTATGATCATATGCTGACACTTTTTGCAGTTCACGGTTTTTTTGACCTCTCCGTTGATGCAACGGGAGACATTGATGTCGATTATCATCACACAATAGAAGATTCCGGGCTTGTCCTTGGCGAGGCTTTTAACATGGCTTTAGGAGACAGAAAAGGCATACGGCGATTTGGTCATGCTGTTACGCCAATGGACGATGTACTTGCTTCTGTTGCCGTTGATTTGTCAAAACGTCCTTTTCTGGTTTACAATGTCCCTCCAAAAACGAACATTGACGGAAACACCTTCACCGTACTGACCAAGGAATTTTTACGGGCATTTTCAAACCGGTGTGGGATGAATCTTCATGTCAATGTTTCTTACGGTGAAAATGAACATCATATTAATGAATCGATTTTTAAAGCTGCCGGAAGGGCTCTGGATCAGGCCGCTTCTATTGACGTGCGGATAAAAGATATTCATTCAACAAAAGGCACATTGTAAATAAAAAAATCCCTCGATGGTAATAAATTCTGGTAAAAGAATCACCCCCAAAAGGCGTCATGCTTAAAAAAACCGACCAAGAAAAAAATCCGAAATTGCTTGGAGCTTTTCTTTTAACGCTTATACTTCTTGTTTCGGCATGTGCAAACGATACCGTCGTTAAAGATCGGCCCCCCATGCCGTTTGAGGTAAAAAAAATTCTGATTTTTCCTTTTGAAGATATGGCCGGAGTGTATGGACAAAAGGTAGATGCCCGCTGTCCGGTCTGCGGCAAAGTGTTCATGACCGGCCAGGTAACTGAAAACGCTACCCGCATCCTGACGGATCAGGTGTTTATTTTACTAAAAAAACAAAGAGATATTGAGCTCATACCCGCCAGCCAGGCCAGGGGAGTTATGTCGGGCTTGCGGGCAGGAAGTAAAAATACCTTGTCAGAACAAGATTTATGGATTGAAACAGGGCGCGATCTGGGTGCCGATGCCGTAATTGTCGGGCATCTCTACCGTTTCAGGGAGCGGATCGGTTCGCAATATTCCGTCGAGGTTCCCGCCTCTGTGGCATTTGATATCCATCTTATCGGTGTGAGGGATGGGCGTTTGTTGTGGAGCGGCAAATTCGACGAAACGCAACAGTCACTGGATGAAAATCTTTATCAACTGGGCACCTTTTTAAGCAGACGGGGCAGGTGGATTACGGCACAGGAGTTGGCCGTATCCGGTCTTGAAGGTGTGCTTGAAACCTTTCCCGCTTCAGCCAAGGGCTTAAAGAATCAATAGTATTATGGATGTTATACCTGCAGTCGATATAAAAAATGGAAAATGTGTGCGGCTTTTTCAAGGAAGAATGGATTCTGAAACCGTTTTTTCCGATGATCCCGCCGCCATGGCGAAGAGATGGGAGGATGAAGGCGCTGAAATTATTCATGTCGTCGATCTTAACGGGGCAATTGAAAAAAGTCCTCAAAATCTTGGTTCAATAAGAAAAATCATAAATAGTGTCGATGCCCATATACAGGTCGGGGGTGGAATCCGGAACGAACGAACGATCAGTATGTTCCTCGAAATGGGAGTCAAAAGGATTATCATTGGTACCGAAGCCATTCGAAACCCGAAACTCGTCAAGGATGCATGCAAAAAATTTCCTGGACAAATTGTTGTAGGGATCGATGCCCGTAACGGATTGGTTGCAATTGAAGGATGGACAAAGGCAACTCAGATCAAAGCTGTCGATCTTGCAATCCAATTCGAAGACAGCGGCGTCGCCGCAATCAATTTTACGGATATTCACCGAGATGGAATGGAGACAGGACCGAACATCGAGGAAACCCGGAGATTGGCGGAAGCTGTTAACATACCGGTGGTTGCTTCAGGCGGCATTTCATCCATAGAAGATATTCAAAATCTAATACCGTTAGAAACCGTCGGAGTTGTCGGCGTTATTACCGGCAGGGCGCTCTACAGCGGCAGCTTAAAGCTAAAGGACGCCATCGAGGTTCTAAAAAATCAAAAATAACGCGCATGGTCAAAATGTTGAGTGATTTTAACGACTACATTCTTGACAAAACAAAATTTAATAGTTATTATTTCAGGTTAAAATGTGAAGGCTTTAATCGTTGTAGTTCGGTGAAAAGTTATTTCTTCATTATAGTTATAAGGCTTCATCCTATTTAAGTCCTCCCATCATATCAGTTCCGGATTTGTCAGTCATTCCATTTTTTGGTGGAGGTTGGTCTTTTTGGCAGTTTATATTCCTGAAGATAAAGTTTTAGAAATTAAAAATGCGGCGGATATTGTGGAGGTCGTTTCGGACGTCGTATATCTGAAAAAGGCCGGGAAAAACTTCGTTGGTCTCTGTCCTTTTCATTCGGAAAAAACCCCTTCTTTTACCGTAAGTCCTCAAAAACAGATATTTTATTGCTTTGGTTGCGCCACCGGCGGAAATATTTTTAGTTTTATTATGAAGCACGACGGTATTTTATTTCCCGATGCGGCGTTGATGCTCGCCAGAAGATATGGAATCCATATTCCCACCCGAACCCTTTCTCCGGAACAAAAAAGGCGGATCAATGAAAGGGAAAGCATGCTGTCTGTAAACAAACAAGCGATGGAATTTTATAGCCAAGAACTGCTTGGAAGTCCTTCGGGAAAGCGAGCGATGACCTATCTAAAGAAAAGAGGGTTGAGCAGAGAAATTATTGACACCTTTCGTCTTGGATATGCCCAAGAAGGCTGGGATCATCTGTTAAATTTTTTCTCAAAAAAGGGGATACCGCCGACCACGGTCGAAAAATCCGGATTGATTGTTCAAAGGAAAAACCAAGATGGTTTTTACGATCGTTTTAGAGGACGTATAATATTTCCGATTTTCGAATCAAATATGCATGTAATTGGTTTTGGGGGCCGGGTCCTTGATGATTCCATGCCGAAATATCTTAACTCGCCGGAAACACGATTATATAACAAAAGCCGCTCGTTGTACGGTCTGCATTTGGCTAAATTAAAAGGTAGACAGAGTGAAGCGGTTTACATCGTTGAGGGTTATTTTGACCTATTGGCCCTGCATCAGCATGGCATTCAGAATTCCGTCGCAACTTTAGGGACATCGATTACAGCTGGACATGTTCAGATTCTTAGAGGATTTATCGGTAAAAATGGTAAGATCATACTTGTTTTTGATTCAGACGATGCAGGTATCAAGGCGGCCCAGAGAAGCATAGAGGTATTTGACAAAGGATATATTGATGCTCAAATTCTTGTTTTACCTGAGGGATATGATCCGGATTCATATCTATTCGAATTCGGAGTCGACTCTTTTCTGGATCTTGTTTCCCAAGCGCAGGGAGTCATCCCTTTTCTCATGAATTCTGCTGTTAAGAAACACGGACTTTCCAATGAAGGAAAAATCCGTGTGATTTCAGAGATGAAAGGACCTCTTGCATCAATTAATGATAAAGTGCCAAGATCTTTATACATCAAAGGTCTTGCCGAGTGTGTCAACATCGATGAGTCTGCTGTTTTGGAAAGGGTTCGAAAAATAACGGCTCGGAAAGGTGCCTCTTTTAAGGATCAAGGAAAAGTTCTGAAAAGCAAGTGGGACCGGATGGAGCGGCAGATCATCACAATGATGCATGAATTCCCACAAATATTATCAGAAATTGCCGAGCGTAGTATACTCGACCTTTTTGAAGATAATGACTTAAGGTCCATCGGACAATTGATTCTGAAGAACAAAGATGGCTCTGAAATGCGTGTATCGGATCTGATAGATTTAATTGAAAATAAAGCCCAAAAGAACTTGTTATCCTCTCTGGCGATAGGAGAGGATATTTGGAATCATGAGGCATGCCTTGGGATTATAACTCGGTTTGAATCGATACGAAATAAAAATAAAAATTTGTTAATCGAAAAAATAAAGGAAGCAGAAGCGAGGAATGATACTGAATTGCTTTTGAAGTTGTTGAATAAAAAACAAAAGATGGCAGTGCTTGCTGAAAAAAAGAAGATGGCGCTGTTGAAATAAAAAAAGTAACTCACTGGCGTTTAAGGGAGGCTCAGCTATATGGCAAAAAAAGTTGCTACAAAAACAAAAAAAAGAAAAAATATAGCCAAAAAAACCCTGGATAAGCTGATTTTAAAAGGAAAACGAAAGGGTTTTTTAACGTATGATGAAATTAACAAGGCGCTTCCAGAGAACATGTTTTCACTGGAACAAATCGATGAAACGCTCATAATGTTTAACGAGCTCAATATTGAAATCATCGACGAGAAAAAGAATAAGCTGCCCGCCGTAAAAAAGCTGAAAGTTTTGGCCACGTCTTCCCCTGATTTTGGAACAGTAACGGATCCTGTTAAAATGTATTTACGAGAGATGGGATTGGTGACCCTGCTAAGCAGAGAAGGTGAGGTTGTCATCGCCAAAGAGATTGAAGCAGGTGAACGGGAAGTTTTAAGAGCGTTAATTGACACCACCATTGGTGTAAATTGTATATTGGAACTTGGGAAACAAATAGAAAACAGGGAGTTGCGACTAAAGCAGGTATTAAGAGATGTCCGGGAAATGGACGATGAGGACACTTATGTTGATGAAGCGGTCCAGATCGATTATTTATTAAAAACAATAAATGCGATTCAGTTGGTTCATGAAGAAAACGAGGTGTTCAGAGCGAAACTTTTTTCATCAAATCTCGAATCTGATGAACAGCGTCGTATCCGAAGATGTGTTGCTCGAAGAAACAAAAAGATTTTCGAACTGCTAAAAGATTGGCGTTTTGAAAATGTATTGTTAGATAAAATTGAGAAATTGATCAGAGAGCATATCGAATGGTTCGATTCCAGAAATAAAATGATACTGATGTGTGCGGATAAGCTGGGGACATCCGTCAAAGATCTTCGTGCCAATCTCACAACCAAAAAAAAGTTCTCCGTATGGATAAGTCCCCGTTGTGATCTGACAAAAGAGGAGATCGATTTACTTTTTACCGAGTTCAAGAGAATCAAAGATCAAATTGCAGAACAAGAAGATGCTATTAAAGCCAGAAGTCGCTCTGTAAAAAGGATCATGTCCAATGTTGATGAAGGGCGCTATATCGCAAAAATTGCCAAAGGTGAACTGACCAAGGCCAATTTGCGCCTTGTGGTCAGTATCGCCAAAAAATATACCAACAGAGGGCTGCAATTTCTAGATTTGATTCAGGAAGGGAATATCGGCCTTATGAAGGCGGTAGACAAATTTGAATATCGGCGTGGATATAAATTCAGCACGTATGCCACATGGTGGATAAGACAGGCCATTACAAGGGCCATTGCAGATCAGGCAAGGACCATTCGAATTCCGGTCCATATGATCGAAACCATCAATAAGCTTATTCGTACATCCAGGTACCTTGTGCAGGAGCTTGGAAGAGAGCCGACGCCTGAAGAGATCGCGGAAAAAATGGAGGTCCCTTTGGCCAAGGTGCGCAAAGTTTTAAAAATTGCAAGAGAACCTATTTCTTTGGAAACCCCTATCGGGGAAGAAGAGGATAGCCACCTGGGTGATTTCATAGAAGATAAGAAATTTATGTTACCTTCAGATGCTGCTGTAAGTCTTAATCTTGCCGAACAGACCCGAAAAGTTCTTGCAACATTGACGCCACGCGAGGAAAAAGTGTTGCGCATGCGGTTTGGGATCGGTGAAAAGGCTGACCATACCCTCGAAGAGGTCGGGCAGGATTTTACCGTAACCCGCGAAAGGATCAGGCAGATAGAAGCAAAGGCTTTGAGAAAACTTAGACACCCCACCAGAAGCCGTAAACTGAAAAGTTTTATCGAACAGACACAATGATTTTGCAATATTGCATTGCGAAAAAGTCGTTTTAGTGCTATCGATAAGAGCTTGACAAAATAAATTTATGGGGGTAGGTAATTTTCTCTTGCATTGATTTGTGGGCCCATAGCTCAGCTGGCAGAGCCACCGGCTCATAACCGGTCGGTCCCTGGTTCGAATCCAGGTGGGCCCACCAGTTTGCCGACGATGAGGACCAGGTCCACCCGCTTAATACTTTCTTGTAATAATATCGTATGGTCTTGCATATTCTGTGGGCCTGTAAGACCCGTAGACCTTGCCCCTTACTCTGTTTATTCCTTACGGTATCGTTCATGAGATGTTGGAATTAAAGGTTATAAAAAAGTTGAGGCGTGGTTATAAAAATAACCACGCCTTTTTTACGAAATACGAATAACTGACATTTTTCCGAATCTTGTATAAACAAAATTTAGGTTTTATTTCATCGAAATGCGTTGGAAAAATATTATGGAAACTACGATCGCTGATATCATCAAGGCAATGGAAATCATCGCGCCAAGCTGGTTGGCAGAGGAATGGGACAATGTGGGGCTACAGATTGGAAAAAAGAACTGGCCGGTCCGAACAATCTGGATTGCTCTGGACCCTACACTTCAGGTGGTTGGTGATGCATGTAGAAACGGTGTCGACCTCTTAATTACACACCACCCCCTGATATTTCAGCCTTTAAGATCTATCCAGCTTGAAAGGCCTGAAGGATCCATCATTCAAACGGCACTTCAGGCCCAGATGGCAATATTTTCAGCCCATACCAATTTTGATAATGCAAACGATGGGCTAAACGACGCCCTGGCACGCCGAATAGGGCTCGAAGATCTGAAAATTCTGAGAAATTCCGGAAAAGCTGAAACGTATAAACTGGTTGTATATGTGCCGGTGGGATATGAGAAGGGCATTTTGGAGACACTTTTTGAAACCAATGCCGGTGAAATCGGTTCCTATACCTGCTGCTCTTTCAGAAGTAAAGGCAAAGGCACTTTTAAGCCGGATATTTCATCAAAGCCCTTCTCCGGTAAAATCGGTGAAATTTCCCATGCGGATGAGGTGAGAATCGAAACACTTGTTCGAAAAAATGATCTGAATCGGATTGTTGAACATGTTCGGAAACACCATCCTTATGAAGCCATGGCGTACGATATTTATCCGCTACTTACAGCTGAGGACAGGCACGGTACCGGACGCATCGGCGTGCTTGATAAAAAAATGGACCTCCTTTCTTTTGCGTTGTCCATCAAAAAGAAATTGGACCTTAGCTCCGTAAAAGTCGCCGGAAACCACAAGTTGGAAGTAAAAACAGCAGCTGTGTGTACCGGCAGCGGTTCCAGCTTGCTGAACGACTTTATTGCGTCTGAAGCACACGTTTATATTAGTGGGGATTTAGGGTATCATGAGGCAAGAACGATAGAAGCAGCAAATTTAGGGCTCATCGACATTGGACATTTTGCATCAGAGCATCTGATCGTTGATGTTCTTACAAATCGGCTTAAAAAGGTTTTGTCTGAAACCGGAATAGATGTAACAGTTGAAGCATATAGACTTGAAAATGACCCTTTTATGATATTATAATAGAAGCTGTCTCGAACCTAGGTTGAGCGGTTCCCCGTCAAACTGCCCGACGGGGAACCTGGAACCACTAAGTTAAAGATGAATGGATAAAGCGATATGAGAGAGCAGATAGAAGTTCTTGTAAAACTTCAACAGATCGAGACTGAAACCGTCCAGATTAAATCAGCATTAAATGGTGTGTCTAAAAGACTTGAAGATCTTGATTCCGGAGTTAAGCTCTTTGAACAAACCATCGAAGAGCAAGAGCGCATCATCGATGACCTGAAAAAACAGTATCGGGACTATGAATCTGCTATTCAACTGAACCTTGAAAAGGAACAGAAGATTCAGGTTAAGCTGAGATCTGTAAAGAACAATAAAGAATATCAGGCGTTGTTAAAAGAGATCGAGGATGTAGAGGGAAAAAATTCGGAAATTGAAGATAAAATGATAGAATTCCTTGACCGAATGGATATAACCGAGAAGATAATCGCGACGAAAAAAGATGAATATATAAATATTTTTGAGCATGCAAAAAGTGAAAAAGAAAGCATCAAACAGAACACGGAAGCCAGAAAGAAAAGGCTTGGTGAACTCGAAATGGAAAGCTCGGAAGTCTTCGGATTGGTTGATCCTGAATTGCTGAAAAGATACTTGAACATAAAAGAACAGGATCCAGGCGAACTTGCAGTTGTTCCCGTAAAGGATGCTGTTTGTTATGGATGTAATGTTAACTTACCTCCACAATTGTATAATGAACTTTTTCGCTGTGACAGTCTGAGGTTCTGCCCCAACTGTCATAGGATTATATATATTAAACCCTAAATGAGTGTAAACAAAACGGGAAGAATATTTGACCTGTTTAATTTGTAAGCAATTTTCGCTCAATTAGGGTTGATGGTCTCGTAGAAAGTCCGTTTTGCTCGCTCAGTGACCATTTGGGGGCGTTTCAAGCTGTGCTGCTAAATTTCAAGAACTCGTCGCAAGCTCCTCAAACAGCTTGAAATTTTTAACGCATCACCGCTTGAAACACTGGATCCCCAAATGATCAGATATCGCTCACAAAAGACTTTTTACGAGTTTGTCAGGGTTTAAGACTCATAATTACGGTCCGAGTCGTCCAGACGATCGCTGGAACCAATAAGTGGCCCAGAGGAAAGTCCGAACACCACAGGGCAGGGTGCTCCATAACGTGGAGTCACGGTAACGTGAAGGAAAGTGCAACAGAAAGGATACCGCCCTGCATTTAGCAGGGTAAGGGTGAAAAGGTGCGGTAAGAGCGCACCAGTTCTTCGGGTGACCGGAGAAGCTTTGTAAACCCCACCCGGTGCAAGACCAAATAGGGGAGTGTTTGAGAATGGCCCGTTCAAGCTCCCGGGTAGGTCGCAAGAGGTGCCGGGCAACCGGCATTCATAGATGAATGATCGTCACCCGGCTGAGGGCAACCTTATCCGGTTACAGAATTCGGCTTACGGACTGCTCGGACCGTATCAAATTTTACAGACTTTAGAGGTGATGAACTCGTAAAAAGTCTGATTTTGCTCGATGTCGCTCACAAAAGATTTTTTACGAAGCAGTCAAATTTGTTTAAAAAAAATGTTGACTTTAACCGGAACAACTAAAGTGAACTAAAGTGCTTATTTATCCCGTATTAAACGGGGAAGTTAAGGTATTCTATCAATTTTAATATAATTGATCGCGCTGAAAGCGCGTTCCTCAACTTTAGCTCATTTTAGGCACTTCAAACTTCAAACTTTTGGACTTCAGTTTATACGGGCTAGTATCCAGATAAAAATACGTCCTCGTATTTATGAATTATAGCACTAAGGAGATGACGTAGATAATGAAATTTCAAAAAACTGTTTGCGACATCTCCTTTAAAGAAAAGGTTAGAATATTTTCTCACGATTACTTAAAATGTTTTATATATATCTCCAATTTTGATTCTTCAAGGTATCTTTTTACCAAGGTACTCTTTTCAAAGCTTATCGGGACTTCCCAGGTTCTCGAAGATTTCCTCGATTTTCATGGCTCAAAAAATAGTAAAAACTGGTATTTTTACAGGGAGCTTTCAGCCACTGTCAGGCACTTGAGCCTGGGAGGCTATTCACAAACCCATATTTTAAATCGTCTCGATTTCTATGGACTCCCGGATACCGGGACCTTCGAGAAGGAAGGGACTGCTACCCTGTATTTTTTTCGGAAATCTCTCATGAAATTGGCACCGGTTATTCTTGAAGAAGCCAAAAGGCTTAATATCCCTTTACCTGAAAAAAATTATGAAATGGATGAATTTCCCGGTATTATAACCGGAGAAATGCTTGAATATGATATTGACGATATAGATAAGGATCAACAGAAGAAGAACATAGTGAATATTGCCAGCGAATTTTTAAGCATTGCCGCAAGTTTTGATCCTATCGGATTTTATGAGCCCTATACACTTGAAGAAATGTTGAAGATTGTTCCGGAAAAGGTCAATGAGGTGGAGATGAGACGTTTTGAGATGCTCGTTCACAATCTTCAGTCTTCTTTTGATACGTATGTCATTCATGGCGCATACAGATACGGCAATCGGAAACTTAAAGATCTTCGCGGGTTTTTCTCGGTCGTATTTCATCTTCTTCAAATGATCGGCAGGCTGCTACATTTCTATGAACGGCACCTTCACAAGGCAGGATACAAAAGTATTTATAAAAAAGTGCAGGATCGATTATCATCGTTAATCGATCCTGAAGAGCTTCTTGATCGTACCGTTAATTACGGCCTTTACCATATCTGCCATTTCCTTACGACAGGTAAAGAATTGGCCCAAGAGATACTGAATGAGAATATTGAGCGTTCTTCCATTAGAGTGGGAGTACCTATAAAGCTTGGTTTTCATAGCAGACCAAGCCTTTTGGTTGCCAAGATCATCCAGCATTATGGAGGGCAAGTAGAACTTTGTGTCGGCAAAGATAGATTTGATGCAAGCAGTGTGCTCGATATCCAATGGGCCGGGGGGAAAATCCAGAAAGAAAATATCACCGAAGTTGTCTTTGAAGGCGATGTTCGAGCCTTAAAGGATATTGAAATCCTTGCCGGTGTCAATTACGGTGAGGACACCATGGGTAAAGGTGTTCCGCTTCCCAAGGAGCTGGGTTACCTTAAGTAAAAAATCCGGGCCAGTGGATACGGCTTTGGTGTCACCCCAGAGGGATGAAGTCTACCGTATATGCCGGCCGGAATGATGGAGTGCTGGAATAGTGGAATATTGGGTATTAAAAACAGAAGAATACCTTAACATCCCCGTTTAATACGGGATAAATAGGCATTTTAGATCACTTAAGATCGCTTCACACTTTCCCTGAGAGACTCAAATGGTTTCCGCGATTATTGTTGCAGCAGGCAAAGGTGCCAGGATGAAAGGCAGGATGCGCAAGCAGTATCTGGACCTTTCGGGACGTCCTGTTTTGGACCATTCGATAATGACGTTTAATGCGTGCAGTTTGATAGAAGAGATCTTCATTGTTGTTCCTGAAGAAGAAATCGATTATTGCCAAAACAATATTGCCTCCTCTCTCGATCTTAAAACCAGGATAAAACTTATTTCCGGCGGCCTTCAGCGTCAGGATTCAGTGTACAACGGCCTTCAAGCCATTGACCAAAAAACAGATACGGTAGTTATCCATGACGGTGTGCGTCCGTTTATTCACCCTGAAGATTTGACTGCATGTATCTTGGGGGCGAAAGATTTTGGCGCCTGCATCCTTGGCATCCCGGTCAGCGATACCTTAAAACGCGTCAACAAATCGGGCATTATAGAAAGCACACTTTTCAGAGAGAATATTTGGCTTGCCCAGACTCCCCAGGCGTTTCGGTATGGCCTGATCGTAAAGGCCCATGAAACTGCGCGGCGGGATGGATATTCCGGTACGGATGACGCATCGCTTGTGGAGAGACTTGGAAAGGACGTAAAAATTATCAACGGCAGTAAATTTAACATCAAGATCACGACCCAGGAAGATCTGGACGTCGCAAGAGCGATGTTTGGTATAGAAGCCATTTCAGGGCCTTCCGGTGAATGATTTTTGTAACTACTCAGGTATTTAGGTTGAAGACTGAAGGCTGAAGTATATCAATCATCTCGCAACGCTCGAATTAAACCATTCAAGACCTTCTCTCGGAAACCCTGCGGTCACCCGATAAACCAATACTGCTACCTCGTCAGCCAGCTCAAATGCCCTAAGTTTTGTGTGATCGCGCATGATTTGTCCCTAAAAGCCTTCAACCTTCAGTCTATCCACCTGAGTAGTTACTGATTTTTAAGTCTTTTTCGAAAAGCGCTTAGCGATGCGGCGCGTAAATCAGAGATTAGAAAGATGATGCACATCATCAAGTGCATTCATGCCCAGATTGGTGTGCTTTATCAAAAAATCAGATTAAATTAATCTTTCATTTATATACGATCTTCTTCGCCGGCCATTTTTTATTGACCCCAATTACATGCTTTGATCTTCCAAAAAAAGAAAATTTTTTTAACAAACACTGCAACACCCAATCCTACACAACCACTACAAATTCGGACATTAAATTCCAACTTGAATTTCTCATAAAGAATTTGCCTGAATTTAAAATCGAACATACCCGAGGGAAATCCAGGCTAAAAATCGATTCATGGCATGATTCTTGGAAGCATTTTTCGTTTATAGGGAATTCCCTTTTAATGGCTTTGTGTTTCTACCAACCAATCATTCATCTTAAAAAAGGAGGAAACGATGACAAAATCCAAAAAAGTGTTGGTCTTGTGTATTGCGTTAGCAATGGTTATGGTATTCTGCGGTCCGTCATGGGCCGGAGATGCAGGAAAGGTCAACCTGAACAAAGCGACAGTAGAGGAACTTACTCAACTCAAAGGGATAGGTACCAAGTACGCGGAAAGAATTGTGGAATTCCGGGAAAAAAACGGCCCCTTCAAAAATCCTGAAGATATTCT
>PVMK01124300.1_pt1 | contig 89955 bp, 81 predicted proteins | sample 1853481 | NCBI WGS metagenome assembly PVMK01 (sample SAMN08533507, study PRJNA380276) | Marine sediment metagenome, whole genome shotgun sequencing project.
CCGAGCCTGTCGATAACTCGCTTAACCTGTACCGCTGACCACGTCCCACCTCGAGCCGTGGGAATGACTGCCTCGTTAAGTTGTGCTGCTATTGTTGTCCCGCCCTGCTTATTGTTGATATCCGGCGCCCGACCTGTAGGGGATGAGCTGATATTTCCAATGTCCTTGCCTCCAGGTATAATGATTAGTCGCAAAACTTTTAATTAATGTTGCTCATTCCGGTATGGGTCGGTTCCTGCCTGTCACGATCTTAGCATCGAAAGGGCCGCTTCTGGCCGCAAGCCGTCATACGTACCGTTACGGTGCAAAGTTCCGCTATTCGCCAGGAAGCAGTCGTTCGTCGTTCAGGGATTTCAGAGACTTAAACTTCCGCTCACGGCCGAGGCTGTGTGAAAACTCATAATCAGAAATCTCAAATGGGAATTGCCACCTATATTTCTTTGTTTTAGAGCTTGAAGTGGGGTTCTTATACCCAATTAAGCAACTAGATTGCTCATTTATTAAGTGCTGTCCCAAAATCAGAGGTCGCTGAATAGTTTTCACACAGCCTCGGCCACTTGCGGCCATTCAGCGAATCGATATTTATCCAGTTTCAAGAGCCGCAATCACCATTAGTAGCCGTATCACCCTTTGTACTTCATTGATTTAAGTCAGCCCCATCTTTCACAAAGAGGTGTATTTTTATATTTCCAGACAACGCTAAAGCGAGATTAAACGATGAACGCTATTAACCAGACAATGGAGAAGCATCACCGAGGGATCATTTATTCACTTCTGTTCGTGATTGTATTCTTTGCAGCCTCCTGCACTTTTCACGACATAATTCCGGTGTGTCATTATATCTTTGGGTGTGACCACCAAGTACATGTGGCAAGCATGCACTAAGGCAAATACCTAATAGATTGCAAGGGTGCTATCTACTTACTGGGTGGCAGTTGAGTGCATGCCTTCAAATAATGCCGTGAGCGGACACAAATCATTCAACGTGACATAGGCCGCCATCATGGGAATAAATGCGGCGATTATAAATACCCAGATCGCAAGTAGCCGACCGAAAGCACGCATGTTTCCATCTACTTTCGTGGAAGAAAACATGATGAAATACCCTAGTACCAACCAAAACGTTGCAGGGAGAAAACTGAAAAAGAAACACATGATCATATCCTCACTTTATGGCAATAAACTCGTTTGCGTCCGTGCCAATTGTTCTTTTTAGCCCTGCAATCCAATCATACACGGATATATCAGACCTCGCTTAGGTGTGAAATTGTGTTGTTGAATAGCCACCCTGAATGTCTACTTCTGGCCGGGTCCAGCTATACGCCATGACTGTAGTTGTGGGACCGGTGTCTGCCAGTAAGCAGTTATTCACCATGCGTGATTTCAAAAGAAACGAATAACCGAGAACGGCCACTAGCGGAAGTTGACAACCATCGATTAGGTTATTTCTGAATCTGTAACTCAGTTACGTGGAGCCCTTGTAGGCCAGCGCATAATTCGCTTAGCTAACGCAAAGTAATTACGCTGTTATTTCCACTTTGATAAGCTTTAGTGCTGGTTCCATCGTCCAAGGCATTGGAAGAATAAAGTATTGAGGAGCAATTTTTGTCCGCGTAATAAAGACGGATTTCAAAACCAGAGATAGCCCCCTTCAAACCTGTATGCAATTGGGTATAAATTGAAGTTGGAAAGGCACTGACTTCGTCAGTACATGAGGCTTCAGTAGGGGATTCACCACTGCCATAATCCTCAAAACTTGCAGACCCAGTAGGCGCTTGTAACAGGATTATGATAGGGAAAGCTATAAGCGCTGTTACTGCTCTTGCTATTAAAGACGTCTTCAATTTTGACTATCTCCTGACCGACGGAGGGTAGACCTACCTTTTAATATAGTTGATGAGAATGATTCTTGCTTACTTTTTAGCGAAATTGACTAGGCTGGATCAGCATCGGCGACTTGGTCTTCACGCCCACGCCCTGATTCACACACACCATTCTTTCACATGAACAAGAGCCGTCAATCACTGGCGGCTCTGTCATAGGGGCGAATGTCTGGTTCTGGCCGACTGCTGCTATAAGCAGCGTTGAGATTTATGTCTGGCGACCATCCGCTTTCTGGAAAGCGGTTAATTGAACCTGACCTAATCGGATAGTTGTCTGCAAGATAAAGTCTGGACTAATACACCTAATGCGTCATCAGACCTGGACGCATGAGTCTATTCCTGTATACCTTTCCATTTGCTGGCAAAATTCAGCCAGACAGATACTATAGGTCAAAGCTTTCAATGATTGGATGATTCAATGAGCGACTTGCAACTCAAGGATTTGCTGGACCGGCTGCACCGTGAACTGGAGAAAACAGACCAGGTTGATCCGGACACGCTGGCCCAAGTGCGTCAGCTGGACGCCGATATTCAAAGACTGGTTGATTCGGACACACCAACAGACGAGGTTTATTCCGTGCTGGATCGCGCGGCCTCGATCGAAACGCGGTTCGCCGTCGATCATCCTGTGGCAGAGCGCTTCCTCAGGGAAATTATGGATACCCTGGCCAAGCTGGGTATCTGAACCTTCATTGTAGGAGCAGCAATAGGAAACAGATCGAGGATATAGCGCAAGCTTTGGGTTTATGAGGCAGAGTACCCAATGGGTATTTGTCAACATCCGATCTGACAGACAATGTCAGATTTCATCAAATCCAATGACCGCTTTGCAAGTAAATATCCCCCGGCAAAGCCGGGGGCTTTATTTGTGAACCGCTCAAAGCGGTCTGTTAAACGGAGCCTTCCGGCTCCTTGAGCCCCTCAAAGGGGCTACGGCATCAATTCCAACTGGTCGACCCTACGATCTTCCGCTTCCTGGTGCCGTATATAGTCCCGGATTACCTGTTCATCCCGGCCCACTGTCGAAACAAAATACCCCCTAGCCCAAAAATGCTGACCAACGTAATTTCGTTTCCGACCGGTGTAAATACGGGCTATATGGATCGCACTTTTCCCTTTGATAAAACCAACCACTTGGGAAACTGCATATTTCGGTGGAATCGATATCATCATGTGCACATGATCCGCCATCATATGCCCTTCTTCTATCAAACTCTCTTTCTGCCTGGCCAACCGATGGAACACCTCCCCGAGTTCCTTTTTGATCTGCCCAAAGATCATTTTCTTGCGATATTTCGGAATAAATACAATGTGGTACTTACACTCCCATCGCGTGTGGCTTAAACTTTTTACTTGTCTCATGGTTTCTCCTTAGCGTGTTGCTTGTCGGCTCACGCTTTGGAGTTACTATGAGACTCCTGTTACTGTCAAACTGTTGATGCCTCCCCAGCAGAGCTGGGGGGTCTCCATTTTTGTCTAGTACCGGACTGTCATTCCACGCGAGTGCCTATAGCAACAAACGGCCAGAACCGGTCTCTCAGGAATAGCACGCACAACTGTAATACGATGAACTTGGGCACCCATGCCTTACTTCGGTTGGAGCTTGAGCGCGAAGACTACCTTTCCGCCATTCACCTCTACTTACTCATAACGCTCACCGCATCAGCGACGACCTCACGTCGGCTTCGCTGGGCGGTCTCCCCCCAGTACAAATAGCTCCTCAGGTAACAACAAAGGTGCATGGACCGTTTGCATGCGATCGAAGCATCAGGGCAGACCTGACCTAATAATGTTATTCTCGATCACCAGAAGCAACCACCCCTATACCGTCCCACGCGCAGAAGTTTAGTCCGCCGGGGATCTCTTCAAAACAAAGCTCGCCGTTCCTGTCGTTGTTGGAGGTGATGGAGGTGATTCGCTCATCTGTTCAAAATGGTTATAACAATCTTCTTCCTTGAAAGTCACCGTAAGATGTTTGGTTTTTTTGACCCAATCGATGTCGCCGCCAATTAAATAAAATCCATAACCCCCTTCAACCCAAAATTCAACCATAGCCGTAGGGTTTCCACCGGCGTTCCAAACGCTAATATACAGGTGACCTGTATACTCCGTATACTTCTTGCCCCCATCAAGATCGCCGCATGCGCCTGACAGGAGCATCGTATAGGCTGGACTTGGACCGGCATTCGGACAGCAGCCTACAACTTCCTGCCCACCCTCCAGGTCCCCCGTGAAGACTATCCATTCTGCTTCGGTTTTACCCGGTTTATTCGGGTTAGGTTTACCTGGCTTCCCGGCTTCAAGACCGGTAACAACAAACATTAGTGAAACAAACGTGGCGATTACTATCAGCCATTTACTGATTTGAATTTTCACTGTATTCCTCCTGAAAACGTAATTTAAGACCAATGGCGATGCCGCCAGGTCCACTACCGGATGAGGAGGTTATTGGATTCTCATTTGCGAACTTATTTGAATAATCTTGCTATCAGATAGCAAGATACATTAAGCAACTATTAACACTAATGTAAATGACATAGATCAACAACAATAGCAATAGTAAGAAAAAATAATTCTGCCTCAACAAGTAATAGTTGCCCTGATTCAAGGGTTGACAGATGTCGGCTTTTGGCCGGTTCCAGTTATTCACATCACCGAAATTCACGCCCAGTGAATAACTGCTTACTGGCCCACACCGGAGCCTCGACTCCAGTCATGGCGTATAGCTGGACCCGGCCGAGGGTGTGTGATAACTCGATAATTGGACGATAGTTCTCCCTCAAGGCTGTTATCCGGCTTCTCACCGGTTATGTGAGTGATAATTTCGACCGGCGATATCTGGCTTCGATGATTTTAATCACCAGAACAACTGCCTGAGAACACCTGTCAGGGGGTAATCGACATGTTTTGGAGCCAATAAAAGAGGGTTTTACGCCCCTATCGCCTCAATGAGAGGTTTCGTGCCAATGATGTTCATCATTCGCTTCATGTTGTACGCCAGCACGTGCAGACTCATCTCGGTACTCACCCGGTCGAGTGTTTTGGTCAGGAAGTGGGTCGACCCCATCCACGCTTTCAAGGTACCGAACGGGTGCTCCACGGTGGTTCGTCGGATGCGCATTGCGTCCGGGCTCCGATCCAGACGAGCCTGGGCTCTCTCCAGCATCGTTTCATGCTCCCAGCGGGTCATTTTGCGATAGACGCCTGAAGTACATTGGGCCTTGATGTTGCACATCCTACACTTATAGGTCCAGTAGCAAAGTACCACCTTGCCTCTGTCCTGCGTCGTCATGTGGTACACCAGGCGTAGGCCAGCTGGGCATTCATATTCATCGTCTGCGGCAATGTAATGGAAGGCATCGCGACCAAACTGGCCCTTGGCCTGGTTGCCTGATGTCTGAGGTTTAGGCAAGTAGGTCGTAATGTTGGCTTCTTCGCAGTCTTTTAGTTCCTCACTGCGGTAGTAACCTCGGTCAGCAACGGCTGTAAGCTCTTTGGTGGCTATGACTGACTTGGCCTGCTTGGCCATATTGGCCAGTTGCCGTCGGTCGCTACCGCTGTTGGTAACCTCGTGTGCAACGATCAGGTGATGTTCTGTGTCCACGGCAGTTTGTACGTTGTAACCAACGATACCGGTACCCCGAGTCTTCATTGAGCGGGCATCGGGATCGGTCAGGGAGACCTGTTTGTCCGGAGCATTAAGCATCCGGGCTTCGAGCTTTTTTAGGCGTGCCATCTCCTTACGCATCGCTGCGATCTTGTCTTCCAGTGTCCGGCTCTTATCCTCTGCAGGTTCTGCCTGATCCGCAGCAGCCAGTTGCTCCAGGTAACGATCGATACTGGCATCCACTTCCGCCAGTCGCCGCTTCATCTTGGCGCGTGTGAAGTTGCGATCGCGACTATTCACAGCCTTGAACTTGCTGCCATCAATGGCCACGAAGGCGTTGGCAAACAGGTTGAACTTGCGGCATAACATCACGAACTCGCGACACACCAGGCGGATCGCAACACCATTGTCCTTGCGGAAATCCGCAATGGTCTTGAAGTCCGGTGCCAAACGACCAGTCAACCACATCAGCTCAACATTGCGTTGTGCTTCGATTTCCAGCCGGCGGCTCGATTGCACCCGGTTAAGGTAACCGTATACAAACAGCTTGAGCATGGTCGATGGATGGTAGGCTGGGCGTCCCGTATCGTTGGGCTGGGTCTTAAAGCCCAGACCGGACAAATCCAGATCATCCAGGAAGACATCAATCACGCGAACCGCGCTGTCTTCTGCAACGTAATCATCTAAGCGTTCGGGAAATAAGGTGGCTTGAAAGCGATCCTCGCCTTTGATAAATCCACTCATCCTATGAGTCCTTCAGCGGGTGAGTATGATTATATCGTAGGTGGAGTTTTCACACACCCTCGGCCAGATAGCCGCCATTACGATGAGTCAGTTTCCAACTGTAGTAACAAACCTTTCGCAAGTCCCTTCAGCGGGTTGCCAGATGGGCTCATGCGTGCTGTTGGTGCAAACGATTGCGAGGAACCTATCGCGCTCACGGGCTTGCCTCATCGCTTGCCCTTCGAGCCCGACCTCCGGCACCAATCTTTAAGATTGTTGGCATGCTGTTGCTTCTCATCAACCATGGCAGTAGCTAGTCAGTTCGGGCTTAATCATCCGCCTTCGTTCAAACGGCAAGTCAATCATGTTACTGACCGTGCTTATACTGTGCTTTGCCATCCATGGTAAAACGTGATTATACCAATCACAATAAATCCAGCGCCTGCAATCATGGACATCATTTTTGGGTTGACTACCTGGGACAACAACGCTCCAGCCAGGACACCGATCCCACTGGCCAGTACCAGTGCCAGTGCAGAACCAATAAAAACTGTCAGTTTACTAACCTCCTTGTCTGCTGCGAAAAGTAAAGTGACAAGTTGGGTTTTGTCAGCCATTTCCGCAATAAAAATAGCGCCGAATACGGTTAAAAACAGTTTCCATTCCATTACTGGATTCTCCTAAAAATAGCTTTGTTTTGAGTTTTGCGTAATTAGTTTGTCTGAAATGCGTTGACCTGATTTATTGCTGTTCTGAGCGCAGCTGCGCTCCCTTCTCGGTTTCGGCGTAATAGGCGCTACGGAACTTGGCGATGGCCGCGTCGTTCTCCACATCATCTCCCCTGACCTTTACCAGTACTGCCTGTGCAAGTGCGATACTCGCCTCCAGGTTTTCTGAAACGACCAGCCATGCGCCCTTTGCCCGAAGATTTTGACAATGTTCCAGATTATGTCCGCGTGCCAGTATGTCCAACTTTGGAAACGTACGATGCAGTGAAGAGACTACCCGCTCTGCAGCTTTAAAATCGTCTACGGTGACTATGACCAGACCCGCCTCGCCCACTCTCAGACTTTTCAGGACATCGGGTTGTCGTGCATCACCGTAGAACACGGATCGACCCGCAAAACGTTCCCGTTTGACTACGAGAGCATCGTTATCGAGCGCGACATAGGCTATATCGCGAGATTCAAGTATCTCCCCTACGCGACGCCCTACACGTCCAAACCCTACAATTACTAATCGTACGGAGCTTGTATTCTCGTCTACAATCATTTCTCCCTTGACACTGCGTCTGAGCGAAACGGCCAGTCGGTTTGCCAGCCCGGCAAGGGGTGGAGTAGCCAGCATGCTGAGTATCACTATAAGTATAAGTTGTTGAAACAACCCTTCATCAAACAACGCACCTTCGAAAGCCACCGCGAAAATTATCAGTGCGAACTCTCCGCTCTGCGCAAGTAGCAGCGCGATTGCCAGTGCGCTCCTGCCCTTGTGCCCGAACAACATGACCAGCGGCCATAGTAGAGTGATCTTGGCCAACATCAGCATCAGGACTAAACCGATGGAAAGCAGGGGCTCCTTAAGCAACATTGTCAATTCGAGAGACATACCCATCGACATAAAGAACAATCCGATCAGCAACCCCCGAAATGGCTGAACTTCAGCTATGACCTGGTGACGAAACTCTGAATTAGCAATCAACAGTCCGGCCACAAACGCACCCATGGCCATAGACAGGCCGATTCGCGTCATCAGTACAGCAGTGCCCAAGACCAGTAACACCGTAAAAGCTGTAAACATCTCCGGGGAATTCAAGAGGGCCACACGCTGAAGCATGGGCTGGAGCAGAAATCGTCCACCGAAGATTATCAGCGCAATAATTGCCAGTGCTTCAATCAATACCCGCCCGACATCCTCGCCGATGGTGAGGTCTGCCACTGTCAACAGGGATGCCAGGGTAAGCAATGGCACTACAGCCAGATCCTGAAACAACAACACGGCTACAGATGTTCGTCCATAATTAGACGCCAGTAATTTCTGTTCGCTAAGTAATTGCAGCACAAAGGCGGTAGATGAAAGCGCCAAAACAGGCCCGATCAATATGGCAGAGCGCGATTCAATACCAAACACAAAATAGGCTGTTGCTGAGATCAACACACCGGTTACAGTCACCTGCAGTGCTCCCAGCCCAAAAACCATTCTGCGCATCAACCATAGGCGCGCGGGTTTGAGTTCAATACCAATAACAAACAGGAGCAGCACAACCCCGAGTTCAGCCAGGTGAGTGATTTCAGCCTGATTATCGATCAGGCTCAGCGCCGACGGCCCTACCGCAATTCCTGCTATAAGAAAACCAGGTACAATGCCAAGCCCAACGAATCGGGACATTGGCACCACTATGACGGCTGCCGTCAGGAGAATAATAATATCCAGAAGGTATGCGGGGTTCACCGAAGGAATGCTTCAGCGTTCAACCACATATGCGTTGCAATACTCGCAAAATAACCAAGGATGCTCAAAGCCTAACCCCGCTACAAACGCAAAAATAATTCCAAGAACAAAAAGTATCTGTCCGATCTGCTGCATGAGTGTATCCTCCGTTTGACATAGAGTATTTTGAGTGCGTATCATATCATTAACACGACATTACAGTCATGATTGTTCAGTCGCGACAGTAATAGCGAGATAGGCCAAATGAGTAACGACATGAAAAATGAAGAATGGACTTTTTTTAGTAACAACGCACATGTGCTTGTTTGTCTAACACACACACCACAGCCAACGACGCGGGAAATAGCCAATCAGGTTGGTATAACCGAGCGTGCAGTGCAAAGAATCGTGAAGAGATTGGTCGAGGCGGGTGTGATGAAAATAGAGAAAGAGGGTCGACGAAATTGTTATGAACTGGACCTCGATCAGCAACTTAGACACCCATTGGAGTCACACAAAACAATTGGTGAGTTTATCCGTTTGGTCAACGGCGAACATCAGGGCATTGATTAACTATTGTGACTGCAAAACACAACCGACGAACCAGGGTGCTGGGTCTCATGGAATCTTATTCGTCGGATTGTATATTGAACATTTTCCGATTGACGGTGGCCCTCTTTCTTCGGTATTTCAATACAACACTGAGCCAATCGAAGCCTTGTCACAAGATGTTAGAGCCAAGTTCAAAGAGTTGGTCAATACACTTGGGTATGAAAATACAAAGACGGAATTCAGAATAACCTCGAAGTCGGCGAGGTATGAAATTCTTCGGTTCGCGAAAGAGCATGAGATTGACCTGATTGTTGTCGCCCCACATGGTCAAGGTGTCATTGGATCACTTGGATCAACAGCAACCGGTATACTTAATAACGCGGCTTGTGACGTGCTGGCTGTGCGTGAATCTGACGGAACTGAGTGAATAAGTTACGTACCATAAGATTCTGTAGGCTTGTGCAACAAGAAGGTTTAATGGCTTGAGTTATAGGAATAACGAGGAGCTTTAATCCAGTGGTCTTTGAGACCAAGAAATTAGACTGGATACCTCTGAGATTCGTGGGGCTGCTTTTGGCCGAGAGCCGACTTTCGTAACCATTTAAATGACGCTTTTTGAACGGCTGCTTTGCAGCCGAACAGCGGCCTGTGCACTTATGGATTTGTTGCTATTTGTTGATTGGAATTGCGCCACTAGTGCGCCATTATGGATGAATTAGAAGAAGAAAATTAAAATTAAGTGGCATAACATATTGAATTTATTGGTGGTGATGGGTGGACTTGAACCACCGACCTCAGCATTATGAATGCCGCGCTCTAACCAGCTGAGCTACATCACCTTAGACGTCAAAACTAATGCCCTCACCATTGCGGTCGGGGGCGGCAATTTTCCATTTACGCAGGCCTCTTGTCAACACTAAAGGCCCGATTTTGAGCAAGTTTTACCAATTTCAGCTGATAAAAGAGTATCCAAAGGCCTTTTGGAAACGATCCACGATTTCATCCAGTGTGTGTTCGTGGTTTTGAGGGCCCTGGACGGCAACTTTCAGAGAGCCCATAACGGAGCCGATGCGGCACGCTGTTACAAGATCCAGGTTGTTTTGCAGGCCATAAATTAATCCGGCGCGGTAGGCGTCGCCACAACCGGTCGGATCCTCAACTCTGGTGGGTTTAACTGCTTCAATAAATTCCTCGGTGCCATTTGTGATTAACCGGGAACCTTCAGCGCCCTTGGTGATTATCAGCGCTTCAAGTTGCTCGGCAATCTCAGCATGATCCATGCCGGTACGTTCCTGGATGAGCTGAAATTCATAATCGTTCGCCACCAGCCAGTTGGCCTGTTTGATGAAAGTTTTCAGGTCGTCACCGTTAAACAGCGTCATGGCCTGGCCCGGATCGAAAATGTGGGGAATGCCGCAACGTTCGAAATCCCGGCTGTGCTGCAACATGGCTTCTCTGCCATCCGGTGCAACAATGCCTAGCGTCATGCCTTCTGTATCGCTGACCTTATTCAGATAACTTTCCATCATCGATCCAGGATGGAAGGCGGTGATCTGGTTGTCGTCCATATCAGTGGTGATAAAGGCCTGGGGTGTGAACTCCCCCTCCAGGTGCCGGATGTAACGGGTGGATATACCCAGCGACTCCAGGCGTCTCTGGTAAGGACCAAAATCGTCACCGACGGTCGCCATCGGATAGGGATCGCCACCCAGCATTTTCAGGTTATAGGCAATATTGCCCGCAACCCCGCCAAACTGGCGGCGCATTTCAGGGACCAGGAAAGACACATTCAGCATATGTACTTTCTCCGGGAGGATATGATCTTTAAACCGCTCCGGGAATACCATGATGGTGTCATAAGCCAGGGAGCCACAGATTAATGCCGACATACTTTGCTTCGTACCTTTTCAGAAAATCGTTTTAAGAAAGGCGGCATTTTACCGGATTTTAGGGTTGTGACTGATAGTTTATTAAAAACTATCATTAATGAGTATGATTTCCTCACCGTACCGCTTGATGAAAAGCAGGTTGACTGATACATTATCCAGCTTCGAGCTTGGCATTTCTCCCCGGAATATTACAACATGGTTTTCAAGAGTCTCCGCGGTCTTTTTTCTAATGACTTATCTATTGATTTGGGTACGGCAAATACCCTCGTATATGTACGTGGCCAGGGCATTGTGCTGAACGAACCCTCGGTGGTGGCGGTGCGTATGGACCGAGGTCCGGGTGGCCCCCAATCGGTGGCAGCCGTGGGCCGTGAGGCCAAGCTCATGTTGGGTCGTACGCCCGGTAATATCCGTACTGTCAGACCTTTGAAAGATGGCGTAATCGCTGATTTCAACATGACCGAAGCAATGCTTCAGCACTTTATCAAAAAGGTACACGAATCACGTTTTCTGCGTCCGAGCCCCCGTGTGCTGGTATGTGTACCCTGCAGTTCCACACAGGTAGAGCGTAAAGCGATTAAAGAATCGGCCGAGGGCGCAGGTGCACGGGAAGTCTTTCTGGTTGAAGAACCGATGGCGGCTGCCATTGGAGCCGGTATTCCGGTACATGAAGCACGTGGTGCAATGGTGCTGGATGTTGGCGGTGGCACTTCTGAAGTGGCGGTCATATCGCTTAATGGACTGGTGTATTCAGCATCGGTGAGGGTCGGCGGTGATAAATTTGATGAAGCAATCATCAATTTCGTACGGCGCAACTACGGTACGCTGATAGGTGAATCCACTGCGGAGCAGATCAAGATCAAGATCGGCCGCGCATGGCCCGATGACGAGGCTGAAGAGCTATCGGTATCCGGTCGCAACCTGGCCGAGGGTGTCCCCCGGCGGATTACCATCAACAGTAATGAGGTACTGGAAGCCCTGACGGAAAGCCTGGCCAGCATCCTCGATGCAGTCAAGGCGGCGCTGGAGCAGACACCTCCTGAACTGTGTGCGGATGTGGTGGAAACCGGCATCGTGCTGACCGGTGGTGGTGCGTTATTAAAAGGGCTGGATCGCCTGATTTCCGAGGAAACCGGCTTGCCGGTATTCGTGGCTGATGACCCGCTGACCTGTGTGGCCAGGGGTGGTGGCCGCGCGCTTGAGATGATGGATGAAAACCACGGTGATTTTTTCACTTTAAACTAAAAAATGAAGGTCAGGTGACCATGCCTGGCCATTCAGGCACACGATAAGAATTTGGCACATACAGAATCATCAGGTTCCAGTCACTGGTTCGGCGAGGAAGGCACACGCTCAGCGCGGCTGATGATGTATATCCTGCTGGCTATTGTGTTGATGTTAATGGACCAGCGCGGACATTATGTCCCCCGCATACGCAGCGCGATGGAACTGGCATTTGAGCCTGTTTTCCATGTAGTGGGCTGGCCGGCGAAAGCCCTGGAATCGCTTGACCGGCATACGCGCACACGCAGGGAATTGCGAGACGAAAACCGGCAACTACTACAACAACTGCTGAAAATCGGAGGCTCGGTACAAACCCAGGCCGCCTTGCAGCAGGAAAATCAACGACTGAGAAGTTTGCTCGATGCAACCCGGGGCAGGGCTTATACGTTTCAATTTGCAGAAATGCAACGTGTTGACCTTGACCCGTTCTCCCATAAGGTCTGGATTGACCGTGGCATTGGAGAAGGGGTACTCATCGGCCAGGTTGTCATCGACGGTTTGGGTATCGTTGGCCAGGTTGAAGATGTACACCGGCATTTCTCAACCGTGCGGCTGATATCAGACCCGGATCATGCCTTACCGGTGCAAATCAACCGGACCGGCTTACGAACCGTGGCTTATGGAAGTGGTGAAACAGGTTACTTACTAATGCCCAATGTGCCATTGCAGGCCGATGTCAGTCCCGGTGATATGGTTGTTACATCAGGTCTTGGCGACCGGTTCCCACCCGGCTTTCCAGTCGGCGAGGTGAAACGTGTAGAACGGGATAGTGGCGAAACCTTTGCCACGGTGTATATGCAACCGTTTGCTGCACTCGACCGCGGGCGCGAAGTATTACTTATCGTGCCGCAGGTGGCTGTCGAACCACTGCCGCAGGAACAACCACCAGAACAACCGCCAGAACAACCATGACATCCAACCGGGAAAGCCGCAGCCTTATTCTTCTGTCCATCATGGTAGCCGTTTTTCTGGCACTTTTACCTTTGCCCGAGATGTTGATACCGTTCAAGCCATATTGGGTAGCAATGGTACTGATCTACTGGACATTGGAAACCCAGGACATGATCAGCCTGGGCCTGGCGTTTCTGATCGGACTGGTTCTGGATACTCTTAGCGGTAGCCTGATGGGTCTGCATGCCCTGAGCCTGGTTGTAATGGTATTCCTGGTGCAACGCTTCCGTTCCAGGTTGCGGTTTTTCCCACCCTGGCAGCAGGCGCTTAGTGTGCTGGGTTTACTGGTTAATGACCGCATTATCCTGATCTGGATAACCGTGCTGCTGGGTGAGGCTCTACCCACATGGAAGTACTGGCTTCCACCACTGGTGGGGATGGCTTTGTGGCCCTGGCTGTTCCTGTTGCTTGACCGCATTCGCGCCAGGCAGCGCCTGCATAAGTTGTGATCAGTTACCGCACCGACCGCGCAATCAAGAATGAGCGGGATGAACGACGGTTATTTAAAAGCAGGGCATGGATCGGGCTACTCATTATCTCTTTATGCATGCTGGCGTTGCTTGGACGTTACGTCTGGCTACAGGTGTATTCCTACGAAAACTTTTCCACGCGCTCGGAAAGCAACCGCGTCAGTGTCAGGCCGATAGCACCCAACCGGGGGGTGATTTATGACCGGCGTGGACGGGTCATCGCAGAAAACCGTCCCGCCTACCGACTGGAGATCATTCCCGAAAAGGTAGCAGGGAAAACGCCTGGTATCGAGGTACTGCTGGATGAGTTGTCCGAAATAATCGTACTCAGCGAGGATGACCGACAGAGTTTCCACAAAGCACGGGGTAATTATCGCGTATTTGATAGTATTCCGGTGAAATTCAATCTCAATGAGCGCGAGGTTGCGCGGTTTGCAGTCAACCGGCATCGATTTCAGGGTGCTGATGTTGTTCCCTACCTGTCCAGACATTATCCCTATGGTGAACTTTTGACCCATGTTCTCGGTTATATTGGCCGCCTGGATGCGGAGGACATAGCCAGTGTGGATGAGGCTAATTACCGGGGTACACGTACCATAGGGAAAATCGGGGTTGAGAAGATCCGGGAAAAAGAACTGCATGGCTTGAGTGGCTTTGAGCGCGTTGAAACCAACGCCCGGGGCCGGGTATTGAACGTGCTGGAGCGCCACGATGCAATTCCCGGCACCGACCTTGTACTATCCATTGATGTGGCCGTGCAACGGGCAGCCTGGGATGCGCTGGGTGACCGGCCCGGCTCCGTGGTGGCCATCGATCCGCTTGATGGCAGCGTCATTGCGCTGGTCAGTAAACCGGCATACGACCCGAATGCTTTTGTCCACGGCATCAGCCAGCAGGCCTACCGCGACATTCTTGATACCCCTGGCCGACCGCTGTTCAATCGTGCGCTTAAGGGTGGTTATGAGCCGGGCTCCACGTTAAAACCCTTCGTCGCCCTGGCCGGTTTGGAACTTGACCTGATTACGCCACAGACCCGGGTGTTTTCAAATGGCAAATTTTATATCGAGGGTTACAACCGCCCTTACCGCGACTGGAAGGACATGGGTCATGGCTGGGTGAATTTGGGCTCAGCACTGGAACAATCAGTCAATACGTACTTCTATCAACTGGCAATGAATATGGGTATCGACCGGATGCACGATTACCTTTCGCAGTTTGGTTTCGGATCCCCCACGGGCATAGACGTACCGGGCGAAGGCAAGGGCCTGTTGCCGTCACGTGAGTGGAAACTCGCTGTTCATGAGCAGCCGTGGTATCCGGGTGAGACGGTGATAGCTGGAATCGGTCAGGGGTTCAACGTGGTAACACCGCTACAACTGGCCAATGCAGTTGCCACACTGGTCAATGGTGGGACCCGGTACTCACCCAGGCTGGTGTATGCGACCAAGCCGGCGGGTGTTGAGAGGGCTAAACGGTTCAAAGCTCCGGTTGAAATGCAAGTACCGGTTAAAGACCCGCAGGACTGGCAGGCAGTCCTCGATGGTATGGACAGGGTGGTCAACGGTTTACGTGGCACCGCCAGGCGCATAGCGGTTGACGCACCTTATAGAATCGGTGGCAAGACCGGCACTGCGCAGGTTTATAAACTTGGCAAGGATAAGGATTATAAGAATAGAGAAGTACCCGAGCATCTTCGCGACCACGCACTGTTTATTGCTTTTGCACCGGTCGAGGCGCCCAGGATTGCCATCGCGGTGGTTGTTGAGCACGGTGGTGCCGGCTCAAAGGCTGCTGCACCAATTGCACGGGTCACGCTGGATGCCTGGCTGGCCCAGAAACCAGGGCAGCAATCGCAACCATGAAGCGCCTGTTACCAACCTGGGTGGGTGCGCCTCGACTGGATCCGGTATTGCTGTTCCTGTTGATGCTGATCATGGGTTTCGGGCTGTTCGTTTTATTTAGTGCATCCGGACAGGACATGGCAGTGGTTAACCGCCAGGCAGTTCGTCTTGGTTTTGGCCTTGTTGTCATGCTGGTGATCAGCCAGGTGCCGCCGCGTGTCCTGAGAGACTGGACACCCTGGTTGTATGGTCTCGGTATTGCCATGTTACTTGCGACCTGGGGATTGGGAGTCGGTCGTGGCACTCAGCGTTGGCTGGATCTTGGTCTGTTCCGCTTTCAACCTTCTGAAGTAATGAAACTGGCAGTGCCGATGATGGTTGCCTGGTATTTGCATCCCAAAGTGTTGCCGCCAGCCTGGAAGGCTGTAGGAATTACATTGGGGATATTGCTGATTCCTACACTATTGATCGCTCGACAACCCGATCTCGGTACAGCGCTGCTGGTCGCGGCCAGTGGTATGTTTACCCTGTATTTAGCCGGTTTACGCTGGCGGGTTCTGTTTGGCTTTGCCGGAGTTGCCGCCGCCGCTGCCCCGTTGCTATGGCTGGTTATGAAAGAGTATCAGCGTGACCGTGTACGCACTTTCTTAAATCCTGAAGCCGATCCGCTGGGCCACGGCTGGAATATAATCCAGTCAAAAATTGCCGTTGGCTCGGGTGGCTTGACCGGTAAAGGCTGGTTAAACGGCACGCAATCACACCTTGAGTTTATTCCGGAACGCCATACCGATTTCATCCTGGCAGTCCTGTCCGAAGAATTCGGCCTGGTGGGTGTCATGTTATTAATGCTGACTTATATGTTGCTGATTGCACGTGGTTTGTACATTGCCAGTGTCGCGCGTGATACCGGATCAAGACTGCTGGCAGGGGCCTTGAGTCTGACCTTGTTCGTTTATGTTCTGGTCAACGGTGGCATGGTATCAGGGGTGTTGCCGGTGGTGGGTGTGCCCTTGCCGCTGATAAGTTATGGCGGCACCTCGGCTGTCACCCTGTTGGCAGGTTTCGGCATAATGATGTCCATTTACGGCCACCGGAAATTCATGTGAGTAACATAATGCAGTTTTCTACTGCGGTTTTTATTTCCGGTTCGGGTAAACTCCGTGTCTGGGCTTAATAAACACCGTCTGACCATCCAATCTGGAATCCTTGTTTGATGCGAAAATTTCTTCTTTTGGTACTTTTCTGTGTACCGGGCTTCGCTGCCGAACACCCAGGCACTAACGAGTTTGTAAAACGGGCGGTCTCGGAATACGGTCTGCCGGAAAAGGAAGTGCGAGCCCTGCTTGAAAAGGCCGAGTACAAGCAATCCATTATTGACGCAATCAGCCGGCCGGCCGAAGGCAAACCCTGGTTTCAATACCGACCGATATTCCTGACCGACAGGCGGATCAGTGAAGGAATTGACTTTTGGAAAGAAAACCGTGAGTTGATAGCAACCGCCTCGAAGAAGTTTGGTGTAGATGAAGAAATTATCGTTGCCATCATCGGCGTGGAAACATTTTATGGACGCATCACCGGTGGTTACCGCACGATTGATGCACTGGTAACACTGGGTTTTTATTACCCGGAGAATCTTTCCTCTGACCGCTCCCCGTTTTTTTCCAGCGAGTTGTTGCATTATATGCAACTTGCTTCCGAGGAGGGTCTGCCTGCCGATGAAATAACCGGTTCCTATGCGGGTGCGATGGGCATGGGCCAGTTTATGCCCAGTAGCTACCGTGAATATGCGGTTGATTTTGATGGAGACGGTAGCCGTGATCTGTGGCGTTCTACAGCCGATGTGGTTGGCAGTGTGGCCAATTATCTGCACCGGCATGGCTGGCAACCCGGACAACCGGTGACACATCGTGCCGTGGCATCAAAGGCAGCTGCCTTTGATGAGATATCAACAAGGAATTTTGTCCCTACCTTGAGTGTTGCCCAGTGGCAGGAGAAGGGTTTCAGGAGTTCGAATGAATTGTCAGCGGAATTGCCGGCCGCAGTTTTAAAGCTGGTTGATGAAAACCGTAATACTTACTGGCTGACCTTCAAGAATTTTTACGTCATAACCCGTTATAATCGCAGCCCACGTTATGCAATGGCGGTTTACCAGTTAAGCCAGGAGATTAAAAAGGGTATGGATAAATCCTGATGAACAAGCTGATTTTTCCGGTGGCCCTGGCGCTATTGCTACTGGCGGCTTGCGCGGGAGACAAGAAAAAGGGAACAGATCCGGGTGACGGCCCTTCAAGCCGTCATATAACGGCGGCCGATGTCCATGATGCCGTACCCAAAAATGAACCACTGGCACGCTATGGAAACCATAGCCCGTACACGGTGCTTGGGAAAACCTACACGGTTTTGCCAAGCAGCAAGGGTTACCACGAACGCGGTATCGCATCGTGGTATGGCAGTAAGTTTCATGGTCGGCGCACATCAAGCGGCGAGCTTTATGATATGCACCTGGCTACAGCAGCACATAAAAGCCTGCCGTTACCGACCTACGCGGAAGTCACCAATCTTGATAATGGCCGCAAGATGATCGTCAAGATCAACGACCGTGGACCGTTTCATGAAGGCCGCATCATTGATCTGTCCTACGCGGCGGCGATCAAGCTTGGTGTGGATAAAACAGGTACTGCACGGATAGATGTACGTGCCATTGATGTCAAAACATCGAAACGGTCCTCAGTTAAAGTAGCCGATGGAACATTTTTGCAGGTCGGAGCATTCAGCAAGCGCAGAACCGCGGATGATCTGGCAGGAAAAATGGTAGCCGCACAGCTCAAACCTGTCTCGGTACAAAAAAGCCGGGGATTGTATAAAGTATGGATAGGGCCGTATGCTTCCGAGGCAGAAATTGAAGCCAGTGCCCGTCGTGTAGTTGAATTGGGCTATGAACGCCCGCACAAAGTAAGTCGCTAGGGGTAAATCGTCAGGGATTACCCTGATGGTAATTTTACGGAATACTGTTTGATCATGAAGAAAATCCTGCTATTAGTCGTTTTTGCGTTGAGTTTACCGCTCGCTGCGCTGGCCCAACGCCCACCTACCCCAACACCTGCACCGCCCAAGGGCCTGCCGATGCCGGCAGCACCGACGCTGGGCGCTAACAGTTACATCCTGCTTGATTTCAACAGCGGTCATGTATTGGTCGAAAGCAATCCGGATATGCGGGTTGAGCCCGCCAGCATTACCAAGGTGATGACGAGTTATGTCGTGTTCACGGAGCTCGCGGGCGGCAACATCAAGCTGGATGACCTGGTCAATGTCAGTGAAACAGCCTGGCGCACCGGTGGTTCACGAATGTTCATCGAGCCTTTAATGGAGGTGACGGTTGAACAGTTACTCATGGGAATGGTGATCCAGTCCGGCAATGATGCCAGTGTCGCATTGGCCGAACACCTGGCTGGCTCGGAAGACGCGTTTGCAGGTCTGATGAACCACTACGCCCAGCAAATGGGTATGACAAACAGCAATTTCATGAACGCCACCGGCTTGCCCAACGAGGATCATTACACCACGGCCCGGGACGTTGCGCTGTTGAGCGTGGCATTGATCGCTGATTTCCCTGGGTATTACCGCTGGTATTCGGAAAAAGAATATAGTTTCAATAATATACGACAACACAATCGTAATAATCTACTGTGGCGTGACCCAGCTGTAGACGGTCTCAAAACCGGCCATACACAGGCTGCTGGTTATTGTCTGGCTGCCTCGGCCAAGCGCGACGGCATGCGCCTGGTCAGTGTAGTACTGGGTTCCAACTCAGAGTCATCGCGTGTCAGTGAAAGCCAAACCCTGTTGAATTACGGCTTTCGATTCTATGAAACTGTGCAGTTATACAAGGCCGGTCAGGAATTGGCGCAGGGCAAGGTCTGGAAAGGTGAGGGGGAGCAGATCAGACTGGGGATCGAGAATGAGTTGTTTGTGACCATACCCAGGGGTCGTTATGACGATCTTGATGCACAGGTTGAGATGTTGCCAGAACTGATCGCACCGATAGCCGAAGGTACAGAAGTCGGACAGATTTTCATTCGTCTTGAAGATAAGGAGATCACAAGCCGTGCTCTGATAGCGCTGGAGTCAATTAACGAGGCTGGTTTTTTCGGTCGCACATGGGACGGCATGAGCATGTGGTTTGACAGTTTGTTCAGTGATGAGTGATGGCTTCAGAACATCCACCTCAAATCAATATGGAAACAGATGAGCAGGACACCCTGCTTGAGTTTCCCTGCAAGTTTCCAGTCAAGGCCATGGGCCGCAGCGAAGACGATTTCGAGGTCCTGGTAACAAAACTCATTCTGAGTCACGCAGAGATATATGCCGGTGAGCCGGTAACCACCAATGCCAGTGGCGCAGGCAATTTCATTTCGGTTACCGTGACCATCGAAGCCTTGTCAAAAGCCCAACTGGATCGCATTTACCAGGATTTGACCGATTGCGAGCAAGTGCTGGTAGCGTTGTAGAAACCATGATGTCCACGCTACACGTTCGTCGGCTTGGTCTGATGGACTATGAGCCCGTCTGGCGGGCCATGCAGACTTTCACCGACCAGCGTGATGAAAACACCCCCGATGAACTGTGGCTGGTGGAACACCCGCCGGTATTCACCCAGGGTCAGGCGGGTCGCGCAGAACATATATTGGCGCCGGGTGATATCCCGGTTATCCAGGTCGATCGTGGCGGGCAGGTTACCTATCACGGTCCCGGCCAGATCGTGGCCTATCCGTTGATTGATATCGGCAGACTGGACATGGGTGTACGCAAACTGGTGACGGGTATCGAGCAGGTCATTATCGATGTGTTGCAATCCTATGGCGTAGATGCGCAGTTGCTTGAAGGTGCACCGGGCGTGTACATTGACGGGGTTAAAATTGCTTCACTGGGCTTGCGGATTCGCAAAGGCAAATCTTTTCACGGTCTGTCGTTTAACGTCAATATGGACCTGGAGCCGTTTCAGCGCATTAACCCCTGCGGTTATGAAGGCTTGCAAGTCACTAAGCTGTCAGCTTTTACTGAAGTTTCCATGGTTGAAGTTGAAGACCGTTTGATTGCCGGTTTAAGTGAAGTTTTAGGCTACAATGACCGGTTCCGCCAGGTGGCAAACAGATTGCCGTGAAGTAGATAGCCCACAGAGATGAATGAATTAAGTGACTGATCAAAATAAAATTCCTATCCGGGTTGTGACCCAGACCACCCTATCAACCGGTTCCCGGTCTCACCTTGTGGCCGGAAAGGATCCTGGCGCAAAGGAACTGGGTGCCGATAAACTGGCACGTAATACCGCCAACTTCGATCAGGATGCGCCGGTATTGCGTAAGCCACCCTGGATCCGGGTGCGTCTACCTGCGGGCAACGCCGTGTCCGACCTTAAGTCACGTTTGCGTGACAACAGCCTTGTCACTGTTTGTGAAGAGGCGACCTGTCCGAATATTCATGAGTGTTTCACCAAGGGTACTGCCACCTTCATGATTCTCGGTGAAATTTGCACCCGTCGCTGTTCATTTTGTGATGTCGCACATGGCCGTCCCAAGCCACCGGATGAAACCGAGCCGGAAAACCTGGCCCGTACCATTCGCGATATGGAGTTGCGTTATGTGGTGATTACTTCAGTAGATCGCGATGATCTGCGCGACGGTGGTGCTGAACATTATGTTCGTTGTCTAAGTCGTATCCGTGAATTGAACCCGGATATCAAGCTCGAGATACTGGTGCCGGATTTCCGTGGTAAAGGCCGAATGGAGCGGGCTTTGGAAATACTCGAAACTTCACCACCAGACGTTTTTAATCATAATCTTGAAACCGTCAAGCCTTTATACCCGAATGTCAGACCGGGGGCGGATTACGCATGGTCTTTGGAGTTGTTAAAGCGTTTTAAAGCACAGCACCCGGATATACTGACTAAATCTGGCATCATGCTGGGGCTTGGCGAAACTCCTGAGCAGGTTGAACAGGTATTAAAAGATCTTAGGGCACATGATGTGGACATGGTCACACTGGGCCAGTATCTGCAACCGACGCCTCACCATCATCCGGTATTGCGGTTCTGGACGCCGGAAGAATTTGAAGAACTTGCTAAACTTGGGTATGAGCTGGGTTTTACGCATGTGGCTTCAGGGCCATTGGTTCGTTCCTCTTATCATGCGGATCTAATGGCCGAGGAATCCGGGCTGTCCGATTGATTGCGACTCATAGTTTGAGTTTGTCACAGACATTTTTTCTGCCGCATTTTTTAGGCAACTAAACTTTTGACCCTTGCACCACGACGCTGGCAAGTGCTTAATAGCGTGAAGAATTTCACAGGCTCAGCAACTCAGAGCAGAGTTTGTGGTCAGTAGGAAGACGAAATACCGATTATTTATGTGAATTGAAGTTGGAGTAAGTAAGTTTGAGAGCAATCAAGTTATTATTTGTAGTATTTATCAGCACCTCGGTATGGGCCACCACCCAGCCATCGGAACAAGTGCTGTTCAAACCCAACCTGGAACAGCGCCTGCGCAGCAACCTGGCGACCAAATTCCTGTCCAACTGGCACTACAAAGATACCCGACTTGATGATGAACTCTCAGTCAAGATATTTGACCGTTACCTTGATTTACTCGACCCCAATTTCAGTTTCTTCCTGGCCGCGGACATTGAAACTTTTGCGTCTTTCCGGCTGCATCTTGACGATGCATTGCAGCACGATGATCCGTCACCTGCTTATGAAATGTTCAATGTATATGTTGGCCGGGTACACGAACGGGTCAGATTTGCCCGCGAACAGCTCAAAAGTCCCATGGATTTCACCATTGATGAAAGCTATGCATGGGACCGCGGTGAAACCAAGTGGGCAAAATCAGAAGCGGAGCTTGATGAATTCTGGCGACAGCGTGTAAAAAATGATTTTCTGCGTCTGCGTCTGGCTGGTAAAGAAGACGAAGCCATTATTGAAACACTTGATGACCGTTATGAGAATCTGGACCGGCGTATCACAGAATTAAATTCTGATGATGTGTTCCAGTTCTTCATGAACGCTTTTGCACAATCGATTGAACCGCATACGGCATATATGTCACCACGTAGTTCTGAGAACTTTGAAATTTCAATGCGACTTTCACTGGAAGGCATCGGTGCCTTGCTGGGACGTGAAAACGAGTACACCAGTATCGCCAGGGTTGTATCAGGCGGACCGGCGGACAAAGAAGGTAGTCTCAAGGCCGGTGACAAGGTAACAGCAGTGGGGCAGGGTCATGACGGTAAATTGATTGATGTTGTCGGCTGGCGGGTAGATGATGTTGTTGACCTGATCCGCGGTCCTAAGCATACCGTGGTGCTGCTTGAGGTCATTCACGAGGATTCCGGTGTTGGCGGTCCGACAGAGATCATTGAGATTGTGCGGGATGAGGTAAAGCTGGAAGAGCAGGCCGCAAAAAGCCGTGTCATCGAAGTACCCGGTGAAGGCGAAGAATTGGTCAAGGTCGGTGTGATCGACCTGCCGGTGTTTTACCTGGACTTCAATGGACGGGCAAAGAACTTACCGGACTACCGCTCCAGCACCCGAGATGTCAGGAAACTGATCAATGAAATGAAGGCAGAGGGTATCAAGGGCCTGGTTGTTGATCTGCGAAATAATGGTGGCGGCTCCTTGCTTGAGGCTACAACGCTGACAGGTTTATTTATCGATGAGGGCCCGGTTGTACAGGTACGCAATTCCAGTGGTCGCATCAGCACCGAGGAAGATTCCGATCCCGGCATGGCATGGGAAGGACCGCTTGCTGTCCTGGTCAACCGTTACAGCGCTTCCGCATCTGAGATTTTTGCTGCTGCAATACAGGATTACGGACGCGGCCTGATCATTGGTGAGACCACCTTTGGCAAAGGCACTGTACAGAACCTGGTGGATCTTGATGATTATGCGCGCTCCAGAGATTCAGGAAAAATGGGGCAGCTGAAAATCACCATGGCACAGTTTTTCCGCGTCAACGGTGGCTCAACCCAGAACCGTGGCGTAGAGCCTGATATCCATTTCCCGTCTGCCGGTAATCCTGAGGATTACGGCGAGCGATCACTCGATAATGCCTTACCCTGGACCAGCATTGACTCAGCCAGTTTCAAACGTGAGGGAAACCTGGATCGCATGGTGGCGGTAGCGGATTTTCGTTACCAGGGCAGGATTGCAGATAACCAGGAGTTTGGCTGGTTGCTCAGCGATGTTGAAGAATTCAATCTCAACAAGGATAAAAAGGAAATCTCATTACTCGAAACGGTGCGTCGTGAAGAAAAAGCAAAAGACGAGGCCAAGCGTGAAGCCCGCAAAGCCGCACGGGATAACAATGGTCCATTGCTGGAGGAAACTGATGCCCTCGCCGATGTGGGTGAACCCATTGAGGCCGCGGTGGATAATGACGAAGGGATCACCGCTGATGCTGAGGAAGACGAAGATGATGATCGTCCCGATCTGTTATTACGTGAGACAGCGCGCATTGTCGGCGACATGATTGAACTTGGCAGTGACGAGCCAACCCTTGCCAGGCAATTCTCGTTGCTGAGTAAAGACCAGGTCTCCGATAGCCTTAATTAACGGAACATATCATGAAGCAGATTTTATTGGGCCTGTGCCTCGTTTTGCTGGCCCTGGATTGTAGTAGTGATCAACAATCCAGTGCTAATCCGGAAGCAGATGCAGCAGCAAAATCTGCAATCAAGGAATTTGCCGGTGCCTTACAGATGGTATTAAAAAGTGCAATGAAAGCGGGTGGTCCGGTTGCGGCTATCGGTGTTTGTAATACGCAAGCCATGCCGATCACAGCCCGGGTCTCAGCCGACCATGGCATGATTTTGAGCCGTGTCAGTTTGAAAAACCGGAACCCGGAAAATGTGGCCAATGATTGGCAATCAGCTGTACTGGAAGACTTTGAGCAAAAGAAACTGGACGGCAACGATATCACCAAACTCGCCTGGTCAGAAACCGTAGAAGTGGGTGATCGTCAGGAGTTCCGTTTCATGAAGGCAATACCTACAGGTGAGGTTTGCCTGAAGTGTCATGGTTCACAGATTGCGCCCGAAGTCAGCCAAATCCTGGCCACTCTCTATCCCGAAGACCGGGCTACCGGTTACGGGGAAGGCGATATCCGCGGCGCATTTGTAGTTACGCAGAAACTTCCAAACTAAGCCAAAACACAGCTGGGTTTCTCTACATTCAAAGGAATAGTCGCGGATGCCCCCGCAGTTTTTTATACATCTGCTATATTTAATATAGAAGCCTGTCCCAAGCAATTTGGATTTGCATGGGAGGCTCTTTCTTTTATCAGGTCAGGCGGGCAAGCTGTGGAGCACGGTGTGATTGGTAGCGCAAGTTCTCTTTTTCCCCCGAGTGATAGATCAATAAGTCTGCGCAAATTGCGACTTTCCAGCCGTGTAATTAAGTGTCGGTTGGGGTTAGGCCGTACCCATAACCGAACATAATGAGCTTGCCGGCACAAACTTTTGGGCCGGTCATCGGTATTGGGTAATAAGACAACACAAGTATGAGTGCGCCAAAAACAATCTGGCATAGCCACTTTATCTCCTTTCTCAGTGAATTAAAGGAGCGCAAGGTATTGCGTGTCGCAATCGCTTATATCGTGGTTAGTTGGATTGTTATGCAGGTGGGTGAAGTCACCTTTGAAGCCTTGAAAATGCCGACCTGGTCGCAGAGCCTGTTGGTCATATTCTCCTTGCTTGGATTCCCTATTGCGCTGGTGATGGCCTGGGCCTACGAGATTACGCCTGATGGTATCGTTGAAGATCATGATGGTCATTCGGGCAAACAGATCCTTTCCACTAGAGCACAGCATGACGGCGCAAAGGTGAATGATAATAATCCGTCGGCATCGATCGCGGTATTACCATTTGAAGATATGAGTTTTGACCAGGACCAAGCGTATTTTTGTGAAGGTATCGCAGAAGAAATCTTATGCGCTTTGGCTGAAGTCGATGGCTTGAGTGTTGCGGCCCGGGTGGCCTCATTCCAGTTTGGTAGCAAGAGTGCCGATATCCTTGAAATCGGCAGAAAGCTCAATGTGTCGGTGGTGTTGGAAGGTAGCGTTCGCAAAGCGGGTGATCGGATCAGGATTACGATTCAATTGATTGATGCCTGTGATGGCTACCAGTTCTGGGCAGGGCAATATAATCACGATCTAAAGGCTATTTTCGATGTCCAGGAACAGATTGCCAAGGCGGTTGTGAATGCGATGCGCTTATCCATAGGAGATAACCTGCTGACACGACCGATGACAGAGAGTACAGAGGCCTATGATTTATACCTGAAAGGCAACAGCCACTTCACCCGCCCGGATAAGCAGAACATTTTGTTCGCACGACAGTTGTTCGAGCGTGCCGTTGAAATCGACCCGGATTATGGACGCGCCTGGGCCAAATTAGCCTCGACCTATGCATATGAATTTCTGTGTACGAAACCAAATGGTATTGCCAGGCAACAGGCCGGGCGTATCAGCGAAAAAGCACTCCTGCTGGCACCGGGTATTCCTGACTCTCATATTGCCCGGGGCATTGCCCACTCAATTTGTCACGATTACAGGCAAGCGGATCTGGAATTTGAAATTGCCACTGGTCTGGCCCCCGATTTATTCAGTGCATGGTTTACCTGGGCACGCAGCAAAACCTACCAGGGTGAAGTCCACAAGGCGATTGAGTACTATCAAAAAGCCTCCGAAATCAGGCCGGAAGATTATCAAAGTATTTTGATCCAAATGTCCCTGATGGGCTCTATCGGCGATCTGGACGGTGCAAGGGAAAAAGCAGAAGAAGGTCTGCGGAGGGCAAAAGATTTTCTGGAATTGAATCCCGATGAAAATCGTGCCTGGAATATGGGTGCATTCGCTCTTCAAAGACTGGGCCGGGATGATGAGGCAATAGAATGGATAGATACTTCATTGAGAAATTCCCCGCGCAACTCACTGCTGACCTATAACGCGGCCAGTTTTTATGCATTGGCAGGCGATACCGATAAATCGCTGGATTATCTCGAGAGCGCAGCCAACACGGGCTGTCTTAATCTCAGCTGGATGGAACAGGATGCAGACCTGAACCCGGTTCGGGATAACCCGAGGTTTAAAGAGATAATTACGCAGTTCAAGGCCTAGCTTGTGTAGGGATATTACTATCAAGCATCGTTTCTAATTTGATTCCCCGAAAATTTCTCAGCTATTTTTTTCGCCAGGTGCCGCTTGCATCACGGATGTAATTGCCCCTGAGCGTTTTCTCAATAGCAGTATTGCCGCCAACCCTCTCGACCTCTGCAAGGCCCGTGCCCTGCTTTTTAGCAATATTTTGGTAACCCGTCCTGCGTTTGGCGTTCACATCATTGACCAGCTTCTTGACATCCGCAGGTACATTCTGTTTCACCAGACCGATATAACCATTCGCTTGTTCACCAATAAGGCCGTCGGCCTTGGGCTGTGTTAAAGGACTGGCTGCGACGGCGACAGACATCGCCATCATGCTGATAAGCAATGCAAGAAATACGTTGGTGATCCAGTTGTTCCGTTTCATCATCATGGTTCCATTCTTTTCGTTCATCATTGTGTACTTGTCCTGTTTCTCGGCACCATCAGAACATATCGTCTTCAAGCAATTCCTCGACCTGTTTCTCAATCTTGATCAAGATCTCGTGCTTGATATTAATATTCATATTGATTTCAATTGGCTTGTCCGGCGCCTCTACCTTGACGGTTGGCGTGCATGCCGCACCTAGAAATAAAAAAAACCACTAGTATCGATAATCGACTCATTACATCACCATCGGCCTGTTGCCTGAATTGTTGTCCTTGTGCCCTACACTAACAGCTTGTGCTGAATATTTCCTGAACAGGGCTGCCTACCCGGATGATTTGGTCCTGATTTGTTTCAGGATCGATTCTTCAAAGCTGCCGGTCATAAACATGGCTTCGAAAAGCTCTGGAAGAGAGCCGCCTATGTTCAGGTTGAACACGATAGGATGTCCGCCGTAGAGATCAGGGTTTTGGCCTTCAAGGCGGATCGTGATCTGGTAAGTGCCGTCAGATTGGTAATTGATCGTTCCGGAAAGGTCCTTGTATTGAAAATTTTCCAGCGCCTGCAAACCGATGTTGCTGCCCGCAACACCTTCCTTGGTATAGGCAAGACGACCGGGGCCAGCTGATTTGAATGTTCCATTTTTTACATAAACTCCAGCTTGATCGCTGCCCACGGGCAGTGAAATATCAAGGAAGCCCGTGCCTTCCAGGCCGTCAATATCAGCGAATGCCAGTATGCGTCCAAGGTTAATATGGTTCAGTGTAAACGTCGTGTCTTCAATCCTGTTTTCTGAAAACCGCAGACTGTTGAGGGTTACCTGGCCATCAAATACTTCCGCATGCAGGTTCTTCAGACCAAAAGTATCCGTGTCTTCAAGGTTCAGGTCAGCCCTTATATGTGCCACATCAACACCACCTGCGAGCGCAACGGTTTCAATTGAGACCGGCCCGCTTGCAGAGATGGTACTTCCGTAGCTTGAGTTGAAAGTAAAATTAGCCTTGCTGGCACTACTTTCCAGCATCGAGGCACCCAACTCACTCCCTTTTATGTTCACTTTTGCAGTGATTTCACCATCGACAACCACATCGCCCTGCATATCGATATAACCATCGGTCAGCTTGATGGACCCGGGTAGCTCAAAATGGGCGACACGCAACAACCCACCTAACTGTGTAAGCTTGATGGTCGCGGGCAACAGTGTGACGTCCCAATGCTCGGCTTGTGTATTACCTGCAAACTCAATTGGCAATTCCGGGCCGGAGTCGAATTTCACTATTCCTGAACCGTTGATATCATCGTTGCCGAGCAGGGCATAAGTAATATCAAAGTCGAAACCCGTCCATGTTTCATCATCTAACACAGTGGCAAACCCCTGTGTTCTGGTGCTGAGCTTTCCGGTCAGGTTGAGCAGGTCAAGTTCCTGCCACGTCATATCAATTTTATCTGCCGAGATGTTCTGCTGCGCGATGCGTCCATCAAAAAAGATGCCATGTCCCGTGCTGATAAGCTCTCCGTCGAATAAACTTAGTTCTGCTGTAATGGACAGTCTATTTGCCTTCAGTTCCAGGTCATCGGATGTGTAAGTAATAGGCATACTTTCCTCCCAATTGAGCGCAACCCGGCCATTTGTTGTTATGGAGTCCAGCCTGGAAAAATCCTCAACCCCAATTCGAAGGTCGGTAGCCTGAAGATTGGCACTGCTTTCAGCGGAGGTCATGCCGATTTTGATATTGCCAATAAACTCCATTGATGGGTCCGTACCAGCGTGAATAACAAACTTGCTGGTGGTGCCAATCTCCGCGAAAGCGATCGTGGGCGGTCGGGAAATGCGTTGTAGACCGGGTTCGGCATTAGCGATCAGTTCATTGATTTTGCCTGTTCTGTCCTGAAAGTGGATTTCAGCGGGTTTTGCTAGTGACACGGTAATTTGTTCATCCCAAAAGCCAGCCACTAATTCAGCATTGAGGGTCAGCGTTCCGTCGTCCAATTCTGCCCGCAGGTTTTCGGTGGCCAGTGATAAACGTTTAATGCTCTGTATATCTTTGCCTGCAAAATTTGCCTGAATTTCCAGTTTTCCATCCACATGGGTCAATAAAGCGCCAGTGCCCTGCTTCACTATCACATCCAGCCACTCCTGATCAGTAGACTCAGTATCGAGAACGGCCTGAATCTGCGTTGTGGTATTCAGGTCGTGGTCTGTCTGTTCGAGTGAAACGGTTAGCCACGCTGATGAATTTTCAGCGGCCGGGAAGCGGAGTGTGGCCTTGCGGGAGCCTGCTCTTACATCAACATCTAGCCGGCCATTTACAGCAGGAATTCCTTCAATACCTACGTTTGAAGACAGGTAAAAAATATTGTTGGCGCCAGGGAGCAGTTTGAATGCCTGGAAATCCAGCACCAACGGCTGAGTTGTATTGATATCCCCTACCTCAGTATTGGCCTCGCTATGCAAAGCTACCTGCATTTGTTTGACTGATAACTCCGGTATCTTACCGGTGAGTTTTGTAATGGGCAGGGACAGGTCATCAATTGTGAGAGCATTTGAATCGCTGTTTTTGCTGGCTTGCATAAACACATCAAGCGAAAGTGAGCCAATATCTGTTTTCAGTCCCTGGTAGGTATAACGAACATCAGTTGCGGTAAGTGCCAGGCCAACTGCCTGGAGTTCACCTTTCACGTGCAGCACACTGAAGCTGATTCCCGACAGGCCCGGATAACCAGTCTCCATCTTTTCCAGTTGCCAGCCAAGCGGCAATTGCCTGGCAAATACATAAGGCAACCACAAGGGTGTGGCGGCATAAATACCGGCAATCAGAATAAACAGGGACAGCAATAGTTTCAGCAGGGGTTTCATTGTTAAGTTTTTTTCAAAGTCTGGATGACGGAGCGTTCCCGCAGATTGAATATATCGAAGATGTTACAGTGCGTGAATACGAAGGAGCAATAAAAAGAAAATGAGAAGGATTACTCGTAGCTTTATGGACCTTTAAAAATGACACACGATTTTAAACAAGGCCGCCTCATCCTTCCCCTTGCCATTGTGATCGCAATTATTGCAGTATCTACAGCCTCGATTTTTGTCCGCTTTGCACAGCTGGAAGCACCCTCGCTGGTTATTGCCGCATTGCGAATGGGCTTTGCCGTGGTGGTGATTGCTCCTTTCGCCATCATTCGTTATCGCAGTGAACTGCGCAGGCTCACCCGTAATGAACTGCTGCTGGGAGTGCTTTCCGGTGGATTTCTGGCGATCCATTTTGCAGCCTGGATCACTTCACTGGAGTACACCAGTATCGTCAGTTCAGTTGTATTGGTCAGCACAGGGCCATTGTGGGTTGCACTATTTTCACCATTGTTTTTAAAGGAGCAGCTCAGCAGGCCCGTTCTGATCGGGATGTTGCTGGCATTGGTTGGCGGCGCCGTCATCGCGCTGGGCGACTCCTGTAAAATCAGCGGTGGCCTGGTTTGTCCATCAATATCGGGGTTTTTGCACGGAGATGCTGTGCTGGGTAACTTCCTGGCCCTGGTGGGTGCCTGGGCCCTGGCTGGCTACCTTATGATTGGTCGCAGATTGCGCAGCGGGATGTCGCTTGTTCCCTATATTTTTCTGGTTTACGGTGTTGCCGCCGTTGCGCTGTGCACAGCGATGTTGGTCGCGGGGCAGCGTCCTGTCGGTTTTTCCAGCATGACTTATATATGGATCTTGTTGCTCGCGTTGGTACCGCAATTGATCGGCCACTCCACTTTTAACTGGGTTCTGCGCTACCTGCCGACCACGCTGGTCGCCATCACTACGCTGGGTGAACCCGTTGGTTCAGCGGTGCTCGCCTATTTTATTCTGCAGGAAATACCTGCAACCCTGACGGTCTTTGGTGGTTTCCTGATCCTGGTCGGAATTTATGCCTCAAGCAGGAAACAAGCCAGCTGAATTAATCAGGACTGCTAATTTTCAATAATTGAAAGCAGTGACTGTTAATATTCATTGTCATGGCGCACTTATCAAAAAAAGCTATTTTACGGGTCGCCCTGCCGGTGCCTTTAAGACAGTTTTTTGATTACCTGCCTTCCGATACATCGATAGTCCCAAAGCCTGGAATACGTGTGGAGGTGCCATTTGGCCGCCGCAAGATGGTCGGTGTTATTGTCGAGATTGATGACAAGAGTGATTTGCCGCTTGAGAAACTCGCCAGTGTGGTTTCATATCCCGACGGTGAACAAACCGTCCTGACTGACGAAACTCTTGCATTACTTAAATGGGGCTGGCGCTATTACAAGCACGCGCCCGGTGAGGTGGTATTCAATGCTTTGCCACCATTGCTGCGGAAAATTAGCGGTGAAATTCCGCCACCGCCGGTGCAGTACAGCCTGACAACTGCCGGTGAAAAACGATTGGGAGAGCCACCCGGGCGGATCAAGGCACAGATCCGGCTGCTTGAAGAAATGCGTGAGGGGCCGTCTACGGAATTGCAGTTACGACCGGTTTCTTCATCGTGGCGAAAAACACTTTCGCGTTTGATGGAACAGCAATGGGTATGTTCGGAAGATCAAACTGCAGCGCAACTGAACCCGGTTAAAGGACCGGCGCTGTTGAATGAACAGCAGTCTGCAGTTGATGCCATCGGCAAAACCCTGGGCAATTTTCATTGCCATTTACTTGATGGCATAACCGGCAGTGGCAAGACCGAAGTGTATTTATGTCTGATTGAACAGGTTCTGAGACGGGGCGGACAAGTATTGTTACTGGTACCGGAGATAGGCCTGACACCGCAGTTGCTCAATCGTTTTGAAAAACGTCTTGGCTTTGAGCCGGTGGTTACCCATTCCGGCCTCAGTGAAGGTCAGCGCCTGAAAGCCTGGGCAATGGCGAAAAGCGGTCTGGCGAGACTGGTAATCGGCACGCGTTCTGCCCTGTTTCTGCCGTTGCCTGAGTTGCAATTGATTATCCTGGATGAGGAACATGATGCCTCGTTCAAGCAACAGGACGGTTTCCGTTATTCAACCAGGGATGTGGCAGTCAAACGCGCTTCCGGTTTGGGTGTCCCGGTGGTACTGGGTACGGCAACACCATCACTTGAAACCTTCAACAATGCGGCCAGCAACCGTTATAGCTGGCATCGGCTCAGGCAACGCGCCACCGGTGCTGCTGAGCCACGCTGGCGTGTATTGGACCTGATTCAACAAACCATGACTGGTGGTATCTCCGCAACCGCCATGGAGGCCATTGGCAAGATATTGGATAAAGGTGAGCAGGTACTGGTTTTTCTGAATCGCCGCGGTTATGCACCGGTTATCCTCTGCCACGAATGTAGCTGGCACGCTGCTTGCCAGCGTTGCGATGCCAATATGACCTGGCACAAGGCCACCCGCAGGTTGTTATGCCATCACTGCGACAGTGGTGCACGGGTACCGGTGATGTGTCCGGAGTGTGGTGCCGATGCCTTGCAGGGTGCAGGTGAGGGTACCGAACAACTGGAACAGATGTTAGGCAAGGCCTTTCCGGAAACACCTTTGCTGCGTTTTGACCGCGATACAGTTCGTAAAAAAGGTGAATTCGACCGTCTTTCAGAACAGGTCAAAAGCGGCGAGTCCTGTTTGCTGGTTGGAACCCAGATGCTGGCCAAGGGCCACCATTTTCCGCAAGTGACCCTGGTAGTGATCGTGAATCTTGACCAGGCTTTGTACAGTGCAGACTTCCGCGCGCTGGAACGCATGGGGCAATTGATGGTGCAGGTGGCAGGCCGGGCAGGCCGGGATCAGTTACCCGGCGAAGTCATTCTGCAGACGCATTACCCGCAGCACGAGTCACTGCTCACATTGTTATCATCAGGTTATGAGGCTTTTGCCAGAGACATCAGCAGGGACAGGCAGACGGCCTGTCTGCCACCTTTCAGCTACCAGGCGTTATTACGGTCAGATGCCCATGACAAGGATGATGTTCGTGCTTTCCTGAACCAGGCGAAACAATGTTTTCCGGCCGGAGAAGCCACAGTTTACGGTCCTTTCCCAGCCATGATGGAGCGCCGCAGCGGACGCACCCGGTGGTATTTGCTGGTGCAGGCAAATAGGCGGCCGATACTGCACCATCAACTCGATGAGTGGGTTTCACAGCTTCACAAACTGCCGTCCGCACGTAAAGTGCGCTGGTCCGTGGATGTTGATCCACAGGATTATTGATTTAATGTGTTGGGATCGAGTCAGTTTCCCTTCATTCATGACCAATGACACTCACGTAATCAAGCCTATTTAAGCGACTATAAGCGGTTGAAAAAGCACCTTATCGTACCTATAAAACAATCAGCTCCGTTATTGGGGTGGCAACAGCAGGTTTAAGCAATGGATTCAGTCGAACAAAAACCCCAAACAGAAACACCGCAGCACCCCGAGCGCGCTGCCTTCAAGGAGCTCAGCAAGGTAGCCAACCAGCTTATTATCGGTCAGGAACGGCTGATGGAACGCCTGGTTATGGCTTTACTTTGCAACGGCCATTTGCTGGTCGAAGGCGCACCGGGTCTTGCCAAGACAACCGCTATCAAGGTGCTGGCAGAACGCATCGAAGGTGATTTCCACCGCATCCAGTTTACTCCTGACCTGTTACCGGCTGACCTGACCGGTACGGAAATCTACCGGCAGCAGGAAGGCACTTTTGAATTCCAGCAGGGACCGATTTTCCACAGCATGATTCTTGCCGATGAAATTAACCGTGCCCCGGCAAAAGTCCAGTCCGCCATGCTCGAGGCTATGGGTGAGCACCAGGTGACGGTGGGCCGGGTTACTTACCCGATGCCAAAGTTGTTCCTGGTGATGGCGACTCAAAACCCGATCGAGCAGGAAGGCACCTACCCGTTACCCGAGGCTCAGCTGGACCGTTTTCTGATGCATGTATCCATTGGTTATCCGGACGCGCAGGCAGAACAGGACATTCTTGAACTGGCCCGTGGCCAGGCGCGTGACGAACTGGGCAATAAACCTGAGCCCAGGATGCTGGTAACCCAGCAACAGGTATTTGCCGCACAAAGGCAGGTGCTTGATCTGCACATGGCACCGGCATTGCAGGAATATATCGTGCAACTGGTACTGGCGACCCGTGATCCCGGAAAGTGGGATGAGGAACTGGGCCGACTGGTCAGTTATGGTGCAAGCCCGCGAGCCACGATTGGACTGGATCGCTGTGCGCGGGCACGGGCCTGGCTTGATGGCCGCGATTTCGTTTCGCCGGATGATATTCACGCCGTTATTCACGAGATCATGCGCCAACGTGTATTGCTTTCTTATGAGGCAGAAGCTGATGGCGTCATCGTGGACGAACTGGTCAACCGCTTGCTGGACCTGGTTCCTGTTCCGTGACAGAAGTTTCACCAGGGGATGGCATACATTTAAGCGCCTCCGAGTTGATCGCACTCAAGCCCCGTTGTAATGCCTTAAGTTTGCCGATGCACCGGCCATCAGTTTCTGCGCTGGCAGGTGCTTACCGGTCACGTTTCCGTGGCCGTGGTGTAGATTTTGTAGAGTCCCGAAGTTACCTGCCGGGTGATGATATCCGCAATATGGACTGGCGCGTCACTGCACGCACCGGAAAACCGCACACCAAGATATTTCAGGAAGAGCGCGAAAGACCTGTACTGGTCGTGGTAGATGCCAACCCCAGCCTTTATTTTGGTACCCGCACACGGCTAAAATCCGTTGCTGCAGGACAACTGGCAGCGGCTATTGCATGGGCGGCGGTACGTCGGGGTGACCGGATTGGCGCATTTTTGTTTGCGCCTGACAGACACCGTGAATTGCGTCCCGCCGGAGGTCGTCGTGGTGCCATGCGGGTTATCCAGGGCCTGGTTGACTGGCTAAACCCGGAGTCGGCACACCAGGGCCAGGAACCGCTTTCGGTTTCGCTGGAACGTGTCCGGCACACTGTAAGGCCAGGTAGCCTGGTTTTGATCATCAGCGATTTCTTTAACCTGGACGAACAATGCCACCGTCACCTGTCGCGTCTGCGGCAACACAATGATGTGATTGGCTGTCAGATTATGGACCCTGCAGAGCAAGACCTTCCTGCGGGACGGTTCCCGATTTCCGATGGTGAACACAGCGCCATGCTGGATACTCATCAGCAAAAGTCACGCAGTCAGTTTGAACAGATGAGCGTACAACATGGCGAGATTCCACGACGTATGTTTCAGCGTCACAAGTGTGGCTGGATGGTGTTAAACACCACTGATGACCCGGTGGAAGTGCTGGGCCGTGAATTACGCATGTTGGTAGGGCGGGGCACATGAATCCGGATCTGGCATCCCAGTTGCGTGATATCCATGCTGCACCGGCCGTGCCCTGGTGGCCGCCTGCGCCAGGCTGGTGGATACTTGCCCTGTTGTTGCTGGTCGTGCTGCTCTGGCTGGGTCGCCGCCTGCTGGCGCGTATCCGGGTTCATCAGCGACGCAAGCAAATGCTGGCTTGGGTTGACCATTTAAATGCGAGTATTGATCCTCAACGTAATCCCCAGGCCTATTTGTCCACACTCAACCGTATATTCAAACTGGTTGCATTGCGGGCATTCCCCGGACAGCATTGTGCTGCGCTGGCTGGTCAGGACTGGGCAGATTTTCTGACTGCCAATATGAAGAATTCGCACTCGGCCGAGTCGCTTAATGTGCTGGCTTCAGGCCCGTATGATCCAGCGCCGCAGTTCGATGCCGGCACCATGAGTGAGCTAACCCGGTCCTGGATCAAACAGCATGGTTGAAGAAGCACTCACCACTGGTTTCTCTATAGCCTGGCCCTGGTTATTATTGCTGGCGCCGTTGCCGTGGTTATTACGTCTACTAATGCCAGCTTCGCCATCAGGCGATTTGCAGGCCCTGCGTGTGCCCTGGTTCTCGGCAGTGGCCGGCGGCAAGGCGGGCTGGATGCGTCGGCCATGGCTGGCACTGGTCGCCGCGTTGATCTGGTTACTATTGCTGTTTGCCGCATCCCGACCGCAGTGGATCGGTGAGATTGAGAGTCTGCCAGTGAGTGGACGGGACTTGCTGCTGGCAGTTGATATTTCCGGCAGTATGGATACCCAGGACATGATCCTGAACAAGACCGCGGTGAATCGTCTCAAAGTGGTAAAAAAAGTTGCGGGTGAATTCATCAAACGACGTCATGGAGATCGTGTCGGGTTGATCCTTTTCGGCAGCCGTGCTTACCTGCAAACACCGCTAACCTTCGATACCGAAACCACGGCAACATTGTTGGATGAATCAGAGATCGGCCTGGCCGGGCGGGAAACGGCCATCGGCGATGCCATCGGCCTGGCGGTCAAACGTTTACGGGATGACGCGGCATCCGATCGGGTGCTGGTGTTGTTAACTGATGGTGCCAATACATCCGGTGAAGTACAGCCACTGCAGGCTGCCGAGTTTGCCGCCCGCGATGGTCTTACCGTATACACCGTGGGAGTGGGCGCGGATGAAATGATGGTGCAGGACTTCTTCGGCAGCCGCGTGGTCAACCCGTCTGCAGATCTTGATGAAGATACCTTGCGTACCATTGCTGAACAGACCGGAGGACGGTATTTCAGGGCCCGTGATGCCAAGGGTCTGGAAAAAATATACGAAATTCTGGATGAGCTTGAACCGGTCGAGAGTGATGTTGAAATCATTCGTCCCATCGATGAGTTGTTCCACTGGCCCATGGGGCTCGCCTATGTATTGGCCTTGTTGGCGGCCTTGTTCTCGATTCGTCCACTCAGGTTTCGGGCGCAAACGTCATGATGGATATGTTGCCATTACACTTTATTCGCCCCCTGTGGCTGGCTCTGGTGCCGCTGGCGGTGATCCTGCCCTTGTTATGGCGTCGTTTTCGTCGTCCAAGCGGTGACTGGAGCAAGGTTTGTGATGCGCATTTACTGCGTTGGTTAAGCGTTGGTGATGCCGCCGCCAAACCCTCCCGATTTGGACCGTGGCTGGCAGGGTTGGTATGGCTGATAGCTGCTCTTTCCCTGGCTGGCCCGAGTTGGCAAAAGCTGCCGGATAGCTCATTCAGCGCCCGTGATGCGCGTGTGCTGGTACTGGATTTATCACTTTCCATGCTGGCCGAAGACCTGAAGCCCAACCGCCTGACCCAGGCACGCTACCGCTTATCCGACATGCTGGATGATATGTTGGAAGGCCAGACCGGTCTCGTCTCTTTTGCCGGAGATGCCTTCGTTGTCTCGCCGTTAACCAGCGATACCAATACCATCAGAAATATGTTGCCGGCCTTGCGTCCGGATGTGATCCCGGTGGCCGGCAGCCGCCCGGACCGGGCGCTGGAGCTGGCAGCCGAACTGCTGAAGCGTTCTGGTATGGCCCGTGGCGAGATACTGTTGATTGCGGATAGTGGAAGCCGCGCGGCAGCCAATATAGCGGGCAAACTGGCAAAACAGGGAATCTATACCTCGGTGCTTGCAGTCGGCACGGTGCAGGGTGCGCCGATTCCCAGCGGTGACGGTTTTATCAGTGACAGCAAAGGAAATATCGTGGTGGCCCGTCTGCAACGTGACGCTTTGCAATCCATAGCCAGCGCCGGTGGTGGAAGATATTCAGAATTGACTGCGGGCAGTACAATAACGTCACCCTGGGTGGCGATTGAAGGAAGTGAGTTCTCCCGCAAAGATGATGCTTTGGGTGAGCGCTGGAAGGACGCAGGACCATGGCTGGTATTGGTCTTATTGCCGCTGGTTGCGTTCAGTTTCCGACGTGGTTTGCTGTTTGTGTTACCACTTTTGATATTGCCGGGTTTGCTGATTAGTAGCGATGCAAAGGCGGGTTTGTGGGAGGATCTCTGGGCCAGCAAAGATCAACAGGCTCAGGCTGCACTCAAGCAGGAGCGTGCCGAAGATGCAGCAGTACTTGCCAGAGACCCAGCAATTGCCGGCGAAGCCTTTTACCGCAGCGGTGATTTCACCCGTGCAGGCCAGTCCTGGTCACAGTTGGACCAGGCGGACAGCCACTACAACCGTGGCAACTCGATGGCCCAGGCGGGAGAGCTTGAAGCGGCTCTTGCGGCCTATGACGCAGCACTTGCGCTGGATCCGGAGATGGAGGACGCCATCTTCAATCGCGCCCTGGTCGAACAGATGAAGCAGGAGCAGGAACAACAGCAGCAGGAACAGGATGATTCGGAAGGCGAGTCTTCCGATGAGCAGTCCGGTGATGAGTCCGAACAAGGCGAGCAGGGCGAAGAAGAGTCCTCCGAAGATCAGCAGGATGGTGAGCAGAGCGATAAAGAGTCTGATGAACAGCAGGAAGGTGAAGAGGAAGCCAAGCCTTCGGAGTCCGAAATGGAACAAAACTGGTCAGAGGAAGATGCACAGGCCATGGAACAATGGCTGCGGCGCATTCCGGATGATCCGGGTGGCCTGCTGAGACGTAAATTCCGTAACCAGCACCAGCGCCGTGGTGCGCCTGCTGATGAATCTGAGAAGTGGTAACCAGGAATGGCAAAGATGGCAGGAATGGCAAAGATGGTTTTTGATAAATTACACGGACGACTGGGCGGGTTCACCCTGGCCGTGATTCTGTTATTGGTTTGTTCGGTGGCAACTGCCGCGCCGGTCACAGCCAAACTGGATCGTAGCAGTGCGGTGGTGGGCGAAACGGTCACCCTGACCTTGCAAACCAGTGATACGGATCAGAGCCTGGATACAGATTTATCGGTATTGCAGGTGGATTTTGATGTGCTGAACAGGCGTTCCGAGACCCAGATGTCCTTTGTAAATGGTCGCCAGACGGCGAGTGTCCGGCTGGTGATTACGCTGGAGCCGAAACACCAGGGTAACCTGGTGATACCCACTCTGAAATTTCCCGGCGCCAGTTCAAACCCGATAAATTTGAAAGTCTCAGAAGCACCGGTACTGGCACCCGGCGATGTCGAGCCGGTATTTATTGAGGTTACGGTACATCCTGAAACTGGCCCGTATTACGTACTTTCACAAATAAGCCTTATGGTCAGGATTTTCTACCAGGCCAACCTGACAGAAGCCGCTATCAATCCGCCTGCACCCGCGCAGGCTTCAGTACGCTTGCTGGATGAAGTTCCTTACCAGGCCGAGCGAAATGGTGAGCGCTACCGTGTACTGGAACGACGTTATGCCATATTTCCAGAACGCTCCGGTATTTTGACGATCCCGGCAATGCAGCTAAGTGGCCGTCTGATTGAAAGGCCCTCAGACCGTCTGTGGCAACCGAAAGTACGTGGTCGCCGCGTGCGCGTGGAAAGCGAGCCATTGACGTTGGAAATCAGTCCGCGATCTGCAGATTACACGGGTGATTTCTGGTTGCCAGCGCGGCGCATTATGCTTTCGCAGCAGATTTCTGATAATGAAAAGCTGCACGTAGGTGAACCGGTTACCCGCACAGTGATCCTGGATGCAGTGGGACTGGAAGAAAATATGCTGGAAGAACCGGTCTGGCCGGAAGTATCGGCAAGCCGTATTTACCCGGATCAACCACAGGGCATTAGCCGTGATGATGGTGAATGGGTGTTGGGCCATAAGGAATTTCGTTATGCCATTGTGCCGGAACAGGCCGGTGAACTGGTATTGCCGGAGATACGACTGGACTGGTGGGATACGGTGGCTAACAGGCAGCGCACCGCTATATTGCCGGCGCACCGCATCAATGTTCTGCCATCCGAGCTGAGCCAGACGGCCAGTGTATTACCGCCTCCAACAGGTTTCATGCCTGAAATTTCAATGGGGACATCAGCCGAAAATGCGGGTATGTCGGGCAAAACTCTCCTGTGGAAAACAACGACAGGTGTATTTGCACTTTTGTGGTTGCTGACCCTGTTTTTCTATTTTCGTCGCGGACCGGTTACAGCAGCGCCGACAGGAAAGAACGGAACGGCATCCCTGGGTGAGAAAGAGTTACTGAAGCAAATTCAGCAAGCCTGCCAAAAGGGTGATGCATCCTCGGCACGAAAGGATTTGGGGCAATGGATCAGGAATTACGCACCGCCTGCCACGCGTGGCAATATGCGTGATTTTGGTTCAGCCTGTGGTGAGGTTACATTGCAGACGGCCATCGCTGAACTTGATGTTTGTGGCTTTGCGGATGATAGTGCCGGAGCCTGGAAAGGTGATGATTTATGGGCGGCTTTCAAACGCTGGCAAAAACAGGCAAACGGATCGAAGGGTTCTGAAGTTGGTGAGAGGCCGAATTTGTACGCAAGCTGAATTTTTTGGTACCGGTTTTACCTGGTTGGTGTTTCTTTGTTTTCCACGGATAAACCTGCTCTTAAGGGTTCACCTTCATAACCAGCGTATCAATCTGGTTATCGGATAACATGCGGCGTTTTTCGTCTGCCATGCGTGCGCCTTTGAAGGGTCCGATTCGGACGCGGTGCCAGGTTTGGCCATTTACGGTTACTGTCTGTATGCTGGCTATCGAACCCAGCAAGGCAAGCCGCGCTTTCATCTGTTCAGCATCTGCTGCATTTTGGAAGGAACCCACTTGCAGAATATAACTGTCCTGGGGGCTGGTGGATGCTGTTTCGGGTGCCGGTTCCGCCTTGCGGCTTAGTTCCTGCTCCGGAACGACGACTTCCATCTCAGGTAGTACCGTAAAAAAGTCATAACGTGGTTTTTTAGGCTTGGCCGCTTCAGCGCTGTCGCCTTCAACCAGTGCTGATTCCGTCGCTGCGGACTTTTTACTATCAAGCGATGGCAGGTGTTGTTTCAATTCCGGCAGGTAGCCCTTGAGCATCAATGCCACCGCCGTACCCAAGCCAATCAAAATCCCGCCTAACAACCAGAACCAGGCTGGTATCCCGCCTGAGGTTTTCTTTTTTGTACTGCGCCGGGTACTGGCTTTTCTGCGTTTAGCCGCCATGCTACATGGATTCCGGTGCTGAAATTCCGAGCAAACCAAGGCCATTGGCCAGTACGATTTGCGCTGCAAGAATCAGGTTCAAACGTACATTTCTTATGTTTTCATCATCTACAAGAAATTGCTGTGAGTTGTAATAGGAATGGAACTCGGTCGCCAGTGCTTGCAGGTAGTGGGCAAGTTGGTGCGGGGCGCGCAAACGGGCAGAGGATTCGATGATTTCCGGGTACCGGCTCAGTGCACGCAGCAGTTTGGTCTCATTGGGTTCGGTCAACAGGTTGAGTGCGGCTTCGCCAATGGCCTGGTTGTGTGTTTCATTCAATTGTTCGAGGTTGCGGAACACACTGCAAATACGCGCATGCGCGTACTGAATGTAATACACCGGGTTTTCATTACTCCGGGATTTAGCCAGGTCAAGATCAAAATCCAGGTGCTGTTCATGAGAACGCATAACGTAAAAGAACCGGGCTGCATCGCTACCGACTTCTTCACGCAGCTCCCGCAGGGTTATAAATTGTCCGGAGCGTGTGGACATCGCTACTTTTTTACCATCACGATAAAGCACCGCAAACTGTACCAGGATGATATCCAGGCGATCAGGGTCTTCCCCCAGTCCCATGGCGGCTGCTCGTAAGCGAGCAATATAACCGTGGTGATCGGCGCCAAAAATATAAATGGCCTTTTCAAAGCCGCGCTCCATCTTGTTCAGAAAATAGGCGATGTCCGAGGCAAAATACGTTGTCCGTCCGTTTTCACGTGTTATAACCCGGTCTTTTTCGTCACCGAGCGCGGATGCACGAAACCAGGTAGCGCCGTCTTTTTTGTACAGGTGGCCGTTTTCTTCAAGCCGTTCAATAGCGTGATCAATTGCGCCGCTTTCTTCAAGCTCTTTTTCTGAAAACCATTGGTCGAAGTTGACCCCGAAATCTGTCAGGTCTTTTTGAATATCAGTCAGGATGCTGTTTACCGATGTTTCAAAAAATGCAAGGTAACCTTCATGACCCAGGAATTTCCGGGCCTGGTCGATAAACGCATCAATATGGGTTTCACGGTTGCCGCCATCGGCTTCATCAGGTGGTAAGCCATCGAGTACATCCTGACCCTTGAAGCGCCATTTATCACCGATTTCTTTGCGCACTTCACGCGCGATATCATAGATGTATTCGCCGCGGTAACCGTTTTCCGGGAAGCGCAGTCGTTCACCGCACAACTCCAGGTAACGCAGCCAGACACTGACGGCAAGAATATCCATTTGCCGGCCATTGTCATTGACATAATATTCGCGCTGAACCATGTAGCCTGCAGCCTGCAGGATACTGGCCAGGCTGGCACCATAAGCGGCACCGCGACCGTGGCCAACGTGCAATGGTCCGGTGGGGTTGGCAGATACGAACTCAACTGTTATCTCGTGTTCCTGGTCCTGCGGTATATGCCCGTAGCTGTCACCGTGATACAGGATATCTTTGACCACGGTGGTCAACGCGACCTGATTCATATAGAAATTAATGAATCCGGGCCCGGCAATTTCCGCGTGGTTCAACTGGCGTGAACGCGGCATCTTGTCGATAATGGCCTGTGCCAGTTCCCGTGGTGGCTTACCGGCCCGCTTGGCCAGCACCATGGCGATATTGGAGGCAAACTCACCGTGTTCGGGCGTACGGGTACGTTCCAGTTGAGGGGCAATATCGCATTCTGTGCTTAAGGTGCCTTCGCGTATCAGGTGGAGCAGAGCCTGAATCAATAATTCTTCAATATGTTCTTTCAAAAAAATGAATCCTGTGACTGATAGCGTAATGGCAACACGAAAGCCGTGTATTGTAAACCTTTGAAGAGACTCTCATGAATGATTTATCAACGATATATTGTATAAGCCTGTGGATAAGTCTGTGCACAAAATCAAAGGAAGCACCCCCGTTCTGGACCATGTTAAGATTGCCCGAAATATCGTCTCGCCATTGAAGGTTGGAAACAATATAAAAAACAATCAGATACATAAGGTTCTGCATGACTTCATACCAACAAGTGCATTAAGTCTATGTTTTTTTATACAGCGACCGCAACTGTGCATAAAAAACAGATTCGATACCATCATGCAGGGTAATTGATAATGGCCGGTCTGATGTCCCTGGGTTTATTTCTTGCCGCCGGTGCTTCCCTGCTGGCAGGTTTTCCCGTGGCCTTTACGCTGGCGGGTATCGCCCTGATATTTGCCTTGATTGGCATCATGACGGGCACGTTTGACCCCTCCTTCCTGAGTGCATTTCCCAGCCGTATATTCGGCATCATGAGCAACGAAACGCTGATCGCAGTACCTGTTTTTGTTTTCATGGGTGTGATGCTGGAAAAGTCAAAGCTTGCAGACCAGCTACTGCAGTCTCTGGCACAGTTGATGCGCAGAGTTCCCGGGGGGCTGGGTCTTGCGGTTATGCTGGTGGGAACATTGATGGCCGCTAGTACCGGCATTGTCGGTGCAACTGTTGTCACCATGGGATTGTTGTCTTTACCAACCATGTTGAAAAATAATTATGACCCGTCTGTTGCCGCCGGCAGTATCTGTGCGGCAGGTACGCTCGGCCAGATTATTCCACCCTCAATTGTCCTGATACTGCTCGCGGATGTGCTTTCCAATGCCTACCAGCAAGCACAATTGCGCATGGGTATTTTCAGCCCTGAAACAATCTCGGTGGGCGAGCTATTTGCCGGCGCGCTGTTGCCGGGCTTGATGCTGGTTGGCCTTTACATGCTGTACCTGACAGCTGTGGCTTTTTTAAAACCGTCAGCTATGCCACCGATAGAGCAGAAGGCGGGTGATAAAGTTTCTTTGTTAAGCTTGCTGAAGCTATTGGCCGGCCCCTTATTGCTGATAGTAGCAGTGCTTGGTTCTATCCTGTTTGGCCTGGCAACACCCACCGAGGCTGCCGCTGTCGGGGCGACCGGCGCCATGTTGCTGGCCATGAAACAAAAACAGCTATCACTGGAAACCCTGCGTTCCGTTGCGTTTCAGTCCGCCAGGATAAGCGCCATGGTTTTCATGATACTGATCGGGGCATCGTTGTTCAGCCTGGTGTTTCGGGGCTATGGTGGTGATGAATACGTTCAGTCCCTTCTGACCGGTTTACCTGGCGGGCAGGCTGGCGTCCTGTTGATCGTCATGCTGGTGTTATTCCTGCTGGGTTTCATCCTGGATTTCATCGAGATCACCTACGTGGTGATCCCCATCGTCGGCCCGGTTTTACTGGCCATGGGTATAAATCCCGTCTGGCTGGGTGTTATGATCGCCATCAATTTACAGACCTCCTTCCTGACACCACCATTCGGATTTTCGCTGTTTTATCTGCGCGGTGTTGCACCACCGGAAATTGCTACCTCGGCGATTTATAAGGGAGTGATCCCCTTCATCGTCATTCAGCTATTGATGCTGGGCCTGCTGACGCTGTGGCCGGAACTGGCAACCTGGTTGCCCAATGAGATTTATTCCGGCCCTTAATCGTATGTAGAAAGGGCGCTTGGGAAGAGTTTATTTTGTTTTCCGCAGATTACGCAGATTACGCAGATTTTTAAGGGCATTTTTATAGTGGAGCTCACATTCAAGGGTCCGGGCGCAGGTTTAAAAGGGCGCGGTCGGATATTGCGGTCCAGGGGTTAACAATTTTCTGGTAGGCCTGGAATGAAGCATGAATCCGACCCAATAATTCATTTTCGTTCGCCATTTCGCGCATCAATTCCTTACTGATTTTAGCCAGGGTGTTTAACACTTCATCGGGAAAGCGGCGTAATTCAACACCGTGTTCTTCGATCAGTTTCTTCAGGGCCATGCCATTGTTGTAGGTGAAATCAGACAGGGTGTCCATCACGGCGGCCTGGCAGGCAACCCTGACGATAGCCTGCAGGTCTGCAGGTAATGAATTCCAGGCTTCCTGGTTGATCATGCATTCCAGGCCGGAGCCGGGCTCGTGCCAGCCCGGATAATAATAATATTTAGCGGCCCGAAACAGGCCGAATGCGAGGTCGTTATATGGCCCTACCCATTCTGTTGCATCAATGGTGCCGGTCTGTAATGCCGTGAACAGTTCAGCACCGGGAATGTTGGTTGGTGTTCCACCTGCCTGCCTGAGGATTTCTCCACCCAGGCCCGGAATACGCATTTTGAGTCCTTTCAAGTCGGCAACGTTGTTAATCTCACGGTTGAACCAGCCACCCATCTGCGGGCCTGAGCTGCCCGCGAGGAAAGGCACGAGCCCATGGGGTGCGTAGACCTCCTGCCATAGCTCCAGACCGCCACCATAGTAAATCCAGCCGTGCAACTCCTGCGCGGTCATGCCAAAAGGCATGCCTGCGAAAAACTGCGCGGCCGGTGTTTTGCCCTTCCAGTAGTAAGTGGCGCTGTGGCCCATTTCCGCGGTACGTTGCTGTACAGCATCAAATACCTCGAAAGGTGGTACCAGCTCGTTGCCGCCGTACACTTTAATCTTCAGTCTGCCGTTGCTGAGCGCATTGATGGATTCAGCCAGGCGGCTGGCACCGGTACCCAGTCCGGGAAAATCTCGTGGCCAGGATGTAACCATTTTCCATTCGAAAGTTTCTGTTGCGGTTTGTCCTTCACATTCCGCCTGTGGCCCGGCCGGCTTTCCACATGCGTTTAGCAGCCCGGCTGCTCCCGCCAAACCTGCGGCACCTACAAACTTTCTTCGATCCATGGGTTAAATCCTCTTGTCTTGGCTTTAAAAATATATTCTTGATGCTATAGTGAAAGACAGAAGTCTATATTAGATCAGGGTTTCATGAAATCAGACGATACCTCAGAGCTAAGGCAGTTATTGGGCGAGTTGCGTGAAGAACACCGCGACCTCGACCTGGCCATCAATCGCATAGCCATGGATCCATGGCAGGACCAGTTGCAACTGCGGCGCTTGAAGAAACGTAAATTAAAACTCAAGGACTGGATCGCGCGCCTGGAGTCTAAATTGATCCCGGATCTGGACGCCTGAACTGTTGTTGCACCAATATTTGTTCTAGTCGCTGTGTTCAGCAGCCGGTGTCTGCCGGTCAATTTCCTGCCGAATAGCTTCCCCCATAATAAACTGCGCATCATGGCTGATACGTTTAAGGCGTTTATCAAATACCAGTTTGTTGTCCTGGTTGGGTGACAGGTAACCGGTCTTGCGCAGCTGTGCGATGAAGCCCTTGAACAGGGCTTTGTCGTAAAATTCCGGCGCGTTGAACTCATGAAGCATGGATATGCGTTGTGCCGTGTGAATACACAGGCGTTCGAGTTCCGCCCTGCTCAGTGTGCCTGAACCATTCCGTGCCAGCACTGAAATGGTTATCAGGTAGCGGTGCAATGTTTGCAACAGGCTGTGGGCCAGGATTTTGAGTTGCATAACCGCTTCGGGGTTATCGGTAGCTCGTGACAGTGTTTTCCCATTCTGTTTGCGGATCAACAGGCCGTGGTGGACCAGTTGTTCAATGGATTCATCCAACGCCCCGGTGATCTCCTGCCGGTCCCAGGACATGAACAACTCGGCCTGCAGGAAGGGGTGGGTTACAAGCGCAAACTCGTGCAGGTTACTGATTGAGAAATTACGGTGTTCCAGGAAGCAACAGGCGACCAGCGAAGGTAATGCCATCAGGTGGGCGATATTGTTACGGAAGAATGTCAATCCCACGGCACGCTCGGGCTCGATGGAAATGATGTCACCGAGCGTGTGTTCCTGGCGCAGCAGAATCTCCATTTCAAAGCCATAAGAGATGACTTCTTCCGGCGTTTTGTCAGTGACAGTCACACGTTCCGGAGTGGGCTTTTGGCTTAACAGGTCCTGGTAGAGACCGATCTGCCGGGCCAGTTGTTTTTCACCCATAGCATGCCGTGGCGTGCCGAGCATGACCAGCGCCAGCAGGTTCACCGGGTTAACGTCGGCACTGGCATTGATATGTGTCATGATGGTCTGGCCGAGATCATCGATCATGGTGCCCAGCCATGCTGGCCGTTTGGCTTCCCGGCGGAGGGTTTCCTGCCACTGCGGATCTTGCTGCTCGAGAAGGTCATCCAGGTAAATGGGTTCACAAAGACTGACATGTGCCACGCCATAATTGTGCCGGGTTATGCTGAATATCTTGCCAAGATCAGAAAACTTTTCCGATCGCTTGGCCTTTCCGGACAACTCCGTGGTGTAACTGTTGCCTTCAACCAGTCGTTCGTAACCGATGTAAACCGGCTGAAACATAATGGGTCTGACCGGCGCATTCAAATAACTCCGCACCGACATGGCCAGCATGCCAGCTTTGGGAGGCAGCAGGCGACCGGTGCGACTGCGGGTGCCCTCAATGAAGTACTCAATTGAGACGCCCTGGGTTTGAATCATGCTGAGGTACTCGTTAAATACGGCAGCGTAGAGCTTGTGGGAGCGGAAGGACCGGCGCAGGAAGAATGCCCCGCAACGTCGCATCAAGGGGCCGATAAGAGGCAGGTTCAGGTTTACGCCTGCGGCAATATGTGGCGGCGTGAAACCGTGTTCATGAACCAGGTACGATATCAGTACATAATCCAGGTGGCTGCGATGGCAGGGCACATATATGACCTCATGGCCCAATGACTGGTTATGAAGGCCCTCAAAATGTTTGACCTTGATGCCGTTGTAAATCCGATTCCAGAGCCAGGAAACCAGCATCTCGGCGATGATGATGGCGGAATAGGTGTAATTGGCAGTGATTTCACGTACGTATTTTGCTGCCTGGCGGCGGGCCTGATCGGGTGTAATACCATCCCGGCGCGCTTTTTCCTCGATCGCTGCACTGACGGTGGGTGACTTGATAACCTTGTCGACCATCGTCCGACGATGTGAAAGGTCCGGCCCGATAGCGACAGTTCGCACGCGTTTGAAATGCACTCTGAGTATGCGTGAAACTTTTCTCAGTGCCACTGATGATTCCAGGCCCTCGGCTACCAGATCCTGTAAGGATATTGGGCGACTGAATTGAACGAAGGTTTTACGTCCGTTGACCAGTGTGCTGAAGAATCGACGAAACCGTCCACCAATTTCCCAGTTCTCTGCAAAAATGATTTTTGTAAAACCGCTATCCTTGCTGGGTCTCTGGCCCACCAGTACGGTCACAGGTACCAGTTGTATATCCAGTTCAGGATTGGCCCAGCAATTTTCGAGCATCAATTGCAACATCCTGGAATGACGGCGTGGATCCGGACTACGGAAAAAGAGGCCTTTCAGTCGCTTTAATACCGCATAGGAACGGGCCGGGCTTTCCGGGATTCCGGGTACGGGAAATAATGGTCGGGCCAGTTTCTGTTGTTCACAGCAGGCATCCAGAATCAAAACGGATGACAGCGCGTACGAATCCATGACATAACAGACCGGTTTGTCACCGCTGATGCCGATATTGCCATCGGGGTCGGCCTTGATGCGGGGCTTGACCCACAAACCCAGGATGGCCCACAGGACCAGGTACCACTGTAACTTCAGTTTTGCGATCAATGTATTTTGTTTTTCTTGCTTAGCCATTCGTCTGTGTGTCCTGTCAGAATGCTATTCTAGCTTGGATTTATGAACGCGCATAAAAAATCCGGGCGAGGCACGTGGCCTGCCCGGAAAATCCGGCAGAGCCGGAGAGGATCGATAAAGCGTATTTATAAAGAATTTATTTTTCTATTAGCTAGTTACAACCGTATCGTAATGTGAAACATTAACAGTTGTCAATACCCACAAAGAAAATAAGGGTATCCTTTGTACGACTAACTGACCGAAAAGTAAAGTTTTTACACTGGATTAAGGACTTACAAGAGCCCGCGCGATGTCTTCCTGAATGGCTTCAGCCGCAGAAGCGGGGTCGCTGGCGGTTCGAATTGGCCTGCCAACAACGAGGTAATCAGCACCATCTCGGATGGCCTGGAAAGGTGTCATGACACGTTGCTGGTCATCATCATTGTGAATCGGCCGGATCCCCGGGCAGACTGTTATCAGACGCGGGTCGGCATGTTCGCGTAGCGCACTGACCTCCAGTCCGGATGAAACTACTCCGTCACAGCCAAGAGCCAGTGCGCGTTTTGCGCGCGACAAAACCAGCGTCCGGACATCACACTGGAAACCCAGGTCGTCCAGGTCGCCCTGGTCCAGGCTGGTCAATGCTGTCACCGCAAGTATTTGCATATCACCCTTGGCATCGGCTGCTGCTTTTAACATGCTGTCATTGCCGTGCACTGTGCAAAAGTTGACCTCGTGTTTTGCCAACTGCCTGACAGCGGCGGCGACGGTGGTGGGAATATCGAATAGCTTCAGATCGGCAAATACTTTTTTCCCCTTACCTTTGAGTTCTGCCAGCAATTCAAAATAATGGCCGGACAAGAATACCTCCAGACCCAGTTTATAGAACTCCACCGAATCACCCAGGTTTGAAATTAGCGCCTGCGCCTCTTCGAGGTTTGGTACATCAAGTGCAAAAATTAAACGTTCGCGTGTAGGAATTTGGGTGTTGAACGTGGTCATTATCGTGATTCTCCTGGAGCAGATTTCATAAAGTTCTAGTCGCTGGACAGGTTCGCGTAAGCCAGTACCAGCCACTTGGCGCCTGCACGGTTAAAATTGACCTGTACGCGGGCGTGTTCGCCGGAGCCTTCAAAACTGATAACCGTGCCGTTACCAAATTTCTTGTGATTGACCGACTCACCCAGGCGGAAAGGCCAATCTTGTTTGATGTTGGAGCTGGCTGTCTTGTACTGGGGTGCCCTGGGGCTGGCCCAGGGCCGCTGAGTTTGCATCCGTGGACGGACTTCCTGGATCAGTCCGGATGGAATCTCATCCAGGAAACGTGATGGCCGGCAATGGTTTTCGGATCCGTACATGCGCCTGACCTCGGCATGGCTGAGGCACAGGTGTTCGCGTGCGCGGGTCATGCCCACATAACAAAGCCGGCGCTCTTCTTCGAGTCGTCCGCCGGCTTCGGTAACGCTGCGCTGGTGCGGGAACAGGCCATCCTCCATACCAACGATAAACACCATCGGGAATTCCAGGCCCTTGGCCGAATGCAGTGTCATCAACTGCACGCAATCATCCCAGGCTTCACCCTGGGTTTCGCCGGCTTCAAGTGCCGCGTGGCTCAGGAATGACTGCAGGCTGGTCATACCGGCTTCTTCATCCTCGCTGGGCAATATGAATACTTCGGCTGCATTGACCAGTTCGCGCAGGTTCTCAACCCGTGATTCCATTTTTTCACGGGGCTCTTTCTCGTAGTGGGTAACCAGTTGGCTGTCCTCAATAACACCTTGCATCTGGTTGCCCAGTGTCCAGTCGCTCATACGTTCAGTCATATCGGAAATGAGCTGCATAAAGCCGTTCACTGCGCCCAGCGCCCTTGCGGGCAACAGGTTCTGCCGGATGCACTCACTCGCCGCCTGCCACAAGGGCAAGCTACTTTCGCGCGCCTGCAGACGCAGTGTGGAAAGCGTTTTCTGACCGATGCCGCGGGCGGGAGTATTGATAACACGCTCCATGGCGGCGTCGTCATTCGGGTTTTGAACCAGTCGCAGATAGGCCAGTGCATCCCTGATTTCAGCCCGTTCGAAAAAGCGCTGGCCGCCATAAACGCGATAGGCAATGGATGCCCTTAAAAGGTATTCTTCGAACAGTCTTGACTGGGCGGTGGTTCGGTAAACAATGGCCACTTCTTCGGCTCGCCGGCCCTTACCCAGCCATTGCTCTACCTGTTCGACGACAAAACGAGCCTCGTCCTGCTCGTTGAAAGCCGAGTAAAGGGTGATGGGTGCACCTTCATCATCAGCGGTCCAGAGTTTCTTGCCCATGCGATCTTCATTGTTGGCGATCAGGGCATTGGCGGCTTCGAGGATATTGCCGGTAGAACGATAGTTCTGTTCCAGCTTGATGACCTGGACTTTCTCAAAGTCACGGCTGAAGTGTTGTACGTTTTCAACCCGTGCACCGCGCCAGCCGTAAATGGACTGGTCATCGTCACCCACCACCAGTACGCTGCCGCTATCGCCGGCCAGCATTCGTATCCAGGCATACTGAATGGAGTTGGTATCCTGAAATTCGTCTACCAGCAGGTGGGTCAGACGATTGCGGTAATGGTCCAGAAGAGTCGGGTTGTTTAACCAGAGTTCATGCGCGCGTAGCAACAGGTCTGCAAAATCCACCAGGCCGGCACGGTCACAGTAGCCCTGGTAAATTTCGTAAATTCGTACCCACTGGGCCGTCATCGGGTTATCAAAATGTTCGATAGCGTGCGGTCGCTGGCCCTCATCCTTGCGGGCGTTAATATACCACTGGGCCTGTCTTGCCGGCCACTGGGCTTCATCCAGTCCTTCTTCCTTGATTAAACGGCGTAGTATCCGGTGCTGGTCATCCGAATCCAGGATCTGGAAATTCTCTTGCAGACCGGCTTCCTGCCAGTGCATGCGCAACAAACGGTGGGCGATACCATGAAAAGTTCCTATCCACATTGAGCGTGCGGATACCTGCAGCAGGTTCTGTGCGCGTTCGCGCATTTCCCCGGCGGCCTTATTGGTAAATGTCACCGCCATGATGCTCAGGGGTGAAACATGTTCAACCTGTATCAGCCAGGCCAGGCGGTGGATCAGGACGCGGGTTTTGCCACTACCGGCACCGGCCAGAACAAGTGTGTGCTTTGATTCTGAGGTGACGGCTTTGCGCTGCGCTTCGTTCAGTTCGTCAAGCAGATGGGATACATCCATTTGTTTAACGTTGCTCCCGCTGGATTGCACGGTAGCCGATGTCACGCCGGACAAAGGCGCCCTCCCAGTGGATCTTGTCACATCCGGCGTAGGCAGCGTTTGCGGCTTCGCTTACGCTATCAGCCATTGCACAAACGCATAAAACCCTTCCACCTGCAGCCACGACCTGGCCATTGAGCAGTTTTGTTCCTGCGTGGAAAACCCGGGTTCCGCCCTGGTTGGCGGCATCCAGACCGGATATCACCTGGCCTTTTGAATAACTGCCGGGATAACCACCTGCAGCCATGACCACACCGAGCGCAGGTCGCGGGTCCCACGAGGCATCCACCTGGTCCAGGTTGCCATTAACTGCTGCAAGGCAAAGTTCCGCCAGATCGGATTGCAGGCGCATCATGATGGGTTGCGTTTCCGGGTCACCAAAACGTACATTGAACTCGAGAACTTTTGTTTCGCCATCGGGTGAAATCATCAGGCCGGCGTATAAAAAACCGGTAAACGGCATACCTTGTTCAGCCATACCACGAATGGTTGGCAGGATGACGGTTTCCATGGCTCTTTCATGCAGTTCATCATCAATGACGGGTGCGGGTGAATATGCACCCATGCCGCCGGTATTGGGGCCAAGGTCGCCTTCATCACGCGCCTTGTGGTCCTGGCTGGTGGCCAGCGGAAGTATGTGCTCGCCATCGGCCATGACAATGAAACTGGCTTCCTCGCCGGTGAGAAATTCCTCCACCACCACCCGGTGGCCGGCTTTGCCAAAAGCATTACCCGCCAGCATGTCCCTGACAGCTACTTCCGCTTCTTCAACTGTTTGGGCAATGATCACGCCTTTGCCTGCCGCGAGGCCGTCCGCTTTTACAACGATAGGCGCACCCTGTTCACGGATAAAATCGACGGCTTCATCGATATCGGTGAAGTTCCCATAGGCTGCGGTGGGGATTCCGTGCCGGGCCATAAAATCCTTGGCAAAGGCCTTTGAGCCTTCGAGTTGGGCGGCGGCGGCGCTGGGGCCAAAGCAGGGCAAACCCGCTGCAGTAAAGCGATCGACTATGCCCGCAACCAAAGGTGCTTCAGGACCGACGATAGTCAGGCCGATCTGGTGTTTTTGGGTAAATTCAATCAGCCCGTCGATATCTTCGGCCGCCAGTGGCACATTCTCCACATTTTCTTCCAGTTCCGTGCCGGCGTTGCCGGGAGCAACATATACGGTATCTATTTTTTCTGATTGTGCTACGCGCCATGCCAGGGCATGTTCACGGCCACCGCTTCCAATAATAAGTACGTTCATTAAGGTTTAATTCTGCTCAGGTTTTCAGAGGGAATATTGTAATGGAAGAACCGGGGCCTGTCGTTCCGGACTTGATCCGGAATCCATTTTGTTCTTTTGATACCTGTGCTAAAAAATGGACCCCGGATCAGGTCCGGGGTGACGATCCTTTAAAAAATCCTGTGTGATCTGTGGGCAATAAATAGCTAAACCATCACCAGAGCTGTTAGTGCCGGAAATGACGCACTCCGGTGAACACCATAGCGATGCCACGCTCATTGGCTGCAGCGATAACTTCTTCATCACGCATGGAGCCACCGGGTTGAATTACGGCTTTAATGCCGGCATCAGCGGCGGTATCGATCCCATCCCTGAACGGAAAAAATGCATCGGATGCCATTGCGGCACCTTTTAGATCCAGTTTGGCATCGCCGGCTTTCCAGCGCGCAATCCTGGCCGAGTCGACGCGGCTCATCTGACCGGCGCCAACACCGAGGGTGCGGCCGCCGGCGGCGTAGATGATGGCATTGGACTTGGCCATGCGGGCAACTTTCCAGGCAAACAGCATATCCAGCCATTCCTGTTCGGTGGGCTCGCGTTCAGTGACACAACGGCAGTCCTGCCGGTTTATCCTGTCGCCGTCTTTTTGCTGTACCAGCAAGCCGCCTGAAACCCGCTGGAAATGCAAACCGGTGGTAGTTTGTTGCTCGCTGCTGCTACGAAGCAGGCGCACATTTGGCTTGGTGGCAAACCGCTCTATGGCGCCATCACTGAAATCCGGAGCGATAACAACTTCGACAAATTGCTTTTCAATGATGGAAGTGGCAACTTCAGTTTGTACCAGTTGATTAAAAGCAATGATGCCGCCGAAGCTCGAAACCGGATCGGTTGCAAATGCGTTCAGGTAGGCTTCTTGATTACTACTGCCCATGGCGACGCCACAGGGATTGGCGTGTTTGACGATGACACAGGTCGGCTGCTGGCCAAATTGATTGACACATTCCAGTGCGGCATCCGCATCGTTGATATTGTTATAGGAAAGCGCTTTGCCCTGGAGTTGTTGCGCAGTGGCAATGCCTGTTGCTTCAACACCGGATTCAACATAAAAGGCGGCCGCCTGGTGCGGGTTTTCCCCGTAACGGAGTTCCTGCCTGCTTTGGAATTGCGGCGTGATGTATTCGGGCAGTAAACGTGGTTGTTCGGTATCACCGGTTCTGCGACTGAGATACGCTGCCACCAGACCATCATAACGGGCAGTATGTGCGTAGGCTTTGGTGGCCAGGGTGAAACGGGTGCTTTTGGATACCGTGCCTTCGGACGCCAGCTCAGCGGCGATCGCTGCATAATCACCCGGATCAACAACAACTGAAACGCGTGCATGATTCTTGGCTGCTGCACGTACCATTGCCGGTCCGCCGATATCGATATTTTCGATGGCATCTTCGAGACTGCAATTTTCGTCTGCGGTTACCGCTTCGAACGGGTACAGGTTAACAATGACGAGATCAATGGGCGGGATGTCCTGCGCCTGCATGACGGCCTCATCCTGCGGGCGGCCAAGAATTCCACCATGAATGCGCGGATGCAGTGTTTTAACACGGCCATCCATGATTTCGGAAAAACCGGTGTGTTCACTGACGCCGGTGACGGCAAGACCAGCCTCCGACAGCTGCTTTTGTGTGCCGCCTGTGCTTAACAGTGTGAAACCAAGATCCAGTAACTGGCTGGCAAAATCTACAAGACCGGTTTTGTCTGACACGCTGATGAGTGCGAACTTTTGTATTGAAGACATGTGTGGGTCCGTTTTTTGGCTTCGGTTATCGGCCTAGCCGGGTTATCTTGCCGGGTTTTGCATTAATGGAATATCGCTGCATCTTGGTCCGCAGCGTGTTGCGGGTGATACCGAGCATGCCTGCGGCTTTCGACTGATTTCCGCCGGTGCATTTCAGAATTTCTTCGATTAGCGGTGGTTCTATTTCCGCGAGCAGCATCTGGTAAAGGTTTTCCGGAACGGTATTGCCCATATCCTTAAGGTATCTGCTAATGGTGTTTTGTACATGCTGCCGAAGGGGGATCGCCTGTTGAAAATCTACGTTCATGATGCCTGCAAATCGCTATTTTTTGGTAAGTGAATACTTCTGTGGAACACTAACATATTTGATGGGAGGAGCATTCGTTTATTCTTGCTGAAATGTGATTTATTCAACCGTGAAATGTATTGCAGCTTTACCGGACAGGATTGGTTCTGGAAAGTCCCTTGCTTAGAGTTGGGAACTAAAGAAACCGGATTTCAAACCCGACTGCCTGCTCCCCGGGATCCCCGAGTTCAAGCAGAACCGGCAGGTAAACATCTGTTGCCAGGCCCGATTTTATATCTGCGCCCGGACGCAGGTAATCCGTTGGCTGGAATCGGCGTCTCGCGACTGGTTGGTTGGTGGTATCCAGCAAGGTAATCTCCATTTCCGGAAACTCCTGGCTGCGTTCCGCCAGATTTACAAAAGTCAGGCTTAATACAAGGATACCCGTACGTGTCGGGTGTGTGTGCATGTCGCGACTGACCAGCTGAATCTGTTTAGGGTCTTCCAATAAGCCCTCCGGCTCTGGTTGCAACCAACCAGCCTGTTTTGCCCAGTTGTTGACCGCGGGGTTTTCCAGCAGGGGTTCGCGGAATGTCCAGGCGGTGTTGGCGACCGTCAGCAGAATCAGTAAGGCAGTGACCAGTTGCCAGGCAAGGCGTTTTGGTTTGTCCTTTGTCGCATCAGCTTTCCCTTTTTCAGACGGGCTGTTGTCAGTGGCAGCATTGGTTTTGATGCCAGACCGGAGCATTGGTGGCACAGCACCGGTTTCTTTCGCCGGTCCATATACCTGCCCTGACGGCCATTCGTCGAGAAGAAAACTCAATGCACTGAAGGCCCGGTTGCATTGCCCGCATTGAACCAGGCCGCGGGAATGGGACAGCGTTGCAGCGGTGAGCGGGTGAACTGTTTTGCACTGTGGGCAGCGAGTAAACATCAACTTTGCACTATGGGGGTACAGTTTGCGAAAACTTAACCCGGATCCACCTGTTCTTCATCGGTATCGTCAGCATCTGATGTGAGGGTACGGTAACGCTCAAGGTCTGCCTGGAAGCGATCGCGGATCCGTTTTTCTCTCTGCTTCATTCTTGACCGTTTTTGTTCATCCCGTGCAAGCCGGGCATAAAGTTTATCAATGCCTCTTTGCTGATCCTCGCTAATCGGCTGATTGGCCCGTTGCTGATCGGCGGCCTGCCTGATCTGGTCCCTGACAGCATTGTTGGTGCTGGCATAGGACTGGTTGATTATTTTGGAATCGTAACCCAACTGGGCAATTTGCAGGTCACGTGCGTTGTTAATTTCTTCTTCAGAACGGTACTGAATAACCAGTAAACGGTCGGTTTGGCGCCTGCGCTCCTCTTCCGAGATCAGGGGCTTTCTCCCCTGGATCTCCTTCTCAACGCGGACTTCAATAGGTACGGAGGTGTCTTCGACGTGCTCGATAACTATGCCGGCGCTATTCAGGATGTCGTAAGGCTGTTCGGCGTACTCTGCCGGCACCGCTGCACCGTAGTGCACCTTGCCGTCCTTGTCTTTCCAGCGGTAAGTGTCGGCGGCCAGTGAACTCACTGAAAGGCTGATTATCCCGGCGATCAGAATCGCCACAATCCTTGGGCTTTTAGATTCCATAGTCATTACGATAACGCCGAATTGCTCCGATGTCGATATCTGCAACAGACTGACTTTCAAGGAATTGAATCAAGTCATCCAAACCGGCGATGGCAATAACCGGTATGTTGAACTCATCGGCGACTTCCTGCGCAGCCGATTTCTCACCCTGGCCGCGTTCCTGGCGGTCCAGTGCGATGGCCACTCCGCAGGCGTTGGCGCCGGCTTCGTTGATCCAATTGATGGATTCACGTACCGATGTACCTGCCGATATAACATCATCAGTTATGAGAACATTTCCCTTGAGCTCAGCGCCAACCAGTGTGCCGCCCTCACCATGATCCTTGGCTTCCTTGCGGTTGTAGGCAAACGGGATATTTTGCTGGTGACTGGCATTGAGCATGATGGCGATGCCGGCGGCCAGTGGAATGCCCTTGTAGGCCGGGCCGAACAACATGTCAAAACTAACGCCAGAATCCAGTATCGCCTGGGCATAACAGTCCGAGAGTATTTCCAGGCTGTGGCCGTCGTCAAAACCACCGGCATTAAAAAAATACGGGCTGATACGTCCGGATTTCAGTGTAAATTTGCCAAACTTGAGGTTGCCCTGCGCCATGGCCAGTTCAAAAAATTGCTGTTTATAGTTCTGCATCGGCGCAGTATCTCGCGGCTTCGTCCTCACTGCAATTGTTAACAGGCCCCGGGGCGGTTATGCTGCTTTCCTGCCCCGAAAAACAGAAGATCAAAACGGAAGAAATCTGCCCTATGAGAATTATCAGTGTTAATACCAACGGCATCCGGGCAGCGGCCCGCAAAGGTTTTTTTGAGTGGATGCAAAAGCAAAAACCGGATGTTGTATGCATACAGGAAACCAAGGCACAGGAGCATCAGTTGGGTGACCCGGTGTTTTCACCGGCCGGATATAAACGATATTTTCATGACGCACAAAAAAAGGGCTATAGCGGTGTAGCCATCTACACCCGGCACGAACCCGATGATATCCAATTTGGAATCGGTTGGGATGTTATGGATAGCGAGGGTCGTTGGATAAGGGCTGATTTTGGCAATTTGAGTGTTATCTCTCTGTACATGCAATCGGGATCCTCAAAGGAGGAGCGCCAGCAGATCAAGTACCAGACCATGGATTATTTGCAGCCCCTGCTCAAGGCCATGGTGGAAGAGGGTCGTGAATACATTGTCTGTGGTGACTGGAACATCGCGCATAAGAAAATTGATATCAAGAACTGGCGCGGTAACCAGAAAAGCTCCGGTTTTCTGCCGGAAGAGCGTGCCTGGATGGATGAGTTGTTCGGTCATGTGGGCATGGTTGATGCATTTCGCCAGGTAGAAAGCGGTGAGCATCAGTACACCTGGTGGTCAAACCGTGGCCAGGCCTGGGCCAACAATACAGGTTGGCGGATTGATTATCATGTCGCCACGCCAGGCGTGGCCGGGAAAGCAAGGGCGGTGGAAATTTATAAAGACGAGCGTTTCTCCGATCATGCACCACTGACTATCGACTACGACTACGAAATCCGGTGAGTCCTGACAAGGTGTTGAATCCCCCGGCAAGACGGTGGCAGGATATCCTGCTCAACCGCAAGATGGTTACCTGTATCTTCCTCGGCTTTGCCTCGGGAATGCCGCTCTATGTGCTGTTTCAACTGATACCGGCGTGGTTGCGCAGTCATGAGGTTGACCTTGCGACCATTGGGCTTTTTGCCCTGGTTTCACTTCCGTACACCTGGAAATTTGTATGGTCGCCCCTGTTGGACCGATACAAACTACCTTTCCTTGGCAGGCGTCGGGGCTGGGCTCTTTTAGCCCAGGTTGGCTTGCTTTTTTCGATCGCTGCCCTGGGGCAGTTCGACCCTTCGGTATCGCTGCAGGCCATTGTCGTGACGGTGTTCGTCATCTCACTATTCAGTGCCAGCCAGGATATTGTGATTGATGCCTACCGGCGTGAACTGTTGGCCGATGATGAACTTGGCACGGGCACATCCTTCTTTGTAAATGCCTATCGCCTGTCCTCACTGGTACCGGGTTCGCTCGCGCTGATTCTGGCTGATCACCTGCCATGGTCGGTGGTGTACTGGGTGACGGCAGGTTTTATGGTAGTCGGCATTGTTACAACTCTTCTTATCAAGGAGGTCAGCGATGATGCGCTGGCACCAAAGACACTACGCGAAGCAGTCGTTGATCCATTTGTAGAGTTCTTTTCCCGGGGTGGTATCAAGGCAGGTCTGGCCATCCTGGCATTCATGTTTCTCTACAAGTTGGGAGATAATATGGCGACAGCGCTGGCTACGCCATTCTATCTGGATATGGGTTTCAGCCTCACTGAAATCGGTTCCATTGCGAAAGTCGCTGCGTTATGGGCGGTGATCGCGGGTGGCATTCTGGGTGGTGTCGTCATGTTGAAGCTGAACATTAACCGGGCACTATGGGTATTTGGCTTTGTGCAGGTGTTTTCAATTCTTGGTTATGTCTGGCTGAGCACGGTTGGGCATGATCCGGTGATTCTGTTTATTGTGGTAAGCGGTGAATACCTCGGTGTTGGCCTGGGTTCAATTGCCCTGACGGCGTACATGGCCCGGGAGACCAGCAAGGCTTTTACGGCTACGCAGTTTGCCCTGTTTAGCAGCTTTATAGCGATACCCAGAACTTTTGCTAATGCTTCTACGGGTTTTATTATTGAGTCGATTGGTTATACGCAGTTTTTTATTGTGTGTACGTTGGTGGCGATTCCGGGGATGCTTTTGCTTTTCAAAGTGGCACCTTGGAATGAGAAGGGGCGTACCTGATTATCCGCACCGTCATCCCGGAATTTGCATAGCAAATATCCGGGACCTCATAATGCATCCGTGATGTTAAAAAAGGGCTCTTTTTGAAATTCCGGAAGACGTACGGAGGTCCCGGATAATGCTGCGCATTTCCGGGATGACTGTGCTACTTTTTAGCAATTAGCGCGCTTCGACGACTCTGAAACCAAATGGCAAAATGGCAAGTCTTGTCATTTTCAGGTGTTGGGCTGCGAATGGCAGGCCAATGATGGTGATGGCGAACAACGCTGCCAGGAACAGGTGTATGAGAGCCAGTTCCAGACCGGGCAGGATGATCCAGATGATATTCATGATGACGGCTATTGCACCGCCTGGTGGTTCGGTTTCATGTATTTCCTGGCCAAATGGTGCCATGCCCAGTATGGATAATTTGAAACACTGGACCCCGAAAGGAATGCCGATGATGGTAAGGCACAGCAGGATGCCACCGAGGATATAGGTGAGGGATATCAGGAATCCGCCAAGGACAAACCAGAGAATGTTGAGAATAACTGACATGATGAGAATATACACCAAGCGGTCAGGGTTGGTGGATATTACCTAGCAAAACAGGAAAATCAGCACCGGTAATGGGAGCTGTGTCCTGGGTTTTATTGTTTAGTCTTTCACGTGTTAACCAGGCGAACAACAAACCTTCTACCCAGTCAGGGTCTGCACCGTATCTTGATGTGGGTTCTACGATGACGTCTGGTAATGATGCTGCAATGCTGCCCATCAGGAAGGCGTTGTGGACACCGCCACCGCAGACCAGCAGCCGGTCGGGTAAACCGGCTTCTTCGAGACTGCGGGTTATGCTGCGGGTACTTAATTCTGCCAGCGTGGCCTGAACATCCACTTCTGAGAGTGCGGTATTACGCAGCATATTTTCCAGCCAGGTCATGTTGAAATGTTCCAGTCCGGTGCTTTTGGGTGGTTGTTTCGTGAAGTAGGGGTCTGTCAGCATTTTGTTTAAAAGATCAGGGTCCAGTTCGCCTTTCGCTGCCCAACGACCGCTATCATCGTAGTCTTTTTGCAGCTGACGGCTGGCCCAGGCATCCATCAGGCAATTGCCGGGGCCGCAGTCAAAACCCGCCACGCCGCCTTTGGCAGGTATCAAGGTAAGGTTAGCGATGCCGCCGATGTTTAGTATTGCGCGGTCTTCTGTCTCGCTGTGGAATAGTTTTTGGTGTAACAAAGGCACCAGCGGCGCACCCTGACCACCCGCCTCCACATCTGCACTTCGAAAATTAGTGACCACGGTTGTGCCGGTATTCCTGGCGATCAATTCACCCTTGCCCAGTTGGATGCTTACAGGGTTTTCACCACCTGGCTGGTGCCAGACATTCTGGCCGTGCGAGCCGATGGCGTGGATATCGCGCATTTCCATACCGGTTGCACGTACCAGGTCTTGTGCGACGCGCGCAAAGAAAATAGCGAGGTTATCGTCCAGCAGGCTGGTTATGTCCTTGCTCGGGGCGGCGCCGGTTTCCAACAGTTGATCGAGCGTCAGCTTGATGGCGGTCGGGTAGGGTGTACACGAGGCGTGCAATATATCCATTGAGTCATTGCTGAAATTGACCAGTACGGCATCCACACCATCGCGGGAGGTGCCGGATAACATTCCGATGATTAGTTCATCATTCATGGGCTGCTCGCATTTATGGGCTGCTCGTTGCATACATGGAGGCAGATTCCAGTCGGCTTAGTTGTGATAGCACCGGGGCTGCTTGTTGCTGGAACGCAGCCATTTGTGTTTTGCCCAGTGGGTCAGCTTTTGGCAGTGAGATGGTTCGCGGGTTGCGGTGGACGCCGTTGAGCAGGAATTCGTAGTGCAGGTGCGGTCCCTGTGCCAGTCCGGTCGCGCCTACATAGCCAATGACCTGCCCCTGTTTGACCCGTTGGCCCTTTTTAACCGTTCTCTTGGTGAAATGCAGGTACTTGGTGACAATGCTGTTAGCGTGCTGGACAAAAACGTGGTGGCCGTTGTATTTGTTGTAGGCCGAGCGGATGACTTTGCCATCACCTGCTGTGAAAACGGGCGTACCCCTGGGTGCCTTGTAATCAATGCCGTTGTGGGCTTTGACCCGCTTCAGTATCGGGTGATAACGCTTCGGGTTGAAATTGGAACTGATATAGGAAAAATTCAGTGGTGCGCGCAGGAATGCCTTGCGCATATTGCGACCGTCAGGTGCAAAATGCTGGACGCGGCCATCAATATCAAAGCGTATTGCCTGGAATTTCTCACCCTGGTTAACAAAGGTTGCACCGATGATTTCGCCATCACGTAAAAAACTGCCGTCCCTGTAAATTTTTTCATATACCAGGAAAAAGCGATCACGCTCGCGGATATCGAGAACAAAATCGATGTCCCAGCCAAACAGGTTTGCCAGTTTCATCACCATGTTGTCGCTAAGACCGGCTTGTTTTCCGGCCAGGAACAGGGAGGAGGTAATCGTGCCGCTGGTTTCCGTGGGTTCCGTGATCATGTCGCGGGCTTCGGAACTCGCATAGGCTTGTTCACCGTCGTGCTCGATGATCAGGTAATGGGCCTCATCAACGGCATAACGCATGCGTTTGAGTGATTGGTCTTCATGACGCTGGAATTCAAACAGGTCGCCCGGGCGTATTCTCTTCAGCTGTTTGGTTTCCTTGCTGAGGGCCATAATCTCGTGCAGCGTTTTTGCGCTGAAACCCTGTTGGCGAAAAATACCATCCAGTGACTGGCCGGAGCGGACCGTTACCTTATCCCATTGCTCACCTGGGAAGGGTTCATCCAGAATGGCTTGATCGCCGATAATGCTGGAGATTCCTTCAAGTGGCGGGGCCTGAAAATCGTGTTGGTCCGGCAGGTTCAGGTTGATCACCTTGTTGGCGATAGCCTTTTCGTCTTCGCCGCTTTCAAGGCCGCCGAGGGCGAAGCCAATTGCAATGAGGGTCAGGGCAAACAGAAACAGTTTGGTTTGAGTCAGTTGAAAGTGAAACTGCGGCAATTTTCCGGTCAGGCTGGAAAGAAGATTCTTATTTTGCATGCTGCATATTGACCATCGTTCCAGGCGCACGTTCGGGCAGCGCTAAAGATAACACACGAGAGGCAATCCGGAGTGTGATTTTGCTGCATCTTAGTGCAATATGCGCGTTACACACTGACACAACGTGGAATGGTAAATGGCGGATGTAAAACAAGCCCTTGAATTGATCGCGCGGGGCACGGAAGAAATTATCAAGGTCGAGGACCTGCAAAAGAAGCTGGAATCGGGGAAAACCCTGCAGATCAAGGTGGGCTTTGATCCGACAGCACCCGATTTACATATCGGCCATACCGTTGTGATCAATAAAATGCGTCAATTCCAGGACCTGGGGCACGAGGTCACCTTCCTGATTGGGGATTTCACCGGCATGATTGGTGATCCCACGGGTAAAAGCGCGACCCGTAAACCTTTAACAAAGGAGCAGGTCAAGGAAAACGCTGAAACATATGCCACCCAGGTGTTCAAGATTCTTGATCGAGAGAAAACCAGCATTCGTTTCAATTCGGAATGGCTGAGCGCACTCGGCTCGGAAGGCATGATCAAGCTTGCAGCGAAATATACGGTGGCACGCATGCTGGAACGGGATGATTTTGAGAGCCGTTATCGCAGCGGCCAGTCAATTGGTTTGCATGAGCTTTTTTATCCTTTGGCGCAGGGTTACGATTCAGTCGTGCTGAAAACCGATGTGGAAATGGGCGGAACCGATCAGAAGTTCAATTTGCTGGTCGGGCGGCATTTGCAGCAACACTATGGTCAGGAGGCCCAGGTCATCATTACGTTGCCGTTGCTGGAAGGTCTTGATGGCGTGCAGAAGATGTCCAAGTCATTGAACAATTATGTCGGTATTACCGAAGCACCTGATGAGATGTTCGGCAAACTGATGTCGATTTCTGATGAGATGATGTGGCGTTATTTTGATTTGTTGAGCTTCAGGAGTAATGAAGAACTGGCGGCTCTCAGGCAACAGGTTGCAGAGGGTACAAATCCCAGGGACATCAAATTTCTGCTGTGTGAAGAAATCGTTGAGCGATTCCATGACCGGGCGGCAGCCGACGCCGCTCGTGAAACCTTTATCGCACGCTTCCGGGGTGGTGCCATGCCGGAAGATATACCTGAGAAAACACTGGATACGAGCGGTGAAGGCATCGGAATTGCTGCAGCGCTGACCCAATGCGGGTTATGTTCCAGCAACTCGGAAGCTTTCCGGATGATTAAGCAGGGTGGCGTGCGTATAGATGGTGAGAAAGTCAGCGATCGCTCGCTGAAACTGGAAACCGGTTTTGAGGGCATCCTGCAAGTAGGCAAACGCAAGTTTTGTAAAGCTCATGTCGTCTGACGCGCCATTAACAGCAGGTGAGTTGCTCGAACTGCGCCAACGTCTTGATGAGATCGATACCGGCATCGTAGACCTGATTGCCGAACGCCAGGCGGTGGTCACAACGATCGCCGAGCACAAGCTGAAAACAGGTCTGCCGTTACGACATTATGAACGTGAGCGTGAAGTCATTGAGCGCGGAATGGCGCGGGCCAAATCCCGGGGTCTGGACGGTTCAGTCGCACGCGACATACTTCAAACCCTGATCCATCACTCGCTCAGTAACCAGGAAACACATAAGCTGGTCCAGTCCGATCATGGTCAGGGTCAACGTGCGTTGGTTATCGGCGGCCTTGGCCGCATGGGTGTATGGATGTCCCGCTATCTCGACATGGTGGGTTACAGCGTGGATGTTGCTGATCAGGCTACCGGCAGCACGCCGTTTAGCCAGGTGGAAGACTGGCAGGCTGCGGTGAATGATTATGACCTGATCGTGGTCGCCGTTCCGTTGCGGCCGAGTAATGATGTTCTCCTGCGCCTGGCAGAATTAAAGCCGGAATGCCTTGTCTTTGACATCGGATCATTGAAAAGTCCGATGCGCGAGGGGCTGGACGCGATGCGCCAGAGCGGCTGCCGTATATGTTCGGTGCACCCGATGTTCGGCCCTGATGAGATTGGTTTGTCCGGGCGTCACATCCTGTTTGTAGATGTGGGCAACAAAGAGGCCATTGCAGAGGCGCGGGCCTTATTTGCCCATACCGCAGCCGATTGTGTTGAGCTCAGTCTTGAAGAGCACGATGAGGTCATGGCCTGGGTTCTGGGATTATCACACCTGGTCAATATCGCATTTGCCGGTGCCCTGGCGGAAAGTGGCGAGGCGGTGCCGTTGTTGAAACAGATTTCCAGTTCCACCTTTAACGCACAGCTGAATGTGGCAACACAGGTTGTGTCTGAAAACCCGCATTTATATTACGAAATTCAAAAAGGAAATGTCAATACCGCCGAGGTGAGTGAGCATTTTCAAAAAGTACTGGATGAACTCGTGACCGCAGTCGCCGAGAATGATGAGAAGGTGTTCACCCGCTATATGGGCGCTGCGAAACAACGCCTGGTGCTCGATGAAAACGAGCTTGAAGACAAAATTACCGGCAGAAAGTCTTGAACCAGCTTGCAGATATAAACTGGGACAACTGGCAAGCTAAAGATCCTGCGACCCTGGTGTTTGTTATCCGCGATGGAAAGATACTGCTGATTAACAAAAAAACCGGCCTTGGGAAAGGCAAGGTCAATGGCCCGGGCGGCAAAGTTGAGCCGGGTGAAAGCCCCGAGGCCTGCGCGGTGCGGGAGTGCCAGGAAGAATTGGGTATAACTGTTTCCAACCTGCAATATTGTGGTCAACACCGCTTTCAGTTTGTCGATGGCTATTCCATTCATGTATGGGTATACCGAACCGCTGATTTTGAAGGTATCCCCACGGAGAGTCCGGAAGCAAAACCACTTTGGGTAGCGCTGGATGAAATTCCCTATGAGCAGATGTGGGAAGATGACGCTATCTGGTTGCCAATGATGATACGTGGCGAGCGATTCCAGGGCCGCTGGATTTTTGATGGTGACAACATGCTTGATTACGAACTGTTGCCTGAACAGGAGAAGGATTGAAGATGAGAACAAGAATATCTGGTGTGCAATTAATGATCGCTGCTTTTTGCCTGTCTTTGGTGACGGGTAACGTGTTGGCAGATAAGTCATCAATTAAAGAGCAAGCGTTGGAGATTGCACAAAAGTACGTACTGGTCGATTCGCACATTGATGTGCCTTATCGCGTAGAAGCCGGTTGGGTAGACGTAACAAAAGCAACTGAAGATGGTGATTTTGATTACCCGAGGGCAAAGAAAGGTGGTTTGAACCTGCCGTTTATGTCTATTTATACGCCGGCGGAAATGGAAAAAGAGGATGGGGATGCCAGCGAGAATTATGAACTGGCCAACCGTTTGATCGACTCTGTTGAGGCCATGGCCGCCCGTGCGCCGGATAAATTCATGCTTGTTTATTCGGTGGCAGATGCCGAAAAGGCCGTGCAAAGTGGCCGTATTGGTCTGCCTATGGGCATGGAGAATGGTTCACCGATTAATCACAAGCTGGAAAATGTCCGCTTTTTTGCCGATCGCGGTATTCGTTATATCACCCTGGCCCACGGCCTGAGCAACCATATTTCCGATTCATCTTATGACGATAACCATCAATGGAATGGCCTGAGCCCGTTCGGCAAGCAAGTGGTTGCAGAGATGAACCGCGTTGGCATCATGATCGACATTTCACACGTAACTGATGAGGCTTTTTTCCAGGTGATGGAGCTCAGCAAGGTTCCGGTGATCGCCTCACACTCGTCACCACGCCATTTCACCCCTGGCTGGGAACGCAATATGAGTGATGAAATGATCAAGGCACTGGCAAAAAACGGCGGTGTTATCCAGATCAATTTCGGCTCTTCATTCCTGCGCCAGGTAGCCAGGGAATGGTATGACACGATGGATGAGAAACGTACCGCATACCTTGAGGCAAATGGGCTGGATGAGTACGGTGATGAGGCGGAACAATTTGGAAAAGATTACCGGGTTGAGCATCCTTTTCCATTCGCCACACTTGATGATCTGCTTGCAAACTTTGAGCATGTCATTGACCTGGTGGGTGCCGAGCATGTTGGTATCGGCTCTGATTTCGACGGCGTAGGTGACAGCCTGCCGGTGGGCATGAAAGATGTTTCCTACTACCCGGCCCTGATCGAAGAATTGCTCAAACGAGAATATCCGGTCGATACCATCCGCGCCATCATGGGCGGCAACCTGCTACGGGTCTGGCGTGAAGTTGAAGCGTACGCCCAGATGCCATGACCGCTTACATCGCTGTTGCACTAGCAGCATTAATTGCGGCCGGTCTAACGCTGTACTCAGGGTTTGGGCTGGGAACGCTGTTACTGCCGGTTTTTGCGTTGTTCTTCCCGGCCGAAATGGCCGTAGTGGCCACGGCGATGGTCCATGGGGCCAATAATGTGTTCAAGGTGTCCCTGTTGGGGCGACATGCTGATCGGGAAGTCGTGTTGAAATTCGGGTTGCCGGCGATTGCTGCGGCAGTCCTGGGTGCACTGGCACTGGGGTGGTTTGCACAATCTGATTCCAGCCTTGTTATCGAAGTGAATGAAGAGACCTTTTCAGAGATTACACCGGTCAAACTGATGATTGGTCTGTTGATGATCGGCTTTGCATTGTTTGAATTGATGCCTCGTTTCCGTGACCTGGAATTTGACCGGCGTTATTTGCCGCTGGGTGGTGTGCTATCCGGTTTTTTTGGAGGGCTTTCAGGTCACCAGGGTGCATTGAGGTCTGCATTTCTGGCCAAGGCAGGATTGACCACAGAACGCTTTGTTGCCAGCAATGCTGCGATCGGCTTCCTGGTCGACCTGACCCGTATTTCCGTTTATGTAGCGCTATTTACCGCTGCCGGTGGTCATGTGAGTGAATTCAGTGGCTGGCCGCTGGTGATTACCGGGGCCGTATCGGCGTTTTGCGGTGTTTTGCTGGGTAAGCGATATCTGCACAAGGTGAAAATGACCAGCATACAAACCCTGGTGGGAGTGCTTTTGTTTGGAGTCGGTTTGGCGCTTGTGAGCGGAGTTCTTTAGGTTTTCGTGGGGATAATCCCTAATATGGCTGTCGTATTTGAAACACGGTAAGCCCCGCCAGTGTCGTGATTGCGCCGGTTTACCTGCTACCGGTCAACTTCCTTTCATCCAGACCGATACTGCGGGCGATAATTTCCTTCATGATCTCGGAGCTGCCGGCATAAATACGCGATACGCGGGCATCGGTGAACATGTGGGAAATACGGTATTCGCTCATATAACCCGCGCCGCCGTGGAGTTGTACGCAGTTATCCATCACCGTAGACTCAAGCTCGCTGGCAAAAAGTTTGGCCTCCGCGGCCAGCTCCGCACTTAATTCCCCATCGTTGTGCAACAGCACGCACTGGTCGATAAAGGTTTGTAGAATGTCTAATGAAGTGCGCATCTCGGCCATCTTGAAACGGCTGTTCTGGAAGGCCCCGATGGGCTTTCCAAATGCCTTGCGCTCAAGGATATAGTCCATCGTCAAATCAAAAGCGACCTGGCCATGAGCGACTTCCTGGCAGGCGCTTATAAGACGTTCTTCCGCCAGGTGATGCATCAGGCTATAGAAACCTCTTTCCGGATCACCCAATACGTTTTCGGCCGGTACCCGGACGTTCTCGAAAAACAGTTCAGCGGTATCCTGGGCCTTGAGGCCCATTTTCTTCAGGTTGCGCCCTCGGCTGAAACCTTCCATGTCACTCTCAACCACAAACAGCCCGATGCCGTGTGGTTTATCCGGTATTGTCCTGGCGGCAACGATGAAAGCACCACCATTGATGCCGTTGGAAATATAGGTTTTTGAGCCGTTTAATATCCAGTCGTCGCCATCGCGCACGGCCTTGGATTTAATACCCGCCAGGTCACTGCCGGCATTGGGTTCTGTCATTGCTACACCGAGGATGGTTTCCCCGCTGATGCATTTAGGCAACAAGCGTGCCTTGAGTTCTTCACTGCCGAGGTGACCGATATACGGACCGACCAGGCGGCTGTGTAGTGACATAAACAGACCGATATCGCCGTGGCGGATGGTTTCTTCAATGACGACCTGCTCAAAACGGAAGTCTTCAATACCCAGCCCGCCGTACTTCTCATCGGCCCACATACACAGCAGACCCTGTTCACCGGCCTTCAGGAATATGGACGGGTCACAACAACCATCTTCACGCCACTGCTCAACATTAGGGGCCACTTCGGATTGCATAAAGCGGCGCACTGAATCACGGAACATTTCGTGGTCTTCATCAAATATTAAGCGTTTCATGTTGACTGGTTTCCTTCGCTGGAATGCTGGTTGTAGGATACCAAATACAGAAGGGTTCTGTGTGTCTTTGCCGTGGGGTTTAAGGTAGCATGGCTTAACGGATGAACAAGGTGGATGGACCATGCACAGACTGGCTTCTTTAGCTGTTTTCTTATTGTTGGTTGTTATCGCAGCGGCAGTTGGAGGTCAGTTTGTTGGCGGTGAATGGTACCAGGCCATGAACCAGCCTTCCTGGAATCCATCAGCTGTGGTGATGGCCTCGGTGTGGGCGGTGTTGTACGTACTCATGGCGGTGTCCGCGTGGATGATATGGGATACCATGCGCGGTCTTGCGCGTGTAGCGCTGGCCTGGTGGGGTCTGCAATTATTGCTGAGTATAGCCTGGTCGTGGATGTACTTTGGTTTGCACCGTCCGGGATTGTCGCTGGCGGTGATGAGTGTTTGGTTGCTGGTTGCGTTGATCGTAGTCAGGACCTTCAGGGTAATCAAACTGGAAGCATCCAGTTTGATTATGCCAGTGGCCGGGTGGTTGTTATTCGCCTGGGTACTGAACTTTACTCAATGGCATCTCAATGGTGGCGGAATAGGCTCTATCTTTTAGCCGCGCAATACGCGGACTGGCGTCAGCCACCGATCAGTTGGCCGATGCGTCCGGTCAGTATGGCCAGGTAGTTGCCCAGTGCATAACCAATCAAGGCCATCAATATAGATGCAGGCACCAGTGTTTCGCGATGGTGGGCAGCAACGATGGGTGCGGATGCTGCACCACCTATATTGGCTGCCGATGCGATGGCTACCGTGTGTACATCCACCCGGAAAATCCAGGCCCCGGTCAGGATGAATGCACCATGTATGGCGATCCAGACATAGGCCATGGCAATAAAACCAATCATCTTGTCCCAGTCCACGACACTTAAATCCATGGTGGCACCAACGCGTGCTACGTAGACATAAATGATGGCCATGGCAATGGGTTGTGCTGCCGGTAGCTTACGAGCTGGCGTAACAGATGCCAGCAGGGCGAAGGTCGTGACCAGCAGAATTAACCAGGTTCCTGCGGTTATAACTGTGGCCCCGCCAACAACCACCGGAGGTAGCACCTCTGATAAACCCAATGAAATCCAGGTAAATCCAATAGCCAGCAATGCAAGGTACAACAAACTGGTCATGGTTGGCGGGCTTTCGTTGCTTTTGAAATTGGCAGCGGCGCTTTCCATGGCCTCGATTCGACCGGCCGGTACCCTTGCCCAGCGGTTGAACTTGTTGGCGAATGATTTGCTGCCCAGCAGTATTGGCAGCCAGATCAGGTAAATCATCTGGTCGGCTGCGGCAGCCATGGTCAGGTCTGCCGGAGTGCCTTCCAGGCCAGCATGTGCGGCTGTCATGTTGCCGGTGCCCCCGATCCAGCTGCCAGCCAGCGTACCAAATGCGCGCCAACTGTCCTGTGCCAGCGGGAAGTAGTCGCCAAACGTCAGGGTCTGTCCCAGCTTATACGCCATGACGCCCCCGAATACGACGCCAATGCTGCCGAGTAACATAACGAATACGCCTTTGCCCATAATTCGTACGGCGGCCACGACATCTACTTTGATCAGCATCAGCACGATAAACATCGGCAGACCGTAGTGGCGCAAGAAATCATATGCGCCACTTTCATATGGAATCACACCAAAATTCGACAGCAGCACCGGTGTCGCATAAATAAATACCAACGGTGGCAGGTATTCAAACAGTTTCCAGCGGGCGCTGCGTTCAAGCCAGAACCAGAAAGCTACCACTGCGATGAGTACCGTCATGACCCCGATCGGCGATGAAACAATGCTTGTGTTCATTTGTCTTCCACTTGTTGAGTAGCCCCACGAACTTGATCCAGAAGCTTACAGGCTAAATCGATACTGTCCAGTAAACGCGGTGTCGCCTGGCTGATTTCGTCGGCCGGCAGGTAAAGCATGGTCTGGTTCTGAACGGCTTGTAAGCGCGGCCAGTCCTGCCAGACAGCCAGGGCGGGTGGGTCACCGGAAATCGCAGGGGCTATCATGGCTCGCGGGTTCGCTACGATGACGGATTCACGGCTGATCTGCGGCGCCAGTGTGAGCAATTCTGAAAAGATGTTAACGCCACCACACACCTCCAGGCTACGACTGATGATGTGTTGGCCATTAATGGTGTATAACGGCCGCGGTGCGATCTGGTAAAAATAATCCACCGGGGATTTATCTGCATTTTGCAACCGAAGGTCTGTAAGCTTGCTCCGCAATTGCCGGGCAACGGCCTGGCCGATGGCCTGGGTGCCGGCGGCATGGGACATGTATTCCACCGCGTCTGCGATTTGTTCCGGCCGGGTGATTTCGACTTGCCAGACCGTGATGCCCAGCTGTTCCAGCTTTTGCAGAGCAGTTTGGGGGTTGCCTGATTTCCATGCGATGACCAGGTCGGGTTCAAGTTCGATAATACGTTCAAGGTCAATTCGGAATGCATCGCCAATGCGGGGGATCTGTTTCACCTGCGCGGGGAAATTGCTGTATTCAACCACAGCTTTAAGTTGCTCACCGGCGCCGGCGGCAAATACCAGTTCGGCGAGATTGGGCGCCAGGGTAATGATGCGCTCTGCCGGGAAGGGCAGGTTGAGGATTTCACCATTGGCCTGTGGCAATGTGATGCCGGCAAAAGATGTTTGGGCCGTGATCAGCCCGACTAAAACAGAAAGAGTGAATAAAAACAGGCTACGAACAAGCCAGGCCAGGGGCCAGCTCATGCGATCACATTCACCAACAGCAGTATGGCCAGCACCGTAGCCCATACACCCAGTGAGCGCCAGACCAGATCCATGGACAATTTGATCGTTGCCATAGGACCTTGTAACTGATCTGCGTAACCATCGTTCTCAGCGTGACCGGTTTTAACAATGGTGCGTGCGCTGGTCAGCATAAAATCGTTATTTGGATCAAACAGGCCGTGGCCACGTTCGTCGTGATATTTTTTCCATGCACGGTAGACCGAGTCAAAATCTGTGGCTATGGCGAGTGAAAGCGTCATTAACTGGGCAACGGGCCATTCCATGACCTTGCATAAACGTGTGATCAGGTCTTTCTGCTCATCAAATAATCCAAAATCACCGTCGGTCAGCCATGTGGCCAGCCGGTAAAGCAGGGCGCCGTATATCCCCAGCACAGCAAACCAGAAAATAATCCCGAACCAGCGTTTCAGAGCCTTGCTGAAAACGGAATCGATTGCAGCAGTCTGGCAGGCTTCCTTATCTTCCGGTATGGGTCCGCCCAGTAAGTCCTCCAGCGCCTCTTGTTGTTCCTCGTCATTGTCTGCGTGAATGACCTTGCGCACATCGATGTCCAGGTCGCGGGGGCCAAACGTATATATCAGCATGGCGATGGCGAGCAGGAATTCACCGATATGACCTAAGGCTGCGAACAGCAGGCTGTTAACCAGGTAGACAGCCAGTAGTGGCAGGCCAAGAATGACCAGGAAGCCGGTTGGTCCTGACCAGCCCGGCAGTTTTTTAAGATTGTCATTACAGTGCTTTGTGAACGAGGTAACCCATTCAAAGCGGCGCAGATGGCGCAATTCGCGCACAAAATGGCAAAGTGCAAATGCAATCAGTATAGAGATTATGGTCATTGTTTAATTCTAACAGGTTGGTACGTCAACATTCACTGCTACCCGTTGTTGACGCACCAGTTCTTCAAGGTCTCCGCCGCCATTTTTCCGAAACCAGTCGGCCAGCAACCTGAAAGCTATGGAAACGGGTGGTGACAAACGCACTTCGTTATTCAGTACAGCGCTGGTCAAAGATTCGACGGTGAACCATCGTGTTTCTTCGACTTCCTCGCTGGTACCACTGTTCCGATCTACAGCCTCCGCGTAAAATCCGCACATGGCAGAAGCCGGAAATGGCCAGGGCTGGGAAGATACGTAACGTATGTTCTCCAGATGTACCTGCACTTCCTCATAGACTTCGCGGACAACCGCATCTTCGAGGCTCTCACCGGGCTCCACAAAGCCCGCGAGAGTAGAGAAGTGTTTGGCCCGCCATTTGGCATTGCGTCCCAGCAGACAGGCATCTTTGTGTGTTACCAGGACGATAATGGCGGGGTCAATGCGCGGGAAGGATTCCCGGGCACATTCATCATTGCTGCACTTCATGCGGTGACCGGCGGAACGCAACAGGTTTGGGTTACCGCAAACACCACAGAATGCGTGACGATGCTGCCAATAATGCAAGGCCTTGGCGTAGGCGAGTATGCCGGCATGCTTGGCTGCCATATCGATAGAAGCCCTGCGCAAATCGGCAAAGCGGGCCTCTGGAAATTTTGCAAGAATTGTGTCTTTCTGAGTGTCTGTGACCGAAACGGCAAAGTATTCGCGTTTGCCGTCGTTGCCCAACAGGGTGGGTGGCTGGATACGGTCCGGCTCAGTAAGCTCGGCCGGAGACAGGTAAATCGCGATCGTGCCATCAGCACCGCGTTCCAGCAGGCTACGGCTACGCCACAATGGCACCAGGCGTGTATTTGGGTCAGCCAGCATTTTAGCGACCCACCCTGCATCATCACGTAACTCTACTTCGCGGTTCAGGCGAACAGCAGTAAACTGGTTACGTCTTGAGCGGGCCAGGTGGTCCGTGGTGGACGTTATCATGCTCGCTTAAATCGAGAAAGAGGCACCGCAACCACAGGTGGTCGTGGCATTGGGGTTGCGGATGACGAACTGCGCACCTTGCAGGTTTTCGCTGTAGTCCACCTCGGCTCCCATCAGGTATTGAAAGCTCAGCGGGTCGACAAGCAGTGTTACACCCTCATTGGTGATGGCAATATCGTCCTCGGCGTTGTCCTCATCAAAGGTGAAGCCATATTGAAAGCCGGAACAACCGCCACCGGAAATATACACGCGCAGCTTGAGCTCCGGATTGTGCTCTTCCATGATCAGTTCCATCACCTTTCTGGCGGCGGAGTCGGTAAATTTAATAGCGTCTGTTGGTACCTGGTTTTGCATCCGGTTTTCTATTCGTCTGTGTAAGTTTTAACTATGGCGGTTCGGAGTGTCTTTTTCAATCATCCGGCTCTGCTATCTGTATTTCATTTTCTGGAGCAGCGGTTTCCGCCTGCTTAAACAGACTTTGCCATTCCATTGACTGTTCAACCGTTGTGCTCAGGCTGCGTGACTTGAGATATATGGTCAGCCGACTTGCCTTAAAACCTTCCGGCAGGGTAATCAGGCGTTCGAGTTGCTGGAAATACTTGAATTGAAAGTTCAGTGGGCCTGCTGCTTCAGCCAACAGTTGCTTTTCTGTCAGGTGTTGGGCAATTCCGTTGCGAATGCCATCGACCCCAAGCCCTACATGCCCCGAAATCATCGAGGCCCAGCGTATGTTCTGTGTCAACGTGAATATCATCCGGTAGACACGTGGAGATTGGGTGGGCTGTAATTCCAGGTAGTGCACGGCTAGCGGGGCTTGTGAACCGTTGGCACCACCAAGGCGGCGGTAAAATGCCAGGTCGGCCTGTAAGCTGGCGATTTTATCCTGGCGTTCGCGTTCGGATGCCCGTAACAGGGCATTCGCTCGCCGGATAACGTCGGCTTCACGTTCAGCGACAGCAGCACGGGCGTTTTCTGCATCAAGCTGCTCGAGTGCGGTTTGCAGATCCTCCTGCAATGCTTTTACGTGATAGTTAGCGTAAATCAATTCATCGGCCACAAAGTATTTACCAAAATAAAAGATAATCAGCATGATGGCTATAGTTGGCACAGCAACTTTTTGCCATTTTGGAAGATTGAGATAATTCATGAGGTGATCTGGGTTAGTCAGGGGCAAGAAAAAAGCGGCCGAAGCCGCTCACGTTCCTGTAATTTATTGTCTTTGTTGTCAATCGTTATAATTATTAGGCAAGCCCCAACAGGTTGGTTGTGCAGTTTATACTCCCTGAGGGCGCCTGCGTCAAGTTGACGCAGGTTATTATTTTGGAAAAAAACGCCTTGCATTAGTCTAATCGGCCTGTAATTACACGCTGTCAGTTATCAACCCGCGTCCTGGAACGGCCACAGCCATTCCCTCGCCGGATCGCCAAAAACAAAGAAATGCGGGTTCAAATAAATTTCCTTGCTGTTATATTCCAGTGGGGAGCCATCGATTTTAACCACCTGTCCGCCGGCGGCCTCGACTACTGCCTGTGCGGCCGCGGTATCCCATTCGCTGGTTGGGCCTAAACGCGGGTAAAAATCAGCCTGGCCTTCTGCCAACCGGCAAAATTTTAATGAACTGCCCATGCTAATGAGCTCATGTGGGCCAAGCCTGGTGAGTTGACTGGCGAGTTCGGGATTGGCGTGTGAGCGGCTGCCAACAATCACGGCTGGTTCTGCGGCTGGCTGTCTTACTTTAATCTCCGTGGCTGTTTCAGTGCCATGTTGGCGCCATGCGCCCGCGTCCCGGGCACCAAAGTAGCTGATGTCGGTTACCGGTACATGCACGATACCCAGCACCGGTTGGTGGTCGCTGATCAGGGCAATATTGACGGTGAACTCGCCATTGTGGTTAATGAACTCCTTGGTGCCGTCCAGCGGATCAACCAGCCAGTATTGTTGCCATTTTTGACGGGTTTCCCATGGGATATCGGCGGATTCCTCTGACAGGACAGGGATTTCAGGCCATAGCCTGGTCAGTTCGGCATTGATCAGTTCATGGCTGGCGAGGTCTGCTTTGGTCAATGGTGAGTCGTCGGCTTTTTGGGTGATGCCCATGTCACCGTCGTACCATTCAAGGATGGCAAAGCCGGCACGGCGGCTGATATCGACCAGCTTCTCAAGTGTGTGTTGCAAATTTCCATCTAACATTAGGTTTTTTCCTGTTGCAGGTAGTCACGGGCAATGTACAGGGCGGCGATACTGCGGCCCTCGGTACAGTCCGGTCTTTGTACGAGTTTGTGCAGATCAGCAATTGGCCAGGGTACGATTTCCAATTCTTCCGGCTCGTCACCTTCCAGCTTTTCGGGGTAGAGGTCGCGCGCCAGTACCACGTGGGTGACATGGGTCATGTAACCCGGTGCCAGGCTCAAGGCCGTCAGTTCAACCAGGCTATTTGCGCCAAACCCGGCCTCTTCCTTGAGCTCTCTTTCGGCGCCTTCCAGTATGGTCTCACCCTCTTCAAGACGACCCTTGACCAGTCCGAGTTCATAGTGATGCAGTCCAACGGCGTACTCTCTGACCAGTAAGACCGTATCATCATTGCGCATCGCAACAACGATGACCGAGCCAAGTCCATGCGTCCGAAGCCGTTGATAGGTGCGTTTATTACCGTTACTGAATTCAAGATCGAGGACTTCAACTTTGAATAATTTACCGGGGGTCTGCACGCGTTTGGCGCGGATTTCAGGAAGCTTTGCCATATCAGGCCTGGTTAAACTCGGCTGATAGTACGGCATGGAGGGCCGGGGTAGCCGCCAAAACAGAGCGCGTATCCAGGTTGGGCGCCTGGCCATCAAGATCGGTAAAAACACCACCGGCTTCGGTGACGATGACGTATAAAGCTGCGATATCGAGAATGTTGACGTCAGATTCAATGACCGCATCCAGTTGGCCCGCAGCCAGTCGGTGGTAATGGTAATAATCGCCGTAACCACGGGTACGGTTGGTCTCTGAGAGTATTCGGCCAAGCGCCGTCCAGCGTTTGTCAGCGGCCATGCTCTGGATATTACCGGTAGAAATACTGGCCTGATCGATGCTGTTCACCTTGCTGATGTGTAATTGCCCTTCAGCGTCAAACGCACCGCCGCCGCGTGTCGCCCAGACAAGTTCATTCATTGCCGGTGCACAGGAAACCCCGAGTAACAGTTCACCCCTGTGCATCAGCGCGATCTGGGTTGAGAACATGCCGTAGCGTTTTACGAAACTCTTGGTGCCGTCGATGGGGTCGACCAGCCACAGGTATTCGGTGTCTTTGTTTTCAGCGCCGTACTCTTCACCAAAAATCCCGTGTTCGGGATAAGCGCGGCCAATCGTCTCGCGAATGACCTGTTCGGCACCCCGGTCGGCCACGGTGACGGGGGTCTGGTCAGCCTTGATTTCGATATCAAACTCACCGTTGTAGTAAGACAGGATCAGCTCACGTGCGGCTTTTGCGGCTTGCAATGCTGTGGCAAGGAATTCGTTCAGTTTTGTTTCGGTCATGATTTTTGTGGCGTGGTTCGATTACCCGGTGATTGGTAAATTTATGAAATTCCGTTTTGATAAACAACGTGGCTTGCAAGGCTGGCCACGACTGCCCATGATACCAGAATCCCGGTGGTTTCAGAGACAGTGAGAGGACAATTGGTTTGGCTAAAAAAGCAGTTACTGACGCATCCCAACGGTTGGTTCTTGATCCGGTGGCAGTGAGTGGAATTTCCTCGGTTCCAATTAAGGGTAATGCGGTGTCCGTTCTGGTGGGCCCCGAGGGCGGGTTTACCAGTAAGGAGTTGGATGAAATAGAGGCTATGGGTGTAACGGCTGTGTCGCTGGGACCCAGGGTTTTACGTACTGAAACAGCCGGACCGGCGATGATTGCAGTGTTACAGGCTGGCTTGGGTGATTTGTAGGTAAGGTGTGGGGCTTAACTGCCGTATGCAGCTTGCTCAACCATATATGTGAGATTTCCCAGTTCCGGTATAACTGCCTCCAGGTCATCAATACTTACTTTACTGAACAGAATTTTCGGCAGATTGTCGGTCTGTTTTTCAACCAGTGAACTGGCAGTTACTTTTTTAAGCTTGGGTAAACCCTGTATTACCAGGCCGATAAAGTTGACCTGGGTGGATTCGCCAAGGGTTTTGATGATCAGGATGCGTGCTTTTGGTGTTACAGACGTACGGCTGTTTTTTTCAATCATTTGCTCGAAGCAAATGACAGGTACCTGCCAGTCGCGCCAGCCCAGTTCACCAAGCAACCATACAGGGGCTTGTTTGAAAGGTTCAGGTCGCTCAAACGCCAGCACTTCGGCCACTGCACTGTTTGGAAGCATCATAAACCCGTCTATGAGTGGTGCAATGAATGTACGGATTTCTTTATCGGCCATGTTATTCCATCTCTATGTCCAGAAGTTTGTTAACTTCTGCGATCAATTCCGATTCCTTGTAAGGCTTGGACAGATAGGCATTGGCCCCTGCTTTTTCGCCGCGACTGCGGTGTTTATCCCCTGCGCGGGAGGTGATCATAATGATCGGAATGTGGCGCAGCCTGACATCGGCACGTACGTATTCTGCGACCTGGTATCCATCCATACGTGGCATTTCAATATCCAGCAACAACAGGTCGGGTACACGTTCCTGCATCTTTTCAGTCGCATCTATACCATCCTTGGCGGTGATAACTTCAAAATCATGACCCTCCAGCACGCGGGTTGTCACCTTTGCGCATGGTGATGGAATCGTCCACGACCAGTGCCAATGTCTTTTGGGGCCGGATGTCGATGTTTTCCATCGGTGGCGCGGGACGCGCACCGATCAATAACGCCTGCCTGATCAACGGTCCGGCATCGATAATGATGACCACCCGGCCATCACCGGAAATTGTTCCGCCTAGAATACCCGGTACACTGCTGATTTGGGGTCCAACCGGCTTGATGACAATTTCCCGGTGTCCCAGGAGTTCTGATACACGGAAGGCTGCGCGTTGCTCACCTGATTTGATCAACAGCATTGAGATGGTGTCATCCCCCAGCGGGGTTGACGGTTCACCCAGCAGCGACTCGAGGTCAAGAACGGAAAATTGTTCGCCGGCAAATTCATATACCGGTTTTTCCTGTTCTATCAAGGTCTCGTAATCGGCTGGTAAAATACGGGCTACGCCGGCAACGCTGGCCACCGGGATCAGGTAGCGGTGTTCGCCGGCCATTACACCGATGGCCTGCATGACTGCCAGCGTGAATGGGATCCGGATTGTAAAGCGACTGCTTTTACCCTCTTCGGTATCTATCTCTACGGAGCCGCCAATCTGCTTGATTTCGCTGTTAACAACGTCCATACCAACACCACGGCCGGCAAGGGCGGTGACGGTCTTGGAGGTGGAGAATCCACTGTGAAGAATCAGTTGCAGCAGTTGTTGTTGTGGCGGGTCGGACTTTCTGTCAACCAGTCCCATTTCAATAGCGCGTTTGTGGATGGCCTTAAGGTTCATGCCGGCACCATCATCTTCTACGCGCACTACAAACTCGGTTGCCTCAGCCGCTACGGTTATGCTGAGCTGCCCTTCTGCCGGCTTTTTGAGCTTGCGCCGTACCGCGGGTTTCTCAATGCCATGAACAATTGAGTTTCTGAGCAAGTGCTCCAGTGGCGCGGTAATCCTTTCAAGAACGTTACGATCCAGCTGATCACCGCCACCGGTCATGCGCAGTTGCAGGCGGGCTTTCTTACCAACTTCGCTGGCTGCGGTGCGGATGATGCGGCGCAGGCGTGGTGCGATGGTGCCAAAGTGCACCATCCGGGTTTGCATCAGGCCTTCCTGCAGCTCTTTGCTGACCCTGGACTGCTGTACCAGCAAAGCCTCGGATTTGCGCGCAGCGTCGTCCAGTAATTCCTGCAGATTTAACAGGTCGGCTACAGACTCCGAGAGGCTGCGTGACAGTTGCTGCATGGAAGAGAAACGATCCATTTCCAGTGGGTCAAACTCATCTGAGCCATCCGGGGACTCCTGTTGATAACGCGAGCGTATCTGGGTTTCTGTCTCAATCTCATGCTTGCGGAACTGTTCGCGCAAGCGTGAAACGGTCTCATCAAATTCTTTGAGGTTGTCACGCATGTGGCCTATTTGTTGCTCAAGACGTGAGCGGAAGATACTGATCTCGCCGGCGGAATTAACCAATGAGTCAAGTAAGTCAGCATCTACACGAATGTGCTGTGGAGTTGTTGGTGTTTCACTTGGCGCTTTAACCGGTTCTTTTGGTTTTTCTGGCACTTCATCGGGTTCTACCGGTGCTTCCAGTTCTACCAACTCTTCCAGTTCTTCAACCGGTTCTTCGCTGGTCTCCGCTTCACTCTCCGGCACCACAACGTCGGGGATTTCCTGCAACTCTTCAGGTGCAGTATCAATGCTGGCAGGCTCTTCTGCGGTGTCAGCGGGTCGTACCTGAACGGCGGTTAATGCTTCGACCTGCTGTTCGAATAAATGCAGTGCCTGGCCGACCACCGGCATAACCCCCTGGCACGCCTGTTCGGTCCAGACATTCAGCCGGTCACAACCTTGCTCCAACGCATCAATGGCTGATAACGATGGTGGCAGCAATTGGCCTGCAATATTCTCCAGCAGTGTTTCCATGGAATGGCTGAGATTGCCCATGGCACTAACGCCAGACATGCGCGCCCCGCCTTTGAAAGTGTGGATTTCACGCTGCAGGTTCTGCACGAGGCTGAGATCCGGTAAATTGTCACGCCAGGTATTCAGTAGTGAATCACAGCGCTCCAGGATATCCGTGGCTTCTTCGAGGAAGATATTGAGTATTTCTGTCTCCGCCTCTGCTTCTATTTCGTCGGTTTCTTCAATGGTTTCAAATTCTTCTACAGCTTCTTCTGGGGTTTCTTCAGAAACCTCCTCCGATGCTTCTGCCGGAGCCTCTTCCAGGGTTTCTACCGGTGCTTCTTCCTGAATCTCTGCCGGAGCTTCATATTCAACCGTCAGAGCAATCAGTTGCTCAACCTGATTGTCACCATCGTCTGTCAGTTCTGCTTCCGGATCATTTTCATGCAAAGCCAGGCAGGTTTCAAAGTATGCAAGGCTGGTGGCAACCGTCCACATCGCAGTGTCACTGAATGCCTTTTTGCTTTGCTGTTGTGCTTCAAGAAAGCCCTCCAGCGCACTGGCGATATCGGATTCCCTGCCTTGTGGTTCCAGTGCAGTCGTCCCGGCAATGGTATGGATGGCGAGAATCTCATCTTCGTTGGCAGTACTGTTGCGATCCAGTGAAATGTTATCCATCAAGCCTTTCAGAACGGCAAGTTTGTCTGCCAGTTCCTTGCGAATCAGATCTTTCAGAGTGAGTTCAGCTGGCTCTCCAGTGATCTCCTCAGGCTTAACTTCCGGTACAGGTGCGGCTTTGACATCACCTGGCAACAAGGCTGTGAAGTCAGCCTGTAATAATCCGTCCAGGCTTGTCCAGTCTGGTTCCTTACTTCCCGTAACTCTGTCGGCCAATTGGCTGATGGCCTCAATCGCAGCTGAATCCAGATTGGAAGGTTGTTGTAGCAGGCGTTTCTTCATGTCCGGTAAAACGGCTTCAGATAGACGCACCACAACTGCAGCGTCATCCAATGATTCGACGTTGCTTTCCAGCAGCGCATTGAGCATTTCTTCAATGTGCCAGGCAAAATTACCGATTTCATCCGCGCCGACCATGCGCCCGCTGCCCTTAAGGGTGTGGAATCCACGGCGAATTTCGGTCAACAGGGAAGTATCTTCCTGATGCTGCATCCATTGGGGGGTACGTTCTGTCAGCATGGCAGTAACGGATTCGTATTCTTCCAGGAAGACGTCCCGCAACTCCGGGTCAAGTGTCTGTGGCAGCGTAGCGCCCGAATCTTCAGGCGTTTCTGCAGGCACCTCAACTTCGACCGGGGCAGGCGTTTCGACCACTTCCATTTCGCCAACCGGCAAACGACTCAGCCTTTCTTTGAGTATTTCAAGGAAACGAGCACGATTACTTTGATGATCGCGACAGCCAGCAAGGTAGAGCTCAAATGCTGCCACTGCATCGGTAACCGTTTCCAGCTTGTCCGGGTCCATGGCTGATTCCGACCGCGTAAGTCGCAATAGATTGCCGAGCGCATTGCGCAACTTGATTGCCAGTGACGCCGTTTCAGATTCACCAATTAACTCCATGGCACCTGCAATGTGCTCCATGGGGTTGATGTAATCTGCTTCCTGGTCCCCATCAAAATGACGACGTACGCCATCCTGAACCTGGTGGAGGCTGATGACAGTTTCGGCCAGAAGGAGTGACTTAATGCGTCGCTGTTCATGTCCAGGCAGCTCGATAAAGCCTGACGTCTGATCTGCCAGTAATGGTTCACCCAGCGTTGAAATCTGCTCTTCCAGAACTGATTCCACTTGAATCAGCTTTTCTGCCAGGCCCATTAACAATGATTCACGCGACCGGTGCTCGGGGTCATGCTCGGGATCTTCGCTGGCGTCAAATGCCGGCATTAATTGCTCAATGGACTGAGCAGAATCGCCCAGGCCCATCATTTTCAACGTGTCCTTGAGCCTGAGCAGAGCTTCATGGCTTTGTTCGCGTCTGTGCGGCTCAATTTCGCCGGTTCGCAGTTCGAGATCAAGTGTATCCTTGACCAGGGACAGTTCGTCGCGGACCGCTGCCCCCAGGGATGTATATAGCTCACGATTGCGACCGGTTACGGCCCCGCGAGCGCGAATCAGTACATCACGGTCAGGCACCAGTTCCTGCAACTGGAAGCGTTCCCTGAGCTTGTCTACGCCGACACTGCCTGTCTTGGCCTGTGCAATATGGAATAACAAGGCCTGCGAAACGGCATCGACCGTGTCAACTTCGGTAGCATCCTCACCACCCTCAGTGAGTGTCTTGAGGTTCAAATGCAGGCGCGCGAACAGGCGGCGCAGGTGCATGTCATTATCGGTAACATCATCAAGCAGCCCACCGATAACCTCAGCGGCAATCCACCACATACGCCGCAGGTCGATTCTATCTACCCTGCGATATAAGGTTTCGCAAACAGAATGCAGCGGTGATAACAGTTCAAGATTATCCTGATGTTGTAACCAGCGGAGCAGGGCGGTTTCCCATTGGCGACGCATGCGCAGGGTAAATTCCTGGAATGGCTCATCAAATGCCGGTTCATGTTCACCTGCCGCGAGTTCCAGTTCCGGTAACGGGACATCCAGGCTGGGTGCGAACAGTGTCGCTTCTGACACGATATTGGCGTTATAAGCCGCGCGTAGTTCATTAATGATTGGCAGTAGCAGGATCGGCAGATCATGGTGGCCAGCCTGCAGGCGATCCAGATAGGATGGTACAACCACGATGGCGTCCATTAATGCACCGAAAGCCTTTTGGCGATCACGGACGTTGTTGCGTTTGAGTTCCTCGCAAACCGTGATCATTTCTTCGACTACCAGGGTTGCACCCTGCAATACCAGCGCTTCGAATGTGTACTTCAGCTGGACAAGGTGACTGGTAGTGGTCTCAATGCCATCGCCGATGTGGGCGTTGTTGGCGATATGCTCAATCTGGGTGCGGATCTGGCCCAGGTGTTTGTCCAGATCGGGGCGTACCCAGGTCAGTACTGTGCTTGCGTTTGAGCTTTCCAGTAACATCAGCTCACCCCCGCATTTTGTACGGCGTTTTGTTTGCCTGGCGCTGTGGTCGCCATAAACATTCAGCTATCTTCCGGCAACTTGAAATCGGTGACTGAATCGCTGAGTCGCATCACCAGCTCTGCCAGTTCCTCCACAGACGTTGCAGTCTGCGTGCTGCCTGCAGAAGCTTGCATGGATACTTCCTGCACGCCTTTCATTAATTCGGAAATTTCAGTAGCGCTGGCCGATTGGGTCTGGGCTTCTTCTGATATGCCGGCGATGAGTGTCGACAGATCCTTGGATACGGATTCAATCTTTTCCAGTGCAGTGCCTGCATCCTCAGCCAGGCGGGCGCCGCTGACCACCTCTGATGTTGTTGCTTCCATGGAGACAACAGCTTCATAAGTATCGGCCTGGATAGTCTGAACCAGGGTTTCAATCCTGCGGGTGGCGTTGGTGGCGCTTTCTGCCAGTTGCTGAACCTCATCAGCTACCACTGCGAAACCCTTGCCTGCGCCACCGGCAGACGCTGCCTGTATGGCGGCGTTGAGTGCGAGCACATTGGTTTGCTCGGCAATGCCGTTAATCAGACCCACGATGTCACCAATTTCCTGGGTGGATTCGCCAAGGCGCTTAATGCGTTTGGAGGTCTGCTGAATCTGCTCGCGAATGGTGTCCATGCCATTGATGGTTTCGCGGACTTTTGCACTGCCGGTATTGGCGATGTCTACAGAATTACGAGCAACCTTACTGGATTCGGTCGACCGCTTTGCCATGGTGTCGAAAGACTGTGCCATTTTTTGTACGGTTTCTGTAGCAGCACCGACCTTCTCGGCTTGCTCAGCTGCGGCAGTGGCCAGTTCGGATGTTAGACTGCGCGTTTTCATGGCTGAGCCGGCAACTTCCTGGGCGGTGTATTTGATGCCCTTGACCAGTTCGCGAAGTTGCTCGATTGCAAAATTGATGGAGTCCGCAATAGCACCGGTTATGTCTTCGGTAACCGAGGCTTGCACCGTCAGGTCGCCATCGGCCAGCGAACTCATTTCATCCAGTAGTTGCAGGATTGCCTGCTGGTTCTTCATATTGCTTCTGGCCGCAAATTTTGCCCGTCGACGCTCCGCGGACAGGAATGAGTAAACCAGTATCCAGACAACGGCTACCATTACCAGCAGGCCAAGCGCGCCGGCCGCCTGTGACGGCCATATGCGGCTTTGCGGCATCTTTGCAATAGCACTTTTGAGGCCTGCTGCCTCTTCGAACACGTCACGGCTGTCAAGAAATATCTCATCTGCAGCACCACGGACTTCAAACAGGTCGCTTGAAGAGTTGAGGATGGCCTGAATTTGCGGCTTGATTGTTTCAAACAACGATTTGACCCGTCCCAGCGATTGCAAGGCCTTGGTGTTGCGAACCTGGGTGACTCCCAGGCGTGAATTCCCGCGTAACAGGGCGTTGAGCACCTGTTCGAACAGATCCCGATCCTTGCCGAGGTTCTCAGCTGCGTTGACGGCGTTGCTGCCGCCCTGCAGAACTTCAGACACACGTCGCAGAATCCGGTCTGCCAGTACCAGTGCGCGACTGGTAAAAACGATCTGGTTGGTTGGTGCATCACTTTTAATGAGTGCACGAATGCTGGCATCGGTGCTTTTCTGAATGCCGGGAATATTTTCCTGAATGATATTACGTGCCGATGCCAGTTTCAGGATCAATTTTTCGCGATCAAGAATGCTGGATGCATTGTTGTTCATGCGGATCCAGGTCAACGTAAGTTGCTTCATCGGAACTTCAACTGCCAATGGGGTAGGGGGTAGCCTGGTTGAAGCAGAACCAACTCGTAACTTGCCCATGGCAGCGGTTATCTTGCCACGGGAGTTTCCAAGCTCGAGAAAGGCATCAAGATTGCCTGAGGCCGACTCACCGGCAGATTTGGCCAGTTGTTGCGAGGTGACCTGGACATTGGTGGCCAGTGTCATCCATTCCTGTTCATGCTGGACATTTCGAGCCAGCAGGAAAAATGTGATGGTAACAAAGACCAGGGAAATGATGAGCAACCCTGACGCCAGGTAGACGAGAACTGAGCGCTGGCCTTTGAGGTTGGGTTGATTGTTTTTCATACTGGTTTCAGGTCCGGTCAGGCTGCTGCGCCGTTGAGGAATTCGGCAGTGGAAAACAAGGTCTCAAGATCCAGTTCCTTCCAGACATCTTTGCCGGAGCGATATTGTTTGTGCACGAATCTTTTCAGTGGAGAATTCTTCGGCAAGCGGGGTTTTATGCCCTCATCGCTGACAAAATGACGCTGCCCGAATACTTCATCGACCAATAACCCGATCGGACGACCACGGAGACTGGCGGCAAGCAGCCGGGTCCTCATTGAAACTGTCGATCTTTGACCGTTCAAAAACCATGAAAGATCAACAATGGTGAGCAAATCACCGCGCACGTTGGCCAAACCCAGGATCCATGGCTTGGTTCCAGGTACAGGTGTAAAGGCCGGGATGGGCAGAAATTCGTGTACCTGATCTATGTTGCAAGCCAGACGGACATCACCAATACGAAAAATAACACCGGCCCACTCACCATTGTGTTTCTGCCCCTCGGCATTGCCCGGTTCGAAGGCGAAGCTTCGCTGCTCGTAGTCCTGCAGTTTTTCAAACGATGCATTTACGGCACTCATGAGCTTTGACCCCGTAGATTTTTATTTTAGTGATGTATTAACTGGCTGCGTGTTGCTTGACTGCACCCAGCAGTTCTTCACGTGTAAAGGGTTTGGTCAGGTACTGATCCGATCCGACAACCCTGCCACGGGCCATATCGAATAACCCGTCCTTACTGGTGAGCATCACTACGGGCGTATCACGGAATTCGGCATTATTCTTGATGATGGCGCAAGTTTGATAGCCATCCAGACGGGGCATCATGATGTCGACAAAAATAAGGTTGGGTCGGTGACGGGTGATTTTAGACAAAGCTTCAAAACCGTTTTCGGCGGTAATAACTTCGTAACCCTGGTTAGCGAGCATGGTCTCTGCCGAGCGCCTGATGGTAGCGCTATCATCAACGACGAGCACGCGAAGTTTTTTTGATCCGGCAGTACGTTCAGTATGATCTGCTGTAGTATTCAATTGTTCCTGGCTCATAGTATCTTCCCTGGTTGTGCGACGCATCACAATGAATCCTTTCATTGCATGCCGCCCGGTAATGAGGCCATTACTGTTCCCCCCCCATTCCAATGCCTAACATTTAGTTTACGCTTAGAAATGAGCGGTTTCCAGTTTGTTGTAGTTTTACAGAAATGTTCCTCATATCATTGAGGATCAGGGTATTTAGTAACTGAAGGGTTTTCTGCCGCTGGAATCGTACTGCCAAGCGCATGATAATAGGGCGCGGTTGGGATGGAAAAACTTATGTCTGAAACTGATAAAACAAAGTCACGAGCACTGAAAACCGGTGTGGTCATGGACCCCATTGGCGACATCAAAACGTATAAGGACTCTACCTTTGCGATGTTGCTGGAGGCGCAAAGGCGTGGTCATGTGTTGTACTACATGGAACCTGGAGACCTGTTTGCCAGGGACGGACGGGTTTTTGCCAGCATGCAGCAACTTGAAGTTCGCGATAACACCACCGACTGGTTCAGTCTGACCCCTGTTGGCAGCAAACCGCTTGAAGAGCTGGATATCATACTGATGCGTCGTGACCCGCCCTTTGATATGAATTATATCTATACAACCTACATGCTGGAGTTGGCGGAAAATGCCGGCACGCTGGTAATAAACCGGCCGCAAAGCCTGCGCGATGCCAACGAAAAGTTCTTTATTACCAACTTTCCGCAGTGTTGTGTGCCGATGATGATCAGCAGCCGATCCGATCTGATTCGCGATTTTGTTTCACAGCATGGCCACTGTGTTGTCAAACCACTTGATGGTATGGGCGGGGAGTCTGTTTTTCAGGTCAATGATACTGACATGAATCTGAACGTCATCCTGGAAACCATTACCCGCCACGACTCCCGACCGGTGATGGCACAGAAATATATTGATGAAATTTCCCAGGGTGACAAGCGCATACTTATGGTTAACGGTGAACCGGTGCCTTATGCGCTGGCTCGTTTTGCGGGTAAAGGTGATTTTCGCGGCAACCTGGCCAAAGGGGGAAGCAGCAAGGGTGTGCCACTAAGCGAACGGGATCGCTGGATCTGTTCACAGGTCGGGCCAGAACTGAAAAAACGGGGTATCCTGTTTTCCGGACTGGATGTGATTGGTGACTGGCTATCAGAGGTCAATGTCACCAGTCCGACCTGTATTCGCGAACTGGACGAAGAATTCGGATTAAACATTGCAGGGCAGCTATTTGATGCAGCCGAGGCGAAACTGAAGCGATAAATGTCTGCTATCCACACCAGTAATGACCGGTTTGCTGTCAGCGTATTAATGGCGCTTGGACTGCATGCTGTGATTTTATTGGGAGTTGGTTTTGTGGTTGATTTCAGACCGTTGACCCACCCGCTGGAAACACTTGATGTGGTGCTGGTGAACTGGAGATCCGAATCAAAACCGGATGAGGCTGATTTCCTGGCCCAGGCAACACAGCAGGGAGGTGGTGAATCCACCGAGGCAACCCGGCCATCACAGGAGTACACGGGTGCATCACCGGGACTGGCCGACGGTGATGACCCGCTGAACCAGCAGGAGCAAGCATCCAGCGTGGCTGATGCGGAGCGAGAGCAAATACTGGTTGAAGATGATAGTTCCGAGTTCTCCCAGCAGATCACCAGTATCGAACAGCCAGCGCCGCCGTTGCCAAGTGCTGCTGAGTTGATGCAGGAAAGCATGGCAATGGCAAAATTGCAGCCCGGGATTCAGCGTGACCGGGAATCGAAATCGAAGCTACCCAAGCGAAAGTGGATATCCGCCAATACGCGTGAATACGAGTTTGCCGCCTATATGCAAGCCTGGGTTGCCAAGGTTGAAAGGGTTGGTAATCTGAACTATCCGGAAGAAATCAGGCGTTTAATGCTGGTGGGTGATCTGGTTATGACCGTAGGCATCAACGTGGATGGCAGCGTCGAGAGTATTGATATCCAGCGTAGCTCCGGATACTCACGACTGGACCAGGCTGCAACCCGGATCGTACGTCTGGCAGGACCCTATTCGCCATTGCCGGAACACATCAATGCCACGGTTGACGTTCTGCACATCACCCGCACCTGGCGCTTCTCGCGGGACTTCAAAGGGCTAAACTAAGCTGCAGGTTTTGTACAATCTCTTTAATGTTTTCGGAACAACCCCCTAATTGCTGCTTGAAATAGTCGGAAACTGGACTAAAATTCTAATATATGAGCAACAAATCGCAAGGTGTTGTCAGTGGCTATTTGCAGCAGCAGATGCTGATTGCCATGCCTGCCATGGCGGATCCGAATTTTTCGCGTAGCGTGACCTTGATGTGTCAACATAATAAAGAGGGTGCGATCGGGATCACCATCAATCGTCAGTCGGATTTCACCCTCGGTGAGCTTTTTTTTCAGTTAAACATTTCCTGCGACAACCAAAAAATTTCTTCAATGATTGTGCTGGAAGGTGGCCCGGTCAGTCCAGAGCGTGGTTTTGTGCTGCACACCCCATTTGAAGGGTTTGATTCCAGCATAAAGATCAATGATGACATCATGGTGACAACCTCCCGGGATGTGCTGGCTGCCATAGCTGCCGGCAAAGGTCCGCAGCATTTCCTGGTGGCGCTTGGTTATGCTGGTTGGGGCGATGGTCAACTGGAGTCGGAGATGCGCCAGAATGCGTGGCTATCAGTACCGGCGGATAAGGGCATTCTGTTTGAATCAACCCTGCAAAACCGTTGGGAAAAAGCAGTGGGAATACTTGGCATCAACATCAACGACCTGCATGGGGTCGGCGGGCATGCCTGATGAACAAACCAGGCCAACAGGCACATTGCTTGCCTTTGATTTTGGCCACCGCAGAATTGGAGTTGCTGTCGGTCAAACACTGACAGGTTCAGCCAACGCACTTGCAGTGGTGTCGGCAGCAGACAAACCCGACTGGCAGAAAATCACCCAAATCATGACTGAATGGAAACCTGTTGCCGTGGTTGTAGGTTTACCATTGGCCGCTGACGGTGGCGAAACCGAAATGTCAAAGGATGCCCGGCGATTTGGCCGCCGACTGGAAGGCCGCTACGGTGTCCAGGCCTGGTATCAAGATGAACGCCTTACGTCATTCGGTGCCGAGCAACGTTTTGTGGATGCCCGGGCACGCGGTGGTATGCGGCGCAAGGATGCAGCACTAAAAGATGCAATGGCGGCACAAATTATTCTTGAAAACTGGTTACAGACCACATAAAAAGCGGGCAAAAAAAACCGCCCCGTGCCGAAAGAGGGCTAACAGCAGGGGCGGTGGAAGCAAAGTCGGGAACGTCGGTCAGACGATGATCAGGGAGAAAATGTCCCGACTTTGCTTGTTCTGAATTCAATTTGGTCGATAGGTCTCCCTCGTTTGCTTCAATACTTATGACGCATTAAACCGTTAATTCGTTACAGGCAATTTAATTTATTGCCGAAATGTCATCGTGGTTATCATTCTGGACAACAAGCCGGCGGGATGGTTGTGCCCTTAGTCATGGTCTGCGATGAATGGTTAGAATCGGACGATAGAACGAGTGTCGTGTACAGGACGAGGCAAAAGAGACATCCGGTCGGATCGGCTTCTTTCAGTCTCGCACAATTCGCCGGGAGTTGGATGCTCCTCCCAAAACCTTACAAAACATGGATGTTTTGGATGAGCGTACAGGGATGTATTCACAGCGTGTCTTGGGAGGAGCATCCAACTCTCGGCGAA
>PVMK01123610.1_pt1 | contig 89739 bp, 94 predicted proteins | sample 1853481 | NCBI WGS metagenome assembly PVMK01 (sample SAMN08533507, study PRJNA380276) | Marine sediment metagenome, whole genome shotgun sequencing project.
CATAAACCGAGAGAGGAGGATATGAACATAGCCACTTTAGCAAACAGAAAGAGTTTTGAGGAGTTGATAAACAAATGGATCCTTATAGAGGACAAGTCTATAGATAATACCAATGACGTAATGAGCAAAAGTGACAATCCTATTGTTAAATCGATGATAAATCTGATTAAAATGGATTCTGAGAAACATAAATGTATTCTGGAAACAATCCGGCTCAGTCTGAATTCTACTGTCGAGTTCAATATTGATGATTTAATGGTAGTTGACTCTTTAGTCGAGAAGCATTCCCAGTTGGAAGAACATGAAGTAGCAACTGCGGAACAGGCAGTGCAAATGAGCAGCCTTCCCATTCCTAAATTCCTGCTGGAACATTTACTCCAGGATGAAAGAAATCACGATGCTTATGTGCAGGAACTGGATGAGTTGAAGGTTTATATGGCAAAAAGTACAGATTAATGAGGATGAACTGAGATTGACGATTGACGATCAAGGAATTACGAATGACGAGTTTTTTTACTTCGCAAATCGAGCATTCGTGATTCGTCACTCGCTACTCGTTATTCTCTGTTATTTACTGCATTATTCTCTTTTGAAAAGGTAAAGGATACTGCTTGTCAGCAATCTCCAACTTCAACTCAGCCCCTCTCCAACCCAAGGCAGTGAATGCAGCTTCTTCTTCAACAACTTCCTGTCAATAATCTTTGTTTTATACGTAGCAACTTTAACGGAAGTTGCAGCTTTACTTATGGCTATACGAACCACCTCTTCATCTTTTGATTTACATAGAACCAAACCCACAGATGGGTTTTCCGCCTCAAATTTCATCTTCTCATCAAGGGCATCCAGATAAAACTGCATTTTGCCGGCATACTCAGGCTTAAACTTGCCGATCTTTAACTCTACAGCTACAAGACATCTATATAGTCTGTGATAAAACAAAAGATCAACTTTGTAGTCATCATTGCCGACAGTGATTTTGTATTCCTCGCCGACAAAAGTCAGATAACTGCCGAATTCAAGAAAAAACTGTTTCAAATTGGTGACAATTGCCCGACGCAGGTCCTGCTCCGCAAAACCGTCCTGTAAACCAAGAAAGTCAAATATATATTCGTCCTTGAATCTGGTTAGCAGACTCTTCTCTTTTGAGTGGGGGACTAATTTATCAGTCTTTCTGGAAAGCATAAAGCGTTCAAACAAAGAAGAGTCTATTTGTCTCTTTAATTCTCTAAAACTCCACTGTTCGTTACTGCATGTTTTCATATAAAATTCTTTTTCTTCAAGAGTCTCTGTATGATGCAAAATTAATACATTGTGTGACCATGGTATTTCTCTCAACAGTGTTGAGAGTTTTGTATTATTCTTATAAGTTTCATAGACCTGCTTCATTCTCCATAAATTTTGTGCCGAAAATCCTTTCATATCAGGAAACTCTTTCTGAAGGTCCTGTGACAGGGTTTCCACGACACCCTGTCCCCATCTGGAAACTTCTACTTTTTCATATATACCTTCTCCGATGTTAAGGTACAATTCAACCAGTTGCCGGTTAACTGTCCTTTATGCCTTCTGCCTGGCTGTTATAATCTCGCTTTTTAACTTACCCAGAAATTTCCTGTAATCAGTTTTTTTCATTAATTTGCCTTTATGAGCCATATATTCTCTTTTTAGATATAAATAAACGTCGCACGATATACAGCAGTTCTCGGTTATTACAAATGGGCATTTCAGCCTATGGCCCCAAATGACAGTTGATTATAGTATAAATAAATTGGATGGATTGAATGATGCAGGAGCGAATGGACGTTAGCCCCAACGATGCCCTTCAACTAAAAAAGCCCCCCTTGGATAAGGGGGCTTTGGGTTTTATTTACGAGGGATTCCGCATCAAGTGCGGAATGACACATGTAGGGGCTTGGCATGCCAAGCCCTTACTTATCAATTCGTACTGCACACGCCTTATACTCAGGCGTACCTGTAATCGGATCCTTATGCTCTGAAGTAAGAATATTCGTCAATGCATCAGCATAATGAAAAGTCATGAACACATTACCCTTCTGGGAACGGTTGGTTACTTTTGCCTTCACATGGACCTTACCTCTTCTTGAAGAAACCTTCACATAATCACCGTCATTGATCTTAAGCTTCTTTGCATCAGCAGGGCTTAGCTCCAGCAGCTCCTCAGAAAGAAGCTTCATGATTCCCTCTGACCTTCTGGTCATGGAGCCGTTGTTGTAATGCTCCCTGATCCTTCCGGTTATTAATGTAAAAGGATACTGCTTGTCAGCAACTTCACCTGAACCCTTGTGGTCAAGAGCCATGAACTTGGCAAGTCCGCCCGGTCTGGCAAAGAGGTCTGTATACATCGTCTTTGTTCCGGGATGGTCCTTTGTGGGACAGGGCCACTGAAGACTTTCGGTCTCAAGACGTTCATAGCTGATACCGCCGTACTGCGGTGTAAGGCTGGCGATCTCATCCATTATTTCTGAAGGATGATTGTATGTCATGGGATAACCCATTTTATTGGCAAGCATACACAGCACTTCCCACTCTGCCATACCGGCAATCGGTTCAATGGCCTTACGCACCCTTTGTACCCTTCTTTCGCCATTGGTGAATGTACCGTCCTTTTCGGCAAAGCTTGCTCCCGGTAAAATTACGTCAGCATATTTTGTGGTCTCTGTATGGAATATGTCCTGTACTACTAAAAAGTCCAGGGACTTAAGGGCATGTCTTACTTCATGGACATTCGGATCTGTCTGTGCCGGGTCTTCTCCGAGGATAAATATTCCCTTGAATTTGCCCTGGCATGCCATGTCAAGCATCTCTACTGATTTGAGTCCGGGTTTAGGATCAATAGGGACCTTCCATGCCTTTTCAAACTTCTCTCTAACTGCCGGGTTTGAAACCGCCTGGTATCCTGGTAAAGTTGCAGGTAATGGTCCTAAATCAGAAGCACCCTGAACATTGTTCTGACCTCTCAGGGCCATTATGCCTGTTGATGGACGACCGATATGTCCGCATAACAAAGCAAGATTTGCGATAGCCATCGCGTTTTCAGTACCTGTCTGGTGTTCTGTAACACCAAGACCGTAGACTATCATCGCCTTGTCAGCATGTGCATAGAGACGCGCTGCCTCTACAATATCGTCCGCTTTTACACCGGTGATCTTCTCAACTTTTTTCAGATCGTATTTCTCTACCTGCTTTATAAATTCATCAAAACTCTCAGTTCTCTTTTCTATAAAGTCCTTGTTCTCCCATCCGTTCTTCAGGATCACATGGGCAAGTCCGTTCATCATGGCAATGTTGCTGCCCGGTTTTAAATTAAGCCATACATCGGCACGCTTGGCCATCCAGGTCAATCTCGGATCACCAACAATCAGCTTTGCGCCTTTGCGCAGTGCCTTCTTTAAATATAAGGAAACAATGGGATGTGCCTCTGTCGGGTTTGAACCGAAGAGAAAGATCGTGTCTATATCAGGCATCTGCTCCAATGAATTGGTAGCAGCTCCTGCTCCCAGGCTGGTGGCCAGACCGGCCACAGTTGGAGCGTGTCAGACTCGCGCACAGTTATCAACGTTGTTGCTCTTGAAAACTGTGCGTACAAATTTAGCTAATAAAAAGTTCTCTTCATTGGTACAGCGTGATGATGAAAAGCCGCCCACTGAATTATTACCATGTTTCTTAATAAGCTTCTTGAAATTGTCAGCAACATAATCAAGGGCCTCATCCCAGGACACTGCATGCATCCTGTCGCCCTTTCTGATAAGAGGCTCTTTTATCCTCTCAAAGCTGTGTATGAAATCATATCCATACCTGCCCTTTATGCAGAGGTTGCCCTGGTTCACAGGCGCGTCATATGCAGAGGTAACCTTAACGACCTTGCCGTCTTTGACATTAAGATCAAAGTTACAGCCTGTACCGCAGTAGCTGCAGGTAGTCCTGACTTTTTCCATTTCAAAGGAGCGTCCCTTGCCCCTTCCCTTTTTATCGGTCAGCGCGCCTGTGGGACAGGTTGATACGCACTGTCCGCAGAATTCGCAGTTTTTTAAAGTACGGGGCTTGCTGAATGATGTATCAGGAAGTGTCTTGAAACCCCTTCCTGTAAGCTCAATCGTTCCGGCCATCACCACTTCATTGCATATCCTTGTGCACCGTCCGCAAAGAATACATTTGTTTGGTTCAAAGGTTATGAAAGGATTATCCTCTCTGATCGGCAGGTTCCATTTTTCACCGTAAAAACGTGAGCCTTTTACGTTATATTCATAAGACAGGTCCTGAAGTGTACATGCTCCTGTTGCTTCACAGCGCATGCAGTCATTTGGATGGTTGGAAAGCAGGAGATCAATAATATTGGCCCTGATCTTTCTGATATCATCTGTTTCTGTCAGGATTTCCATTTTATCCGCCACCGGTGTTGTACATGCCGGCATGGGCCTTGGAATACGATTGACCTGCACAAGACAGAGACGGCATCCGCCGTATGGCTCAAGCCGGTCATCATGACAGAGGGTCGGGATATATACATTTCCCCTTTTCGCGACCTGAAGTATGGTCTCGTGGGGACTGCACTCGATCTCTTTTCCGTTTATTTTTACTTTAAATATTTTGTCTGACAATTCAATCCTCCTGCAAAATTAATCCCAGATAAAATCAACCATATTGATAAACTTGTCATTCATGTTACGCAAAATATGACTTATCTCTATGGCCATGTCACGGACTATCTTATATGCGATTTTGGGATTCTTATTAAGTAGCTTGTCAAAGTCTGCCTTGCGTATGATCAAGAGGTTTGTCTTAATCAATGCCTCGGCAGAGGCTGAGTGAGAACGACCGTCAAGCAATGACAGCTCTCCAATAAAACCGTCTTTCTTCAGAATTGCAAGGACCTGTTTGTTGTTGTCCTTGGTCTTCCGGCTGATACTGACCTTTCCTGAATCAATAATATGGAGTCCCTGTTCAGGACTGCCCTCTTCCCATATGACCTCACCCTTTCTGACAGTTTTCTCCTTAAACAGTTTGGAGACTTTCTTCAGCTCATCATTTGAGAGGTCCTTGAATAATGAAATCTTTTTTAATCGGGCTAAAGTCGGCATAGTTTCTCCTTTAAAGACAGGATTCCAGGGGTCCAGGGGTCTAGGGGTCTAGTGAGAAAAAAATTCAGTTCACTTGAACCCTTGAATCCTTGAATCCTCGGACCCTTCATTATAATATAGCTCCAAAGGGGCATGCGTCATAGCATGACCCGCATTTTATACATTTAGCTTTATCCAGCTTTGCAAACTGTTTTTTCTCCCATATTATTGCATCACTTGGGCAGGCCTTGAAACATTTACCGCACTTCTTACATGCCTCTTCACTTATAAGATACTGCCTCAGGGACTTGCATACTCCTGCCGGACATATACCATCATTTATATGGGCTTCGTACTCATGTCTGAAAAAATTAATAGTGGACATTACCGGATATGGTGCTGAACGGCCTAAACCACATAAAGACCCAAGCCTGATAGTATCGGACAGCTCAAGTAACAGATCTATATCACCCTTTTTACCCTTGCCTTCAGTTATCCTGGTCAGCATCTCAAGCATCCTCTTGGTCCCGACCCTGCAGGGAACACATTTACCGCACGATTCATCTTCGGTGAATGATAAAAAGAATTTGGCCATATCAACCATGCATGTGTCCTCATCCATGACCACCATACCGCCTGAGCCCATCATGGAGCCGATCTTGGTAAGGGAGTCAAAATCCACAGGCATATCAATATGTTCGGCAGGTATACAGCCGCCGGAAGGTCCGCCTGTCTGTACAGCCTTTAATTTTTTGTTCTTTTCTACACCGCCTCCGATGTCATAGATAATCTCTTTAAGGGACATGCCAAGGGGAACCTCGATAAGCCCGGTATTCTTGCATTTGCCTGTAAGGGCGAATACTTTAGTTCCTGTATTGTTCTTTGTACCGAAAGATGTAAACCACTCAGCACCCTTCAGCATTATTAATGGAATATTCGCAAGGGTCTCCACATTATTAAGCGCCGTGGGCTTGTCATACAACCCTTTAGTAACTGACCTTGGAGGGGTCGGTCTGGGCATACCGCGCTTTCCTTCTATGGAACGCATTAATGCCGTACTCTCGCCGCATACAAATGCACCGGCGCCGAGCTTGATCTTTATATCAAAACTGTATTTTGATTTAAATATATTCTTGCCGAGGAAATTCTTCTTTCTTGCCTGATCAAGAGCTATTCTTAACCGTTCCACTGCAAGAGGATATTCAGCACGGATATAAACATAACCCAGCTCCGCTCCAATTGCATAACCGCCGATGATCATTCCCTCAATAACAGAATGGGGGTTACCTTCGATTATGGAACGGTCCATAAATGCGCCGGGATCTCCCTCGTCAGCATTACATATAATATATCGCGGTGTTGCAGGTGTCCGTCTGCAGAAATCCCATTTCATGCCGCATGAAAAACCTGCTCCGCCCCTTCCGCGCAGTCCGGAGTTGCGGACTACCTCTATAACTTCAAGTGGATCTAAAGCCAGTGACTTTTTAGCGCCCTTATATCCGTCAATAGCAATATATGCTTCGATATCTTCCGGATCTATTTGACCGCACTGTTGAAGCAGTATCTTGGTCTGCCTGTCATGAAACTCATGGTACTCAGGTCCTACAAGCCATTTCTCAACAGGCTCATTATTAACAATATGTTCTTCAACAATGGTGCTCACCATTTCAGGTGTAATTAATTGATAGGTATTTGTCTTTTTATTGCGGATTACATCAACAAGAACATCTTTTGCACAGAAGCCCCTGCAGCCAGTCTTGTTAACGCATTTCTTTGCGATGGTGGCCTTGATCTTCTTTGCCTTGAGCTGCTTTGTAAACTCGTCAATTACATCCTGACTGCCTGCGGCAAGACCGCCTGTTCCAACGCATACTCTTATAGTTAAGCTTTTCAGGTCAGATTTCTTGGTTTTTGTCTTTGCTGGCATTAATGCTCCTGTTATTTTTTGTCCAGACCCTTGATCATGTCATCAGCCATCTCAGCAGTCAATTTACCGAACACCTTTTTATTGGCAATAAAGACCGGCGCAATACTGCAGGCGCCAACACATGCCACACTCTCAAGGGTATATTTGCCATTTTTGCTTGTGACGTCTCCATCAGGGATCTTCAGGTCATTTCTCAGTTTTTCGATTATGGGTGCCGAACCTCTGACATGGCATGCCGTGCCGCAGCAGGCAGTGATAATGTTTTCGCCCCGGGGTTTGAGATAAAACTGGGCATAAAAAGTGGCCACACCAAAGAAACTGCTTGCCGGCAGATTGAGCTCATCCGAAAACCAGTCAACCACATCTTCACGAATATATCCGAATGTTTCCTGTATGTCCTGAAGAAGGGACACTACACTGCCGCCCTCTGCGTTATATCTGCCAAGAATCTTTTGACAATCTTTTTCCATTTACAGATCCACCTTTTTAAGGAAGTTAATATGATACAGCTTAAGCCTGGGTGCTTGATTTATTTAAAGCCTGATATCAAGTGGAGGGATATTTTAATAAATAGCCTCTTTTAAATCAATAAGAATAGAAAAATAAGAAAATTTAATGATAATGAGAGTATTTTTTGTAGGGGCGATCCGGTGGATCGCCCTGGTTTGGTTTGCCTAGTTTGGTTTGTATGATTAATTACATTATCATCAGGGGCGAGGCACCGCCTCGCCCCTACGTGAATTTTTAACCCTCGCAGTTCGCTTGTTGATCGGAAACTCTACGAGTCGATTCCGACAAACAATGGGGGCCCGTTAACTGCTTACCCCCCTTTTTATTCCCCCCTTACTAAGGGGGACACAGAGAGGTCATTCTGTTTTGTACTTGTCTCAACCATACATATTAGATTAAAGTTATATTTATTCAAAACTATATATTGGAGGAATCATGAAATATCAGGTAGGAAAACCCGGAAGGATGATAGTTGCAAAGTTTGATGACCATGACGATGTACTTGGAAATCTTTCGGACATAGCTAAAAAAGAGGATATCAGGGCAGGAGTGTTTTATCTTGTTGGTGGAATGCGTGAAGGAAAGATGGTGGTCGGGCCTGAAACTGATGAGTTGCCGCCAAAGCCGGTCTGGAAAGAACTCGGTGAAAGCCATGAGATCCTTGGGGTTGGAACGATATTCTGGTTTGAAGATGAGCCCAAGATACACTTTCATGGAGCATTTGGTAAAAAAGATATGGTCAAGATCGGTTGCCTGCGAGAAAAGGCCGAGACATTTCTCGTGCTCGAAGCTATCATCATTGAGATGGAAGGGATTAATGCCATCAGGGAAATTGATCCGGCGATTGGGATGCCTATTTTGAAAATGTTATAAAAAGGGGCCAAGGGATCGAGCCTGCCTGCCGGTAGGCAGGGGTTCAAGGGTTCAAGTGAACTGAATGTTTTATCACTAGACCCCTCGGACCCTTGACTCCTGGAACCCTGATATTCAGGGGAGTTCATGAACCGCCCCTACTGCTTCACAGGCACTATCACTTCCATCTTTCCGCTTTTTTCAAAGTCAATAACCACTGTTATGCTCTGTTCCATCTTCTCAGGAACGTTAAAGAACATCAGGTGCAGGCTGCCCTTTTTGAGCACAGTCAAGCCTCCTGCAGGGACAGGTATCTCCTTGATCTCCTGCATCCTGGCGGCTATTACATCATGAAGCTCACATTTGACAGCAGGAAGCTCTTTTATGGAGCAGGCAAGCACTCTGTCGTCAGCCTTTCCGTCATTTGTTATTATCATGAAAACAGCAGAGGCATTCTCAATCATGGGGGACTTCATATATTTGGCGCCCTCAACTGAGATTGCCGGTTTACGCTGCTCTGTGCAGGAGATTACAAACAGTATTGCGGTGAACAGTACAGCTGCTGAAATTAGTGCTTTTTTCATATTATATCCTCCTCTCTTGACTGTCATTCCGGTAGTCCTTAAGCCGGTCGGAGCGACTCTCGCGTAGACTCGCATCGAGAATCCAGTTCTTTAAATACATCTGGATGCCGGATCAAGCCTGCCTGTCGGCAGACAGGTCCGGCATGACAACAATACACGTTAATAAATATACTTTAACTATTCTCCTTTTCTAATCGCATCATGAGGCTCCATTCCTGCTGCTCTTATGGCAGGTATCAGGGCCGCCAGCGTACCGGCTATAAAGGAAACAGCAAGGCATACTATTATTAATAGAATAAATTCTTTCGGTGCAGGCCATAGAAAAGGGACAGTAACAGATGAGACAATAAATTTCCTGAAGAGGTATAAAAAAAGACCGGCCGAAAAAATCCCAACTGCACCTCCTGCAACAGAAAGCATTGACGCCTCGTTAATTATCAGCATGAATACATCCTTTTTCCTGGCACCCATCGCTCTAAGCAGCCCCACCTCTCTCTTTCTCTCATTGACTATCATCGAAAAGATCACACTAATAAGAAGAAAGGCCATGACCCATAAAATAATGCTGACAGAGAATATGCTTTTCATCAGAACAGAGAACTGTTTTCGGGCAGAAGATATTACCTCTTTGGCCACAATAGCCTTTACATCAGGTACGTAGTACTCGATCAGCACAGCCACTCTCTCGATATCAGCATCAGGCTCGATCTGGACCAGTATGGTCGACACACTGTCCTTCATCTGACCCAGGACCTGCATAAAATCTTCACCAAGAGCAGCTTCATCAACTATTCTCTGAAGGCCCTCATATGTAATAAATATGGTGTTGTCGATAAACTTCATGCCTGTATCATCGAGCATTCCCACTATTGTAAAATCAATTCCAAAGAGACTGACCTTTGAAAGGGCACTGGAATCAGGAGATGCTCTGCCCTCTGCTATTAATGCAAAGAGCTCATCACCGATAACAACTTCATTATATAGAAGATGTTTCTTGAGTTCCTTTTCCAGCCAGGGGATAATTGTAAAATCATTACTGGAATCAAATGCTACTACGAGAACATCTCCAACAGTACAGCAGCCGAGAGTCAAAGTTTTTAAAAAGACCTGGCTCGATATTTGTTTCACCCCCTTGATCTTTGCTACATCATCCAGTAACTGCTTATCCATATAAAATGTAGACGGCTCTCCTGCCAGAAGGGCGTTCATGGCCAGGGTCTCAGAATTTTCAGGTACAACCATTATATCTGCTCCCAATCGATCAGTACCTTTTTTAAGGCTCCCTTCAACAGACCTCATAATGGTCGTGACCGAAAAAAGGACTGCTGCAACAAGAGCAACTGACAGGGCTATGGCACAGCTTCTAAACAGTCTCCTGCGCAGGCCCTTCTTTGCAATATCAAATATGCTGATTGCGCTCTTCACTTAACACTTTCTAACTGCCCGTTGGTCATCTTGTACCTTTTACCTGCAAGCCCTGCGATATCAGAACTGTGTGTCACAATAACAAGAGTAGTACCCTCTTCCTTATTAATACGCTGAAACAGCTTAATCACCTCTGATTCAGTCTCCTCATCAAGATCACCTGTAGGCTCATCAGCCAAAATGAGTTTTGGCCTGTTTATAAATGCCCTGGCTATAGCTACCCTGCGCTGTTGGCCCCCGCTTAACTGGGATGGATAAGATTTCTCCTTGTCTGCTATGCCGAACATCTCCAGCAATTCTTTTGCATGATTGAACTTGTCTTCTTTTCTTTCCTTGCTGAACACAGTGGGTAAAAGTATATTTTCAATTACATTAAGCGTAGGCATAAGGCTGGAAAACTGAAAGATAAAACCGATCCTGTCATTTCTCACTCTGATAGAGAATCATCACTTAACGACCATAAGTCTTTCCCTTCAACCTGCACTTTACCTGAGTCAGGATTGGTCAGTCCTCCAATGAGACTGAGCAAGGTGGTTTTGCCGCTTCCTGAATGGCCCATGATCGAGACAAACTCCCCTGCATCAACATTTATGCTTACATTATCCACTGCCCTGATAACCTCCGGGCCGGTTTTATATACCTTTGTTAATTTTCCTGTCGCGATCATTGTATGCGCCTTTTTCTGAAAGACCAGCTGCCTTGCTTAAAGTTGTGAATATGAGCGCCATTCTCCCACCTTATATATTCCATCTTACCATTTTCTGTTCCTGCTTCTTTCATAAGCAATTACCCGCCTTAATCTCTCCTATGCCTCCTATCTTCTTACAGGGCCTTTCACCCCAGCCTGCCTGTCAGGTCGCTACCGATAGAAGCTGTCAGGTTATCTTATCTATTAATGTATAGAGCAAGGAGAATGCCAGTAGATTTTATAGAGATTAATCAGAGAGTTAAGAGAATGAATCGAATATATCAGATGCAATGATTGCACTTAGATGCAAAAATTGCATTTGAATAAAGATGAAATTCAGGATGAAAAAGCAGAGGGTTATTGAAATGACATAGGGGAGATAAGATATTTACTTGGCTTTTTTATTTTTTGATGTCTTTTCTTTTTTATCTACTGGCTTTGCTTCGTTACCAGTCTTGTTTTTTCTGGCTGCCTCGACAAGAAATTCATTAATATCAACAGAGGCATTACCTACTGAAATAATAACGCACTGTTCCTCACTGTTTTTGACTTTAAGACCGCTTGGTCTGTGACTTTCAGTAACGGTCTTGCCGGTCTTAATGTCTATCACTTTAATAGTTGCAATAGCGTCAAAGGACTTCCCTTCTTTTATAGTCTCAATGTTACCCATTATCATAACCTGAGCATTCAGTTGCTCAGCAACTTTTTTAGCATACTCAATCGAAATCAAATTATCTGCAGCAGGAATCTTCATTTTTTCTATTAAGGCATAAACTGTTTTGGGCGGGACAATCTCAAAATGTTCTTTGGCCTTAATATGAAAGGTAAATGCCTCTGCAGCAAGATAGGTAAAGCCGCGGGTGCCGGTGAAAGGAAAGACCACAATTTTCTTCCATCCTTCAGGGGTAAAAGAGGAATCTTTTTTTACATAGCTTTTATTCGCACAGCCTATTACAAATAATATTAAGAGGGATATTGCTACCAGAGAAAATATTTTTTTGATCTTATTAAACATCAAATCATTTGCACCTGTTTTTTTGACCATACTCTGCCATAGGTCAATTCAGTACAACAGCTATGTCTTCTAACTTAAAATGATTATATATAATTCAATATTTATTATCCAGACAAATTATTATTGAAATGCAAGCAGGATATACAAATAAGGCTATTTAATTTTGATGCCCAGCTTTTTGATTTTACTGCGGAGAGTATTGCGGTTTATTCCGAGAATTTTTGATGCCCTTATCTGGTTACCATTGGTCTCCTTCATGACCATTACAATAAGAGATTTCTCCACTTCCGGAATAACCATATCATACAGGTTAAAACTTTCAAACTGTTTTATGTTCCTCATAAACCCTTTTAACCTGGCTTCTACAAACCTGCCAACAGACTTTGCCTGTCTCTGCTTAATGTCAAAGTCCTCGGGCTGAAGAAAAGGCCCATCCGATAAAATGCATGCCCTTTTCACAGCCAGTTCAAGCTCCTTTTCATTGCCAGGCCATTCATAAGAAAGCAGGTAATCCTCTGCTTCCATGGACAGCTCCCTTGGGCCAGTGTCTGCCTGCTCTTCAGCCAGTTTAATAAATGTCTTGGCAAGAGGGATGATCTCCTCTATGCGCTCTTTAAGTTTAGAGCTCATTTAATTATCCATACCAATGTTGTCCAGGTTTTTCATTATCTTTTTTGAAGTAAATAGTTCCAGGTTAAATAAGATTCATAATTCATGTAGTTGTCATTCCCGCGGACCTGCCTGCCGGTAGGCGGGGGCGGGAATCCAGAACAAAAAAGAAATTTTAAAACCCCGCGAGAAAATTTACTGCACTATTATATTATCAATAAGCCTTGTATTGCCAATATTAACAGCAATGCATATAGCCGCCGGGAGCTTTACTTCCTGGATTTTTTCCAGGTACTGAGTGCCAACAATCTCAACATAATCAATTTTCACCAGGGTATCTGACTTGATTAATGCTGCAATTTTATCTTTTACTGAAGAGATATTATCTTCTTTTCCCGAAACCATAAGTGTCTCGCCGTACTGCAATGCCTTGTTCAGTATTAATGCAGATTTTCTTTCTTCATCACTTAAATATGAATTTCTGGAACTCATGGCAAGACCGTCATCTTCCCTTATGATAGGGCAAGCAACAATGTCTATATCAAATCCAAGTTCCTTCACAAGCTTTTTTATTACCACTGTCTGCTGAAAGTCCTTTTGCCCGAAGTATGCCCTGTCAGGCATGACAATATTAAACAGTTTGGTCACAATGGTCGCCACGCCGTTAAAGTGATCAGGCCTTGACGCTCCGCATAAAATGCTCCCTATACCGCCAACATAAATAAATGTAGAAAAGCCCTTTGGATAGATCTCGGAAACATCAGGCAAAAAAACAACCTCAACATTAAGAGTTGAGATCTTTTCCATGTCAGCTTTATGGTCTTTCGGATATCGGTTAAAGTCTTCGCTGGGCCCAAATTGCGTGGGATTTATAAAGATGCTTGCAACAGTAACATCATTCTCCTCTATAGAACGTCTGAGAAGACTCATATGCCCTTCATGCAGGGCGCCCATTGTGGGGACAAACCCTACAGTTTTGCCTTCAGCCTTTAATGCTTTGGTAAAGGCCTGCATTTCTTTAATTGTATTTATAATTTGCATTGTAACAAAAGAATATCTGAAATCATGTAATATGAGCAAGGGGGAATATTTGACTAAAACTGGATAGAGGATAAGCAGCAGTTTAAGGAGTGATGTACAGTTTTCCCTTGAAACCTTGACCCCTCGAACCCCTGCCTACCGGCAGGCAGGCTTGAATCCTCTTCTTACATCTTCTTTATCTCTTTCATAAGAGCACTGAACAGTTCCCTCTCTTTAAGGGTCTTTACAACCTTGCCGTTTTTGAAGAGTATGCCCATACCCTTACCACCGGCAATGCCTATATCTGCTTCCCTGGCTTCCCCTGGCCCGTTGACAATGCAGCCCATGACTGCCACCTTAAGCGGTTTGTCCATACGGTTCAGTTTAGCCTCAACCTTTTCAACTATCCCCCGGAGGTCTACCTGACACCTTCCACATGTAGGACAGGAAATCAGTTCCGGTCCCGCCTGCCTGAGATGAAGGGATTTTAATATCTCATAAGCTACCTTCACTTCTTCAACCGGGTCAGCAGTGAGGGACACCCTCATAGTATCCCCGATCCCTTCAGAAAGTAATATTCCCAACCCTACAGCACTTTTAATTGTTCCTGTAAAGGCCGGGCCGGCCTCGGAAATTCCTATGTGTGTGGGATATCTGTATTTTTCGGAAAAAAGCCGGTAGGCATCAACAGTCTTCATTACATCCGACGCCTTCAGTGAAACCTTTATGGAAGTAAACTTGAGATCCTCAAGAATCCTTATATGGCGACCAGCACTTGCTACAAGCGCTTTAGCCGTAGGATGTTTGTATTTTCTAAGCAGGTCTTTTTCCAGGGACCCTGCATTGACCCCTATTCTGATAGGAATTTTATTGTCCCTGGCTGCAGCAACAACCTCTTTTACCTTGAGCTTGCTGCCTATATTACCCGGGTTTATCCTTAATCCATCCACTCCGCTGGCTATGGATTGAAGGGCAAGCTTATGGTCAAAGTGAATATCAGCGATCAGGGGGATTTTGATCTTCTTTTTTATTTTCTTAATGGCAAGCGCTGCATCATTGTTCAGAACTGCAACTCTGATTGCTTCACACCCTGCGGACTGAAGTTTCTTTATCTGGGAAACCGTCGCAGAAACATCACAGGTATCGGTCTTGGTCATGGACTGGACAACAACAGGCGCTTTTCCGCCTATCTTGATTCCGCCCAGAACAATCTGTTTAGTTAAGACTTTTTTTGTTTTTCCTGGTTTTTTTAACGCCATTTAATTGGTACTGCACAACTGCTTTGGAATGCTCTGCATTTGACTTTGAGAAATAATGCCAGCCATTATTTTTGGCAACAAAATACAGATAATCATCATCAGACGGATAAAGCGCGGCCCTGATCGATTTTATCCCCGGAGATGCAATTGGCCCCGGAGGCAGCCCTTTAAACCTGTAAGTATTATAAGGAGTTTCTCTTTTCAGATCTCTGTACCTGATACGCTTCCACCTTTTTTTCACCCCATAAAGCACTGTGGGATCTGCCTGAAGCCTCATGTTTTTCTTCAACCGGTTATGATAAACAGCTGATATTTTCGGCCTCTCTATGTCGTATATCGCCTCTCTTTCAATAATAGAGGCAAGGGCAAGGACTTCATTTTCGCTCATGCCCAGCTCTTCTGATCTTTTCCTCAAGGGCTCATCAAAATTTTCCTTCATCCGCTGCACCATTCTTTTAAAAATGGTCTCTGGTTTGATCCCCTTTGAAAATTTATATGTATCAGGATATAAATACCCCTCCAGACTTGGAGCATCCACTTCAAGAGAACGGAGAAATTCCTTGTCATAAACGAGCTGCCACGCTTCATCGTCCATAAGGTCTGTCTTCAGAAATTGTTTTCTTATTTTCCTTAGCTCATATCCCTCAGGAATGGTAATTGTAAACTGAATGGTCCTGCCCTCAATAAGCCTGCCAAAGATCTGAAGAGGTGTCATGGACTCGCTGAGATTATAATAACCTGCCTTGATGTCACGGTCAGACCTGGTTATCCTCCCCATCAGCTGCATGCCCAGACTGGAATTGATAAGACCTTTTTCTTTCAAAATATTAATACTTTCTGTAAAGGTGGATCCCTCCGGTATTTCTACATCTCTCCATTTTTCTTCATATGATACGGGCGTCACCATATAATTGAACATGAACAGACAGAGCAGAACAGCAATGCCGATGCATATGGAAATGGTTTCTATCAGACTAAGAGATAACTTCTTCATAATTATGTGCCTTCAATCAATTTAACGGACTAAATCAGATCTAACTTAATTCAGTACTAGACCATTGCGACCAGCTGCAAACTTAAGTCATTTATTTATAGATATATCTAATTAAAGGGAACTGGTCTGGTATTTAGATTTCAGGAATTTATATACTTGTAGCATGCCAAAAAACAAATATAAAATCAAACTTAACATGCTTGCCATTTAGCCATTAACTCAAATATTCTAAAGGGATACAATGATGTCACTTAATATCATAAACAGGGGATTTCTTCAGGAATCATTAAAATATATTTCTCTTCTGATAAAATTATTTTCATATCATGATAGCAAGCTGGTTCGTACCATAATATAAATGCTATTAGAAAGGCTTTTAAATTAATGAAAGACATAAAAATCTCTGACCTCAGCTTTAATGATCTCCTTGATGTATCAGTGAGAATACACGGCCACCTATGTCCCGGCCAGGTACTGGGGGTAAGGCTAAGCATGCTGGGGCTTGAAAAAATCGGAATATACGACCCCAAAGGGGCAGACAGGAAAAAACTGATCGTCTATGTTGAGATAGACCGCTGCGCAACAGACGCTATCCAGTCAGTCACAGGATGCTCTCCGGGGAAAAGATCACTAAAGCTGAAGGACTATGGGAAAATGGCTGCTACTTTTGTGAACCTTGAGACAGACAGGTCTGTTCGTGTACTTGCCAGAGAGGATTCAAAGCACAAAGCTAAAAACTATTTTCCTGAAATAGAGGACAAATACAAGTGCCAGCTTGAAGCCTACAAAATAATGCCTGATGAGGAACTGTTCGAATGTAAAGAGGTTAAAGTCAAAGTCCCTGATGAAGATATGCCCGGAAGACCAAAGAGAAGAATCCAGTGTGAAAAATGCGGGGAATATGTACAGGACAGCCGTGATGTAAATATTGATGGCAAAGAGTTATGCAAGGCCTGCGCTCATGGGGGATATTACGAGGACTAGGCTGATTATTTTCATCTAAAGTCAATGGAAATAACCACATACGAAACTTACTGACAATATTAATTATGATTAATCCGTAGTGACTCTGATGTTAAGGATAGTTGACTGTAGTCAGTAATTCTGATGAAGCTGAATGTTGCGGATCACCACAGGTAAGGAAAGTTAATGTCAACACTTAATCGTCGCTCATAATTTTAGCCCGCAATACAGGCAAATATGCCCGCACCCTGGCCACGTCCTGATGATTTCCTGTCATCATACCATAACGTGTAAAATACTCGTAATTCCTGATTGCGGCTTTAAGGTTCCCCAACTTTTCCTCAACTTTTGCCAAATCTAAATAAGCTTTAACCAGAAATCGGTTAATCTGCAGTATCTTTTCCAGATGCACTTTAGCCACTTCATATTCTTTTTTTGAAATGGCACTATGAACCCTAATCCAGTTTGCTCCAGAAGAATCCGGATTCACCCTGACCGCATGCTTTGACAATATATAGTCATTTTTCCAATAACCATTTTGTGTAACAGTTAAAACAGCAAAGATTATCAACACAGCACAAAAAGCAGTAACATAATACTTTGAATACCATTTTTGCAAAACAGCAGCAAGACAAAATGATATTCCCGGAAGGGACAGATATAAATATCGATCAGCCATTATGTAAGCACTTGGATATATATTCGATACAGGCAGAAAAAAAATCATAAACCATCCGAGACCGAATGCTACAACTGGCAAACGATTTTTCGTTTTAAAAAAAACAAACACTCCAGTACACAAAATAGCAAGTCCCATCCAGGCCGTCCATTGGAAAAAACTCTCTGAAAACTTAACAGCATACTCAGGGGCCAGCCCCACCGGAACAATGATTTTAAAAATATAAATGGCAAATACCTTGAAGAGAGCAGCCAAATAGGGGAAATTTTTTCCTGTGTCAAAAAAACCATTCTGGACGTATAGTATTCTCAGGTTTTCCCTGTATGACGAAATATCATAGGCTGAGAAATCTACGAAATAAAAAACACATATTACAGCCACTATGGCTATCACAATTTTCAAAGTATAAGGCCGTCTGAGTAAAAGTCTGTCTTCTTCTTTCATGAATAAATATTCGAACAGCAATACCATTGCCGGTAAAGTAATAGCCGTGATGTTAGAAAGCAACACAAGCGCATATAATAATCCCGACGATACTAACAGGGCTATTTTCTTCCGGGAACCTGACACTGCAGCTCTGGAATATGCCAGTAATGACAGAATCCCAAAAAAAAGAGGCAAGAGTTCCTTTCTATGGCTTAAATTTGCAACCGACTCTGACTGAAAAGGATGTACAATAAAAAAGGCAACTCCCAGCATTGCAGGAACCAGCTCAATTCCTACCAATTGCAAAACAAGAAAAAGCAGAAACCCATTTCCTGCATGCCAGAGGATCTGCTGCAGATGATACCCTGATGGATTGTCACCGAATAACTTGTAATCCACAATATAGGTCAGCTCCCTGAAAGGACGGGTCGGATAATGATTTTCCATAAACCCTGACAGGCTGCGCACATCAGAATTTTCTACAATAACCACGTAATCGTCATAGGTCCAATGGTTTAAAAAAGTATTGCCATACACGAGAAATGTCAAAGTCAGAATAGCAATAAATATAAAGTATCTACTGGAAAACATTTGAGCCGGCATATAATATCCTTTATTTAAACAGGAATGAGGTTTTTACCAGACCTGATAATATCACTATTCTACAGCATGAAATCTACTGGATCAACTTCATTGATAACTTCAATTTATTATGGCTTTGTTTATTATTGGAGGCATTAGTGGCGGGGTGGACGGGACTTGAACCCGCGACCTCTGGCTTGACAGGCCAGCGTTCTAACCAATCTGAACTACCACCCCTAAAGAAATGTATAGAGTTTTGACTCAAAACTCTTTCTTACCATAAGCAAAATGAATGGTAGGCGGAACAGGGCTCGAACCTGTGACCCCTGCCTTGTAAGGGCAGTGCTCTCCCAACTGAGCTACCCGCCCGAATCATTTGCTTTCGAATGAATACTATAACAAAAGCGATATGAAAATTTAAAGCCTTTCCGGTCAGTTTGATTTAATTTTATACATTAATATAAAATTGACTGGAAATGGTCTGCAACATAATAAAAAAACACGACATTCTTCATTCAATAGTTAGATTCGGTTTTCTTTTCATATTGATAATCCTTGTTTTTGCATGTTCAAAGGGAAAAAAAGATACGTCTTTTTTTGAACCAGCTGAGATGTTAAAAGAGGCAGATCTCCTGATCAGCGAAGAAAAATATGAAGAAGCCAGAGAAATACTTGAAGATGTAAGGGTCAAGGATACTTCCCGGAAGTACGCCACTATAGCGCGATTAAGAATTGCAGACACTTTCTTTGAAGATGAATCATATGAGGAAGCTGCTGTTGAATATGAGTCTTTCCTGAATGTCCATACACACCACAGGTATGCTTCTTACGCCCAGTTCAAACTGGCCATGTGTTATTTCAAGAGGATAAAAGCAGTTGATGTTAGCTACTCATGGGCAAAAAGAGCTCTCGATGAGTTTGAGAAACTGCAGCATAATTACCCGCGCAATCCCTACCTGGACATTTCAGAAGAAAGGATAAAGGTCTGCAAGGGAGTACTTGCAGAATTCGAACTCTATGTCGGAAGGTTTTATTTTAAGAAGGGTTCATTCAATGCAGCTGCACTGCGCTTTAATAATATCCTGCAAACCTATCCTGGCACTGCCAATGAACCGGATGCACTTTATTACATTGGCATTTCTTATAAAAACCTGGGACAGCAGGACAAAGCAGAAGTTGCCTTAAATTCTCTTATCGATAAATACCCTTCCATGGAAATTACGGGCAAAGCAAAAGAGGTCCTTGCCTCCATCCTTGAAAACAAGTGAAATATTATCCTGCCTTTATTGATCTGAAAAATAAATCTGCTGTTGTGATTGGGGGGGGTAGTGTTGCCGAGAGAAAGGTGCGGTCATTGGTTGAAGCTGGAGCAAATGTCAGGGTAATAAGTCCTGAAATCACAATAGGTCTTGCAAAACTCAGGGACCGGGGAATATTTAAGCATACTAACAGGACTTACAGAAAAGGTGATTTAAAAAAGGCTTTCATCGTCATTGCAGGAACATCTTCTCCTCTGGTAAATAAAAAAATCTCTGATGAAGCTGCATGTCTGGTTAATGTCATTGATGTCCCATCTGAGGGCAATTTTATTGTCCCGTCTCTCGTCAAGCAGGGAGCACTGACAATTGCCATATCAACCGAAGGTGCAAGCCCTGCAATATCCAAGGCGATCAGAAAAGAGATTGAAGGTCTCTATGGAAAAGAATATGGCCGTTATCTGAGGTTTGTGGAAAAGGTGAGACAAAAGACGCTGACCGATATAAAAGACAGCAGGAAGAGAAAAAAGATTCTCAATTTTCTGGCATCTGAAGAAATGCTTGACCATCTAAGGAAAAAAGGATTTAAAGAAACTGCCGCAGAAATCTCAACATATCTGGCAAAACAGAGCCTATAAGCTGCCAGCTACCTGTCTGATACCGAGAGTATTTCATCATGGACCTTTTCTGCTGATTCCCTGTCGCTGAACAGGCCTACAACAACAACTATATTAGTGATTCCCAGTCCTTTATCTTTCAAAATCAGAGTGATTTTTTTACCGTCCTTGCGTACGGCTTCTATCCTGCCTTTGTTCCCTTCATCCATACTGTTTGATATGCTTATCTCAAGGTTAGCAAGGGCACTGTTAGAAACATCCCAGGCCGTTGAATACGCAATTGGGTAATCTCTTGACAAACGTCCTTCAATCCATCTATAACCTCCCAGAGCGGCAACGCCCCCTCCTACAAACCAGGCAGCGGCACACCCATATAGCACAGACAAGGAACAGATTAAAATCACCATTTTTCTAATCGCTCTCATTTTTCCTCCTGATATCATAACTATAAAGAAATACCAGAAACTAACAGAAATTACAAGTATTAAACAGTAATTACATGATTTTTCTTATGTGCATATTACCGGTCCTGACCACAAGTTAATGTGTTAAAATTGGATATGTCTGTTATAACCCTTACTAAAAAGAATTATGAAAATGCAGTTATGGAAGCTGTCAAAATACTAAAAGCCGGAGGCATTATCGCATATCCAACAGAGAGCTTTTATGCGCTTGGAGCAATGGCTCTGAATGAAAAGGCCGTAAAAAAGATTTTTGATCTTAAGAACCGGCCTTATGGAAAACCTCTCCCCTTAATTGTAGATGATATACAAACATTGCTTACTGCTGCAAAAGAAGTTCCTGATCGGGCGAAAGAGATGATAAATAAGTTCTGGCCCGGCCCGCTTACAATGATATTTAAAGCACGAAAAGAGGTCCCCTTATTAATCACTGGAGACAGTAAAAATGTTGCTGTCAGGATTCCAGGGGAAAGTGCTGCGCTTCAGATCGCAAAATCTATAAAAGCAGCTGTAACAGCTACCAGCGCCAATCTGTCCTCCCAACCTCCTGCAATTAATGTAGAGGCTGTCCTGACTTACTTTGGTGATAATATTGATCTTATACTTGATGGGGGTAACGCTCCAGGAGGAAAACCATCGACAATTATTGATGTGACTGTCACACCAGTCAGGATTCTAAGAGAAGGAAGTATAGAATTAAATCGTCAGACAATCTGAGTCTTCTAAATCAGAAACCCAGCAATACAAATACCTTGTAGATAATCCATGACAACCCGATACACATTGGAAGGGTAACTATCCATGCCAGAAGTATCTTTCCAGCAACGCCCCAGCGTACTGCTGAAAGCCTTTGAGTGGCGCCTACACCCATAATGCATGTTGTAATGACATGAGTTGTACTTACGGGCATACCTAAAGCACTGGCACCCAAAATAACTGCGGTAGCACTTGTCTCAGCAGCAAAACCATGTACTGGCTGGAGCTTGAGCATCTGATGTCCAAGGGTCTTGATAACCCGCCATCCACCCATAACTGTTCCTAAACCCATTGCCAGAGCGCAGAGAAGTATTACCCAGAAAGGGACATCAAGACTTCCGATATAGCCTCCGCTTAACAGAGCGAGTGTAATTACTCCCATGCCTTTTTGCGCATCGTTTGAACCATGACTGAATGCCATAAAGCTTGCCGAAAAAATTTGCAGTCGGCCAAAATGCTTGTTCAATGTCCCGGGCGACACATTACAGAAAAACCTGATAAGAAGTTTCATGAAAAGATAGCCAAAAAAGATGCCTATGATGGGTGAAGTAAGAAGTGCTATAAATATTTTGGTCAGTCCTGCCAGGTTGAGTTGGTCAAAGCCTCCCATATGAGCAACGCCGGCCCCCATTATTCCCCCAATGATTGCATGTGATGCACTGACCGGCAGTCCCCGTAGTGTCATCACCCCATTCCATATGAAACCGGCGAGTAACGCTGCTGCAACAACAGTCTGGGTTATATCTGCCGGATTTACGATACCTTTGCCTATGGTCTTGGCAACTGCTGTGGAGAAGAAGGCACCAGCGACATTCATAATGGCAGCCAGAATCACGGCCTGCATGGGTGTAAGTACTCTTGTGGATACAACTGTTGCTATGGCATTGGCAGAATCGTTCCAGCCATTGCTGACCTCAAAAATAAGTGCAATAACTATAACAAGGATTATTGTTGTCTCAGGCATGCTTCAGAACAATACCTTCCAGTATGTCAGCAACATCCTCGCAGGTATCGTTCGCTTCCTCAAGATGCTCCAAAACATCTTTCCATTTAATCACCAGTATGGGATCCTGTACATTATCAAACAGCTTTACAAGCGCTTCCCGGTAAATTTTGTCACCGCGATTTTCAAGGCTGTTTATTTCAATACAGTACTCCTGAATATAGGAATATTTCTTCTCCTTTAGTGCTCTTATTGCCTTTATGATAAATTCTGTTGTTTCCTTGAGGGTTTGAGCCAGCTCAACAGCTTCCGGCAGTGGATCGGTCAATTTAAATAACATGGCCCTGTCCGAAGATGCCCAGATGAGATCAAGTACATCATCAAGGCTATTGACAAGGGCATGAATGTCCTCCCTGTCAACCGGGGTCAAAAAGGTCTTGTTCAGGCTGCGCATTACTTCATGGGTCAGCATATCTCCTTCCTGCTCAGCCTCATATATCTCCTTTGTCTTGATTTCAGCAAGACTCATGTCCTCCATCATTTCAACTAGAAGAATCGCAGCTTTATTAACATTAAGGGATGCTTTTTCGAACATACTGAAAAAATCGATTTCTTTTGGAAGGAATTTCCTGAACATTTAGGCCTCTTATTTGAATTTAAATTCTTTATTTGGCTAAAAGAATACTAAAGTATTCTACTTAAGTCAATTGTATAAATGCGAGAAGTTCCCCCCATTTTTTTGGCTCATCAGGGACACAAAAAAACCAATTTAGTCAAATTAATAAATAAACCAGGTAGCATTATTTTTCGGACAAAAAGCCCCCTGCCTGCCGGTCCAGTAAAAAAAACAGTTTCCCCGTATGCAGCCTCACAAATGCAGCAGGAAGATTACTGGTTTCATTTTCCAGTACATCCTTTACGACTTCTGCCTTATTACTGCCTGTTACAAGGAAAACTACGTTTCGGGAACTGTTAATAACAGGGAATGTTATGGTTATCCTCTCATGTCTTGATTTGTCCGGAGACGTCGCAGACACTGCTAAATGGTCTTTTTCAGTTAAAGCAGAGGACCCGGGAAAGAGTGAGGCAGTGTGTCCGTCATCACCAAGTCCAAGCAGGACCAGATCAAATACGGGAATGCCGCCGGAAGACAAATTAAAAAAAGACAGCAAATCTCCTTCATATGACCGGGCCGACTCATCTGAGCTGCCCTTTTCAATTGGAACAGGGTGAATATTGTGTTTGGGAATATTAATATTGCTCAACAGCGTCTCATTAATCATTCTGTAATTGCTGTCGCTGTGATCAAAAGGTACAAATCTTTCATCAACTATGAAAATATGTGTCTTATCCCACTTCAGGTCAGTGCCGGAAAGTTCCTTATATAACTTTACAGGGGTACTTCCACCTGACAGGGCCACAGTAAACAGGCCCCTCTGTTTGATAGCGTCATCTGCAATCTCAGTCCATTTCTCAATGGCTGATTCTACTAATTGATCAGAATTATCAAAAACCAGGATCTCTTTATTATTCATTAGTTATAGGTCTACTAATTGCTATTATAGTAATTATACTCTATTGCAATTCTATTCTCCTCCCCCTTGACGGGGAAGGATTAAGGTGGGGGTGACTGATCTTGCTTCCCCCTCATAAGACTGGAATGATTGAATTTTTACAGGATTATATGATATAACAATAGACTCTTTGCTCTTGCCAATAGGGTAAGGGCTTGTCTTTTCATTTAAGAAAAGAACTAATCCACAAGGAGGGAATAGATGAATTATTACGAAAAAGTGATGATTCTTGACTCTAATATTGATGACAATGCTGTCAACGAAACTATTGAAAGAGTCAAGAGTGTCATTGTCTCAAAGGGCGGCGAGGTCCTAAAAACAGAGCATTGGGGCCGCCGTAAACTGGCATACGAGCTGAACAAACACCAGAAGGGTAATTATGTTCTGCTTTTTTTCAAATCCCCCCCTGACACAATCCTTGAGCTTGAGAAATTAAGCAAAATTGTTGATTCCATAATAAAGTTTATGGTTGTAAGAATTATTAAGAAAAAGCAGCTAGAGAAAATGCTGAAATCTGTTGCTGATGCACAGGCAAAGGAAAGCGCAGCATCTGCCGAACCAGCTAAACCTGCAGTCCCTGCTGAACCTGCGCAAACTGAAACCCAAACCACCCAGGACAGTGAAAAATCTCCGGAGGGGAATGATGTTCAATAAAGTAATCCTTATTGGTAATCTTACGAGAGACCCTGAGTTAAGGTATACACCTCAAGGCACGTCTGTCTGCAGTTTTGGACTGGCTGTCAACCGCAAGTACAGACAGGGTGAAGAGATGAAGGAAGAAGTAACATTTATCAACATTGTTGTGTTCGGCAAGCAGGCAGACACCTGCGGACAGTACCTGAGCAAAGGCAATCCTGTTCTCATTGAAGGAAGACTTCGGGAAAATCGCTGGGAGACAGAAGATGGCCAGAAGCGAAGCAAGCACGAGGTAATTGCTGAGAGTTTCAGATTCCTTCCCAGGAAACAGTCTGCTGGCGGCGGCGCTGGTACGGGCAATACGAGTGGAGGAGACTTTATGCCTCCTGATGAATCTACAGAAATTGAACCATTTTAATATTACAAAAATAAAATTACTTTAAGGAGTTAACATTGCGTTACAAAAGATTTCATAGAAGAAAGTTCTGCAGGTTCTGCGCAGACAAAATTGATTTTATAGATTATAAGGACATAAAGGTCTTTAGACATTTTCTGACGGAGAGAGGCAAGATCATTGCCGCCAGGATGACCGGCAACTGTGCTAAACACCAGAGAGAGCTGACAGGGGCTATTAAGAGAGCAAGAAATATAGCACTTGTTCCTTTTATTGAAAAATAATGAGAATTCCTAAAAGCTGGGTGCCTATCATAGCTTCAGAGATAGTTGAAGAGCTGATTAATAAGGATATGGTGAAAATTCAGCTTACCGAGATCCAGCTTAAAGCTGTCATGGAAGAGCTTATCATGGAAGAACTTATGGTTGAAGACCGGCTTAATGATGAAGTACGTGAAATGCTGAAGCAGTTTGACTCGGAGATTGAAAAAGGCCAACTTGATTACAGGAAGCTCTTTGACATGACCAAAAGAAAGCTTATTCAGGAAAGGAATCTTATTGTATGAAATTGTCCGATGATAAAGTAAGCCATCTCACCCATGTAGTTCTCAAGGGGCTAATCGAGAAAAAAGCGATCATCCCGGCTGAAGAGGAGGGAGCAATCAGACGGGAAATGAAGCGAATCATCATGAAAGAGCTTCAACTGGCTCAGGACATTGACGACAAAGTAACTAATAAGCTTCAGTCCTATTCAAAGAAGATATACGAAGGAAGCTCTGAATGGGACGTGCTCTACCATAAATTTTATGAAGAGGAATCTGCCAAAAAAGGCAGAGACACTGTATAAATACTTACTTCCTGACGATTCCTGCCAGAAACATAATAGATGTAATCAACAAACAGGCATATGCAAAAACATCCCCATGCCCGGCATAAAAACTTTTCTCATTACCAACATATATCTTCTTTGTTAGTGAGGCCTTAACAAAAATATCGCTCTTCTCCATTATCCTTCCCCTTGAATCAATAAATCCTGAAATGCCTGTGTTTGCAGACCTTGCTACAGGAACCCTGTTTTCAATGGCCCTGAACACTGCCATCGAAAAATGCTGATAAGGGGCTGATGTACGGCCAAACCAGGCATCATTTGTTACTGTTACGATGAGGTTGGCGCCGTTATATATAAACTTCCGGACCAGCCCTGGAAAGGCTATCTCATAACATATGAGGTTCCCAATTTTCGCAAAGGGAGTATTCATGACTGTAACATCTTTACCCTGAACAAAATCACCAACTGCAACGACCAGTTTCTTAATAAAAGGGAATAAATTACCAAGCGGAACATATTCTCCAAAAGGAACGAGATGGATTTTGTCATACACCTCAATGGCATCAGTCCCGGGAGACAGCATTATTACACTGTTTGACAGCAGGGACTTGCCTTTCTCACTACCCTTAAGAAGTACGCTTCCAATCAGCATATGAGAGTTAATCTGCTTTTGAAGGTCCCTGACTTCATTGGTAAGGTTTTCATCATAGCCAAATATAAAAGGCAATGCTGACTCGGGCCATACAACCAGATCAGATTTTTCTGCTGCAACAGCAGCCAGAGTAAGGTCCTTATATGTATCAATCACCTCCCTCTGATAATTCCTGTCCCATTTTTTGTCCTGATCAATATTCCCCTGCAGCACAGTCACAGTAATGCTATTGCCCTGATCATTGTGTTTCAGTTTTCCCAATCCATAAACAAGTGAGGCAATAATTACTATTGCGAGCATTATTGCGCCTGATTTTACATTCCTGTGAAGTGCCCACTTCGATTCTCCGGTTCTTTCATGCCCTATCAAATCAAATATAAGCCCGTTAACAGCTGCAACAAGGAATGAGATACCATAGACTCCTGTTATATCTGAAATCTGGATCAGAGGGAGAAAGCTGTATTGTGAGTATCCGATCAAAGACCATGGGAAACCTGTAATTATATAAGTGCGTGCATATTCAAGTGTAACCCACAAAACAGGGGCAATTATCATTGCAGGCAAGTGTAATCTGACATACATTAAATTAAACAATACTGAAAACGCTCCTATATAAAGAGACAGGTATAGGCATAACAGGACAAGCAGGAACAGGCTGGCCACAGCCGGTATGTTTCCAAATACATACATTGAATGAAATACCCAGTAAACAGTCCCGAGAAAATATACTGATCCTGTTACCAGTCCTGAGTTGAAAGTCCTTTTTGTGTCTCTGTCCTTAATTGCAAGTAAAAGAGGTGCAAGAGAGACCCAGGCAAGGGGATATAAATTAAAAGGGGGAAATGACAGGATCAGTAGTATTCCTGATATTACCGGTAGTAAAAATGCTTTTTTATTTTTCAGGGCAATCACCTTTCAGTTAATGCAAGAGGATTTAAAAAATATTTCTATCTATGTTAGAATTACTGGTTAATCCTGACATTGAAAAAATGTATTAGTTATGATTTTCTTCATGGGCTGTTAGCTCAGTCGGTAGAGCAGAGGACTGAAAATCCTCGTGTCCGTGGTTCAAATCCGCGACAGCCCACCATTTTTCTTCCATATATTCATATGGTTATTGAACCTGTCCATTTTACCCTATTCCCTCTAAATAGTCGATTGTAACCTTTTTGTAACCGTTTCGAGTTTTTCAAGCTTCTCTGTTGTTTCCTGATGCATCGAAAACACTCTCTCAGAAGCCAGTTTTAAGTCAGCTTCATTAATAATGTTATACCTCTCAAACACAGATCGACTCTTATGTCCTGAAATTGCCATAGCTACCTTTTCAGGGACTCCGGCACGTACCATGTTTCTTACACCTGTTCTTCTGAGGTCGTGAAAGATTTTATCACCCTTTTTAAGTTTGCTACTTCCACAGGCATGACAGGTAAGGTCTTCTTTCTTTATTCCGTCTGGTAATTCTGTGATCTCGCTGCATTCATTACATTTAAATGTTGGCTTATATCCACATTTGCGAAGTGCTGTTTCCCATGCCTTTCTGAAACTCTTGATACGCTGTCCGTCCCTGATAAAGACATATGGACATTGAGGGTAATGATCATCCCTGATTCTCTTCTGTTCATACAATGCATCGTAGAGTTCACCATCAAGAAAGATAGTACGGGATTCCTTGTTCTTTGTGTTACTAGCTTCAAGAGTAACTTTCCTTGCAAAGATGTTAACTTGTCTCCATGTGAGCGACAAGATTTCGTTAATTCTCATTCCGGTATAGTATCCCATTATGAATACTGGCTTCAGATAGTCGGGTAAAGCGTCTTTTAGCTGTATGTATTCATCATGCTCAAAGAAACCTGAACGAGTATTGTTTTCTTCTAATCGTGCGAAATGTGGCATGTGCAATACCTTTGGTGGAGTCATTTTAGCTCCAATTGAGAACATGCGTTTCAGTGCTGATAATTCCCTGTTGATCGTTGCATTGGCTGCCCCTTCAATCTGCCGCTTAACAATGTAGTTGTTGATCTTGTCTGTAGTAATATCAACTGCCCTCATTCCTTCAAATTCTCTATTCAGATGATCAACACTAAGTTTTACCCGTCTAAGAGATTTCTTGCCGTTCATTTTGTAGTCGTTAATTAAATCTTGTGCAAGTTCATTGAACCGGACTTTCTCGATTTTCAAACCGGGAAACTTACCTTCTGTAATCTGCCCTTCTCGAATTTTCAAGAGTCTTTTAGCAGTTGATTCCTTGTCTGACTCTGAACTTTCAAAATAGGGTTTACCGTTGCGGTAGTATTTGACCCAGAATGTTTGACCTCTTTTATATATACATCCCATTATTTTTTCGCTCCTTTCTTTTTCGTTTTCATGCCCCTTCTTTTTGCACCTCCTTTTAATTCCAACCATTGCAGGGCATATATTAAAAATGGTGGAATTTTTCGTTCTCCTCGTTCCCATCTGGAAACACACATTTTTGTTACTCCTAGCATCTCTGCTAGTTGAACTTGATTAAAGTTGAATTTTAATTTCCATTGCTTTAGTTCATCAGGGGTCATACCATATAGTAACCATTGGTTACGTTAATGTCAAGAGGAAAACCAAGATAACCCACATAAATCGTCAAATTTAAAGAAAAAGTAAAAACTCACTAAATCAGTCATATCAATGATTTTGTATTTGTCAGCAGATCCTCACTTTTTCCCATATATATTGCTCTGCGTTGATTTTTACTCTTATGAAGAGTTTCTTTATTTCTGCAGGGAAAATCATTCACAATTTTCCCTGTTCAATTAATAAAGAAGTTTCTCTAAAGAATAAATTGTTTTATTCCTAGGCATTAAAGAGGAATATATTTGTGGCATGTTAATTGCTGATTTCCATCGGAGTTAATCAGTAGTTTAGCAAGTAGTTGCAATTTTATTGGATGAAACCTAATGTTTAAATTCTGGAGAAATAACCATATAGAAAAAAGAAGCCATGAAAGAATGCAGACAATTTTAAATGTTAAAATTATCAATTGTGGTTCTCTACATGAAGGACTTGTAACGAATCTCTCAGAGAAAGGCATGCATTTTATAACAGGTGCTCCCATATCTTCTGGCTTTAATGTCGAGCTAATTTTTCCTTTAGAGGGGGATAGTTTGAAAGTACCTGTTAAAATTATCAGAACAATAAAGACATCTGGATTATATGACTTTGGTGCTGAGCTTTTAAAATCATCTCAAGACTACATAGCGTTTGTACACAGTCTTAAAGCTACTTAGTAAATTCTAATAAACCTTCATATCTAATATTCCACAGTAACTTTCATTGCGAATCATTGATAAATATGTAATATCCTCATTTCTGAACTTAATTTATTTTGAAGATAATAGAGATAAAGACGTATTGCTGACCTCACTCATACCTAACGATAACCGATAGAAATCATCATTCTGGATGGATTTCATTTATAACCATTAATTATCAATGATCATCAATCTCTCTGAATATTCAACATTAATCAGTCTTATCAACGAAATGGAGTCTGTCTTGATATCAACGCTTTGTTGAAGTTATCAATGATTTTGCTTCCTTTCACTTTTTGCAGATAAATCCGTCATATCAATAATTTCAATTATCTGCTTCTATACAACATTACAAACGTAAATCCTTGCCTCCGCTATTTACAGCATGTGAAAATATTTTTTACATGTGACTAGCACCCCTCTGTCACATCATTATCTTTGTGCGTGACACATATGATTAAATTACATTTCTCAATATATCAATGAATTACAAGATGGCATAGAATATGCAATTCTTTCCGTAAGGTTCTTTGTTCCTAAACATATTGTCGTTAGGGGGGGCTTAGTCCTTTACAGGGAGAAATCATAAAGAAACTGTAATTTATATTGATTAACAATCAAGTATATAAACTTGATTCATTAGAGATGACAGAAAGGCGACTTTTTGAAGGTGACCTTTCTGTTTAATACGGATAATTGTAACTATGTCAGGTTATTAAAATGTGCTGATATGGTTATACGGGTTTATTGCGTATAGATTCATCTTAGTTCGTATGAACTAAGGACACTATATACTGGCTGTTTAAAGGGGGTGGTTAAGAAGGTTTTCCATTAACTGCATACAGGCATTTTGTCTGAAAAATTAAAATCCAATTTAAGATAAGGAGGTAAAAACTATGAAGATATCAGAAAGTTTTTTCAGAAGCTTAACGATATCAGTTATACTGGCGATTCTTTTAGCAATACCAAATCTCGTGTTTGCAGGAAGCCCATTATTTTCTTTAGACACATTCGATGACTGGAATACTGCTCCGATTAACCCAGTTCTGTCAGATTATGATGCAGCCAATGAAGTTTACAGGAACATGTATGGAATTGATTACGAATACAGTGCTCCCGAACTCTATGTTTACGAAGGTGATTCTGGATATAACCCCACGCTGGAAGATCCAGGACTGGTGATGGTCTGGGGAGACTTTGGTGCAGAATTGCCCCAACTAGCTTCATGGGAATATGTCTACCCTGAAGATCCGAATCTCATTGGCACAACATTAAGCCTTACGGTAACTCCGCCAATAGGTATTTGGGCTGTTTCTTTGACGTTGAATGACGCAGCACTGGGCTGGAACACATGGGATTGGTGGGTTGCTACCCCTGGTAATCCGTTACCTTTACTTCCTGGGGCTACTCCTATCATACCCAATGCGGCAACTACCATAACCATTGACCCAACTATAGCTGCAAATCAATCAGGATCAAATATGTTTGCACTTGGTGGATTTAATCCTGCAATTGCAACCACGATACAGGCAGACGAGTTATCAGCAGGGGGCTTTATGACATTCCCTCCCAATCCTATTACTGGCACTCCGCAAGCGTGGAACTACTGGAGCAACCTTACCGTCGCACCTGAACCTGTAAGCTCAACACTTTTCATAGTTGGTGGAGCAACATTAGGAATAAGAAGATTTAGAAAGAAATTCATGAAATAAGATTTATTCAACTTGAAGGGAAAGGCAGGGTCAGCAATGGCTCTGCCTTTTTTGCTGACTTTAAGTGGCAATCCTCACTTCTGAACTTAATCAGTTTTGAAGATAATAGAGATTTATCCTCAAACCATAAAATCTCAGTGCTTGAAGACTCATATGAATTATCCTCATTTGCTGAATTTCTTGAAGTTCAATCTCTTACTTTTCACGATAATGCCATCTTATCAATGAATATGATACTGACTGATTATTATTGACTTGTTGAAGTTATAAATAAAACTGATTAAGACTGGATTCTGCGGATAATATAAGAATTTTTAAAAAGACCATAAATATTATTAAATTGACAATTAATCATAAAGGAAGTAAATAAAAATAATATATTTGCAAAACAAAGCCAAACCTTTCGTAAGAGGGGGACGGAAAGCAGCGGGTTTTACGATGTGAGATGGCCGAGCTACCGAAAGATGCACCTTTGGTAATTCGGCTTTTATATTTAAGATTTTTCAAATAATCAAAAGATTGAAAAATGAGAAACTTCACTCGAAACAAGCAGTATTTATCAATTATACGCATTACTGTGGGAGTGATTGTTGCTCCCTTTTTGGGTTTATTATTTTACTTTATTGCATTCGCACTTCAATCCCCATTCAGTGTTGATGCATTTAGTTCCTCGGTGATGAGTTCTCTAATTTATTTCTTTTCAATTATATCGAACTTGGGACAGTACTTTCTTGTCCTCGCACTGATATTAGGCACAATAGTTATGCTTCTCTTAATGAAATATTATTCATGGAATATTGCAATATGTGTTTTAGGCTCAGTGCTGAATGCATTTTTGGTAGCGATTCTTTTTTTGGTCCTGCTTGTATTGACCGAGGCAACATTCATATCTGCATTAGAAGGTTTTCTACGGTTTCTCTCATTGATCACTGTGCCGGCAATACTGGCAGGCATATTGTTCTGGTTTATTGTAGTGTTTAAAAACACTTCTTTAAGAACGTATTGGAAAATGGAAGTTAATTGATTGTCGCAGTTTGACTATATCAACCATACTGAAGATAACATGATGTAATACTCAGTGGATCAACGGATAGCATTTTATTGACTCTTTATAAAAGTCCATTATTTCAATCTCTTTTATTGTTGCATTATTCAAGCTGGTTATTTATCATGAGTGTGGGGATGCTGACACTGATTTGAAAGATTATTCCCGCCTACGCTAAGAGCCCAATCTTTTACTTCAGCCATGTCCCCCAACATTGTCAGTGTCCCCATTAATTATCTCTGCTGATTATTCATAACATGATGCAATCCTCAGTGTCAGAGTCATTGAGAATCATTGATAATTTATAACAATCCTCATCTCATTCTCTCATGATGAATGATGACTTATATGAATTATCTTTAATTGCTACCCTACATCCGCATAGAAGATAATAGAGATAAAGACGCATTTCTGCCCTCAATCATACCTAACGATAACCGATAGAAACCTTCATTACCCCGAAGTGCTTGCGTTGTCAAAGATCAAATCTATATAAATAGCACTATCGTGCTTAACCATCAGTATCAGTTAATTAACTATTAATAAGTAAACTGCATCTTATGTTGCTCAATGAATTTATCAAGATCATGTATATCAAAAGATATTCTCCTTCCCACTTTCACATAGGGCAGAGTGCCTTTATACATCAGTTCACGGACACTCCAGACAGATCGGCCCAAGTAGTCGGCTGCTTCATCAACATTATATAGTCTCTTTTTTGCTCTGCTATTCATTTGGAACTGTGGATTCCCAATCCTCTGCTCCTCTGTGAAGCCTTGATATTATTGGCTTTACTTGAGCCTGTAACTGAAATGTAACCGTATAACTTCGGACTTTCATTCTTATATGACTTCTTATATTTTGTCTTAATGTTTTGCTATTCAAGTTTTATCTTCCAGATCTGCTTTCAATGCTTTTATCCCTATTTAGACCCCGGCACCCCCAAAAATGGACCCCGTCAACTTAATATACGTATGGCCACACACAAGTTTAAAAAACAAAAGGGCTGTGCTATCATTCCGAAAGCTCTTTCCCATCGGACTCTTCATGGCTTTCCTTTCCCTCTCCGGTTGTTGTGACACGACCGTCATGATGGATTACTTGGAATACTAGTTTTTGAGCTATATTTACACTGCTGTTCCCCTCCAAAAGACGTCGTTGCTGAAAAGACCTATCCATAACGGCAGTCGTTTCGATAGCCTTTGTTTTCCCCTCGTCCAAGAGTTGATGTAAGCGTTTCCTTGCCTTTGTACCTATTGAAATTAAATCGTTAACTTCTGCCTCTATTTCTTCTTGTGTTTCAGAAAAAACCTTATCCACAATCTCAAGCCTCTTTTCTTCTCGTTTGGCCTCAATAACCGGATTATCTTTCCGCGCAATTATACTTTGCACTGTGCGAAGTGGAATATTTAATTTCTCTGAGATGATTTTAGAATCATAAATTATGCTTAACGCCTTGATTTCCTCTGTTTTTTCGGGGCTTGTTCGCTTACCTCTCATTTAAAAGAACCTCCGAGTTGCTTATATAAGTTGTCACTAGCTTGCATATATAAAAAAGAGTGCAAACCTCTCATTTATGCCAATCTCCTATTGGGCTAAATTGGCATCCTTGGTACAGTTTATATTTCAGCATTAATCCGTTTGGATTATTATTTGGATCAGCCCAGTTCTTTGCCTTTTCAATTCTCAATTGTCCAGGATTCATAGTTATATATAGCCTTGCTTTCTCTAGGCTTCTTGTTGCTCCAGTTCCATATTCTTTATGCTTATCCTTTTGCAAAGCTATAATGGCAATCCCTTTATTTAACTTGTCAAATATTTGCTTAATCATCAGTCCAACTCTCCAGAAATCCTCATGGACTTCCAGAAAATCTATAATATTGATAGCATCCGGTTTAATTACATCTGAAAAATCAGTTGAACGCTCCAACCACTTCACGCGCTTAAATTCCTTCAGAGGTTTATTGAATTTGCTTAAACGAAGTTTTAATTCCTGTTCCGCCATCTCTGAGCTAAAATAGAAAATCTCATATTTGCTCATATTCATTTCTGCTATATTCAAGAGAAATGCGGTTTTTCCTGCATCAGGGCTACCAGCAACAACAATGATGTTCTTTGGGTAAATATTTACAAATTTGTTTATTCGGAAAGGCAGGGCAAGTTTTATTTCACTATCATTGGCATTTAGAAAGTCAATTTCTTCAGTCTCATTTTCAACTCGCCTAAAATGACCATGTTTATTCCCGTATTTTTCCAAGACACCATCGTCACATAACCGCCTTAGTGTCTCACTTACGTTTTTCTTCTCTTGTCTTGTGGACACTTCCAGACAGTTGTGTACTTCTGTGGACATGAAGTGGCCATTTGTGGACAATACGAACTCTCGAACTTCGTGAGCAAGGTTTCTCTTACTTTTTTCTGAACAGCTCAATGCACTCTGAATTTTATTTGCTATTTCACTTTCTGGAAATGGTGGTATGCAGTTATTTGCAAGTATTTTAAGTACTTGCAGCGCAGTGCTTTCATTCATGCCACCTTTAATCAAGCTATTTGCAACGTGAAATAAGTCATTATCTCGACTTCCTTTGTTAAATAGTGTGTGGACATCTGTGGACGTTGTGGACGTTTGTGGACTGATAGAATTTTGCTTACTATATATAAAAGACTTTTTAATAAAAGACAGATATGCTTGAGGCATATCAGGCAAGGCAATATCATGAATGCTTAAACCTTTCTGCCACGCATAAGAGTTGCCGTTTCCATTAGAGCTTGGAGGTACCACTATGTAACCGCCATTAGCTCTTAGATCGCATCCTTGTACTATTCTGGTGTTATTGCTCAGCTTATTGTCTGGACACCTGAAATAGAGATGCTGGCCACCTGATGGAGTATTAGCAATGGGCATTATCAGCGAATCAGTTATTAAGTCTTGCAATGACTCCCTTGCAACTTCTACTTCATCAATGTCAATTACTGCCAGTCCTGATATATCCCCTGTTACAATACCAATATTTGCAGTAGGCCACTTCTTCCACCACTGTTTCATCTGATCCTCCGAAGCCTGTTCTTTCTGGTATCGTTGCCATTGAACTAGAGGTTTTTTATTTTTGCCTACTGGAATAATTGAAAATCCCTGTTTGCAATATTGCAATGCTGATTCAAATAGCTTGCTTTTCATTCTCCCCCCTTCTACAAAGGAGTTTTCCACAGACTGGACAGCACCGGGCATCTTTCAATGGATAAAGGAACATTTCACCGTGCTCATCTGGGATAATTGCCCAAAATTCAATCTTTGGATAACTGCAAACATTACATTCATCCTCTTTATTTCTCATGTCTGCTCCCGCGCAAGTTAAAAATCATGCTACGTGTCATTTTTATTGATTTCATTACATCCAAGGCTCCCACAGGACAGTTTGCATAAATTTCCTCAATTGTCTTGGGAACATCTCCATGAATTTTATATTCAATCTGGCCATCTGGATTCTTCTGGGGATTCACTTCATGACCTAATGCGTGTAGTACACCAGTGATGATTGAATCTTTAAATACGGTGAGCTCACTGTCTTGCTCTTTTTCAATTCCTTTCACCATTCTTAACCTCCTTTTTATCAAATGCCTTTACAAAAATATATTTGCAATTAAATTATGGCCTTGATATTTCGCATTGTATTGGAAGGAAGAAATGACTCTTTATTCCAAGACAAAATATTCTTGAAAATTAACAGGTTGTGAATGGACTCTTACAGGAAAACTATTTTAGGTGATGAAAAAGCGCTTGACTTTAATTGAAAATCAACTTTTCCATGTTAGCTTGGGAATCTTAGAAATTGTAGGATAAAGCTTTTTTGCTTCGGTAATTATTTTTTGAAATGCATCAGGTTTAACATTATGAAAATACGCTATGAGAGATAAAGCTATTTTTTGATTAGGCATATTAATCCATTGGTCTAATTCTTTATCAGAGACTTCTTTATATGTTTTATTATCGAATTTTCTTAATTCATTTAAAATGATTGGAATGTGTTCTTTAATACTCAAAAGACGAGAGCTTGGATTGCGAGTCTTTCCCAGAGGCTTAATATCTTTGAAATGGTAAAAAGCAATAGTATAGTCTCTAAGAGCAATAAAGGGATTTAGTTTTGTACGGGTTTTACCTCTTAATTCCGGCAAACTTGAAAAATTAATTTGCAGTGCCTTCAATTTATTAACTAATTGTTTTGATGGAATCATTTCAAACAATTCAGGACGAAATGCTAATTCATTCTCTTTCAATTTGGTAACAATTTGAAATGCCAATTTAGGGTTATGTTTAAGGAGTGCATCCCATATGCCAAAAAAAAGATTATGCCATCGTTGATGACATTGCTCTATTGCGACTCGATTTGTACGTTTTTTAAAGTCGCCCTTATTTGCCCCTATTTGAAATAGAAAATCAATTCTCTCTGTTTCAGCTTCGAGTTCCTTCACTTCCTCAATTAATTTCTTTCCCTGATTCCTCCCCATTCCTTTATCTCTCCTTGAAACCTCTTTTATAAATAAAATTGGTAGGGCATAGGAGTTAGCCCATTCTATGATGAATTGTAGCTTATTAATTAATGGTAGGCAAGATGTTTTTAAATGTTGATTAATTGAAGTAGATATTAATCGCTTTATTTTATTCCGGATATCGTCTACTAGTGAATAGCATTACTCCTGTAATAAAAGAGCAAAGCTAAACAATATTAATTAATTTTTTGGGGAACTTGTTTGTTCTTAACTAACTCAACAAAATTAATAGGAGGGAGGTGTAATGGGGGATAACCTGCTCTGCGAGTTAAATCAGCTATAGTTTCTCTTATATATGGAAATATAATGGCAGGACAGTTCATAGTTGAAAACTGCTTGACTATATCTTTATCTGGTTTTTCTTTGAATGAAAATTTACTTTCACTTTCAATTTCGAAGAAAAAAGGCACATTTCCTGTATTTAACGATACTTTTAAAAATACGGATAAAAGCATTTTCTTCTGGCTATATTTGCTACTTACCGCAATTTCAGGATTGATCAAAAAAGGTGGTTTTTTCTTTTTAAACTTATTGTTATCAGAAAAAGACATCTTTTTAAGTTTGAAATTGTCAAATGACATAGCATTATGCTGCAAGTTCTGCCTCCCTTACAAAACCTTTATAAGATTTCTTTTTGACTTTGTAAGTACTATCTGAATAATCGCTTTCACAACAAGGGACATCAGGTTTGCTTAAGACTTCATATTCGAGATTTTCATGCTTGTCCATGTCATTTAGGACTGAAGGATTATTGTTTATTATTTTTAATAATAAATCCATTGCTTTACTCTGTGTTACTTGACCATTTTCATATCGAGCAAACGTTTTAACCCCAACGCCGAGTTTAGAAGCTAAATCTTTCTGAGTCATATTTAACTTGTTTCGTATTTTTTTTATCTCACTAGACATAAGAAGCCCGTCAATTTTCCTTCGAAAATCTGTCAATATTTTTTCGGTTGCTCTTATAGATTGAGGACTAACAACTTCTTCGCTGCAATTCTTACAACTAAAAATATGGTAATTGGGAATTGATATTTTATGTTTTTTATAGTCAAATTCCTCAGTTATTATTTTTTCAGATAAATTACCCTTTATGCATATGGGACAACTATCTCCTGTTTTATACATTGTCACTCCTTCTCTTTTCATTTTTCTTTAAAACTTATGATAACACCTTTATTTCCTGGTGATTTTTGCAACTTTACATATAATTGCATCCCCTTTTTTGTTATATGATAGACATCCTGCCATATTGCTTCATTCTTATTACTCGGCATAGTTTTATAAAAGTTTAGATCATCTATAGAAAGAACTGTTTCTACCATTTCAGTTTCAGAAAAACCTATACTAGTGGCATCGATAATACTTTGTCTTGTAATATGTCTTGTTTTTGCGTTCTCAATGAGCGTTTTGAGTTTGGTAAGGTTATATCTTGGCTTCATTTCCATATTAATGCCTAATGTTATTAATGTCAAGTGGAAAGTATCATAATGATACTTCTAGGAAAGCCCATAATATTATGTAGTAATACAATAAAATAGTCTGATCAGTTAGTCAACATGCTTATTTTATTGAAAATTAATTTTGATCTATCAATCTTGATCGGCCCTTCTAGCTATTTCATTGCGTTTCTTAGTAGATATCTGCTTGGCTCGATCTGCTCTGACCATTAATCCACTAATTAGACACAAGACAACAACTGACAGAGGCCCTCTTTGTCGAGCTCCCCTATAGCCAGCTAAACAATAGAGGATGCTGGCCATGTTTAGGGGACATGGCTGAAGTTTGGGTAGGCTTTTGGAAAAGCTACTTAAGATCAGCACAGCCAGCATCCCCGTACAAACAGGATAAAGAATTTGATCGAATAATGCAAAAAAAAAGGTTCACGAATTGAGGTTAAGAATATTGCTAACATCATGTTATATTCAGCATGGAAACATTTGGGAAGTTACTGATAACACCTGCTTGTCAGTGAATTGAGAGTAAAATAGTTATGATTTATGTTACCGACATATCAATTATTTGGTGCGAGGAGAAAATTAAGGATATACGATTGAAAGCGTTAACGACTCAATAAGCCTCGCGCTGTTTTGCGGCCTCTTGATTTTATTGTTAAGTTTCATAAACTGCTGGATATTTCCATGATGGATATTTAAATATTCTTCTGAGTACCAGATTCGCCGGCAAACGAGGGTTAACCACCATTTCCTTATCGTCAGCCAATACTAGGCCCCCTGGGAAAGGGAAGATGCCATTAAGAATAATGTGGCCATCTCTTTTGTATATCAGCTGGTATACTGGGACACTATTTTCGTCCACAACTTCTAATGCGCTTTCGCTTTTATTAGAGTCCCAGTTGTGAGGCAAATCGAAGAGTACATTTTTTTTAATTTTTATTGGCGGCAATCCAGCTTCTCCAAACACTTCAACGTCAGCGTAAAGTATTTTTCCTTCCATATATACCTTAATAGGGACATGACCACCCAAATCAAAAGGATAATTCGGTTGCTTACTAAGCTGCTCACTGGAGTAACGACAGGTTGCACCTCCCCCTAGAGAAAAAATCACGAAATCATGTTTGTCTTTAAATGTGGGTTCCTTTTTCGCTTCTTTTGCCTGCCACATGTTAAACATATGTAAAAAAACACCGATCGCTATAAATGTCCAGCCAGGCATTGATGAATATGAAAGATCTAAAGTAAACTCTTTTTCAAGATAAGCCTCAACCCACGGCATCCAGAACTTAGATGAAATAATTGAGATACCAGCAGAAACAAAAATGCGAACCATCCATTTCCTTTGATCTGGCTTAAATATTCTTATGACTTCTAGAAGAAAGTCCAATATCATTTGTAAGCGCATATGAATTATTTATCTCGATATTCAAGAGGCTTTTTTACATTCTTAAATTCATTACCTTTTAAATTTAATTTAGTGCCTTTAGATGCGCTTATGCCAACATTAAGATTCTAGAACTTGCAATTGTGTATCTTAATACCTGATGCCTCACTTTGTTGCTGAGTTGGCTCAGTCTTTTCGGGATGTGCATGTCCGGTTGCTATGTTAGATGCGCTAAGGATCTTATCGGCATGGGAACCGCAAGCACTACACTTTTGTGGTGAATGTGACTCTGAGAATGGCAAGATCTTTTCCATGATATGAGAACAACTTATACACTTGTATTCATATATTGGCATAAATTGTTTTCCTCTGGTTCACAACATATTGTCGAAAGATGAAACTTAACTATTAATATCTGACTTTTTTGTCATGTTAGGGGGGCATGCAATGATTAATCATTTATTACCCGACTTTCAGGAATTTCTACGCTCAAGATGAATTGTCCAGCAAATTATATCCTATGATAAACAGATAGGGCAAGCAAAAAATGTACTAATCATCTTGTCTAATTATTGATTTGCAGTAGAACTATTCAGTGAAGAACCACAGCCTTAGATTGAAGATTATTAGATAATATTTTCAGATTTGGCTCGAATCCCAAAATCAAGACAATAGAGAATTATAAACAGAATCCAGACTGACTCATATTTATTGCTAATTATGGATTAGTGAAAATATTCAAGACAAATTAAAATAATTGATACTTAGATAGCATAAAGAAAAGCGCCCTGAATACTCAGACCCCAAAAGTGTAACTGTTTTGTAACCGTGAGCCCTCAGATACAGCCAATTCAAACCAATCACAGCCAAATTCAAGAGAAAAAAAAAGCCTTTGAAATTAAAGAATAATTCCTTAAAATCAAAGGCTTATGATACTTGTGAAATTAGGTTATTTTAGGACTGAAAATCCTCGTGTCCGTGGTTCAAATCCGCGACAGCCCACCATTTTTCTTTTTAGTCATAATGGCTTAATAAGCTTACCATAACAGCCCTATTCCAAAATAAAAACCTGTTTTAGTACCATCAAACGACACCGATAATTATAACGACTCTGATAAATGAAGACTCCCCGCTGCAAGCAGACGGGGTATCAACTACGGTCATTCCCGAGATCTGTTGATCGGGAATCCATGGTTCGACAAGTCTGGATTCCGGCTCAAAAGACTGCCGGAATGACATACGTGGCAAGCCACGGGGAATAATACCCCAAGTGATTTAAATAAAATATTCAAACTAATTTCACTTCATTACTGTTCCAGGGCCGCACTCAACTTCTCTTCAAACTCTTTTGACCTGCTATCAAACTCATCATGCAGATATTCCAACTCAACAAAGAGCCGCTCAACTCTAAATTTTGAATCATGAATGGCCTTTGACAGCCCTTTTATTATTTCCCCGTCTCCCTTGACCGAAGCATCCAGAAGATCATTATTATCATTTTCTATTTTTTCTTCCAGACTCATAATTTCGTTTTCTATTGCATCGATCTTTTTCTGAAGCCCATTTAAAATTTTTGATTTTTCGTTAATCAGTTCTGCCCGTATACGTCGAAGCTGCTTTTTATTCACCTTGATATCTGCCGACGACACAGTTTCATTTTCAGGCTGTACAGGCCCTTCTTCATCCTTCCAGCCTACCCTGTCAAGGAAGTCCTGGTAAGTGCCTTCGAACAAAGTGACTTTGCCGTCATCAAAAATGATCAGCCGTGTTGCCAGAGCATGAAGAATCATCTCACTGTGGGTAACTATTATGACCGATCCACTGAATTCATCAACAGCATCAAGAAGGGAATCCGTAGATTCCATATCAAGATGGTTTGTAGGCTCGTCAAGCAGCAGCATATTTGCAGGACTGACAAGCAGTTTGCCCAGCAATACCCTGCTCTTTTCACCACCAGACAGCACACTTATTTTTTTCAATGCACTATCTCCCGGAAACATCATAATACCGCATATGCCCCGTGCCACTCCCCTGTTCTGATCAGGGTGAGCATCCATGATTTCCTGTTCAACCGTTTTCTTTGGATCAAGGCGGACAATGTTAGTCTGGCCAAAGTAGGCAAACTTCATATTTTTATGACAATTAACTGTCCCTGCCTGAGGGGTCAGTTCCCCTGCCAGCAGGTTAAGAAGCGTGGTCTTGCCCTTGCCGTTTTTACCGATAATTGCGATACGCTCCTTTTTTCCAACATAAAAGCTTAAGTCATCAATCAATCTGGGGCCGGCAGGATCAAAGCCAAAAGACAGGTCTTTTATCTCCATAAACTGCCTGCCCGTAAATGGCGCTGCCTTAAATGTGAATTCAAGGTTTCTAAGTTCATCCAGCTTTTCTTTTTTATCTTTTCTCTGAAGGGACTTTATCCTGGACTGGACAGCCTTGGCCTTGGTCGCCTTGGCCCTGAAACGGTTTATAAACTGCTCAACCTCTTTCCGCTTTTTCTCGTCATTGCTCCTTGTCTTTTCGTATATCTCTTCTTCCATCAATAATTGGCTATATACTTTTTCCGTAGGTCCGCTGACCTTTTTAATCCTGCTGCGGTGGATAACCATCGTATGAGTGGTAACACTGTCCATAAAACTGCGGTCATGAGTAATAATTATCAGTTCCTTTTTCCAGCTTCTCAGAAACTGGCCCAGCCAGCGCATTGATACAATATCGAGATAGTTTGTAGGTTCATCAAGAAGAAGGAGGTGTGGATCAGAAACAAGAACCTTTGCAAGGTTCAGTCTTATCTGAAAACCTCCTGACAGGTCCATTGGATCAAGACTGAAGTCTTCAGTAGAAAAACCAAGACCCATCAGTATTGTCTCTGCCTTATAGGTCTCATCAATCCCTGTATCATTATGAGGCAGACTGAGACATACTTCTTTTAATATTGTCTTCTCTGTAAAGCTTATATGCTGGGAAAGATGGCCGATATTATATCCACCGGGTATACTGATCACTCCTGAATCAGCTTTTTCCTGACCAAGGATTATTCTGAAAAGCGTGGTTTTCCCTTGACCATTTCTTCCAACCAGTCCAACCCTTTCTCCCGGATTGACTGTAAAACCCACCTTATCAAAGATAACCTGAGTCCCATATGATTTATTTAAATTATCTGCCTGGATCATTTGTTACTGGCTTTCCATTATTTCGTACGGTTTTCATTAAGATTTATCAGTAGAACACCTGCAATGACGATATTATTCTATGATTTAATGCGAAGTTAATTCAAATTAGTCCATTCAACTTGGCTATATGGGAAAAAACATAAAACAAATATGGTCTTACATTAAGAATCCCCGTTAAAGAGCCGTTAATACTATTAACAGCAAACTGCTTTTATGTTAGTTCAACAGTTTGTGCTGGTCTCAGCTTAGATAAGCAGGTTTATTAACAATAAACTAACTGAGAGCTAATTTAATAAAAATATACCAGGGAGGACCCACTATGAGCGAAATGGTTTTGGCTGAAAGCATCTACACTAAACAAAGCAAAAGCACTTTTGGAACCGGCGTCACTTTAAAAGAGAAGATTCTGGAGACCTTCTGGTTCCCGAATAAAATCGAAAATGGACTGGTAGAACTCCTTCTGGTCACTAATGATTTTCAGAATATACTGGGTATTAGTGAAAACGTCCCTGTTGAACAGTTTGAGAAAGAATATTCAGCAAAAGATGACACTTATGAAACTTATATGAATCTGAAGAATATGATGCCTTAAGGCATTATTCTGATCTTCAGATCGATATAAGTCCCGGAATTTTTCAATACATCTTCCACATTCCCTCATAAAATATTTATTTAAAGCCTGCATATTAATCCCAAATTAAATTGTGATAAAATATATAATTCAGGTGATAGCTGCAATTGATAAGCTACATCATTCAATCGCACACAATGCCTGAATTTAATATTTCTCAAGAAGGTCAAAAACTCATATTTCATTAACTTTAACTTTGAAATGCTTATAGAGATTTCCAAGACAGGATTCTCAATATGAATAAACAACAGGAAACAAAACAATCTCATTTCTTCAGCAAATTTATAATGTGGATAGTAGTCCTTATTGCCATTTACACAATAACCGGATTTTTAATTATCCCGGCAATTGTGAAATCAGTGCTGCCTCAGAAACTCTCTGATCAGCTTAACAGAGAAGTTATTATTGAGGCGATCAATTTCAATCCTTTTGAGCTTTCTATTAATCTGTTTGGTGTTAGCATTAAACAGAGCACTGGCCCGGAAAGTCTTTTAGCCTTTAAAGAACTCTATGCTGACGTCCAGATTAAATCAGTAATGGAAAAGACTCTCATTATAAGGGAAGTGAGATTAAAAGACCCGGTTATAAACATTACTCGCAATAAGAATGGTGATTTTAATTTCTCTGATCTTATGGCAAAAAAAACTGAAACCCAGACTTCATCACCGGAATCAAAACCTTTTATATTTCAAATTGGCAAACTGGGTATCAGCTCCGGCAGAATCTCATTTAAAGATTCTTCATTTGAAAAACCTGTACAGACCAGCCTGAATAAAATTAACTTTGCAGCAGAGAAGATTTCAAACAAAACAGACAGCAAGTTCGACATATCCTTATCTCTTGAAGTAAACGATAAAGGTTCAATTTCTGTTAAAGGACCTGTAGTCATCGACCCTGTATCAATGGATTTGAATCTGGTATTAAGTGACGTTGATATTGTTTCTCTTCAGCCATATTTTTCAGAACAAATCCATTTCTTAATTACAAGTGGCACAATAGATACTAAGGGTAATATTTCTCACAGTAACTCTGATTCAGGAGAGGCTTACACTGATTTCACAGGTGAGTTTTTACTCTCAGATTTTTCTACCGTGGACAAGTTGAACTCTGAAGACTTCCTTAAATTGAATACTTTCAATGTCAAGGGAATCAATGTTCATGCTAATCCACTCAGTGTCAATATTGAAGAGATTATCTTATATGATTTTTACACCCGCCTTATAATTAACCAGGACAGCTCCCTGAACATTACAGGAGGCTCTGAAAGTAAAAAAGTGGCAGAAAATGGTCCGGAGACTGAAGAGGCTTCCGATGGCAGCGGTTCAGGACAGGACAATCCCCCTGACCTTATAGTCAAAATAGACACTATTGCTCTACAGACCGGAACTATCAGTTTCCTTGACAGGAGTATAGACCCTAATTATTCAGCAGACCTAAACGATATAGAAGGCACTATTACAGGCATTTCTAATGAACAGGACAGCGTTGCTGATATATCGCTTAATGCCCTGCTTGAAGGCTCGGGCAAACTTGAGATTAAAGGAAAAACCAGCCTGTTAAGAACTGATCCTTTTGTTGACCTTAAAATTGATTTTAAAGATATTGATCTCAGCCCCTTTACTCCCTATTCAGGAAAATATATTGGGTACAAAATTCAAAAAGGGAAACTTACGCTGGATCTAGAATATTTAATGGAAAATAAAATTCTTGACTCTAAAAACAATATCTTCCTTGACCAGTTTACTCTAGGCGAACAGGTAGAAAGCAAAGATGCTGTTAAACTTCCTGTGAAGCTTGCTGTCTCACTGTTAAAAAATAGAAAAGGTGAGATATCACTGGATATGCCTGTCAAGGGAAAGACTGACGATCCTGAGTTCCGCATAGGAAGTGTCATAGTTAAACTATTTATGAATATCCTCAAAAAAGCTGCCACTTCACCATTTTCTTTACTTGGAGCTTTAGTTGGAGGTGGTGAGGAACTTAGTTATATTGATTTTGCTCATGGAGAATCAATTATCAGAGAGCAGGAGAAATCAAAACTGGACAAGCTGATCAAGGCTCTGAGTGACAGGCCTTCCTTAAAAGTTGATATCGAAGGTTTTATTGACCAGACAAAAGACGGTGAAAAATTAAAACTCTTTAAACTTCAAAAAAAGATAAAAGCCTTAAAGCTGCACGACATGGTTGCAAAAGGTGAGACAGTTGCTGAAACAGACAATATTGTTTTATCTCCAGATGAATATTCTCTTTATCTAACCAGGATTTACAAAGAAGATAATGAATCCCCAGGAAAGAAGCAAGCAAAGGAGGAAGAAAAAACTTCCTCTGAAATGGAAATGTTCCTTATTTCTAACATCAATATATATAGTGATGAATTCAGGACTCTTGCTTCGCAGAGGGCGTTAACGGTCAAACAACATTTTACTGAATCAGGATTGATAGATGCAGAGAGGGTATTCTTAATAGAGCCCAAAACTAATCAGGATGGTGGAAAAGGCAAAGAAGAAAGCCGGGTTGAATTCAGACTTAAATAATTACTTTTTATATATGCATCTCCCTGTCAGGCCTTGTACACAAACACCTGATTGCAAAACTCGCAATAGTTGGCCTTGTCTTCTCTGACCTGGCTGTCCTTAAAATACTCGATATGCTTTAATTCAAGCTGCCTTGTCTCATTGGTCTTTTTACATGTATGATCAACACTCTCTTTGTCACATTCGATATAAGTGTAATTATCATCGGGATTAGACAATAGAGCTATAATTTCCATTTCTTTATCATAATCGTCCATATTGGTATAGCCTCCTTATAAATATTTCAAAATATGCTGTCTAGTATATCATGCTTCGACCTGCAAGTGCCTGACTTTGAAGATTATGACTGTCCGTCAAATATAATCACAAAAAATAATCGTATTTTACTCCATCATAGAATATAATTAGAGTCTGTTCATAAAATGCTTTTTTATTTTTGTCATGCCCGAAGTTAGTAGTCGGGCATCCAGAAGCCTTTTAAAATACTGGATTTCCGCCCAAAAGAACGCGGGAATGACGGCTCAATGTTAGAATTCATGAACAGAATATAATTAGATTTACCCAAAAGATTCCTATGTAGATTTAGCGTCAGGAGGCATTCATGATTTTCGATAAAGTTATTAAATATTTCCATTATTCGGTTCTCCTTTTTCTGAGTACAATTTTCCTGTTCAGTCCGGCCCATTCCAATGAAACTCCAGATAATGTCATGCACCTGTCACTTGAAGAGGGAAAGCTGATGGTGATTCAAAACAACCTTGATATAGCAATACAGCAAATCACACCTCTGATCGACACCGAAAAAATAACTGCAGAAAAAGGGTCATTTGATCCTGTATTGTCCGGTTCCTTCAGGCGAGAGGACTCGTCCATACCCCTAAGCACGCGTTCATCAGTTGCTGCAGGCGGAAGATCATCCGTTGAATCTGAAGTCTACAGCTTAAGCACAGGTTTATCCGGCAAATCACCGATAGGCACGGAATATTCATTGGAATTTGAAAATGTATGGACCGAAAACACCTTTAACAGTTTCAATGCTGAATATGATTCATTCGCAGGTATAAGGATCATACAACCACTTCTCAAGGACTCAGGGAGTAGCGTTAATAATTTCAATATAGTCATAGCACGTAAAAACCATGACCAGTCGATCAGTGACCTGAGGTTGAATACAATTAACACACTCTCCAGTTACAAAAAGACCTACTGGAACCTGGTGCTTGCCCTGGAGGAGCTGAAAGTAAAAAAAGAGGCATTGAAACTTGCGCAATCTCTTCTTAACCTTAATCGCAAGAGACTTAAGGCAGAGGTAACATCACCGCTTGAAGTCACCCAGGCAGAGGCAGGTGTAGCATCCCGGAAAGAAGATCTCATTATTGCAGAGAATGAAGTGAGAGCAAGAGAAAATGCACTGAAAAAACTGATCACCAATGATATTTATTCTCTCAGAAATATCAGGATAATACCTGCAAATAAGCCTGTTATAAGTGAGGCCCTATTTGATCTTGACAACAATTTCAAACAGGGAATAGAGAACAGGCCTGATTATACAAAAGTAAAGACAGAGATAGATAAAAAAGAGATCATTGTCCAATATGAGAAAAATCAGAAATATCCAGATGTAGACCTTGAAGCAAGCTATGGATTCAACGGACTTGGAAACAGTTTTAGTAACTCTTTAAATGATATGGGCAACAATGATGAATGGAGTCTTGGTGTGGTGGTTAAAATCCCTCTTGGAAATCGTGAGGCAAAAGGCAAACTGACCATTGCACAGCTTGAGGCAAGGCAGGGATTGTTAATTCTAAAAAAACTTGAGCAGGAAATATTAATAGAGATAGACAACGCAATAAGGTCGGCAGAGACAAACATGCAGCGAATCAAAGCAGCAAAGGTATCAAAGCGTCTGGCAGCGGAATCACTGCAGGCTGAAGAGATAAAACTGAAAGAGGGGCTTTCAACCAGTCATGATGTTCTTCAGTTTCAGGATGACCTTGTTGAAGCCAGGTCACGCGAAATCATTGCTGTTATAGACTATAACAAGTCTCTTGTAGAACTCTCGCGAGTCAAGGGAACGCTGTTGCAGGAAGAAGGTATCAGCATATCAGATAATTCAGTAACAATGGTGAGGAGGTAACACTTTCATATGAAAAAATGGATATGGGTTTCATTAATCTTAATTATTTTATTTGCATTGTTTTTTTACTATCGATCAAACAATGGCCCGGAAATTAAGCAGGATTTAAAAACCGTCCAGGTCAAAAGAGGCGACATCATACTTACTGTGGCTGCCACAGGAACAATTACACCCTATATAGAAGTAGAGCTGAAATCAAAGGCAGGCGGAGAGATAATAAGCTTTCCCTTTCAGGAAGGCGATAGACTTGATAAGGATGATATAGCTGTGAGGCTTGATCCTGAAACTGAGAAATCAAGGGTAAACCAGGCAAACGCCGATATGTTGATTGCCGAGGCAAAGCTGGAAAAGGCAAAAATTACTTTAAAGGATGAAGGTCTTAGATTAAAACGCCGGAAGAGCCTTTATGATGACAGGGTCATTTCCAGACAGGAACTGGATAATGCAACTTTTTCAGTAAACAGGGCAGGTAGTGACGTCAAGATTGCAGAGGCTGAACTTATTCGGGCACAGGAAACTCTGAAAGAGGCAAAAGACAGGCTTGCAGACACCGAGATAAAGGCCCCATTGAGCGGAACAATATTAATAAAATATGCTGAAGAGGGGCAGGTCATAGCTTCTACAACTTCATCTGCATCAGAGGGCACACTTCTTTTTACAATGGCTGACCTTAACAGGATTTACATCAAGGCCATGGTAGATGAGACTGATATTGGACGTATCAGTCCTGATCAGCCGGTTAAAATTACTGTAGATGCCTACCCTGAAAAAACCTTTAATGGAACGGTCATAAGGATAGCTCCAAAAGGCAGAGTGGAGAGCACAATAACCGTGTTTGACGTTACAGTTGAGATAAACGATAAAAACAGGAAAATGCTTAGACCCATGATGACCGCAAATGCAGAGATAGTCGTAGACAAACAGGAGAACGTGCTGTTTGTTCCGTCCGAAGCAGTAAGACAACAGGGAGACCGGATCGGTGTTTATATCAAAAAAGACAATGAGCCAATATGGACACATGTAAATACCGGAAGCAGTGACGGCATGGTCACTGAAATTCATGGAGACATAAAAGAGGGTGAAGAGGTCGTTATTTCCAGCATGGAAAATATAAAGGGATCATCAGGCAACACACGGAATCTAAGAAGAGGCTTCAGGTTCCTTGGGAGGAAAAAATAGTTTGATAGAAGTCAGCAACCTCAAGAAAACCTACAGCACCGGCAAGGTGAAAGTCCCTGTTTTAAAGGGCATAACATTAAGTGTAAAAAAGGGGGAGCTCATAGCGATCATGGGCCCTTCAGGCAGCGGCAAAAGTACACTCATGAATATACTCGGATGTCTTGATAAACCATCCGAGGGATCTTATAGTCTGGATAATCTTAATGTGGCGACCCTTGATGAAGATGTACTGGCAGAAGTAAGAAACAGGAAGATAGGCTTTGTCTTTCAGACCTTCAACCTCTTGAGCAGACATTCTGCTGTTGAAAATGTTGAGCTGCCCCTTCTTTATTCAGGAATTGACAAAACCAGGGAGATGGCGCTGAAGGCCCTGGATGAAGTGGGTCTCTCAGATCGTGCTGACCATAAACCCAATGAACTCTCCGGCGGAGAGAACCAGAGAGTTGCCATTGCAAGGGCGTTAGTTGTTAATCCTTCAATAATACTGGCTGATGAACCAACGGGCAACCTGGACAGCAAAACAGGTGAAGAGATTATAAAGATTTTTAAAATGCTGAACCAAAAGGGCGCAACAATAATAATTGTTACCCATGAACAGGAGATTGCGGAAGTGTGCAGAAGAGTTATATATATCCGTGATGGAATAATTCAAAAAGATACAGGTTCCTCATGACTCTCTGGAAAATAATACAGATAGCATTCAGGGGCATTGCAGCAAACAAAATGAGGTCATTCCTTACCATGCTGGGGATAATCATTGGCGTAGCTGCCATTATCGCAATGATATCTATTGGGGAAGGGGCAAAGAAACAGGTCACCGAATCGATCCAGCGATTCGGAACCAACCTTCTCAGGGTCAGACCGGGTGCTGCCAGGCTCGGTCATGTAAGGACAGGGTCAGTAAAGACCCTCACTATTGAGGATGCAAATGCAGTAAAAAAAGAAATCCCTTACGTAAGATTCGTTGCTCCCCAGGTAAGAAACATGGCCCAGGTCAAATACGGAAACAGGAATGCAACTACCTCGATAACTGGAACAGTTCCTCAATATACAATAGTCAACAATTTCCCTGTAGCGTCCGGAAAGTTTTTCGATGAAAGAGATATTAAACTGATGAAAAAAGTTGCTGTGCTTGGGACTACAGTCAAGAACGACCTCTTTGGGGAGGGAGTAGCTACAGGCAAATATATAAAGATCAAGGGTGTGAACTTCCTGGTCATCGGCATTATGGAGTCCAAGGGCCAGACATCCTGGTGGGACCCTGATGACCAGATATTCATTCCCATTGCAACTTCACAGAAGAGACTGTTCAGGCAGGACCATGTAGACAACATATACATACAGGTCGAGAGTCAACAGTATATAAATGAAGTCAAATCATCAGTTGAGCGCCTTCTGATTAAGAAACACCGAATACGACAGGGTGTAGAGCCTGACTTTAATATCAGGGACTATTCGCAATTTATCAATACCCTTAAGGAGACAGGACAGACATTTACTATTCTGCTCGGCAGCATTGCTGCTGTTTCCCTTCTGGTAGGAGGAATAGGCGTTATGAACATAATGATTGTATCGGTCACCGAAAGGACACGAGAGATTGGAATACGTATGGCTGTTGGAGCAAAGAGAAGGGATATACTCCGCCAGTTTCTGATCGAGGCCCTGGTTATTACCATAATGGGCGGGATATTGGGGGTAATCCTTGGAATCACTATTGCATCTACAGTGTCTGCCTTTGGTGCCTGGGAAACGATAATTACAACACAGTCAGTACTCCTGGCTTTTATCTTCTCTGTTTTAATAGGTATAATATTCGGAATTTATCCTGCCAGAAAGGCATCACTAATGAACCCTATTGAGGCATTGAGATATGAATGACAAAAATATGGAATTAAAAAATCTTCTTACAAATTACTGGGAATATATACTGGAGCAGATGCCTACATTTGCGACTTACATAGGTGACCATAGATACAACAGCAGGCTGGAAGATCTATCAGAGGCTGCAATAAATAAACAGGCCGAACATTTCAAGGGTCTTTTGGATGAGGCAGATAAAATAGATGAAAAGTTGTTGACTGAAGACGACAAACTAAACCTGCACATGATAAAAAAATCAATCAGCAACCAGATCAGGATGCATAAGTTCAAGACTCACTATATTCCGCTGGACCAGATGCAGGGACCACATCTTGATTTTCCACAACTTATCGAGTTTCATCCATTCAGGAATGAAAAAGATGTTAAAGATTATATTGCACGATTAAATGCCTTCCCCACTCAGATCGACCAGGTCATTGAGCTTCTCAGGAAAGGGACAGAGAATAAGATGGTTGCTTATAAAAAAGTTATCGAGAACACCATTACACAGGTAGAGACTTTCTCAAAATTCACTCCTGAACAAAGTCCCCTGTATTCTCCTGTAACGAAAATAAAGGAGAACTTCCCGGAAGAGGATATGGCAGAATTAACGGATTCGATTAAAGAATCGATCGAATCAAAAGTGACCCCTGCATATAAGAAACTATTTAATTATCTAAGTAGTGAATACATAAACCATTGCCGTGAGAAGGAAGGCATATGGGCATTGCCTGACGGCAAGGACATGTACAGTTTTTATGCCGAATACCATACTACTACCAGCCTTTCACCGGAAGAGATCCATAATATTGGAAAGAGAGAGGTTGCAAGAATCAGCAGCGAGATAAAGACAATAATGAAGAAAGTGGGTTTCAGCGGCACCATAAGAGAGTTTACTGATTACGTAAAAAACAGAAAAGATCTCTACCCTGAAAATGGCGATGAAATCCTGGAAGGTTACAGAGAAATACTGGTTCATATGGACAAAAAGCTGCCTGATTTTTTTGGACATCTGCCAGAGGCAGAATATGATGTTAAAGCTATTGAGGAGTACAGGGAGCAGGCTGCCCCGGCTGCCTATTACTATCCTCCACCACAGGATTTTTCCCGGCCCGGTTCCTTTTATGCAAATACCTATAAACCGGAACAGAGGCCGAAATTCATTATGGAGGCATTGGCCTATCATGAAGCAGTTCCCGGCCATCACCTCCAGATCGCTATCATGCAAGAGCAGAAAGAGATGCCTGATTTCAGGCGTTATGAAGGCTCCACCGCATTTATCGAAGGCTGGGCTTTGTACGCTGAAAAACTATCAAAGGAAATGGGGTTTTATCTGGATGATTTTTCTGAATATGGCAGACTTACTATGGAGATATGGAGGGCCGTAAGGCTCGTTGTAGATACAGGTCTTCATTACTACAAATGGACCAGAGATGAGGCAATTGAATATAGCAAAGAAAATTCCGGGGAAGAGGAGCATGAAATAGAAGTGGAAGTGGACAGGTATATTGCAATGCCGGGACAGGCACTGGCTTATAAGGTTGGAGAACTCCGGATTCTTGAGCTGAGAGACAAAGCAAAAAAAGCCTTTGGCTCAGAATTTAATATCAAGAATTTTCACGACAGGCTGCTGGAAAAAGGCGCCCTGCCCCTGTACGAATTAGATAGAGTAATGACTAACTGGATGAATGAATAAAACTAGACCAGCTCTCTATCCCAGTCTTCTGATTCTATCTGTACCTTCTTTTTCTTTCTGCCTCTTTTTGACTTCTTCACCGGATTGTTACATCTTTCATGAATGTTAACTATCAACTCGGTTGAAGCCTGACAAAAAGATTCGATCTTCTCATCCAGTCTGGATTCTCTCATATTCTTTCCCATACAAATTCCTCCCCGTTTATTAGATATTAAGTCTCTATCGGCAATTACTCTTAAAATCTAAAGGCTTAAACTTATTTGCACTTTTAAAGTGTTGTCCCGTTTATTACGAATAGTAAGTATGAAGACTGGAGGCAATGTTAATTAGTGTCTATTTATAAACTCTGTTCTTCTGTTTGTCATTCCGGCAGTCTGTTAGCCGGAATCCAGTTTATTTATAGTTCCCCGCTTTTGCGGGAACTAGTCTGGATACCGGATCAAGCCTGCCTGCCGGTAGGCAGGTCCGGCATGACAGAAAAGGCATATTTATGGACAGACTCTAATAAGAAAATCATGAGAAAGCTGATTAACTTTTTAAAATTAAGGACAAATGGAACAAAACGTTAAAAATGAGCCGGTCATTGAACAGACATTATTTCCAAATGGAACTGTGTTATATGATCAACACCCTGATCACAGCAGACCGGCCCTGGAGATTTCAAAAGAGACCAACGATGAAATAATCGGGAGACTCCGGTTCCTCTATGGTAATGATAAGGCAGAGGAGTGCATGGCTGAACTTGAACGTATCCTTAAGGTCCACCACGCACATAAACCTCATGCGATGATAGAAAAAGAGAGCCAGTTTGTTTCTGATGAGAGGTCCAGCGAAAAGGATATCATTCTCATAACGTACGGTGATCTAATACGCAGTGAGGAAAAGTCTCCGCTGGCCACTCTTGCAAGGTTCTGTAAAAGCTTTCTTGAGGGCACAATTAACACACTGCATCTCCTGCCATTTTTCCCCTATTCCTCTGACAGAGGATTTTCAGTGATTGATTTCAGGTCAGTTGACCCAAACCTCGGCACCTGGCATGACATCCAAGAGCTCAGCAAAGACTACAAATTGATGTTTGATGGTGTGTTCAACCATGTATCTTCACAGAACAGATGGTTTCATGAATTTCTAAATGATAACCCGTTATACAGGGACTTCTTCATCGCCTATGATTCACCGGATGAACTGACAGCTGAACAGCGCAGTGTAATAGTCCGTCCACGGACATCAGATATTTTGAGCGAATTCCAGGGCATAGGTAAAACAAAATATCTATGGACGACCTTTTCTAAAGACCAGATAGATCTTAACTACAAGAACCATAAAGTTCTCACAAAAGTTATGGACATACTGTTGCTATATATCCGGCACGGGGCTAATATCATACGCCTTGATGCGGTTACATATTTATGGGCTCAGTTAGGTACTCGCTGTGCAAGTCTGGAAGAAACTCATGAAATAATAAAGCTCTTCCGTAATGTGGTCGACATTGCTGCTCCCCTCAGTATCTTTAATAACAGAAACCAATGTGCCTCATGATGAGAACATCTCCTATTTCGGCAGCGGAGGGGATGAAGCTCAGATGGTATATAACTTTGCCCTTCCGCCACTTGTTTTGCACTCCTTTTATACAGAGAACTGCTCAGTCCTTTCAGAGTGGGCCGCTAGTTTAAAATACTATCCCGATACCACTTATTTTAACTTTCTTGACTCTCACGATGGGATAGGACTAATGGGTGCCAGAGGCATACTAGGTGAAGATGAAATCGAATTCATTATAGAGCGGGCAAAAAAACATGGAGGATATATCTCATATAAAGCAGGGAGTAACGGCAAGGACACCCCTTATGAAATAAACATCACATGGTTCAGCGCCCTTAATCATGATCACAATGAAGACCTGGCCTTTCAGGTCAAACGCTTTGTTGCCTCAAGAATAATCTCACTTGTCCTGAAGGGTGTTCCGGGCATATACCTGCATTCTCTAATCGGAACACGCAATGATATTGAATCAGTACTGGCGAATAACTCAAACCGTGACATCAACAGGTCTGTAATTGATGATAAAGCCATAACAGAGGCACTGATGGACCCCTTTTCCAAAGTCTCCCGAATCAACAGAGAGCTTGGAAGACTTATCACTATCCGAACAAAAAAAGCCTGCCTTTCATCCTTTTGGAGGACAGAAGATACTCAACACTGCACCTGAAATTTTTTCTATTCTGAGGACATCTCCTGATGGAAAGGAAAAGATCCTTGCACTGATCAATATCAGTTCTAAAGTCTGCCACCTGGAGATCCCTCTCTCAGATCTAGAATTCAATGAAACACACTGGTTTGATATAGTCAGTGAAGTGGAATGGATGAGTGAGAATGGGATTCTCTACATCAATATGAATCCCTATGATATAGTGTGGCTTGAACCTGCCAGATAAGGTATAGACAAGGCGGACAATGACAAAAAACAATCTTTACTATTCTCACCCCAGCGAACTGTAAAAAGAATATATCCCATCTTTTGCCTCTGTTAAATAATCTCTGAAACTGGCAAGGCCATTTTTATCAATTCCAAGGGCAGCTAAATCAGACTCCGGGATTTCTGTGGAAGTAATGCTTTCACTCACTCCCATTCCTGCCTCTTTACTCAAAATGTCAGCTATATGAAGCATTGCAACATCAGCATCATTAACTTTCTCAGGAACATCTGATTTATGGTCCATTGCAACAAGATCACAAATTTCACCGGGAAAATTCCACCGTTTCAAAAGTATGCTTCCAACATCTCCATGGTCCATGCCGAAATGCTTTATTTCAGCCTCACATACACTGGAACTTTCCAGACATCCTGTTTCCTCCAGGATCTGCTGATACTCCCCGGCAAAAAATTGGTCCAGCACTACCTTGCCTATGTCATGGAGCAAACCGGCAACAAACAGGGCATCTCCATCTTCCTTTCTACCTGTTGTTTCTGCCATATGCTTCATGACTGTTGCAACCGCCAGGCTATGGATCCAGAGCCTTTCTCTTGAAAAATAACTGCCTTTATCTTGCGCAGGCAATGTCTTTATGATGCCGACAGACATGGCCAGACTTTTGATCATATTAAAACCCAAAAGCACTACTGCCCTGTCAAGGCTGCCGATCTTCTGCTGAAAACCGTAGTAGGCTGAGTTGGAGACCTTGAGTATTTTTGAAGTCAGCGATATATCATTTGTAATAATATCCGTAAGATCCCTTGCATCAGCGCTGCTGTCTTCAACAGTGCTTATGATTTTCTGCAGTATCGGAGATAGGGTTGGGATCTCGTCGATCCTGGAATATATCCTTTGTACTATTCTGTCTTCTTTCATTTGATCTGTACTTATGAATTAAAATTGTTCTACTCAAACTATTAAGTGTCTGTAAATAAACCAGGGTTATCCGTATGTCATTCCGGCAGTTCTTAAGCCGGAATCTCTTCTTTTCAACATATTCTGGATACCGGATCAAGTCCGGTATGACAACCTAACGGATTTTATACTCAGTCACTATTTATCAAGGACTCCGGGCCAGTTCTTGTCCGCATCCTTTATAAAAGAGGCCATGTCTTCTTTCCACATCTTCTGTACTTTTTCATTCAGGTTAAGGTAAAGCTTCCCATCAATTATTGCCCAGTATTCAGGTTTAATATCAGCCATGGACCCATGGCTTACTGCATAAGCTCAGTAGCCTCCATACTGCGGCGCATATTTCTCAGGTGAAGAAGCAAAAAGGTCGAGATGTTCCTTGCTTGAAAAAAGCCATTTTGCCCTGTTCCAGTCATGGCTGAATTGCTGGTTCCCTTTAACTGGCTTGCCCACAGTAAAGTAAGCAACCGTATCATAACCTTTTATGGCAATCCCGCCAGAGTCAACATTTACCGGATTACCGGAAGAACTGCATGATACCATTCCAATTGTTATTAGCAGCGCAGAGAAAATTACTACTAAATTGTTTTTTTTGAAATTCATAATCATGCCTCCTTTGGATTTGATAATACAGATATCATAACGACACTTATACTGATTTACAAGCTATAGGAAATACAGGATTATGCCAGTAGGGTTATTATAAATATATATATGCTGTAAAGATTGGATGAATATATAAGGAGGATTTAATGTCTGATATCAAGGGAATCAATAGTAATGCTGCCGCACACAATTTCAATAAGAATAATACAATGAACATTACGGGGAAGGGCAAAAAACAGGCTGTCCAAAATGAACATATGGGCAACCCGGCATTCCAGGTTAACAAACTTTTTGTTGAAATCCATCTGAGCATTAAAATCGAATCAAATGAACGTTTCGGAACACAGGCCGGCATCAAGAGTTTTCTGGACTCAGGCGGGATAGACCTGTCCCAGCTTATGTATAATGGCAAACCCATTACAGAGCTTTCCCAGTCTGAAGCAAAAGCGCTAATCAGTGATGACGGATATTTTGGTGTTGAAAATACAGCAATGAGAATTTTCAACTTTGCCGCTGCACAAGCGGGAGATGATCTTGAAAAACTTCAGGTTGCCCGTGATGCTGTTCTAAAAGGTTTCAAGGAAGCAGAGGACCTCTTTGGCGGTACACTGCCGGACATAAGTTATCAAACTATCGATAAGGGCCTGGAACTGATTGATGAAAAGATCAGGGAACTCGGCGGCTCTGTTGTTGATGTAAATGCCTGATCTGTTCTTTCTATAATTTATGAAATAATTGCTACCGAAGTAGCCTGAGGTCCTTTTTCTCCCACAGTCTCCTCAAACCGGACCTTCATTCCTACCTTTAACCGGTTAAAGTCAGTGTTAACTACACTGTTTTCATGGAAATAGACCTGCGTGTTCTGAGGTGTAGTTAAAAAACCATATCCCAATTCCGGAAAAAGTGAAGTAATACTTGCCCGAGGTGCCTCTTCATGGCGTTTGACATCTCCTCTCTGTTTCCGCGCAAAGTCCTCAAGCTTGCGCCGGGCAGCGCTGAAACTGTCCCTTATCGCTACCTTGATATCCTCATGAGGTTCACGCTTAATTACCACGTCACCCCCGGGAAGGGTCAAATGGATTTTGATATGAAACTCTTTTCCCTGACGACTGTGACGGTGCGGAGATTCTACAACAACCTGGCATCTGATAATCTTGTCATAGAACTTATTAAGTTTCTCCGCCTCTTTACGTATTTTAGTTTCAACATCCTCAAACAGCTTAAAATTACGGCTGGTAATCTGAAGTGGAAGTTCCATATTTTTTCTCCTTTTCTACTTAAAATATTATCAGCCATTTCTAACTCTGTCAATGCGGAACTTAAAGAAGGGCCCGCGTCAAATTTGTGGGTCAATCATGTTCCAGTTTGAAAGCTTCCCCCTTAAGCTAAGGGGGATTGAGGGGGTTACTTTAATAGTTTCCTTATATTTCAATAAGTAACTCCCCCTTGCCCCCTCTTAAACCAAGAGGGGGAATATTAAATTATTCTGCTTCATCAGTAAAGTATATCTTTCCTGACTTGTACCGGTTAAGCCTCAGCCTGTATAAACCTTATCTCAACCCTCCTGTTTCTGGCCCTGTTTTCAGGGGTGTCATTTGAGGTTAGCGGTTTTTTGTCAGCATTGCCCTTGATTGAAAGACGAGAGGGGTCTACCGAGTGAGTATTAATAAAATATTTCAGCACACTTGCTGCCCGGGCCACAGAAAGCTCCCAGTTTGATGGATATAAAGAAGTCTTTATAGGGACATCATCAGTGTGTCCGCTGATCTCAATCAGATATCCGGGATACCTGTTAATAATCTCAGCAATTCTGTCCAGTAAAGGTTGTGATCCCTCAAGCACATCAACCTCACCTGGCATGAAAGTGACCTTCTCTTTCATTATGACCACGACCTCCCTGTCCTTTGCCACGACAGATACTTCCTCTCCAAGAGCAAGGCTGCTTACTCTTTCTGCTATTGCATCTCTTATCCCTGTTTCGATGATCGTTTTTTCATAATCTGTATTAGACATTACCTTTATTTCGTTATCCTTAACAGACTCATCAGAACCGGTAGTGTTTTTTGTCATGACCAGAAACACTACCATAAACACAAGAAGAAGAGTAAATACATCACTGAGCGTAATGAGCCAGTTACTGTCACTGTCAACTGATGCTTCAGACTTACTCATAAGTTCACGGTAGGACGGTCCGGAATAAGAGCTGTTCTCTGAATGCAGCGGTTTCTGATTAAGATCATTCATATTTAATGACTAACCTGTATTACTCATTAATTTGACCGGCACCATATGCGGCAGGCCTTGATTTGATTCATCCATGGTCTGGAAACCTCCCAGTTTTTCCTCAATTCTCAGGGGATGTTCCATGTTTTTAATCATCATTATTCCTTCCATGACAAGATGCATGGATGTCTCGCTCATGATCGCCCTCTCCCTGACTTTTGCATTAAGGGGCGTCATAAAGAGGTTCGCAATTATAACGCCATAAAAGGTGGACATCAGCGCTACAGCCATCATAGGAGCGATTGAGTCAATGGTGTCCAGATGATTGAACATCTTGATAAGACTTATAACCGTGCCTGCAAGCCCGAATGATGGTGTCAAACGGGCAATGGTCTTGATGACATTCTGGCTGAAGTTGCTGTTAATTACCTTAAACATCATCTCTCTTTCCATTGTTCTCCTGATTTCATCGTTACTGTGATTATTTATTAATAAATTGACTCCCATTCTTAAAAAATGATCATCCACAGTTTTAATCCTGTTTTCTATAGTCCTCACATCAGTTATCCTGTACATCCTTGCAATCTCCAGTATGTCCTCTATTAACTCTTCTCTTGTCCTCTGCTCTCCAAAAGTTCTCATTATATCCCTGAGAGCATGGCGAAGCCTTTGAACTGGGAACCCTATAAACATGGCGATAGTTGTACCGCCTATTACAATCATGAAAGCCTCGCTGTTAAATATCATGGAGGTACCAATGTCCCTGAATATCGTTAATGTAAATGAGGCTATCCCCATGACAAGAGCCAAACCCAATATAATGTTCATATATTCCTCTCTGATTCAGTTTTTATCTGATTAATTGCATATTAAATGCAATCACCATGCCAATTCAAAATCATCTCAAATATTATTTATACTATGGGCAAACCCATTATTTATCAGGAGGTTGTACTGTTGATACTTTTCATAACCGGGGCTAACTGAACGGAACATTTTTCCAGGAGTGCACTTTTTTCCTTCATTGATTAGAAGTTTGTCCATAAGTTCTAACATTGAGCCGTCATTCCCGCGTTCTTTTGGGCGGGTCGGAGCGACTCTCGCGTAGACTCGCATCGAGAATCCAGTATTTTTAAAAACTTCTGGATGCCTACCGCAGGCAGGCCCAACTATTCCCCCCTGCTTACTGACTGCTGGGGCAGGCTTCGGGAATGACAAAAATAAAAAAAGCACTTTATGGACAGGCTCTAATTAATGCATTGTGCTGTTTAAACTTTTAATCGATTCATTATAATATTTAGTATTTCAATATTTCCTAAATATGATCTAATCTTCTTTGAAAGCAAAGAAATATTATGAATATTCTTGATATTTCGGTTGTATCAATTATTATTATCACAACTGCGCTGGGTCTCTGGAAGGGCATGCAAAGACAAATCTTCGGACTGGGTGGTGTCGTTGTAGGGTACATTGCTGCTGCTAACTTATATGAACCGGTTGCAGATTTAATAAGCAGTAAAAATTCTTCATTAGCTCAAATTGTGAGTTTCATTTCTATTTTCATTCTTGGCAAAGCAAGCGTCTCATCTACGGGATGGCTTGCAAGGAATCTCTTCAAAGGTATAACTATGACATGGGTAAACAGAACAGGCGGTGCTTTACTGGGCCTGTTAAAAGGATTTATTATTGTTATGGTAATTACTTTAACAGTGCTGGCCTTCATGCCTGCTGACAGCAATCTTATAAATAATTCAGCCACATTACCTTATATTGCGTCGTTGCCAAAGATTACAAGCGGGGTCATTCCTAAAAAGATCCGGGATAAATATAACGCTAAAGTTAAAAAGCTCCGTTCAAAGTGGGAGAAACAAAGCAATGAAAAGTAAAATTTTCAACCTTTTCTAATATCACTAATCCAGAGTGTTTCATCCAAAGTTCAATCCCCTCTTATCGTGTTGTAGTAACGGCTTTGATTTCATTGACTTATCAGTCAAGTCAGTGATTCTACAACTATCTGATTTTTAAACATTTATCAGTCTTATCAAAGAAACAGGGTCAGGCTGGATTTCGTTGACTTTCCCCTCTTATCAATAACCTTTCATTACAAAAAATATCGAGGACTATTAATGGTAATCTTTATCTATTTGCACCGTTTGCATATAAAAAATAGTTATATACTTTATAGGACTATTGCCATGTATCATTTATTTAGTAATAATATAAGTACTCCCATTTCATTAATAAAAACTGCTATGAAAAACAAACGAAACTATTACCGTTTGCTTCAAGTTCAGCCTGATGCTCCGTATGAAATAATACATGCAAGTTATCGCACTATTATGAAGGAATTAAAGAGTCATCCAGATTTAGGTGGTGAGCCCTCTGATGCTTATCTTATCAATGAGGCTTATGAAACTCTTAGTGATAGTGCTAAACGTGCCGAATATGACAAAAAACTTAAGATAAAGCCCATCGAGAGCTACAATAAATGTATAAATGCTATGAAAACAAAAAGTAATGAAAAATCATTAAACAAAAATTATCATCGATCATATAATAGGATAAAAAAGAGCGGAATACTTCATTATTCTCTTTCTAGATTACAAACAGCTCGTGAAGCAAAGTTACTCGATGTTTCACCTAAAGGGGTTCGTTTTTTATGCTCTGAAGAGTTAAAACAAGAATCAATCATAAGACTAAAAAGCCCTTTATTTAAAGCAATTGTGAAGGTAGTTGATTCTCAACAAAAACTGCTAGATGATAAAATTTACTATACAGCTGGTGCTGAATTTTTAAAAGTAAGTTTTAAATCCCCCAAAGGTACATTTTATTCAACTTCAGTTTAAGTGATTCTAACTCTAAAATTGAATTGCACTGTGAAACATTGTATCTTTCTATCTGAAATCCTCAAAATTCTCACCTTCGCAAATCAGTGATAACAGTCAACTATACTTACCTTCAGAATCATTGTGAATCACTGATTAATATGTAAAGTACGCAATTCTGACCTTACTCATATCTAAGGATAGCCGATAGAAATCTTCTTCTTGGTGAATTTTCTGACTTGCATTAGGGCATTATCATTAATAATCCACTCAACATCCTCACACATGCATATATTTAATTACCTTTACTAATAAATTTATAAATTAATTTAAATAGACACGTGAATTATTTGATGATAAATAAGATGCTATAACAATTAGGCATTACTAAAGGGGGAACTTATGGTAAACAGAATACGTACAAGAATACCTGTGCTGTTGGATGGAGAAGTTATTTCTTTTAGTGGGCATTGCTCTGCAATTATTAACAATATTTCAGAAAATGGTATATATGCAAAAATACCTCTGAGCGAGAGAGAAAAAAACCATCCGTTTGAGTTAAATGATTTTTTCTTGAGATTACTACTTCCTCCTTGTGATCTTGTAAATTTAAACTGCACAAAAAAATGGTCATACCAAATTAGCCCAGGAAGTTTCATAGAGCATATAGGAATAGAGATTATTAATCCGCCTGAACAATACAAAAAATATTATAAAAGTCTCATATTGCAACATTTTAAATGGCAATAGTCACTTTTAGTTTAACCTGAGAAATAAACAGCTCACTTTCTTTTGGTAATAATCAATTTCAATATCTCAGTGAATCATAGATAAATATGTAAAGTCAATGAAAATTCTTCCAACTCAGAATCGTTGACTATTAGATATTGGGAATCCTCCTAAACTCTACCTCAGCTTACATATTATTTCTCATAATAATAAGTAGTTTTATTAACATCAGGAATAATCAGTTTTTGTCCGGGATAAATAATTGATTTTGGTCCTTCTAATACCAAATCATTCGCCTCTGATAATCGTTGAAGTGACACGCCATGCCTTTTTGCAATTGCATATAGACTATCACCCTTTTTAACCGCATATCTCTCTTCAGGTTTTAGGGTTACTTCAGTTTCCGCAACCTCTTTTTCAAATCTTGGGATTGCCCAATCTGTTAGATCTACCTCCTTCTCCTTGGTGCAGCCAGAAAATCCAAGAACTACTATTCCTGTAATGAGAATTAAAAGGGATACTACACTTTTCTTCATGGCCTTTCTCTTTTCTGCTTTCCAAAGGATGGTTAACTTATTAATGAAATTATATCACGAATTTCATCCATCAGAAATTATCAATACTATGAACTCATTTTTTTCTTTACACCGTTGTGCAAATATGTTATAACGTATATATGGGACTTGATATTCGATCAAAAATCTGGCTTGAAATAGAAGGGGAAACCGTATTCGGCAGTGGAAGAAGAGCCCTGCTTAATGAAATCGACAGACTGGGTTCAATTAACAAAGCAGCAAAAGCAATAAATATTTCATATAGAAAGGCATTGAGCTACATACAGTCAATGGAATCAAGGCTGGGCAGTGTCCTTGTGATACGCCAGGCAGGCGGCAGAAACGGTGGAGGAGCCAGCCTTACTGATGATGCGCACAATCTTATTGAAAAATACCGTAATCTGGAAAGCGGTGTCAATGACATGCTTGATAAGAAATTTGCAGAGGTATTTGCAAATAACAACTTTTAAGAGGTGAACTATGTGTGACATGTGTGATCAGCAGGCTAGTGATAATCAGGCCAAAACAGGGACAAAGGTCGTTCCTGTTGATGAAGCTGTAGGTATGATACTGCCCCATGATATTACTGAAATCATACCGGGAAAGTTCAAGGGCACAGCTTTTAAAAAAGGACATGTAGTGCGTGATCAGGACATTGAACACCTCAAGAGAATAGGGAAAGAACATTTATACCTGCTTGAGATCAAGGATGATGAAATGCATGAAAATGATGCTGCATTAGCAATGGCAAATGCCCTGGCCGGTACAGGTGTGAAAATGGAAGGTGAACCAAGTGAAGGTAAGATCAACCTTATAGCTGAGATAGACGGGCTCTTAAAGGTCAAACATCAGGCGCTGACAGAATTTAATATGCTTGGTGAAGTAATGTGTGCAACACTTCATAATAATTTTGTCGTAAAAAAAGAACAGGTCCTTGCAGGCACAAGAGCAATCCCCCTGGTGGTAAAGAAAGCAGTTGTTGATGAGGCTGTCAAAATTGCTGAAAATGCTGGTTCCATTCTTAGTGTTAAGCCCATTAGAAAGCCAAAGGCAGGAATAGTCATCACCGGCAATGAGGTATATCATGGAAAAATTAAAGATGCCTTTGAACCTGTAATTACAGGTAAGATAAAAAATTTAGATGGTGAGATCACAGGCGTTCATTTCGCTCCTGACAATGCAAAATTCATTGAAGACAAGATAAAAGAGCTGATTGATGCAGGCGCTGATCTCATCATAACAACAGGCGGCATGTCAGTTGATCCTGATGATGTAACCAGGTTTGCCATAAGAAATTTAGGTGTTGATGAGCTTCATTATGGTTCACCTGTACTTCCGGGAGCAATGTTTCTTGTAGCTTATATTGGTGACATCCCGATCCTGGGCATCCCTGCTTGCGGAATGTATGCGAGCATTACTGTCTTTGATCTTATTCTGCCAAGGGTACTTGCGGGCGAAAGGATCGGCAGGAGAGAAATTGCAGAACTCGGTCACGGCGGTCTCTGTCTGAAGTGCGAAAAATGCCAGTACCCTGTCTGTCCATTTGGGAAGTAATATTCAGCCGTCAGCATTCAGCCTGTTAGTTTTTTAAGCTGATCGCTGAGAGCTGACAGCTTATATAAATAATATGAATAATCCATCTCACAAGAAAAAGAAAAAAAAGAGTTCCCTTAAAGACACCTTCAACCGCAAGATAGATTATCTGAGAATTTCAATTACTGACCGGTGCAATCTTAAGTGCGTTTACTGCACACCAAAAAAAGCATTGAAACATTTCAATGCAAGCGAAATCCTTACAGATGAAGAGATAATAAGATTTGTAAGGGTTGCCCACCGACACGGGCTCAGCAAAGTAAGAATCACAGGAGGCGAGCCGCTTTTAAGCAAAAACATAATCGGCCTTGTTTCATCCATCAAGAATATCGGTATACGGGATCTTAGTCTGACCACCAATGGACTTAAGCTTGCATCAATTGCCGGCAAGTTGAAAGATGCCGGTCTCACAAGAGTAAATATAAGTCTTGATACACTTGACGCAGACAGATATAAAGGTATAACAAGAGGCGGAAATATTACTCTTGTCTGGGATGCGATAAGAGCTGCAGAGCAGGCAGGGCTTACTCCTGTAAAAATCAATGTGGTCCCGATAAAGGGACTTAATGATGATGAGATAGAGTCATTTGCATCTCTTACATTTGAAAATGATTTTCATATCAGGTTTATCGAATTCATGCCTGCTGTTAACGACGGTACATGGTCCAAAGAGAAGTATATAAAATCTGCTCAAATTCTGAAAAGAATATCCACCCTTGGAGAAATTGAACCTTTCAAGTTCAGGGGAACAGGTCCTTCAAGAAACTTCCGGATCAAGGGCGCAAAAGGCGTCATAGGAATAATAAGCCCGCTGTCAGACCATTTTTGTGAACATTGCAACAGGCTCCGTTTGACAGCAAATGGCAAACTCAGGCCATGTCTTTTTTCAAATGAAACAATTGATATAAAGACCCCGTTAAGAAATGGGGTTTCTGATGAACAGTTAGAGGTGCTGTTTCTTCAATCCATTAAAGCAAAGCCGCAGGGTCACGACCTCAAAAACAAGAAGATACTGTCCACTCCTATAAACACAATGTCGGAAATAGGCGGTTAAGCCTGCAGCTTTTACAATAACAAGTTTATAATCTCTCTAATTTACCATAGCCTAACTACCTAATTATTCTTAATAATCTCATTTATATTTCTTATTGGCAAAATAGATATATTCTGATATTATTATCCCTATGAGGGCTCTCTTAATAAAACTTGCTGTATTAATAATAGCGCTTACTGTACTAAGTCCGGCCACTGGCTTTTCTGCAGATATCAACGCCACTGAATTTTTCCTGATTGGAGTTCAGAACAGTCAGAAAATGGAATACTCAGAAGCAATAGATGCATTTCAGCATGCTATTAAGCTTGACCCAAAACATACCGAGGCATATTACAATCTCGGTAATGCCTACTTCAAACTGCACAGATATGAAGAATCACTTCAGGCATATAAGAAAGCAGCTGAAATTAAACCGTCCTATGTGGATGCCCAGATTTCGGTTGGTATTGTTGCCTCCATGTTAAGCATGTATGACGAAGCTGTTGATGCTTTGAAAAAAGCTGTCAAGGCAAAACCTAACCATGCAGAGGCACATTACAATCTCGGAAACATTTACACTGAAATTGAAAACTATGAGCAGGCTATGAGGTCATATGAGAAAGCTGTTGAACTCAAGCCAAAATTTGCCGAGGCCCGTTACCATCTTGGTTTGTCTTATATGGAGTATAGAAAATATCTCCTTTCATCCGCTAGAAAAGAATATAAGGCCCTGAGAAAACTTAACAAGGACCTGGCCTCAGAACTTAACGACGTAATAAAGTAATTCTAAATATCCCGGACACTGTTCCTCACGTTTTTCTTAAACAATCAAGTACAATATTAAAATGTCAGAAAATAAACTATATAAAGTAATGTTTCTTTGCACAGGAAACTCATGCCGCAGCCAGATGGCAGAGGGACTGGCAAGAGAACTGGGCAACGGCACTATCGAGCCCTACAGCGCAGGACTTATTCCAGCAGGAATCAATCCCAATGCTATAACTGTGATGAATGAGATCGGTATAGATATTTCAGGCCAGAAATCAGAAGCCATTGATGATGACCTGTCAAATAAGATGGATGTAATAATGACCCTTTGCGGTCATGCTGATGCAGCATGTCCAGCCACTCCCGGAGGGATCAAGAGGTTCCACACTCCTGTTAATGACCCTGTCGAGGCTGTTGGAACAGAAGAAGAAGTGCTTGCTGCATTCAGAAAAGCAAGGGACGAGATTAGTGATAAAATTAATGACCTTATAAGATGGCTGAAATCAAGCAATCTCTAATCTGAAAACAGTAATCTTAAATTTCTTACCTCATCAAACATACAATAGACTTTCTTTATTTTGCTATCCTGCCAGGTTGATATCTGAAAGGAGTCATCAACAGATACAATCGTTACAGCCCCGTCCCTGTCAGTCCTGAAAAGCTCTACCCCTGCCTCTTTATATCTTTCAAGTGTTGTTTTGTGAGGATGATGAAAAGGATTATTCCTGCCGGCACTAACTACAGCTATTTGCGGTTTCACTGCATTAATAAACTCAACAGAACTTGAAGTCTTACCACCATGATGGGGCACTTTAATAACATCACTCTTCAGCCATTCATCCAGATATAGCAGGTCTTGCTCAGCCTCTTCTTCAATATCCCCTGTAAAAAGCATTGAGATGTTTTCTGCTTCTATTTTCAATACAACAGAGCTGCTGTTTTCATTAGAAAAATCTCCTCTTGGGGAATCAGCATAAAAGGACTGATAAGGATGAAGCACAGTAATTTTATAATTATCTCTTTCGAGCATATCTCCCCTTTTAAGGACCCTGTGCATTACTTGCCTGTTTTCTGAATTGAGAAGAAATGATTTTGAACCAATCATAAAATTTCCATTTGACCATACTTCTCTTACATTAAAATTATCTAAGATAAATCTAAGTCCCCCATAGTGATCAGGATGGGCATGACTCAGCACCATATAATCAATTGCTTTTATTCCTCTGGATCGCAAAAATGGAGCTATCACCATTCTGCCAATATCAGGTTTCTGAACACCTCCATCAATTAGCATTATCTCTTTGTTTGGCAACTGCACAATTGATGCCTCTCCCTGCCCAACATCAAGAAATGTAACACTGAAGTTATTATTTGAATAATATGGACGGACAAAGTAAATGAGAAGGACAAGGATAAGAGGAAGTATTTTTGCTTTAATATTTTTTTTATATCTGAAAACAAATATGAGAGCTGCATAATAAAGCATGATCTCTGCAATAGTTGGTGAATGGACAGAAATAGTTGCATAGGGAACCTTCGAGAATACTTTTACAAGTCTCAGCGAAACAATTGTAAACCAGTCAGTAAGTGCTGCCAGAGGCATTATAGGGATATCAAGCAACAATGCTATAAATCCTGTAAAGAATCCGAGTGGTAAAACTACAAAACATATAAGCGGCGTAATAACCAGATTTGTTAAGGGAGATATAAGGGGGAAACGGTTGAAATAAAGCACTACAAAAGGTGCGGTACCTGCAATGGCTGCTATTGTTATTAATAATGTTGTTCCAATCTTTTTCACCATCCTCTTGAGAAAACTTTCTCTTTCATGATTAACAGGAGCATAATTCAGGTAGGATTGCTGCTTATCATAATTAATGATTTGCTCTATAACAGCACCAATAGATAAGACCGCAAAAAATGATAGTAAAAAAGACAGTTCAAATAGCGCTTCAGGCTGCCATGCAAGAATGATAATGGCAGCTATTGAAAGGGAGTTTAACCACTGGTCTTTCCTGCCTAAATAAAGCGCCATCATATAAATAATTACCATTACTAAAGACCGGATTGTGGGAAGACTGGCCCCGGAAATGAATGCGTATGAAATTAAAACAGGCATTGTAATCAAAACCGCTATTTGTGTTGGTGTAATGATGACAGTCATTCTGACCAGCAGACTCGATGGCAGACGCTTAACAACTCCTCTGATGAGTGTAAATATAATGAAACCCAGCAGACCGAAGTGAGTGCCTGAGATGCTAAGCAGATGGGCAAGGCCGGTTGAACTGAAACCTTCTCTCAGCTCCTGCCCAATTCCTTTTTTTAAACCCGGCACAATCGCTTTGTGCAAAGATGCGCTTTCTTCAGACAGGCTGTTCTCCATAATCCATGCAAGTCTCTGGCGTTTTTTATGTATCCAGATCATCAGCCCCTTCCCTTCACCAAGCACCTTCATCCGCTTAACATAACCAACAGCAGACACCCCGTCTTTACCTGAACCTGGGGAGTAAACACCGGGGTTGCGAAAAGACCGTGGTTTCTTCAGCTTTGCAACAGCGCTTATTCTGTCACCTGGAAAAAGCATGTTGCTCTTTAAACTCTCACTTACAAAATCCTGCAACACAACCAGCTTTACAGTACCCTCCATCCTGCTGCCTTCCATGAAAACTTCTTCTATCGCAAATTTAAGCTTGCCATCACTTATTTCAGGGACTCCATTAATAGTTCCTACTATATGTACTTCTTCAGAGGGTAAAAATATTTCGGACATCTCATCATTTCTCAACAGACAATAAAAAACAGCAAATATAAATATCAGTATTATTAGGAACACTTTTTTTCGATCATTAAATCGAAAATACAAATAGAAGATTGTTCCAAAAGAAAGAGCGAAAATTGTGAATGGAAAAAAGCTATAGAAATTAAATGCAGCTATCCCTGCTATTAATGCAATCGCAATATTGATCATGTCCCCTAAACATTGCGGGCCGTCAGTCTAAATTAAATATGACCCGGACTTATCTATATTAAAAACATAGAAAACAGGACTCGTAATATTCACATATTCATTCGAGTCTTTCCAAAAATTGGTTTTGTCATTGTCCGGCTTGACCGGACAATCCAGAATTATTTCAAAGACTGGATTCCCCGATCAAGTCGGGGAATGACATATAAACTAATGTAATTTATTTACAGGCCCCATGTAATACTCAAACAACCTTTACATTAACAGTCTCACTTACCCAGGTGCCGTGAAGATTACAGTTTTCAATGGCCACCAGAGTTGATGTCCTGCTCAGTTTGACTCTGAATAATGCAACAGGCCCGGCAACTCCTCCTGTCCTGAACCTGATTTCCCCAACTTCTTTGCCATTAACAAGCAACTTTATCATATTGATCCAGTGCTGTGGTGTAGAGGGATGTTCTTTCATAAATCCTACCTTGACCTTAACATCAAACCACGCCCCTGTCTTTACTGATCCCGGAACCTCAACAGCAGGAACATGTTTTTGCTCAAGCCCAGTTGGATTGTCCTTGTTACTCAGGCGGTTCAGGTTGCCTTTATAATTATCTGCAAAAGCCTTTGAAGAAGCTATTGTAGCCGTCGCAACAACTACTCCCTTCAAAAAAGCCCTTCTCTTCATTTTCCCCTCCTTTTTTTCTGAAACTATTTATTAATTACATCATCAGCCCAGCTTATTGCTGCTGCAACTGCAGGAAAACCGATTGTGCTGGTTAATAAAATCAATGTGTGATAAATCTCATCTTCACCGGCTCCTGCCTGCATAGCCCTTCTAACATGGCTGTGCACAGAACCCTCGGAACGAATGGATGCTGCCGCAGCCAGCTGGATTAAGTGGGAAGTCTTTTCATCAACAGGCCCCATTTCCCTGGCTGTCCTTCCGAGGTTTTCAACAGCATCAGCCAGCTTCTCATACCTCTTACCAATACTTGCAAACATTTTGGGAATTTTCTTATCGGACATGCAGCCCTCCTTATAATTTGGTTTAATATTCTGATAGTACAAGAAATACCGGGCTATATCAACAAATATTTACAGCATAGTTCAACAATAGCTCAATATTGTTCAATTAGTTGTGAGCTGTTGCATCTTTAACAATTGTTGATCTACTGTTGAGCAATTGTTAAGCAATCTTTACAAACTTGTAGGGAACTCTAAAAATATGTATTCTTTATTTATGTATTCACAGGAATTTTTCAAGATAATATCTGTTACAGGAGCGCACAGCAGTGTAGGCAAGACTACTCTCTGCGCCCTATTGCTTAATAGTCTGGATAACTTTGGTGCTATTAAATTCACAAAAACTGACATGTTCGCATCAATTTCAGAGGATCCTGAAACCATCCTGCAGAAAGACAAAGATACAGCAATCATGTCTGAAGCAGGAGCAAAAAAGGTCGTATGGATACAGAGCCCTTATGATGGTCTTGAAGATGCGCTTAATATGGCTTTCTTAAAAATGAACAGCCTTAATGGAATAGTAGTTGAAGGCAACAGCCCTGTGGATTTTATTAATCCCCACCTTGTTATATTCATCATCGGACCTGATGGAAAGATGAAGGAATCAGCAAAAAAAATCAGCAAAAAAGCTGATATTATTGTAATTAATTCCGGAAAAAAGCCTGACGATCCTAATTCTGTAGTCTCAGAGATAAAATTAAATAATGAGGCGGAGAAGGCAATATTCTGGATTGATTTACTTAATCATACAGGAGAAATCGTTAAATTCCGGACATATGTGGAAAAAATGTTAGCTAAAAAGTTAAATTAAACAGTTGATTAGCTGATTTAATATTATATTAAATTTGGCCGAATATACATTAATATATACAAACTTATTAATACACAGGAGCAGATGCATTGCAAATCGAAACAAATGTCCTTTTTTTTGAGTTAGCCCTTACCTTTTACTTTCTCGCAACCATATCAGGTATAATCGAAATATTTCGCGGGAAAAAGGCAACTTCCAAGATCGCGCTCTACCTGGCAGCCATGGGATTTCTTTTCCATACGGGAAACATAATTATCAGATATGTTCAGGGGGGACACATTCCTGTCACAAATATGCATGAAGCAACCTCATTTTTTTCCTGGTGTATACTGCTTCTCTTCTTTTTCCATGAGTTCCGCTACAAGCTGGGCATGCTCAGCTCTTTCATTATGCCCATAGTTTTTCTGTTCATGTTTTCATCATCAATCTTTCCAAGGGAAATAAAGGTACTAAGCCCGGCCCTGCAAAGCTACTGGTTCGGTATTCATGTAATACTGGCATTTCTGGGAGACGCGGCATTTGCTATGGCATGCGGTATAGGTATTATGTATCTGATACAGGAGAGGTTCGTAAAGTCCAAGCACCTGGGCGGCCTTTTCCAGAAACTTCCAAGCCTGCAGACGCTTGATGAAATAAACTACCACCTTATTACACTTGGGTTTCCACTTTTAACACTTGCAATGATTACAGGTGTTATATGGGCAAACTCGGCATGGGGTTCATACTGGAGATGGGACCCGAAAGAGGTATGGTCACTTATAACCTGGCTGATTTATGCCCTGGTTCTGCATTTAAGACTCTCTATTGGATGGCGCGGCAAGAAGGCAGCCATCCTGTCGATTGCAGGTTTTATTATCGTTATTTTTGCATTTATCGGCGTCTCCCTTATTCTGAAAGGACAACACACCTTTTAAAAAGGTTCCCATAAATTAAACAATGAACATTCTAGTTATCGGTCTTAACCATAAAACAGCAATAGTAGAAATAAGAGAAAAAGTCGCCTTTGACGGACCCAAGCTTGGCGAAGCGGTTTCTGCGTTAATGAACACTCCTGATGTAAAGGAAAATATAGTACTATCGACCTGCAACAGGGTAGAAATATATGCACGTGTTGGAAGTAATGATAACGGTGCTGAAAGCATCAAAGATTTTATAGCAAAATTTCATGATGTGCCGAGGGGACCTCTTGATGACGCGCTTTACATTTATGAAGGGCATGATGCTATTAAACATATCTTTAGAGTAGGATCAAGCCTTGATTCCATGGTGGTTGGCGAGCCACAGATACTTGGTCAACTTAAAGATGCTTTTGACTTTGCACTGAAAAGCAAATCAACAGGGGTATATTTAAACAAACTGATGAAAAAGGCTGTCTCTGTTGCAAAGCGGATCAGGACAGAGACAAAAATAGCCGAAAACGCAGTGAGCATCAGTTTTGCCGCTATTGAGCTGGCAAAGAAAATTTTTGATGACCTGCCCTCAAAGTCTTTCATGCTTATGGGCGCAGGAGAGATGGCAGAGCTTGCGGCCAAGCATTTGATAAACAGCGGTGTTACAGACGTATATATAACGAATAGAACTCATAAGAATGCCATCGCGCTTGCTGAGGAGTTTGATGGTAAAGTTGTTCCATTTGAAAATTTTACCGATGAACTGCTCCATACAGATATTGTGATCTGCTCCACCGGCGCTCCTGAATATGTTCTGAATAAGGAACAGGTCCAGAAAATCATGAAAGAAAGAAAACAGAAGCAGATGTTTATCATTGATATTGCTGTTCCGAGAAATATTGACCCTGAGATAAATGATATAGATAACGTTTACCTTTATGATGTAGATGATCTACAGGGTGTTGTTGAAACAAATGTCGAGGAAAGAGGTAAGGAGGCTGCAAAAGCCGAGAGAATTGTTGAGCAGGAAGTCCACTCTTTTCTTAAATGGCAGGACTCTCTTGCTGCAACACCGACTATAATCGCTCTTAGAGAAAAGGCCGAGGCAATCAGAAAAGATGAGCTTGACAAGGTACTCAGAAAGCTCGGTCCCATGGAAGAAGAGAAAATAAGGGCAATAGAATATCTGAGCAGTTCAATTATGAATAAACTTATCCATCCCCCCACTGCAGCGCTCAAGTCAGAGCAGGAGGACAGGGATGTGATGATCGATATAACTAACAGATTATTTAAACTGGAAACTGAGGAGAATAATGGAGACAAGAAATAAAATAGTAATTGCCACGCGGGGAAGCATGCTCGCTCTCTGGCAGGCCGAGTGGATCAAATCACAGCTTAAAGAAATCAATCCTGATTTTGAAATAGAACTTAACAAAATAAAAACCACAGGAGACAAGATCCTTGATGTACCCCTTGCTCAGGTTGGAGGAAAGGGTCTTTTCGTAAAAGAAATAGAAGAGGCAATGCTCAGAAATGAGGCTGATCTTGCAGTGCACAGCATGAAGGACGTGCCCACAGACCTGCCTGATGGTCTGCATCTGTCTACAATTACAAAGAGAGAAGATCCCAGGGACGCCCTCATTGCAAGAGAGGGCATTAACAGTTTCAATGACCTTCCTCAGGGGGCCCATATAGGCACCAGCAGTTTGAGAAGAATATGCCAGATCTTAAATAAAAGACCTGATCTCAAGATTTCACAGCTCCGCGGCAATGTTGATACCCGCATGAGAAAGCTCGCAGAGGGAGAGTATGACGCGATCATTCTTGCTGCTGCAGGGCTAAAAAGACTTGGCTATGCAGATAAAATAACCGAGATCCTTTCTCCTGAACTCAGCCTGCCTGCCATCGGACAGGGAGCAGTTGCTATCGAATGCAGGAAGGACGATGAGTTCATTAATGATCTTCTGAGTAAACTTGACCATTATGAAACTTCAGTATGTGTTACAACAGAACGCGCCTTTCTTAAAAAACTCGAAGGCGGATGCCAGGTCCCTATAGCTGCCTATGCCCAGTTGCAAAACAATAATATTGTAATCAGCGGTCTTGTGGGCAGTATAGACGGAAAGACTTTGCTCAAAGAGACAATGGAAGGCAAGCCCGAGGACGCAGAGTCTCTTGGGACAGCACTAGCGGAAAAACTCCTTGCAAAAGGTGCAAAAGAAATCCTTGATGAGGTTTACGGACAGCAGTAGATTTCTGGTTGGATTGTCTAAAAAAGACGCCCAACTGTTGGTTCATTGTTCTGATCTACTTCAATAGTTTGCTCAAAACAGTTTAACAGTAGCTCAACAATTGCTCAATTTTTTCAGTCCACTTTCTGGAACCTTGAACCCTTATTAAACCACTGCTGATACATGTTGATCCACCGTTGAACTACCTTTAAACAACTGTTGAGCTACTGTTGAACTATGTTCTCAATATCCCTCCCCTTGACAGTGAACAATCGTTCACCTATAATATCCCCATGGCAACAAAAGAACAACAAGAAGAAACACTGCGCTCCAGGGTCAAAGAGATAGCACACTTCTACTACCAGAGAAACCGGATGCCCAGTTTTTCCGAGATTGGAGAGATGGTCGGACTGAAGTCCAAAAACGCTGTTTCCAAGCTTGTGAAAAAACTGGAAGCATTAAAGGTCATAGAAAGAGATGAAAAAGGAAGGCTCATCCCGGGATCGCTCAAATTTCCTGTGAGAATACTCGGCACAGTTGAAGCAGGATTCCCAAGCCCTGCAGAAGAAGAACTTGCAGATACCCTGTCACTTGATGACATGCTTATACAGAACCATGAAGCAACATTCCTGCTTAAGGTATCAGGCGAATCCATGTCAGGGGCCGGAATACTCCCCGGTGATATGGTGATAGTGAATAAGGCTCAAAACCCCAAAAGCGGTGACATTGTCATTGCAGAAGTAGACGGTGAATGGACAATGAAGTATCTGAAGAAAAATGGTAACAGTGTTACCCTTTTGCCGGACAACCCGAACTTTCAACCGATAAAACCAAAGCACGAACTCAAGATAGCAGGGGTGGTAACAGCAGTGGTGAGGCAATATAAGTGAACAATCAACCTTTAACAATACGATCATGGCCCCAGGCCATACTTCATATCGATGCAGACGCATTTTTTGTGTCCTGTGAACAGGCGATACATCCTGAACTCAAGGGCAAGCCTGTCATAACCGGAAAAGAGCGCGGCATAGTATCTGCTGCCAGTTACGAGGCAAAAGCAAGGGGCATTAAACGGGCAATAGGACTTGTTGATGCAAAAAAGATATGCCCCGATGTTATAGCCCTGCCATCGGATTATGAGACATACAGCCTTTTTTCTGTCCGCATGTTTGAGATACTGAGACGTTTTTCCCCGGATGTGGAAGAGTATTCCATAGATGAGGCCTTTGTAGACCTGACCGGACTGAGAAGAAAATATCACTGTTCCTATGAAATGATCGCAGCAAAGATACAGGAGACTGTTGAAAAGGAACTGGGCATTACCGTATCTGTAGGGGTAAGCCTATCAAAGGTGCTCGCAAAAGTGGGGTCAAAGTTTAACAAACCCCATGGTCTGACAATCATACCAGGCAAGGACATTCACCGTTACCTTGGCAAGCTCACTGTAGATAAAATCTGGGGCATCGGGGCCAACACCTCGGCATTTCTTAACAAGCTGGGGATAAGAACAGCCCTTGAGTTTGCAAGAAAAGACAAGGAGTTTGTAAAAAAGCACCTCTCCAAACCCTTTCAGGAGATATGGGGAGAGCTTAACGGCATAAGTGTTTATCCTGTAACTGCCGAACCAAAGAGCAGTTATCAGTCCATAAGCAAGACAAAGACATTCACCCCTCCTTCCACTGATGAGAGGTTTGTCTTTGCCCAGCTTTCAAAGAACCTGGAAAACGCCTGCATCAAGGCAAGGCGTTACGGTCTCTCAGCCAAAAAGCTGGTGATTTTTCTTCGGAAAAAGGATTTCAGGAACATAGGGATTGAACTTAAACTAAGCCGGCCTACTGCTTATCCAGCAGAGCTTTTTGATCCTTTGAGAAAGGGGTTTGACCAGATATTCCAAGCCGGAATTCCATACCGCCTGACAGGTGTTGTGCTTGCAGGCCTGGAACCGGAAAACAAAGTACAGCAGACACTGTTTGATGATCCGGCTAAAATAGAAAAGATGGAAAAGATTTATCATTCCGTTGATGAGCTGTCGGCAAAGTACGGCAAGCATACGATCCAGCACGCATCAAGCCTTACCACAAAGATACAGATGCAGCATAAAGGAGCAAGAGGAGACATGGTCGCAAGAAAAGCAGTGCTCTTTCAGGGGGAAAACAAACGCCAGCGCCTTGGCCTGCCCATGCTTCATGTGAAAGTTTAATGATCTGGGGACACATCCCAAAGGGATGTGTCCCCACTGTTTCCCCGATCTCTCAAAATATCTGATAAAATACCTCCTATAATCAATTAAATATGCTAGAGGTAAATCATGACTGAAAATATAAATGAAAAACTGTATGACGTAATTATTATAGGCGGCGGTCCTGCCGGATTAAGTGCTGCCCAGTATGCATCACGTGCAAATCTCAAGACCATTGTCCTTGACAAGTCCCCAACCGCAGGAGCACTTGCCTATACAAGCAAGATCGAGAATTATCCCGGCCTTGCGGAACCCATATCGGGCAATGAACTGCTTGACATATTCCGGAACCAGGCTATCAAGTTCGGCGCTGAATATGTTGAGATGCAGGTGACAGGGGTAAAACTGGATGAAGATATAAAAGAAGTGTACGGTATGGACCGGAACTACAAAGGCAAGACAGTTATTATTGCGACCGGCTCGATGGGAAGAAAGCCTGGCATCCCTGGTGAAGAGAAATTCCTGGGCAGGGGGGTTAGTTACTGTGCAATATGTGATGCCGCGTTTTATAAAGGCCAGACCGTTTGTGTGATAGGAAATTCTAAAGAGGCAGTGAAAGAAGCAGGTGTCCTGACCGGCTTTGCAGACAAGGTCTTTCTGATCGTCCCATCAACAGATCTAAAGACAGGTGATGATCATTCTCCCCTGAATCCCGAAAAGGTCAATGTAATTTTAAATCATAGAGTGTCTTCTATTGAAGGGGATGACTTTGTTACAAAAATCAAGATCAAGAACATTGAGACCGGTGAGGAAAAGGAGATGGCAATGGACGGGGTCTTTGTCTATCTTCACGGGACGCAGCCCATAGTGGACTTTCTTTATTCATCAATCCCGTTAAGTGACAAGTCCTGTGTAGTTACACACCGTACAATGGAAACATCCATTCCTGGCGTTTATGCTGCCGGGGATGTGGCATGCTCTGAGATCAGACAGGTCGTTTTATCAACAGCCTATGGAAGTATGGCAGCACTTTCCGCTGAAAAATATATACGACACAGAAAGCGTATGAAGTCTGACTGGATTAAATCTTAATACCTTTATACATAAAGCCTTTCCAATGAAAACCATTTTATTTTTCATAGTTATCATTAGTTCCATGCCTGCTTTCAGCACTGCTGAGGAAAATATTCTTACGATTAAAAATAACCTTGTTATAGTACAGTTTGAAAAGCCCTTAAAAAAAGTTGCTGAAACAGTCAATAAGATCTATCCGGAAATAAAGTCTGAAATCGAGAAGAATTTCCAGTCCAGAATCAGCTTTGTTCCGACTGTCATATTAGTTAAGAACAGGGACAAATTCCAGAGCATTATAAACTCAGGTCCTGTTGTTGCGGTTGCCATATCAAAAAACAATCTCATTATTATTGATAATTCAAAGATGAAGACCCATCCCTTTTCTCTGGGAACAACTTTAAAACATGAATTATGCCATCTCTTTCTTCATCAATATGTTGGTAAGGGACACCTGCCCAGGTGGCTGAATGAGGGTATCTGTCAGAATATAAGCGACGGTATAGCCGAGATCATGATAGGTGAAAACAGAAACCTGCTTAAACAGGCTGTTTTGTCAGGAAGAATGCTGCCTATGAAATCACTTGAGAGGAGATTCCCGCCTGATGACAGATCTCTTTTGCTTGCTTATGAGCAGAGCAAGAGCTTTGTTGAGTATATTGAAAAAGAATATGGGCCAGAGAGCACACTACATATTCTCACCCACCTTAAAGACGGAAAAGATATATGGTCCTCTGTCCAGCTTGCTTTATCAGTTCCCTTTGGAGAACTTGAGAAAAACTGGAAGAATAATCTTAACAGAAATATTACCTGGCTGACTTATTTAAGCAGTCATATTTATCAGTTACTTTTTGTCATGGCAGCCCTGTTCATGGTATACGGATTCATCAAGTTCTGGATCAGGAAGAGGAATTACAGGGATGAAGATGATGATGAATTTATGCCTGAATAGTTTTAATTGAAGAGGCTGAACATCCTTACGCAGTTCAACCTCAACCAGCCCTGCCAAACCACTCAAACCTGCTACTCATAGATATTTCTAGGAAATAATCATTATTATCAGGCGGTTCCCTATAAAGTTTTTACTGGATATTCCGATAAGTAACTTAATTAAATTCAGGGGGAAATTGATATTCCTGAAACATGAAGTTTTAAGATTGGGCAATCTACAGGAGGAAAGTTTTATGTTTTTGAAAAACCTTAAAATATCTCACAAAATTTTAATCGTTATCATTACGGGAATCATAGCATCTTCTGCTTTTGCCTTATGGTCAGTTGTTGTCGCTAAAAAGGGGACCAATACACTTCAGGTCATCTATGTTAAAAATGTTATTCCTCTCGACAACCTGAGGAGCATACAGCTTATTTTCAGGGAACTGGAATACAGAATGGTCGGCGTAATGGCCGATGCTGTGGCTGCGATAGGATCAGGACATCACCTTGAGAAATCAATGACAAAACTGGATACATTAGTAACGGATGTTCAAACTGAGATGAAAAATTACAACCTTTCCGAGGACGCAATCAAGGAACTGGATATTTTTAATAAGGGATATGCTGGCTTCAAAAGCGTGGCTGACAGACTAAAGGAAGTCTATCTTAATAACGAGCCCGATGAAGTTGAAGACCTGTATGATGAGTATCTCGATCATAAACCTCTCATATTCAAATCCATTGATTCACTGTCCGAAAGACTTAAAAATAATGTTAAGGACCATTACGAGCAAAGTCAGCAAAGCACTGCAATGCTGGTAAAGGTTATTTTCGTTCTTGCTGTTACAGGCATAGGATTATTTGCTATCCTGGCTTCCCTGATATTGCGCTCCATTAATAGACCTATAAGAAAAGTCGTTAAGGCAGCTGAAGAAGTGGCAAATGGGGACCTAACCCATACCATTCAGGTAGATGCCAAGGATGAGATGGGAAGTATGGCAGAGCAGTTAAATATCATGATCCAGCACCTTCAGTCATCATTTAGCACAATCATAACTTCTGTTAAAAAGGTCGCTGTAAACACGGAAGGGTTATCGGAACTTGCTGATAAACTGTTCCATGCCACAGAAGAGGAACAGACAAAAGGCAACCAGGTAGCCGTAGCTTCAACTGAAATGTCTCAGACAATCCTTGATATGGCAAAAAATTCATCGGACGCATCAGAGGCAACAAGAGAATCCTATAACTCTGCAACTGCCGGAAAAGAAATTGTGACCCAGTCCGTTTCGAGCATAACAACACTTTCCAGCTATGTTGATGACACATCGAGCAAGATCAGCGGTCTGGGGCATCACCTTAAGGAAATCGGAAATATCGTTAATGTAATACAGGACATCGCAAGCCAGACAAATCTGCTTGCATTAAATGCTGCCATAGAAGCCGCCCGTTCAGGAGAGCACGGCAGGGGTTTTGCTGTGGTTGCTGACGAAGTGAAGAAACTTTCAGAAAGGACAGCCCTGGCAACTGATGAGATTTCAGAAAAAATGAGTATGCTCCAGAGAGAAAGTGATGATTCAATTGCCACAATGGAAAAAGGGAAGCAGCTGGCTGAAGAGTCTGTAGATAATGCAACAAAGGCAGGTGATGCTCTGCAGCATATAGTGGAAAGCTCTGACAGGGCAATGGATATGGTCCAGAGCATAGCTTCAGCTATAGAACAGCAGTCAGCAGCTTCTGAAGAGGTAAGTAACAGCATGGAACAGATTTCCGAAATTATTCATGACAATTTCAAGTTATCAGAGAATATGAAGCAGTCAGTAACAGACCTGGCATTTCTGGCCCAAGACATTATGGCTCAGACCTCATCATTTCAGATTAATAAGGACATTAACAACGAGGAAATGAAGATAAATAATAACGTTAAACCAGACCAGCAGGGTGCTGTTCTGACTGAACATTAATTAAATTGAAAGGATCTAAAGTTTTTTTTGCAATTCCGATAAGTAATTTACACTATTAATTTTTCTCATGGGCACATTAACAGATAACATCACTTAAATAACCATAAAGGGAACAAATAATAAAATGAATATTAAAATACTAATGGCAAAAGTCAAGATCAGTCACAAGATACTCATTTTAACTTTGATCGGAACAATCTCGTTGTCAGTGTTTGCTGTAGGAGGCGTAGTGCTGGGCCAGAAGCAGATTAATACCCTTGAGCATATTTATATTGATAATGTCGTACCTCTGGATCAGTTAAGAAAAATACAGCTTACTTTTAGAGAAACCGAGTTCAGGATGACAGGTGCCATGGCAGATATGGTCACACCCACTGCAGCTGTAAACCATTTAAAGAGTTCTCTTGGAAAAATAGACTCTTTATGGACTGAGGCCAGCACTGTACTGACAGACGAATCTATAGCAAAGTACAAAATAAATTTTGAAAAAGGCTACAAAGGATTTAAAGACATGGCTGGTCAGATTGAAGAAGCCTATATGAAGATTTTTTATGATGATGATACCGGCCCAATGGAAGATATTTATGAAGAGTGGCTTGATTTTAAACCGTTGATTTTCAAATCAGTTGACAAAATGGTAGCGCACCAGGAAGAAAATGTAGAGACATATTATTTGACCAGAACAAAACTTATAAATAAAATGAAAATGATTATCATTGCAGCATCACTTGTCATTATTGGATTTTTTATAACATTGGCAATTCTTACGCTGAAATCAATTACCAAACCGATCAACACGGTCGTCACAGCCGCAAAAGCTGTTGCAAAAGGTGATCTCACTTATTCAATAGAGGTAAACAGCCTTGATGAGATGGGAGTTATGGGCTGTGAGTTGAACACCATGTTACGTAATTTAAATAGTGCCTTTACATCCATATCCCGGGAAACAGACAGTATTCTGGATTACTCTAAATCACTTGCAGAAGTCTCAACCTTCCTTGTCCAGGGAACAAATGAACAAAGAATGCAGGTAGAGCAGGTCGTCACATCAACAACTGAAATGTCACAAACCATTATTGATATGTCCAAAAATGCGGCAGAAGCAACCAATATTACTAAAGAGTCTTTTCATTCCGCACAGGAAGGGATGGCTGTAAGCGAACAGACAAAAGACAGCATTGAAAAGCTGGTTACCAGTGTTACCGATGCTTCAGAAGCTATTGGAAGTCTTGGTCAAAGCTCTGATGAGATCGGCGAGATAGTGTCTGTAATCAAGGATATAGCCGACCAGACAAACCTGCTTGCCCTTAATGCCGCGATTGAGGCAGCAAGAGCAGGAGAACAGGGAAGAGGTTTTGCAGTTGTTGCTGATGAAGTGAGAAAGCTTGCTGAAAGAACAACATCAGCAACAGATGAGATTGCAAAAAAGATAACAGCAAACCAGAAGGAAACACAGGACGTTGTTTTGAGCATGCAGCAGGGCAAAGCACAGGCTGATGTTGCCATATCAACCACAGCTGATGCCGGCAACGCTCTTAATAAAATAGTTGCAAGCTCAGAAAATGTCATGGACATGGTACACAGAATTGCGGCAGCAACAGAAGAGCAGTCAGCTGCATCTGAAGAAGTGAGCCAGACCATGGAAAGCACAGCAGCAGTCATAAACCAGACATTTTCCATGGCAGATAACATTGACAAAGTAGCGGAAGAACTGGTTAATGTTGCAACAAAATTAAAAACACAGATTGAAGGATTCAAGACACATGCAAACAGCAGCGACTCTGCAACCGGGGAACAGACTGTTGAAGAGGATGTTTCCGGAAAAGCAGAGACAAGTCCTGCTTAGTTTTTCAAAAAAGAGCATTTACAGGCCATAAGGTCTGATTTAATAACTTCTAACAGGGAGGGAAAAGAATGAAAAAAGTATTATCAGTAGTAATTGCAATATCTTTTCTGCTCATCGCAGGACAGGTAATGGCAGCAAAAGTTTTGACCCCTGATTCAATTGAAGGCGTAACCGTCGTCAATGCTGAATGGGTTAAGGCCAATCAAGCTACAGTCAAAGTTTTTGATGCAAGAAAAAAAGGTGAATATGTTGAAGGACATGTACCTGGTTCAATCTCCGCACCTTACAAGGAAAAAAGCGCTAAAGTAGTAGACTTTGATCCTTCATTAGACAAGATGAAAATGAACAAATACCCATCTGACAAGAGCGCGCCAATCGTTGTTTATTGCAACGGAGTTAAGTGCTGGAAGTCCTACAAGACTATTGTTCAGCTGAAAAGTGCTGGATACTCTAATTTAAACTGGTTGAGAGACGGGTTTCCTGGCTGGACAGACAAAGGCTATGCAGTAGAATAATCTTTTACAACACTTTGAAGGGGAGACTTTGTCTCCCCTTTTTTATTTTCCTACATACATTATGACTCTTTATTTCCTGCCTCAATGTAATAATGTTAAAATACTTTATGCCTATTGCAACAAAAACATTCAAAGGGTTCTGCATATTTTCCATTTTCCTATTTACAATATCTTCTCAGCCCCTTTTCCCCGGCCAGGATAAAATAACTTCTCATACACCTCTGTACAATTTTAAAATTGTAAATACCTTTCCCCATAGTGAACAGGCTTTTACACAAGGACTATTTTTTGCAAAGGGACTTTTATATGAAGGTACTGGCCGTTATGGAAAATCAGAGCTGACAAAGCGTAAACTTGAGAGCATAGAGACAATAAGAAATTACAAACTGCCTGACAGCCTTTTTGGAGAAGGCATCACCTTATTTAACGATAAAATAATACAGTTGACCTGGCGTGCAGGAGTCGGCCTTGTTTATGATCCTGCTGATTTTAGACTGATTAAGTCATTCAGTTATTCAAAAGAAGGATGGGGAATTACCAGTAATGGTAAACAGTTGATAATGAGTAACGGAACTGACAAGTTATATTTCCTCAATTCCGAAAACTACAAAAAAGTCAGAGAGATCACAGTGACTGACAAGGGCACCCCTGTAACTAGAATCAATGAACTTGAATATATAAAGGATAGAATATATGCAAATATCTGGAGGACAGACCGTATAGCCATTATTAATCCCGAGACAGGCCAGGTAGAAGCATGGATCAATCTGAAAAAGCTTGCTAATCAGGCAGGCGGGGACAGTAGAATAAAAACACTAAACGGCATTGCCTATGATGAGGAGAATGACAGATTGTTTGTAACAGGCAAACTATGGCCTAACATCTATGAAATAAAATTAATTCCCTCCAATTAGAGCTTATTCGTAAATCTGTTTTTTGTCGTTTGGAATTTATCATTTACTATTTTATCCCTACCTTCAGGTTCATCTCCCTTATCGCCTTAATCCTGTCCCTTATTTCTGCAGCTTTTTCAAAATCAAGCCTGTCCGCAGCTTCTTTCATCTGCTCTTCCAGATCTTTGAGTGATTTTTCATCGCCATATTTCACCTGCTCTTCAGCCACAGCAGGGACGGTCCAGTAATCCGCCTCATATATTGACTGAAGTATATTGGTTATCTCTTTAGTTACTGATTGAGGAGTAATGTTGTGCTTTACATTATATTTCTCCTGGATTTTTCGTCGCCTGTCTGTCTCATCCATTGCGGTTTTCATGGATCCGGTTACATTATCAGCATAAAATATGACCACTCCATTTACATTCCTTGCAGCCCTTCCCGCAGTCTGAATCAAAGAGCGTGCTGAGCGTAAAAATCCTTCCTTGTCAGCATCCAGGATTGCAACAAGCGAGACTTCAGGAAGGTCCAGCCCCTCTCTTAATAAATTAATACCGATTAACACATCAAACTTTCCAAGCCTGAGATCCCTGAGTATTTCTATTCTTTCAAGAGTCTGAATATCTGAGTGAAGATACTTTGCTTTCACACCCAGCTCCGAATAGTATTCCGTTATATCTTCCGCCATCTTTTTCGTTAGAGTAGTGACAAGTATTCTCTCTCCTCTTGATGCTCTCTCCCTTATTTCTCCCAACAGATCATCCAACTGACCTGATACCGGTCTCATTTCTATTGTAGGATCTTTCAGTCCGGTAGGTCTTACAATCTGCTCTGTTATTCTATTGCCCGACTTTTTTATTTCATATTCAGCAGGTGTAGCAGATATATATATCACCTGGTTAACCCTGTGTTCAAATTCATTAAATTTAAGCGGCCGATTATCAAGAGCAGAAGGCAGTCTGAATCCATGATCGATAAGAGTCTGCTTTCTTGACCTGTCTCCTGCATACATACCGCCTATTTGAGGTACCATGGCATGAGATTCATCAATGATCATCAGAAAATCCTCAGGAAAGTAATCTATTAGACAGTGGGCAGGTTCTCCCGGTGCCCTGCCTGTAAGGTGCCGTGAATAATTTTCAATTCCATGACAGAATCCAAATTCCTTCAGCATCTCCATATCAAAACGTGTCTTCTGCTCAAGCCGTTTTGCCTCAATCTCCTTACCCTCTTTGAGCAGAAATTCCAGCCTCTCATTAAGTTCAGCATTGATTGCTGTTAAGGCCCTTTCGATCCTGTCCCTCGGAGTTATCCAGTGACTGTTCGGATAAATCGCAACCTTGGAAAGCCTTTTGATCGTCTTTCCAGTAAGTGAATCAAACTCATATATCCCATCAATATCATCACCAAAAAATTCGACCCTCACTGCATTGTCCCCTGAAAATGACGGGTAAACTTCTACTACATCTCCCCTTACCCGAAAAGTCCCTCTCCTGAAATCTTCGCTCCTGTCATAAAGCAGTTCAACCAGTTTCTGTAATACCTGATCTCTATCTGTTTCCATCCCCTCTTCAAGAAGAAGGTGCATACCCAGGTAATCTTCAGGAGAGCCTATTCCATAAATACAGGATACTGATGCAACAATGATCGTATCGTTACGTTCAAGCACCGCCCTTGTCGCTGCATGTCTTAACCTGTCAATATCTTCGTTGATCATGGCATCCTTATCAATATAGGTATCGGTTGCAGGTAAATATGCTTCGGGCTGGTAGTAGTCGTAGTAACTTACAAAATATTCAACAGCATTTTCAGGGAAAAAAGATTTAAACTCTCCAAAAAGCTGTGCAGCAAGGGTCTTGTTATGGGCTATAACCAGTGTTGGCTTGTTAACATTGGCTATGACATTTGCTACAGTAAATGTCTTGCCCGAACCTGTTACTCCCAGCAGAACCTGGTGCCTGTGATTTTGATCTATCCCCTTTGTAAGGTCTTCAATGGCTTTGGGCTGATCACCTTTTGGTTTGAAGTTTGAGATGAGTTTAAATTTGTCAGGCATAACTAAATAGGATTTTAACTAGTAACGCGTTACGAGTCACGCGTTACGAGTTAACTGCTTCAGTTTCTTTTCAAAAGCATCCAGTGCATCCTGTCCAAAGAGGACAAAGCAGATCAGCTCAATATCATCGTGTTCCTTCAAGTAGTTGATTGCTGTCTGCAGAGCTATCTCTGCTGCCTGTTCCAGGGGAAACCTGTATGCACCCGTGCTTATCGATGGGAATGATATACTTTTTATATTATTTGCCGAAGCCAGCTTAAGACTGCTGCTATAAGCACTTTCCAGCAGTTCAGGCTCACCTCTTGTTCCCTCCCTATATACAGGGCCTACAGTATGGATCACATATTGAGCAGGCAGGTTGCCGCCTGTGGTTATAACGGCCTCTCCTGTTTCACATCCGCTAATTTCTATACACTCCTCAAGGATTGCTTTACCTCCTGCCCTGTGGATAGCGCCATCCACGCCACCTCTGAGAGTCTTATTTGCTGCATTAACAATCGCTTCAGTTTCCTGTTTTGTAATATCACCTTGAATAAGTGATAAAATCCCCTTGTTTATTTTCACTTCCATACTTTAATCCTCCTGCTAACATCTTATTTAATGAAATTATATCATTTTCATTTCTATTCCCTACCCTTAATCGCGCATTCCCTGCCATAATGTGTATCTCTTGAAAGGATAAAATAAGCATTATGGATTGAAAATGCGATCCTTGGGATTACAATTATCCACAGAATACGGAGTGAGTCAACTTTATTAATAACTTCAAATTATTGAGGATCTATAACAGTGCGTTAGAGCTAATATGCATTAACGAAAGATTCGGCTTCATCTACTGAGCTGAAGAAGTAGACTCCCAGATCATCAAAGCGTGCTGCAGAACCATTATGTGGAACACCCATCCGTTCTGCCTGCATAAGAAACAACTCAATAGTGTTAGTACTCTCTGAGATCTGAAATATTTTCCATATTACAACCCATTCATATATATCACTCGCTGAGTGGAGCATATCAGTTACTTTTAAATATTTATTAATAAATAGTTCACTGTAGTCATTTGTCTGTATTTCCTCCAGCTCATAAGCATAAAAATATGGCAACCCTGTTATATTTCTGTTAGCATTGCTCCGTTCGCTCCAGGCAAGACCTATAATAAGCATAACTGACATATCGTCTGATAAAGGAATTTCTTGTGAAAAGTGCCCCCCGTTCCGAACAGCAAAGGCTGGATTACCATTTATAACTTCTATCTCAGCATCACCATCAGATATCCAATCGTTAGTATGGGCATCTGCATAGGGATTATTTAGCCAGTTATAGGATTGAGCATTTACAACCGTTAATGACAGGCAGAAGCAGGAAAGAAATAAAAGAGCTGTATAAATGGATTTCTTAATCATTACATCTCCCTCCAATCTATTATTAGAGTCCCCATCATATTAGTTAATTATACTACGTGTAATATTGTTTTCTAATCAAATTGTGATCATGTAATGCTTTATGGATAATATTATACATCCCTTTTAGTAACAAATGGGCACCGCCCCTTCCTGGGGCATTAGGTAGGAACAGATTACTCCATACTCATTCAGAAACTATATCAATTATAGTAACTTCCGGTTTTGAAAGAAAACGGATTGGGGGTCCTGCGGTCCCGCTACCACGGCTTACATATATTGCAGCACCATCTTTCAGTTTTATATACCCTGAATGATGTTTGAAAATGAATGTTGTAGCAAGGTTCATGGGAAATATCTGGCCCTTATGGGTATGCCCTGATAACTGAAGATCAAAAAGTCCCAGACTTTTTTCTTCCACATCAGATCTGTGCTTTAGCAGAATGGTAAAAAGGTTGTTACTAAGGTCTGACAATATCTCGTCTTCAGGTCTCTGTTGTAACTCTTTGTTATGTATGTGCGCTTCCGCTCCAATAAAGTCCATGCCTACAATATTTATCATGTTATCTATTACTACTCCTTCTCCTCTTAAGACTTGAAACCCGGCATCCTTGAGAAATTGAGTAGTATGCCTTATCCCTCCATACAGTTCATGATTTCCTGTTATTGCAAATTTTCCAAGTCCGGTATCAACCTTTTTCAGTTTTCCTGCCAGATGGTTTATATGCCTGATAGCACCATCAACAAGATCACCGGTCGAAACGATTATATCAGGTTTTTCCCGGACAATTATTTTTATAACTTTATCAAGCATATTTCCCCTGACTATGGCTCCCAGATGCAGGTCTGAGATCTGTGCAACCCTTATCCTGTCTCTGCCATCGGGCAGCTTTAACGTCCTTATGGTAAGTCTCTCTGTCTTTAGGGCCTGTGCCTCATAGTAACCATATACATTTACAGCAAGAGATATGAATAGTGGGATATATAAAGTTATATCATTGGATATAAGGAGTGATGCAATATCCCTGTTTAGTAAACCTGCCAAATATGGGACAGCAAAACTATAAAGATCAAAAAGAACAGTCAACGGAAAAAAAGGAACCAGAAAGGCCAGCCACATGTACCCCACATATGAGAAGTATCTTACTGCCTTTTCAGACCCCCTGTTGCTGTATATCGGGATCATAACAGGAGACAATGTCATAAAGAGAATTATCAGTCCTAATAATGCTTCAGCAAAGAACCCATAATCAATAATTGATGAAAGTTTAAAATAAGTGTATAAATTGGCCAGACTGTAACTTGTTACTACAAAAATAAAAATCAGCATATATTATTTTAACCTGCTTGAATTATGAATCATCAGAATAGTTACTTTACTCAACAGAACATTTATTTTAACATTGATTACATTACCAATCGGAAAACAGCCAGGGAATACAGAAGTGATATTACTTATCAACCTTCTCCATCTTGATAAAAAACATCAGCAGGGAAGGTATTACAAAAACCGTAAAAAGGGTTGAGAGGGCCAGACCACCTAAAATAACGCTTCCAAGACCTCTGTAAAGCTCTGAACCCGGCCCGGGAAATAAAACCAGCGGGAGCATGCCGAAAATACTCGTGGAAGCACTCATGTATATGGGCCTGATCCTTGATCTGGTTGACTCAACAATAGCTTCTTTATAGTCCATTCCATGGTAACGAAGATTGTTAAGGGCCTGATGAACAATCAGGATCGCATTGTTAACAACCACTCCTATTAATATTACAAACCCCAGCATGGTCAGGATATCAAGCGGTGACGGGGCAATAAGCGCATCCACAAGCCTTAGCCCAATAAACCCGCCTGCTCCTGCAAGCGGCACGGTAAACATTATGATAAGAGGATA
>PVMK01174472.1_pt1 | contig 89483 bp, 96 predicted proteins | sample 1853481 | NCBI WGS metagenome assembly PVMK01 (sample SAMN08533507, study PRJNA380276) | Marine sediment metagenome, whole genome shotgun sequencing project.
ATTGTGCCCCAGGCCTATTTTGCGACACTCGCCTTCAGATGGCGCGGAGCGCGATCTACCGGGGCCATAGCCCGGTCCAGTTACGCGGGGGAAATTGGCAAGTTTTTTTTAAGTGTTGCCGGGTTCGCCGTGGTATTTGCGGCTTTGCGGCCCATAAACGGCCTGGCGGTATTCGCTGGTTACCTGGTGATGCTGGCCATACAGATTATTGGAAGTTGGTTGTTGCTGACACGCGGCCAGCGGGAATAGCAAAAAGACGCGAATAGACGCGAGAGTTTTGAACCATGGCAGGCTCAACCCAGACTATTTCTGAATATATCGTCCACCACCTGACGAATCTTGCCTATGGCAAGTTACCGGAGGGCTTTGTGCGCGAAGACGGCTCCGTTATCGGTGACGGCGGCGCCTGGGTGATGGCCCATGGCGGCGAAGAGGCGACCGCAATGGGTTTTTATGCCATCCATATCGATTCCATGCTCTGGTCTGTCATTCTTGGCCTGGTTTTTTGCTGGTTGTTCCGAGGAGTTGCGAAAAAAGCGGAATCCGGCGTGCCCAGCGGTATGGTCAATGTCCTGGAAATGGTGGTTGAATTCGTTGATGGTACCGTGCGCGATACGTTCCACGGCCATAACAAGATGATTGCACCGCTGGCTCTGACCATCTTCGTCTGGGTGTTCCTGATGAACGTGATGGATCTGATTCCGGTGGATCTGATCCCCACATTGCTGGGTTTGGCGGGCGTGCATTTCCAGAAGATCGTGCCCACCACGGATCCCAATATCACCATGGGCATGGCCTTGGGGGTCTTTATCCTGATGCTCTATTACTCGATCAAGGTCAAAGGCTTTGGTTTCGTCAGGGAACTGACCATGAACCCGTTCAACCACCCGCTTTTTATCCCGGTTAACCTGTTTATGGAGGTCGTTGGTCTTTTGGCCAAGCCTTTCTCTCTCGGCCTGCGACTGTTTGGTAACATGTACGCGGGAGAGATGATCTTTATCCTGATAGCAGCCCTGTTCAGCGCCGGTGTGATGTGGATGGTGCCCGCTGGACTGTTGCAAGTTGCCTGGTCGATATTCCACATCCTGATTATCGTCCTGCAAGCCTTTATCTTCATGGTGCTGACGATCGTGTATCTCAGCATGGCTTCTGAAGACCACTAATTCACTTTAACTTTGATTATTAACGCTAGGAGAAAAATATGCCTGAATTAATCTACGTAGCCGCCGCCCTTATGATGGGCCTGGGTGGCCTGGGCGCCGCAATCGGTGTTGGTCTGCTGGGTGGCAAGCTGATCGAAGGATCTGCCCGCCAGCCTGAACTTGCGCCGAAACTGCAGGTGACCTTCTTTCTGGGCGCCGGCCTGGTAGACGCGATACCCATCATCGGTGTTGGCATCGCGATGTATCTGATCTTTGTTGTCGCAGCTTAATACGACAACCGACGGGAATGGGGCTGCCCTGAGCGCGGCCCTCAATAATCTGTGAGGAGCAAGGCGTGAATATTAATCTTACGCTTATCGGGCAGATGATAGCCTTTGTCTGCTTTGTCATGTTCTGCATGAAGTATGTGTGGCCGCCGATCCTGGCTGCCATGGCGGAACGCGAGAAGAAGATTGCCGATGGCCTGGCTGCCGCTGACAGGGCCAGTCACGATCTGGAATTGGCCAAGGAAAAGGCGGTAGAGCGTCTGGTGGAAGCCAAGCACGAGGCCGCGGGCATCATCGACGCGGCTAACAAGCGTGGTAACCAGATTGTGGAAGAGGCCAAGGATACGGCGGTAGTTGAAGCCGGTCGGGTCAAGGCTTCCGCCCAGGCAGAGATCGAGCAGGAGACCAACCGCGCGCGTGAACACCTGCGTGGCCAGGTGGCCGCACTGGCTCTGGCCGGTGCCGAAAAGATTCTGGGTGCCGAGATCGACGAAAAGGCACACGCCAACCTGGTCGACCAACTGGCCGCTGAACTTTAACGCGAGGGAGCTATGGCTGAATTAAGCACACTGGCGCGACCCTATGCCAAGGCAGCGTTCGAGTACGCGCGGGACAGCAAAGCACTTCCGCAGTGGTCAGAACAGTTGGCCACGGCAGCGGCAGTGACAATGGACAGCACCATGGGAGCGGTCCTAAACGACCCGGCCCTGACCGCTGAGCAACAGGCTCAGGCATTGAGTGATGTTTGTGGCGATTCGCTGAGCGGAGAAGCGCGCAATCTTATTGCGATTCTGGCCTCCAACAAGCGCCTGGCATTATTACCCGAGATCCACTCCCTGTTTGACCAGTATAAGGCCAACCAGGAGAAGTCCGTCGATGTGGAAGTGGTATCCGCGTTTGATCTGGCGGATGCGACCCGGGACAAACTGGCCGAGGTACTGGGCAAAAAACTTGAGCGTGAAGTGAAAGTTCGCACGTCAACCGACAGGGATCTTCTGGGTGGCGTATTAATCAGGGCCGGCGATCTGGTGATCGATGGCTCCGTGCGCGGCAGGCTGAACAAGCTCGCCGAAGCAATGAATTCCTAGACTACAAGACTTAGGATTGAGGAACAGAGCATGCAGCAACTGAATCCATCTGAGATTAGCGAGATTATCAAGCAGCGCATCGACCAGCTCGATGTCGGCGTGGAAGCTCGCAACGAAGGTACCGTGGTATCGGTAACCGACGGTATTATTCGTATCCACGGTCTCGCCGACGTGATGTACGGTGAGATGATTGAATTTGAAGGCGGCATCTACGGGATGGCGCTGAACCTGGAGCGTGACTCGGTAGGCGCCGTGATCCTGGGCGACTACAAGAGCCTGGCGGAAGGCCAGACCTGTCGCTGTACCGGCCGCATTCTGGAAGTGCCGATAGGCCCGGAACTGCAGGGCCGTGTGGTCGATGCCCTGGGCATCCCCATTGACGGCAAAGGCCCGGTCAACGCCGCCATGACAGACGCCCTGGAAAAAGTGGCGCCGGGTGTAATCGCCCGTCAGTCGGTTGACCAGCCGGTACAGATCGGCCTGAAAGCCATCGACGCCATGGTGCCCATCGGCCGCGGCCAGCGGGAGCTGATTATTGGCGATCGTCAGATCGGTAAAACAGCGATTGCGATCGATGCCATCATCAACCAGAAAGACTCGGGCATTAAGTGTATTTATGTGGCCATCGGCCAGAAGGCCTCTTCTGTTGCCGCCGTGGTGCGCAAACTGGAAGAGCACGGTGCGATGGATCACACCATCATCGTCGCAGCGACCGCAGCCGATCCCGCGGCCATGCAATACCTGGCGCCATTTGCCGCCTGCACCATGGGTGAGTACTACCGCGACCGCGGTGAAGACGCCCTGATTATTTACGATGACCTGACCAAGCAGGCCTGGGCCTATCGCCAGATCTCCCTGCTGCTGCGTCGTCCGCCGGGGCGTGAAGCCTACCCCGGCGACATTTTCTACCTGCACTCCCGCCTGCTGGAGCGCGCGGCACGGGTTAATGCCAACTACGTGGAAAAATTCACCAACGGCGAAGTGAAAGGCAAGACCGGTTCCCTCACGGCCCTGCCGGTAATTGAAACCCAGGCGGGTGACGTATCGGCCTTCGTACCGACTAACGTCATCTCCATCACCGATGGCCAGATATTCCTGGAAGCCGACATGTTCAACGCCGGTATTCGCCCGGCCATGAACGCCGGCATCTCCGTATCACGTGTAGGTGGTGCCGCGCAGACCAAGATCATGAAGAAGCTGTCCGGTGGTATACGTACCGCGCTGGCGCAGTACCGTGAACTGGCCGCTTTCTCACAGTTCGCTTCCGATTTGGATGACGCGACCAAAGCGCAGCTGGATCACGGTGAGCGTGTAACCGAGCTGATGAAGCAGAAGCAGTACTCGCCACAGAGTATCGCCGAGATGGGCGTGGTGTTGTACGCCGTCGACTCAGGCCACATGAACGACATCGAAGTTAACAAGATCGGTGACTTTGAAGACGCCCTGCTGTCCTACATGCACGCTGAGCACGGCGAATTGATGAGCAATATTGTTGATACGGGTGATTACAACGACGAGATCGAAGCCGCTTTCAAAGGTGCGATCGAGAAGTTTAAAGCCACCCAGACCTGGTAGAGCCGAGGACCCGCAGATGGCAATCGGAAAAGAAATTCGGACCAAGATCTCGAGCATCCAGAGTACGCAGAAGATCACCAGTGCCATGGAAATGGTGGCGGCGAGTAAGATGCGTAAAGCTCAGGAACGCATGCATGTTGGCAAACCCTACGCCCGACGCATGCGCGCCGTGGTTGGACATATCGCCAACGCCGCTCCCGAATACAAGCATATGTATATGGTAAAGCGCGAGATCAAGCGGGTTGGTTATATCGTTGTGTCTACCGACCGGGGACTCTGTGGCGGTTTGAACACCAACCTGTTCAAGCACACGGTGAAAGCCATGAAGCAGTGGGCGGACCAGGACATCGATATAGAGCTGTCCCTGATCGGCGCCAAGGCCGCCGCCTTTTTCGGCAGCTATGGCGGTAATGTCACCGCGGCGGTTCGTGATATCGGCGAAGCGCCGGCCCTGGCGGATCTCATCGGTAGTGTGAAAACCATGCTGAATGCCTACGAGGACGGCAAAATTGATCGCCTGTTCCTGGTGGGCAACGAGTTTGTGAACACCATGACACAAAATCCGTCTATTGAGCAGTTGCTGCCCCTCGAAGCTGAAGAGAGCGAGGAGATGAAGCACCACTGGGACTACATCTATGAGCCCGATGCGAAGGAACTGCTGGAAGGGCTGCTGACTCGCTACATCGAGTCGCAGGTGTACCAGGCGGTAGTGGAAAATGGCGCCTGCGAACAGGCCTCCCGTATGCTGGCGATGAAGAACGCCACCGATAATGCGGGGGACATCATTGATGATTTACAGTTGATTTACAACAAGGCGCGCCAGACGGCGATTACCCAGGAGCTGTCAGAAATCGTAAGCGGGGCCGCGGCGATCAGCTAACAGCTGGTGCTGAAGCGCTATGGAAAAGAATCGAGCCCGGGGCGGTCATTATGGCGATAAACCGGGGCAAGCAGAATTGAACTTTGATCTAGAGGATCCGAACATGAGCAGCGGACGAATCGTACAAATTATCGGCGCGGTAATCGATGTGGAATTTCCACGTGAAAGCGTGCCACGGGTATACGATGCATTGAAGGTGCCTGAAAAAGGCCTGACCCTGGAAGTCCAGCAGCAACTGGGCGACGGTATTGTGCGCTGTATCGCCATGGGGTCATCCGAAGGCGTGAGCCGGGGTCTTTCGGTGGACAATACCGGCGCTCCCATCTCTGTGCCGGTGGGCATAGAGACCCTGGGGCGCATCATGGATGTGTTGGGAGAGCCCATCGACGAATGCGGACCCATCGGCGAGAAAGAGCGGGCGTCCATTCATCGCAAGGCACCGGCCTATGAAGATCTGGCCGCATCTGACGAATTGCTGGAAACCGGCATCAAGGTGATCGACCTGGTTTGCCCAATCGCCAAAGGCGGTAAGGTCGGGCTGTTTGGTGGTGCCGGCGTCGGCAAGACAGTAAATATGATGGAGTTGATCAACAATATTGCCACAGAGCACTCCGGCCTGGCTGTTTTCGCCGGCGTGGGGGAGCGTACGCGCGAGGGTAACGACTTCTATTACGAGATGCAGGAATCCAAGGTTGTAGACGTTGAGAACTTCAGCAACTCAAAAGTGGCGATGGTCTACGGCCAGATGAATGAGCCACCCGGAAACCGCCTGCGCGTGGCCCTGACCGGCTTGACCATGGCCGAAAAATTCCGCGATGAAGGCCGTGATGTACTGCTGTTCATTGACAACATCTACCGTTACACCCTGGCGGGAACGGAAGTATCTGCATTGTTGGGTCGTATGCCGTCCGCGGTGGGCTACCAGCCTACCCTGGCGGAAGAAATGGGTGTGCTGCAGGAGCGCATCACCTCCACCAAGTTGGGCTCGATCACGTCAATCCAGGCGGTATACGTACCGGCGGATGACCTGACCGACCCCTCCCCCGCAACCACATTCGCCCACCTGGACTCCACCGTGGTACTGAGCCGGGACATCGCCGCAAAAGGCATCTACCCTGCGATTGATCCACTGGATTCCACCTCCCGGCAGTTGGACCCCCTGATTATCGGTAGTGAGCACTACGATGCGGCCCGCGGCGTTCAGGCTGTACTGCAGCGCTACAAAGAGCTGAAGGACATTATCGCCATTCTGGGTATGGATGAATTGTCTGAAGAAGATAAGCAGACCGTAGGTCGTGCCCGTAAGATCGAGCGCTTTCTGTCTCAGCCTTTCCACGTGGCGGAGATTTTTACCGGCTCTCCCGGCAAGTACGTGTCCCTGAAGGACACTATCGCCGGCTTTAATGGCATCCTCGCCGGCGAGTATGATCATCTCCCGGAGCAGGCCTTCTACATGGTTGGCAGCATTGACGAAGCGGTCGAGAAAGCCAAGAATCTGTAAGGCAGTACGTTTTTTTAAGAGGCCCGAAATATGGCAATGACAATTCACTGCGATATCGTCAGCGCCGAAGAAGAAATCTTCTCCGGACTGGTCGAAATGCTGGTGGCAACCGGTGAGCTGGGTGAGCTGGGTGTGAGCTATGGCCATGCGCCACTCTTAACCTCCCTGGTGCCCGGTCCGGTGCGTATCGTGACCCAGGACGGCGAAGAGCAGGTGTACTACGTGTCCGGCGGCTTCCTGGAAGTGCAGCCCGGCGTGGTGTCTATCCTGGCCGATACGGCAATTCGCGCCCACGATGTGGACGAGGCGGCCGCCGAGGAAGCGCGTAGGGAAGCGGAACACGCCCTGGCCAACCAGTCCGGCGACTTCGACTACGGCCGCGCCTCAGCGCAGCTGGCGGAAGCCGCCGCCCAGCTGGCTACCCTGCGTAAAATGCGCAATCGTGCTGGGCGTGGTTAAGTACATCGTGCAGCAATGACTTATTCAAAACCCCGGCATTGTCGGGGTTTTGTGTTTTAGGGGGTGGACAATGGGAGACTTGGTCCGCTTGGCTCTTCTCTTAAGGCAATGTGGATGTATCCCGCTGCTTCCGGGAGTATTCATTAGGCTTGAGTACGATACACAGCAGCTGTAGCTGTGCGGTGCGGATGGAGCCACTTGAGGGCATGGGATTCTAACCGAGAGTGGCTCCATCCGCTCCGTGCAGCGGGATATGTGCCACATACCCTGACTTTGGTTAAGTAAGCGCCATTCAAGCCTGATCCCGACTTTTCCTACTTGTTGGCCCCCTATGAGCGTGATAACCCGGTCACAATTATGATGATTGGCGTTGTAATGCTCGCTGAGCATAATACTATTCGGTGTAATGAAAGTACTCACCCTCGGTAGTTAGGGAAACGCGGTTATTATGAAACTTGAAGTAGTGATCCTCGCCGCAGGCCAGGGCACGCGGATGAAATCCGCCCTTCCCAAGGTACTGCACGCCGTTGCCGGCAAGCCGTTGCTGGAGCATGTGATACAAACGGCGTTGGAACTAGATCCCGCGGCGATTCACGTGGTCATCGGCCACGGTAGCGAACTGGTAGAGGAGGCCCTGTCCCAATACACCCTGAACTGGGTGATTCAGGAGCGGCGCCTGGGTACCGGGCACGCCGTTATCCAGGCGCTGCCGGCAATAGCCACCGACAGTATCGTACTGGTTCTGTATGGCGATGTCCCACTTACCGAAGTGTCTACTTTGCGCAACCTGGTGGAACAGGCACGCCATGGCCCTGCGCTGCTCACAGCGGTACTGCAAAATCCGCAGGGTTATGGCCGGATTCTGCGGGATGAGCATGGCGCCCTGGTCGAGGTGGTGGAGGACAAGGATGCGACTGAATCCCAGCGGCGTATCCACGAGATTAATACCGGCCTGATGGCCGCACCTGCGAAAGACTTCCGGGAATACCTGCCCCGGATCAACAACGAAAACCAACAGGGTGAATACTACCTCCCGGATGTTCTCAGCCTGGCAGTGGCAGAGGGCAAAGTGGTTGCCTCCAGCGAAGCGGGCTCGGAGTTGGAGATTCTCGGGGTTAATGACCGGGTACAACTCAACCAGGTAGAGCGGGAGTTCCAGCGTCGCCAGGCCGAGCAATTGATGCGCCAGGGGGTGAATATTTCTGATGCCACTCGCCTGGACGTTCGCGGTAAACTGAGTTGTGGCGATGATGTCAGCATTGACGTCAACGTGGTGTTTGAGGGTGAGGTGACGCTGGGTGACGGTGTGAGCATTGGCCCAAACTGTGTGCTCAGGGATGTTACCGTCAATAGCGGCGCAACAATTCTGGCGATGAGCCACCTGCAGGAGGCGGTTGTTGGCAGGGAGTGCAGCGTGGGACCCTATGCCCGCCTGCGTCCCGGTACCGTGCTTAGTGATGGCGCCAGGGTAGGCAACTTTGTGGAGACCAAAAAAGCCACCATAGGCGTCGGCAGTAAAGTAAATCACCTGAGCTATATCGGGGATTGCGACATGGGCCCCGGGGTGAATATAGGCGCCGGCACTATCACCTGTAATTATGACGGTGTGAACAAGCACAAAACAGAGATCGGAGCCGGTGTTTTTGTCGGTTCCAACAGCACGCTGGTTGCACCACTGAAGATCGCCGACCAGGGTTTTGTGGCCGCGGGATCTACCATAACCAAGGCGGTGGAGAAGGATGAACTGGCCGTCAGCCGCCCGCGCCAGCGCAATATCCAGGGTTGGCAGCGGCCGGGCAAACAGGAAAACAAGGACTGACTATGTGTGGCATCGTGGCCGCGGCAGCGCGGCGGGAAGTATCCGAGATCTTACTGGAAGGGCTGCGCCGCTTGGAATATCGGGGCTATGACTCCGCCGGTATGGCGCTGATAGACAACGAGCACAACCTGCAGTTGCACAAGCAGCAGGGCAAAGTCAGCGAACTGGAAAAAGCCCAGGAATTACAGCCCATCTTTGGCTGTACCGGTATTGCCCACACTCGCTGGGCCACCCACGGTAAACCTTCCGGGGTGAATTCCCATCCGCATATCTCGGGGCAGCGGGTGGCCGTGGTGCACAATGGCATTATTGAAAACCATGTCGCCCTGCGAGAAGAGTTGGTCGCGGTAGGTTATGAGTTCGCATCGGCCACCGATAGTGAGGTGGTGGTCCACCTGTTACACCACCAGCTGCTGGCCGGCAGATCCCTGTTACAGGCAATGCAGGATACCGTGGAACGCCTGGAGGGGGCTTATGCCCTGGCGGCGGTTGATGTTGAGCACCCGGATGAGGTGATTGCGGCGCGGCGGAACAGCCCTCTGGTGATAGGTGTGGGCATCGGTGAAAATTTCCTGGCTTCGGATCAGCTGGCTTTACGCCAGGTAACCGATCGCTTTATTTATCTGGAAGAGGGTGACGTGGTCAAGATGACGCCGTCCTCCCTGCAAATTTTTACCGCTGATGGTTCGCCGGTTGAGCGCGAAAAGACCCGGATAGACCAGGCGGTGGAGGTTGTCGACCTGGGCGATTTTGATCATTACATGATCAAGGAGATCTACGAGCAACCACGGGCTCTGGCAGCGACATTCGGAGCCGCTGCGGCCCACCCGATAATTGACGACTGCTTTGGCGCGGGCGCCGCTGCGATGTTTGATCGGGTAAAAAACATACAGATTGTCGCCTGTGGTACCAGTTTTCATGCGGGCCTGGTGGCTCGCCACTGGCTGGAAGATCTGGCGGGTGTGGCCTGTGAAGTGGAGGTGGCGTCCGAGTTTCGCTACCGCAAACGGGTTCAGCATGAGGGGACGCTGCTGGTCGCCATTTCCCAGTCTGGCGAGACGGCCGACACCCTGGCAGCCCTGCGCAATGCGACAGAGGGAGAGTTTATCGGCAGCCTGGTGATTGCCAACGTAGATAACAGTTCCCTGGTGCGTGAGTGTGACCTGGTATTTATGACCCGGGCGGGGACCGAGATCGGGGTTGCATCCACCAAGTCCTTCACCGCCCAGTTGGTGGCACTGCTTATGTTGACTCTGGCACTGGGCCGGCGCCGCTCTCTGCCAGAGGAGCGACAGCAGGAAGTTCTTGCAGCATTGGCCAAACTCCCCAATTATGTGCAGCAAACCCTGGAGCTTGATGCTGCTATCAAGAAACTGTCGGAAGCATTTATCCACAAGCGCCATGCCTTGTTTCTGGGGCGTGGTATCCAGTACCCCATCGCTATGGAAGGTGCCTTGAAGCTCAAGGAAATTTCCTATATCCACGCGGAGGCCTATCCCGCCGGAGAGCTTAAGCACGGCCCCTTGGCGTTGGTGGATGACGATATGCCCGTGGTAGCCGTTGCGCCAAACGATGAGTTGCTGGAAAAACTCAGATCCAATCTGGAGGAAGTGCGGTCCCGGGGCGGGGAGCTGTTTGTTTTCGCCGACCGCGAGGCGAATTTCGTTAATGAAGCCCGGGTACAGGTGTTGGCCATGCCGCACTGCCCTGAGGTGATCAAGCCCATCGTCTATACTGTGGCCCTGCAGCTGCTGTCTTATCATGTGGCTGTGCAAAAGGGCACGGACGTGGACAAGCCGCGTAATCTGGCGAAATCGGTCACGGTAGAGTGAAGGTGGAGTGACGCTGTTTGAGGGGCTGAAGCACCTCCATATGGGCTGTGCTTTTCTCTCTATCGCCGGCTTTACCCTGCGCGGTTACTGGATGCTGATCGATAGCCCCCTGTTGCGCCGCCGGCCGGCGAGAGTGCTACCGCATATCATCGACACCCTGTTATTGGCCTCGGCCGTGGGTATGTTGTTCATTTGGCAACTATCGCCATTGCAGTCCGACTGGCTTATCGCCAAGATCATCGCCCTGCTGCTGTATATCGGGCTGGGCATGGTGGCCCTGCGCTTCGGCAAGTCCAGGAAGACCAGAGTGAATGCGTGGCTGCTGGCCCTGCTAGCCGCCGCTTATATTGTCTCGGTGGCCTACAGCAAGAGCCCCTGGGGCTTTTTCCAAAACTTGTTCGGCTAGAGCGGATGGGAGCATTATAGATGCAGTATCGAGGAAGCTGCCATTGTGGCGCGGTCACTTTTTCTGTCGAGGCACCTGATTCGGTGGAGGTGGAGCAATGTAATTGTTCGATTTGCACCAAGAGCGGCTTTCTCCACCTGATCGTTCCGCAATCGCGCTTCGAGCTGTTATCGGGAGAAGATGAGTTGACCACTTATACCTTCAATACCGGCGTGGCGAAACACTACTTTTGTTCTCGCTGTGGTATCAAGCCGTTTTATATCCCTCGTTCAAACCCCGACGGGATAGACATTAATGTGAACTGCCTGGATAGCAAGCCGGCGGATATTCGGGTCGTTCAATTCGACGGCCAGAATTGGGAGGCGCACGCTGAGCGCCTCGCACACAAAAGTCAGGAGTAGAACGGGGGAATCACCTGTACCGGGAACCGGCCGGGCGATAAGGGTTACTAGCCGGGGTTGGCTACCTTATACGCCCGTATTTCGGTATTGAACTGATCCGCGACAGTCTCCTCTGCTGAAACAGCCTCGTTATAGCGTTCTTCGAGTTTTTTGACGGTCTTTGAGGCCTTTTTGGAATCGGATTCAACCTCGGCTTGTGCGGCGGTTATTTTCGGTTCCAGGCAAGCCATATACGCGATGTTAGCAGCCTGGAATGTCTTCACGGCTTTTTGCGCCGCAAGCATTTGTTCCATGGCGGCGGCGGCCCCATCGGGCACGGTGGGCGCCTCTGGCGGGACACATTCCCCGGCGACACTTACGGTACTACCCAGGGCCAGGCCCAATAATGCCAGTTTGATTTTGTTCATAGTATTTCTCTCACCAGTTTCGAGTAAAAAACATTAACAGGACAAAGGGCTCCTGCCAAGCCGGATGCGCAGCGCGCATATTTATTGCCGGCCAACCCAGAGCTTGGGCAAACTGTACTCACTTTCCAGTTGCCGGGCAATTTTCTCTGCGGATTCCCGGTTGGATAATCCGATCACGCGTACCCGGTAAACAGTCGCCCCCCCCCTTGTTTCCGGTGGTAACTACAACCTTGCCGGCTCCCGGTTTTAACCTGCTTGCCCAGCCCTCGGCAGTAGTGCGTTGGTCATAGGAGCTAAAGTTTACGAACCAGGCGTCAACGGCAATTGGGGCGGAGGGTTTGGGTGTGGCCGGCCGAGGTGTGGCCGACTGAGGTGTTGCAGGTTTAATGGGTGCAGGTGCAGCCACCGGCTTCGGAGTGGCCGCTTGCTTGGCTACTGCAGCCTGCTGCGCCTCCAGTTGGGATTCCAGCCCGGCTACCGTATCAGCCAGGCGGCGGTTTTCCAGAGTGAGTGCATCCACGGATGTCAGTAGCTCTGTATTGCGCTCTTGCACTTCCCGCATGGCATTGCGGCTGGCGGTGACGTCAGCCGGCCTTGCTGCTGTGGCGAGGGCGGCCTGCAGTTGGCGTATTTCTTCCTGGGTTGCCGAGCGTTGTTGTATGACGCCGTAACCGCCTGCTGCCAGCAACAGCAGCGCCACAATCGCGACGACAATTAAACCCAACGGCCATTGTTGAAAGTCGACCGCATCCTCCTCATCGTCCCATTCGTCTTCTTCTTGTTCCTCGTCTTCTTCGGAGCTGAGCGTATAGTGAATGCTGGTTTGCTCCGGTTCCGTGTCGGCTTTTGGGCCGGGTTCCAGGTCGGGTTCTTCCCGGCTATCATCGGGCTCAGGGCTATCCCACTCTATTTCCGCCTGGGGAGTGAAGTCGTCCCCATCCTGTGGCGACTCGTCGAATTCGTCATCTTCCAGGCTCTCCTCGTGGTAGCTCGACGCGTAATCCGTATCCCGGTCAGACTCTTCGTAATCGTCCTCCTCCTCGAAACCGGAAAAAAACGGTTCGCGGCGCTGCTCTCGCGGGGCTTTATTGCCAGCGTTCTCTGAGTCAAATCCCGGGAGCTGTGCCCCGCTGGGTTTGCTAAGGGTATCTGGAAGATCGTTATCGTTATTATGCATGGGTCAACAGCGCCTGTGCGGTGCAAGAATCAGCGGCAATAGTAACAGACACGAATCGCATTTTCTTCGCTTCGCCTAAACCTCTCAGCCAGTTGTTTATTATCCAGCACAGTCGTCCTTAATTTCGTTAGAATACGGCCATGGATGTATCAGATATTCTCTCCCCCCTGAATGAGGCCCAGCGCGACGCGGTGGCCGCCGAAAACCAGAACATGCTGGTACTGGCGGGTGCCGGTAGTGGTAAAACCCGGGTTCTGGTGCATCGCATTGCCTGGTTGATAAGAGCAGAGGACTTCTCTCCCTGGTCAATCCTGGCGGTGACTTTTACCAACAAGGCCGCCCGGGAAATGCGCAGCCGTATTGAGGAAATGCTGCATATTCCCGCTCGCGGCATGTGGGTGGGGACGTTCCACGGTCTCGCCCACCGCCTGCTCAAGGCTCACTGGAAGGAAGCGGGGCTGCCGCAGAATTTCCAGATCCTCGACAGTGATGACCAGCTGCGCCTGGTGAAACGAATATGCCGGGAGCTGGAACTGGATGAATCCCGCTGGCCCGCGAAACAGGCACAGTGGTATATCAACGGGCAGAAGGATGAGGGATTGCGCTCGTCACACATCGACGTACCCCACGGCGACCTTTTTGGACAGACCATGCTGCAGGTATATCGCGCTTATGAAGTGGCTTGCGAGCGCGGCGGTATGGTGGACTTTGCCGAGCTGCTGTTGCGCGCCCATGAGCTCTGGCTGAAGAGCCCGGAAGTGCTGCGGCACTACCAGGGCCGCTTTCGACAGATTCTGGTTGATGAATTCCAGGACACCAACACGATTCAGTACGCCTGGTTGCGGGTATTGGCCGGGCGGGACATTCCGGTGGTTGCCGTAGGCGATGACGACCAGTCTATTTATGGTTGGCGTGGGGCGAAGATAGAGAATATCCAGCGTTTCACCGAGGATTTCGCCGCTACCCGCACGGTACGTCTGGAGCAGAACTATCGCTCCACCCAGACTATCCTGCAGGCGGCCAATGGCCTCATAGCCTTCAATCAGGGCCGTCTGGGCAAAGAACTGTGGACCGCGGGGTGAGTCCGGCGAGCCTATCACCCTGTACGCGGGATTTAATGAGCAGGATGAGGCCCGTTTTATAGTCGAACAGATAGAGCAGTGGCTGGAGGGTGGCAATAACCGCTCATCGGTCGCCATACTGTATCGCTCCAATGCCCAGTCCAGGGTGTTGGAGGAGGCGCTGATTCGCGCTGCTGTGCCCTACCGCATATATGGCGGGCAGCGCTTTTATGAGCGCCTGGAAATTCGCAATGCCCTGGCTTACTTGCGCCTGTTGCTCAATCGCGGCGACGATGCCGCTGTTGAGCGCGTGATCAACACACCCCCCCCGGGGTATCGGCAGCAAAACACTGGACACGGTGCGGGGCTGCGCCCGCAACAGGGAAATATCCATGTGGCGGGCGATCGCCGCGACAATCGATGAAAAACTGTTGCCGGCACGCGCCCTGACCGCCCTGGAAAAGTTTGTGGTGCTGGTCAATGAGCTGGACTCGGGCACCGATGAACTGACCCTGGCGGAAGTGGTAGAACACGTGATCCAGGCTTCGGGGCTGATCGCTTTCCACGAAAAGGAAAAAGGAGAAAAGGGCCAGGCCCGGGTAGAGAACCTGGAGGAGCTGGTCAGTGCCGGTAAACAATTTACTTTCGAAGGTGACGAGCTCTCGCCACTGCAACAGTTCCTGGACAGTGCGGCCCTGGACGCCGGGAGATGCCCAGGCGGATGAACACGAGGACAGTGTGCAGCTGATGACACTGCACTCCGCCAAGGGTCTGGAGTTTCCCCTGGTTTTCCTGGCGGGCATGGAGGAGAACCTGTTTCCCCACCGCATGTCGCTGGAGGAGCCGGGGCGGCTGGAGGAGGAGCGCCGCCTGTGTTACGTGGGTATCACCCGGGCCATGGAGAAGCTGGTGATGACCTATGCCGAGAGCCGACGCCTGCACGGCAGTGAGAACTTCAACACACCCTCGCGCTTTATTCGGGAAATACCCGCGCAATTGCTGCAGGAAGTGCGCCTGCACACCACCGTGACGCGGCCGGTGAGCAGTATCACCCAGGCGCAGGTACCCGACACTGAACTCTATCTGGGTCAGCGTGTGTACCACCAGATATTCGGTGAGGGTGTCGTGCTAAACTTCGAGGGGCGTGGCGCCAGCGCCCGGGTGGAAGTCAATTTTGACACCGAGGGCAGCAAGTGGTTGGTGCTGCAATATGCCAATCTGCAGCTACTATAAGAACGGATGAAAGAAAGCATGGCTACAGTCTCTCTGGAAAAGCGCTACTTCCCGCTCATTATTTTGTTGTTGGTAGCGGCACTGGTAGCGGTGCTTGGACTGTGGGCGGTGGATCGGGTGGGAACAGTGCAGGACGCAGTCGCCAGCGCTGGAACAAAAGACAAGTCCGGCCAGACATTTCACTGGAAGATAGTGACCACCTGGCCCAAAAACTTTCCCGGTCTTGGTCAGGGGGCGGAAAACTTCGCCCGCGCGGTCACCGAAATGAGTGATGGGCGCCTCACCGCGCGGGTATACGGCGCCGGCGAAATTGTTCCCGCCTTTGAAGTGTTCGATGCCGTATCCCAGGGGGTGGCGGACGCCGGGCATGGCGCCTCCTACTACTGGAAAGGCAAGATTCCCTCATCGGTATTTTTCACGACGATACCTTTTGGCATGAATGCCCAGGAGACCAACGGCTGGTTGCATTACGGCGGAGGGCTGGAGCTGTGGCAGGAGGCCTATGCGCCCTTCAATATAGTGCCCATGGCAGGGGGCAGCACCGGTGTGCAGATGGCGGGTTGGTTCAACAAGGAAATCAAATCGGTGGATGACCTGATAGGTCTAAAAATGAGGATTCCGGGCCTGGCCGGCGAGGTATTCGCCGCCGCTGGTGGCACCGCGGTTCGCATCCCTGGCAGCGAACTCTATACATCCTTGCAAACCGGCGTTATCGATGCCACCGAATGGGTAGGCCCATACAACGATCTGGCCCTGGGCCTGTACCAGGTGGCCAAATATTATTATTACCCGGGCTGGCACGAGCCAGGCTCCATGCTGGAATTTATTGTTAACAAGCAATCTTTCGATGCGCTGCCCCCGGACCTGCAGGCTATCGTGACCTATGCGGCCCGGGCTTCCAGCCAGGATATGCTGGATGAGTTTACCGCGCGTAATAACGCCGCCCTGCGCACATTGGTAGATGAACACGGCGTGCAATTGCGCCGCCTGCCAGATGAAGTCCTGCTTGAATTGTGGCGCGGTAGTGAAGTGGTGATGCAGGATCTGATCGAGAGTGACCCGATGGCGGCCAAAGTCTACGCCTCCTACAAGAAATTTTATGATGGCGTGCGCGCCTACCATCATATATCCGAGCAAGCCTATATCAACGCGCGGGATCTGGTGATGGACAGTGGCACAGAGTAGGTGGGCGGCCTGTGATCAGTTGGTAATGGCCCGCGTGCGACCATTTTCGTCTATAGCCACAAACACAAACTCCCCCTCTGTCACCTTGAAGGGCCCACCGTCGTGTGGTGAGTTGATCCAAACTTCCACCATCATGCGAATCGAGCTGCGACCGACTTCCAGCACGTCACAGTAGCAGGAGACCACGGCGCCCACGTGTACCGGGGTCAGGAAAGCCATACCGTCGATGGCCACGGTGGCAACTCTGCCGCTGGCCATTTCGCTTGCCGTAATCATTCCGGCGATATCCATCTGTGACAGTAGCCAGCCACCGAAAATATCGCCGCTGGCATTGGTGTCCTTGGGCATTGCGACGGTCTGCAGGGCGAGGTCACCCTGGGGGACGGGTGTAGTGTCTATATCATTCATGTGTCACGCCTGAATTCTTCCTGTTTTTCGGGGAGTGGGTGTTTCTGCTTGCGTCAGTTTCTAAGCAGGGCTGGCAAGCCGGTTGCCAGTACCGGCCAGAACCACAGTGCCGCCATGGCCAGTATCTGGATGATTATAAAGGGAATCACTCCCCGGTAGATAGCACTGGTCGGCAGCGACTCCGGAGCCACCCCGCGCAGGTAGAACAGGGCAAAGCCGAAGGGCGGGGTGAGGAACGAGGTCTGCAGGTTCATGGCGATCATGATTCCCAGCCAGATCGGATCCACGCCCATGGTCAGCAATATGGGGGCCACAATGGGCACCACGACAAAAGTTATCTCAATAAAATCCAGGATGAATCCCAGCAGGAAGATCACCAGCATAACGGTCAGTGTTGCCGCCATGACACCGCCCGGCAGGCCCTGGAAAAAATGCTGTATAAGCTCTTCCCCGCCAAAGCCGCGAAAGACCAGTGAAAAAATAGCGGCGCAGATCAGGATCATAAACACCATGCAGGTGACTTCCATGGTATTTATTACCACTTCCCTGAGCCGCTTCAGGTCCATCTGGCCCTTGAGCAGTGCCAGAATCAGGGCGCCGACTGCGCCGATGCCGGCGGCCTCGGTAGGCGTGGCCGCACCGGCCAGGATGGAGCCCAGCACCACCAGAATGAGGGTAAGAGGCGGCAGCAGGCCCTTCAATATCTCCCCGGCGCCGGCGCGTTCACCGGTTGCGGCGGGAGCTGACTCCGGTTTGAGCCGGGCGTAAATCAACAGGTAGAGAATGTACATTGCCACCAGCGCCAGGCCCGGTAGCACTGCGCCGATAAACAGGTCGCCCACTGAGACTGTCTTGGGATTGAAGATATTCAGGTTCAACTGGGCTTTCTGGTAGGCGTTGGACAGGATGTCACCCAGCAATACCAGGGCGATGGACGGGTGGGGATGATCTGCCCGAGGGTGCCGGTGGCGCAGATAGTGCCCGCGGCCAGAGAGGGGCTGTAGCCCGAGCGCAGCATGCTGGGCAGGGATAACAGCCCCATGGTGACCACCGTGGCTCCGACAATGCCGGTGCTGGCGGCCAGCAGCATACCGACCACTACCACCGAGACGCCCAGCCCGCCGCGCAATCCACCAAACACCTTGGCCATGCTGCCCAGCAACTCCTCCGCCACCCGGGACTTTTCCAGGATTACACCCATGAGAATAAACAGGGGTACCGCGATAAGGGTGGTGTTGCTAATGGTGCCAAACATGCGCCCGGGCAGGGCGGCCAGGAAGTCGGCGTCGAAGGCTCCGGCCAGAATTCCCCCCGCGGCGAAAGCCAGTGCGGTACCCGCCAGGGTGAACGCCACTGGGTAGCCCAGCATCAGCAGCAGGCACACTGCCAGGAACATGTAGAAGGACATATATTCAGCCATCAGGGCTGTTCCTCTACCAATACCAGAGCGCTGCGCAGGGTTTCGGCCAGGCCCTGTAAAAAGAGATTGAACGCCATCAGGGGAATCAGGCTTTTCAGCATGAATACGGCGGGTATGCCCCCGGGCTCGGGAGACACCTCGCGGACGGCCCAGGACTCGGCCACATAATTCCAGCTGACAAAGCAGATGAAGGTGCACAGGGGTAGCAGGAACACGATACCCCCCAGGCTGTTAACCCAGGCCCGCGCACGCGGGCTGAAGTCGCGGTAAAAAATATCCACCCGCACATGGGCGCCGGTTTTGAGTGCATAGGCGGCGCCCAGCATGAACAGGCTGCCGTGCATGTAGATCACGGCTTCCTGTGCCGCGATGGAACCGATATTGAAGCCGTAGCGCAGGACGACGATCAGCGCGGTGACCAGTGCCATACCGAGGGCCAGCCAGGCCAGCAAGCGGCCGCTGCGGTCGGTAAAGGCATCGATGTAATGCACACAGGCGTGCAGGAAGGGCATGGCGGATAAGTCTTTTTGATTATTGAGAGGCAGGGTATCATAGCCCTATCCCAGAGGTGAAAAGTTATTCCGCCTCACTCGCCCGATACGGACTCAAGCAGATGTTGACTGTTATTTCCCCGGCCAAGACGCTGGATTTCGATACCCCGCCCACCACGCGCAAGGCGACCCAACCCCAGTTTATCGAGCGCGCTGCGGAGCTGGTTGAAGATGCGCGCGCCTTAAGCCCCGATGATATCCGGCAGTTGATGGGTGTGAGCGAAAACATTGCCCGGCTCAATCACCGGCGCTTTATGAACTGGGGGCTGCCTTTCAGCCTGGACAACGCCAAGCAGTCCCTGCTGGCCTTCAAGGGCGATGTCTATACCGGGCTGGATGCGGATACGCTGAGCACGGCACAACTCAATTTCTGCCAAAAGCATTTGCGCATTCTGTCCGGCTTGTACGGATTGTTGCGCCCACTGGATCTGATGCAACCCTACCGCCTGGAGATGGGACTGAAATTCGCCAACCGCGGCGGCAGTAACCTGTACGAGTTCTGGGGTGATTCCATCAGGGAGGCGCTCAATAAGCAATTGAAGAAGTCCGGCTCAAAAGTGCTGGTGAATCTCGCTTCCAACGAGTACTTCAAGTCCGTACAGGCCCGGGAGTTGGATGCCGACATCATCACGCCGGTGTTCAAGGACCTCAAGGGCGAAAAATACAAGATCATCAGTTTCTATGCCAAGAAGGCCAGGGGCCAGATGGCCAGGTTTATCATCGAGAACGAGCTGAACGAGCCGGATGGTATGCGAAAATTCAAAACCGACGGCTACCGCTACAACAAGGCCGAGTCCACCGCCCGGGAGTTGGTGTTTACCCGGGATGTTCCACCCTCGGCCAGGTAGGGGCGTACCCGGAGAGCCGCCATGGACACACTGCCTTTTTCCCAATCCTGTGAAAACAATAAACCCTGGATTCTGGAAGTCCTCACCAGGGTCTTCGGCGATCGCCGGCAGGTACTTGAAATAGCCAGCGGCACCGGCCAGCACGCCTGCCACTTTGCCGCCAATATGCCGTGGCTGCAGTGGCAGCCGACCGAACTGCCAGAGAACACGCCGGTATTACACCCGCGCTGCGCCGCCTGTGCCGGCGAACAATCGCCTGCTGGTTTGGGCGAAACAGATGGGCACAAATTAACAACGGAGTAGAAGTATGAGCAAGGCGACGGTACTTACGGATGGATTGTATTTTGGCGAGGGCCCCCGCTGGCACGAGGGGCGGCTGTGGTTCAGTGATTTTTACGCACACGCAGTGAAGTCAGTTGGTGCGGACGGTGTGCAACGCATCGAACTGGAACTGGACGACCAACCCTCCGGTCTTGGTTGGCTACCCGACGGGCGCTTGTTGCTGGTCTCCATGGCTGCCATGAAGCTGCTGCGCCAGGACCCGGACGGTCTTGTGGTTCATGCGGATCTCTCTGAGTTTTCCGCGCACCTGTGCAATGATATGGTGGTCGATAACGCGGGGCGGGCCTGGGTTGGTAACTTTGGTTTCGACCTGGATGCCCTGATGGAAGAAAAAGGGTTGGAAGGGGCCCTCGCCAACCACCCGTCAACGAACCTGGTGCGAGTGGACCCGGATGGCACGATCCACCTGGCGGCCTCCGATATGCACTTTCCCAATGGCACGGTTATAACACCCGACGGTGGGACCCTGATTGTCGCCGAGACCCTGTCCATGTGCCTCACTGCATTTGATATTGAAGCCGATGGCAGTTTAACCAATCGTCGGGTCTGGGCCCCGGTCGGGATGCGCGCGCCCGATGGCATCTGCCTGGATGCGAATGGCAACGTGTGGGTGGCGAATGCCATGGCCCCCGAGTGTGTACTTGTGGCGCCGGGGGGGGAGATACTGCAAACCGTGGAAACCAGCCAGTTGTGTTACGCCTGTATGCTGGGGGGTGATGACGGCCGAACGCTGCATATGGTGACGGCCCAGAGCTCGGACAAGCGAGAGGCCTCGGCGGTAGCTGCGGGCAAGATTGAAGTGGCGCGGGTGGCTGTGGCGCGGGCGGGGTGTCCTTAACGCGTATTGCCGACCCAAAGTGGTTATCCATGAGGTAAGAAGTTCAGGCCAAGTTCAGTTATTAGGCACACCTATAGCAACCGGGCTCACAGGTGCCCCTGCTGCACCGACTACCTTTATAGGTAGAATGATCGTGCAAGACGTCCAAACCTTATCAGCTGCCATCTGAGCCAGTGCAATGTTTTGAATCTGGTGTATACCGGAATATGCTAGATTTTGGTGGTGAACAGGTGCCCCCCCAACATATGAAGGTGTACCCGGTGGCGGTTCAGCTTCCCCTGCGAATTGACCAATATTGATCGCATCGGTAAAGGGGTTGTCCAAAGCAACCAAAACAACCATTTTCGTTTTCAGATATTGGGCCGCATCAAAAGACAAGCCTGGACCACCGTGATAATAAAAATCTTCCTGCCAATGGTCGCTCCAGCCAGTGTATATATACAGCACATCGCCCGGCAATAGACCACGCCACTTCAGGCCTTGCGCTTCCAACATATTCTCGATGTCTTTCCCATGGATTTGTTGACCCGCTTTCATCGCCTCGCCCTTGCCAAGATGGGTTTTAGCATCAAGCAGTACGGCACTGGTGATGATTGGCGGTGCCTTATCAATACCCAGTTTCAGCAAGGGTGAATCCGGCGTCGGTTTTACCTGGGCCTCAGTATAGCCACCGTAGTACTTAACTTTATCTGATGGATATTTTTCCTCGCCGTCCCAAATTTCGTCCAAATACCCCCAATGGCCAAAGGCATCCATCTGCGTTCCCTGAGCACCGGATACTCCGATTACTTTCGTGCCGGGGTGATGGGCAATAAGTGAATGAGGTACGCCTCCTGTCGGGGAGTATTCATACTGAATCGGCGCCGCCCAGGGAGACGAGGGCATGTCATTGGTTCGCAGGTGCGACAGTTCATAGACTTGCGCATCGGCCTGGTTTAGATGATAAGCACAGCGCATTGAAGTACCTGCCCCCAATGTATTCGCCATACCGCGTTCATCTCCTTCAGGCCAGGGTGGTAGTGGTACTAAGGTACGAGATATTCTGACCACAGTTGCCTGGTGAGTTTCACCGATACTTTGAGACTCTTGGCTACAACCATTAAGCCAAATTACCGCACCAAGAATAATAGTGATTTGCCTCAATTGGGAAACGCGTGTAGCAGTAATGGCGATCATTGAATACACCCCCTTTGGGCAGACTGTTTGAATAGAATACATCAGTAACGAGATGTCGGGTATCGGTACATCTGCGACCTAAGAATCGGTGAAACCTGAACACAGGGAGGATCCCTTTTATGGTGTTTCTGTCCGGGCTGTGGATCAACAGTGTTTGCCCAACCCTACAAACCGGAGATCATATTGATTGTTGCTTCAGGCCTGGACGATCCCACTATGTACAAACCAACATTGGAAGTTTGGACTTCTCAAGCCCAATCATGGGACACGTTGGACCCAAACCTTCGGCACTTCGATACTCAGTTTACCGATGAAGAGTTACTGGAGATGGGGCATTTTTAGCGATGAGATTCGTTGCTTGGTCCCCCCATTATTGGCATTCCTGTACCGGATTCGCAGGCAGGGAGATCTATGGGCGATAGGCCGTAATGTCTAAACTGCGGAAGGATGGTCTACACTGTAGTGGTCTGCTGCTGTCGATTCTAACCAGATATTTGGTGACGGTATTTTTTCCACTTGTGTTCTGGCATACGCGCCAATATTGACGATAAGAATGACACATCGATTGAGCGGCTGACCCGCGCCGGTATCCAGACCAGTGATATGGAGCGCCCCTACGATGCCATTGTCTTTGCGACGGGCTACGATGGCCTGACCGGCACCTTGTCAAAGTTTGGTATCCGGGGGCGGGATAACGTCCACCTTGGAGAAGCCTGGCACGAATCGCCACGCACATACCTTGGGATGCAGGTTTCCGGTTTTCCAAACTTTTTTATCCCCGTCTCTGGTGTGGGCACGCCCGCAGCTTTTACCAATGTCGTGGTCTCGATAGAGAACCAGGTCGACTGGCTATCCGACTGTCTTGCCTATATGAAGAATGCAGGGGAAACCACGATTGAAGCCGATCCCGAGGCAGAACAACAGTGGGTGCAAAAGGTACTCTGAATGGCGGCTTCACGCCCTGGGAAGGGACGTTTGGTCTGTGATATGGTTTACGGCAGAAATTTACTCAAAAGTGTCGCTCGGGAAATCCCTGAGCATGGTTTTTGAGGGGAAGAATTCACTATAATAAGTCGTTAACTACCGGAAAGCTGATGCGCTACTTCGCTTATGGATCGAATCTGTCCATCTCTCGCCTCCAACAAAGGGTTCCGAGTGCGCATAGAGTCGGGTTGTTCATGCTTCATTCGCATGATTTGCGTTTCCACAAATCCGGCAAAGACGGCTCCGGTAAGTGTGATGCCTTCGAAACAGGTGATTCTAGTCATTTTGTTATGGGCTCGCTATTCGAAATTGATCCTTCTGAGAAACCATACCTGGATCGAGCTGAAGGACTTGGATTTGGCTATGAAGAGAAAGAGGTCACCGTCGTTGACGAATCTGGTTTGAGAATAAAGGCGCGTACATACTATGCGACGAAAATTGATGAGTCACTAAGACCATACTCGTGGTATCTAAATCATGTGACTGTTGGTGCGATAGAGTCATCTGTATCTGGCTTGTACTTGGAGCGCATTAAATCAATCGTGTCTACAGAAGACCCCTGTCAAGAACGAGACGCGAGAGAGCGTGCTATACACAATCAGCAAGACAAAGCAAACTTAGACGCCCCACCTCGTGCTGTTTGATGCGTTACTGAGGGTTCGCTCCTGACACATCACGGCCTGTCGGAGACCCCGTTCTGGGAAATCTGAAGGGCCGTAATGTCCTATAAGCGGAAAAGGGAAGCAGGCCCTATCGCCCCATGTAGACGGTAGGGCCTGAAGTTCAGTGCAGAGGGCTAGCGGTCCCTGCTCTGTGGCACTGATTGAAGCAAATGGAATTAGAATAAACATCCTAAATACATCGGCGCGTTTTGCTGGCAAATCGGGAGAAATCAGCTATTAATCAATGCATTCAGAAGGTTGCGAACAGAATAGCGGAAGATAAAAGTGTAAATAATCCCGAAATTGAACCGATCGCGCTAAGCTCGTATGCACTTTGCGATTGGCAGGTGTGAGCAGATTTCACCCAGTTAGCGTATCACTGCAGTTGGTCCGAAAGTAGCTCATCAGAGACAAAATTGGGACCGAAATCGCTACTCGAAAACGTCGGCTTTGTGGTGTCTACTGCCAGCCCAGGAGGCCAGAATGGCGAGCGATTAATGTCTCTAACGTCCTACTTTGAGACATATGCCACCTACCAATATTTCCCGATTTCGGTCTATCCTTGTGTAAGTCAAATAAAAAACAGCTGGAGATTATATATTATGAACATTGAGGGTATGGCCAATTATGCAGACGTACTTGGTGGCATTGCCGTAATTGTATCGCTGATTTACGTGGGTATTCAGATACGCCGAAACGCCAAATCAAGCCAGTCACAGGCAAATCAGTCCGCGCTCGAATCAGTTGCGAGTGTTGGTTTGGAAGTTGCCAAAGATCCTGATTTATCAAGCTTGGCGCTTAAGGGAATGATCGCGTTTGAGAAGCTGACAGAAGAAGAGCAGTTTCGATTTATGATGCTCATGATGACTGTCTTTCGGGGATTCGAAAATATATTTTACCAGTATGAGAAAGGAAATCGGCGGCATCTGAACGACCGTTCTGTGGTGAAAGCGGACCAGTGAACCACTCTCCCCGCCGTGTTCCACATGGGGCTTACCCTTTCCCGATATTGGCGCCCATGGCCATGCTCTTGGCGCGCTCAGCCATTCTCTAATTCCTACCCAACTGGCTTAATTGAGCCATATTCAATCGATAGGGAATCGAGACAAATGAACAGGAATTTATTTGTAGGAATAGTCGCGGCACTGCTCTCCATTGGCGTAATGGCAGGGAAAGACCTGACGCCTCGAGTTGATGCAATTCAGACAAACGACCAGGCGCAAGATAGGCGCATTCAGGAAGTGGAACAAATTAGACGTTGAGTACCCTTTTAGGTTGGAATTTCGATAAGAGGCAAAGGCTGCGCAGAATATACCCGCTTCGGCGGATTTTTATTGTCTGTGATTTGGGGTTGGAATGCCTCGAAAGTGGTGAAAGGAGACATCGCCAGATCCATTTTGAGGGCCCGCTTGAGGGCCGTAGTGCCATGAGCGGCCGTTATGCTAGCCGGCTTATCTGCATGGCCCTGCAATGATCTACAAGGGGCTCAGTATCTCAATTAATCGCCGCTTGGCCTTGTGTTGTTGTCTTAAGGCCAGGAGGTAGGTGTTCCATTCATCAGCGCGTTTTTGTTTTCGGTAGAGTGCGCGTATTTTTTTCAGATAGGTGGCAGCCACTTTATAAGCCGCAGGTTTGACCCGGGCGATTTCCCATTCGGCCACCCCCTTCCAGATGGCCAGCGCCTGGTCGCGACCCACACAACGGGTCAGGCGCGCAGTGCCACCCCAGGCGGGCACAGGGTCATTCGATTAATCGGGGCGTCGTTGTTGATAATGATGGCAACGGGCCCGTCGCACTCGAGGATAAGCGCCGTTTTGTTAGTGGTCATGCTTTCTCCCTATACTTCTATCAAGCTACACAGCGCTCCGGTAACACCTTGCACCAGGCTGTTCTCGCCACCGAGTGCGTCATCACCCAGGGTCGCGGTGGTCAAAGCGCTGTGCATTGCCGCCCCCATCAATAACAGTGCAATGGCGCTGGCATCCACGGAGCCTTTGATCACGCCCAACTCCCGAAGCTCCACCAGTCGATTTTTCAACGCGGAATGGCCCATGTAATGCTCCCGGGATTGGGCCATCCTCGCCGGCCGGCCGCGGCTCAGTTGTGGCCCCGCCAGGGGCAGGACAATACAAAAGTAATTGTGTGCGGCGATGAAGACACGGCCCAGCCACGGCGCCAGGTGAGGCTCGACAGGCTCCGCCAGGGCGTCAGAGAACAGTGTGAATTCAGACATCTGCTCTTTTAGCAGCGCTTGTAGCAGACCCGCCTTGTCACGGAAGTTGTTGAACACGCTGGCCTCGGTCACTCCCGCCTTTTGTGCGACGCCGCGAGTCGTGAGGCCGGTGACGCCTTTTTGCGCCAGCAATTCAGAAGAGGCAAGCAGTATCTTGTCTCGAACTCGTGGTCTGCCCATCAGGGTTGGTCCCAGATGGCGACGAGCCCCTTGGATGTTCCCACGTAGGCGGTGCCATCCGGTGCCAGGGTCAGGGGAGCCCAGTTGTTGTCGAAGCTGGGTCCGTATCCGGTCAGGATCTTGTATTGGGTCTTGCCGCTGCGATAATCCAGGGCCGTCAGATACCAGGCATTGCTGCCATTGGGCTGGGGATCAAAAGTATAGAAATAGACCAGGCCGTTGGCCGCCGACATTTTTGGAACCACCGAGGTGGAGTGTTCTTGCGAGTGCCAGATTACATCACAGCCACTGTCATCCGTGCGCACATCAATACGCATGATGCCGCCACCGGCATTACTCCAGTCCTTTTGTGCGTAGGAGCTGGTATAGCCCGCATTGTTCTCAATCATTATGGAGCGATTAATCGCCACCATTGAGTTATCTGTTACCGAGTGTCCCTCCTCGAACAGCGGCACCGCGCAGATCTGCCGTCGGCCTTGTACATCCTGTCGGCGTTTGTACACGATCAGGTTTATCCGCCCGTCGGCGTTGTCGGTAATGGTCACATAGTTTTCACCCAGCAGGGTAGGGGTGGTACCGCTGCCCTGGTTGATGGTGCCCACTTTGCGGCTGGTGCCGCGATCGTAGCGCTCTCGCCAACCCGCGATCGGTTCGCCGTTCTCCCCGGCGTAATAGCGGTACATGGCGTGGTCCGATACGATGTATACGCCGTCGGCGGCGACGGAAAAGCCGTTCTGTATTTCTTCGCCGGCTATTCGGGAGCCTTGAATCGCGCCGGTTTTGGGATCCAGGGTACCCAATCGGCCATTTCGGGTTACCCACCAGATGTAGCCATGGTGATCGGGCATTACGGCGGTGATTGGGTCACACTCGCCCGCCGGAGACCAGTTGGTGGGAGTAACGCAGTCATGTGGTACTTCCGTACTGAGGTCCCATGTGTCTGTGGTGTAGAACTCCCATTCACCGGAGCCGGTCTGCCGGTGTCCAAAGCGTCGAATGGTCTGGTCACTGGCTGCCATGACAAGCCGATCCTCGTTGTCCAGGTAGAAGTACGCCCCGGAGCTGTCCTCCATAATTTTGCTCTTATCCCGGGAAATCAGGGCGTCGTAGCTGGAAGGGGCGTATCGGCAACTTGTACTCAGCCAGCAGCTCCAGCGTACGTGGCTGCAATAAATGGATGCGGAAGCCGGTCATGCCGGCGCACAGCGCAACGAGGCGATCGTCCCGGTCAAAGGTGAGCGTGGCACACTGGCCTCCCGGGGCGGTGCTCCCAACCCGGGAGTTCATCGCAATTTTTCTTCCAAGTGGCCCGCCGCCCGGGTGCACGTCGGAGCTGTAGCTGTCACTGTGCATGGCATTGACGCCCTGACGACTCATGTAGGGGTGTGCGGGCACGGAAAACTCCACCGGCTGGGCGATAGCGGGCTCCCCGATCATAGCCGGGGCAGACCCGGTCAGGCCCTCTATGGCAGTCGGCTCATAGGGTTCGGCGCAGCCGGCCAGCAGGGCCAGGGCGGTGGAGGTGGTTACCAGGGGGGAGCAGGAAAACAGCTTCACAGGAGACTATCCAATTAGTAAATATAGCAATACTATAAATACTTTTCAGATGTTCGGCAACTCCAGTGATATTAACGATTGTTTAATCAACCCTCCCTGAACGGTAACAGTGAGGCTGCCTGACCGATATAGGCCTCGGTATGGCGTTCTTCGCGCCGGGTGAAGTCCCCCACCGCGGCGGATAACTGCGGGTCGGCAATCCAATGGTTGGAATACGTTTTAACGGGCTGAAAGCCACGCTGGATCTTGTGCTCCCCCTGGGCGCCCGGGTCAAAGCGCGCCAGTTTGTGCTCGATGCAATACTCGATACCCCGATAGTAGCAAGCCTCGAAGTGCAGACAGTCGAACTCCCGCTCGCAGCCCCAATAACGCCCGTACAGGGTATCGCTGGAGCGGAAGTACAATGCGCCGGCTACAGCCTGTTGATCGAGGTAGGCCAGTACCATTACCACCTGGTCGCCCATGCCGGCAGCGGTCTCCAGGAAGAAATCGCGGGTGAGGTAACCGCCGTGGCCGCTGCGTTTGGCGTAGGTCAGCTGGTAAAAACGGTAGAATTGTTGCCACTCCTGTTCCCCGATATCAGTGCCAGTCAGGGTCCTGAGTACCAGCCCCTGTTCTTTCACCCGCTTGCGCTCCCGCTTGAGGGACTTGCGCTTACGGCTGTTGAACGTGGCGAGGAAATCATCGAATGAGCTGTAACCGTCGTTGAACCAGTGGAACTGGGTGGCGGTACGGCGATGCAAACCCTCCTGCAATAATTGCTCGCTAATGGCCTGCTCTGGAAACAACAGGTGCCAGGAGGAGATATGTCGCTGCTTCGCCAGCTTGCGTATTCCCTGCAGCGCGACGCGATAGCCCTGGGCGGTGTCCAGGCCGGGCGCGGTGCACAAGCGGGGCCCGGTGGCGGGGGTGAAGGGTATTGCGGTCACCAGCTTCGGGTAGTAGTCCAGGCCACTGCGCTGCCAGGCATCGGCCCAGGACCAGTCAAATACATATTCGCCGTAGGAGTGGGACTTGAGGTAGAGGGGCATCACGGCGACCCGGGTTTCGCCCCGGCGCAGTACAACATGGCAGGGCTGCCAGCCAGTCTCCGCGGTAGTGCACACTGTCTTTTCCAGGCCGTGCAGGAACTCGTGACGCAGGAATGGGTAGTCCACATCCGCTATATCATTCCACTGCGCCGCCGGAATCTGATCCAGGCTGGTCAGGAACTCGACGGCAAATTCCGTCTGTTCGGCGCGCTGCAGTGCCTCGATTTTGGAGGTGGTGACCATGGATTTTCTTTTGCTACTTATGGAAACGACTAGCTTACTGTGTTGGCGGCACAATTGCAGCGCTGGCGTAAATTGACAGCCCGTTGGCGGGAGAAAACCCTTGCACAATTTTCGTACAACCCTATAGTGTTTCGTCTCGAAAAAAGTGAGTAGTGATATGAGCAAGTGGGAATGTATTGTCTGTGGCCTGATCTATGACGAGAAAGAAGGGTGGCCGGATGATGGCATCGCGCCGGGTACCCGCTGGGAGGATGTTCCCGAGGACTGGCTGTGCCCTGACTGCGGCGTGGGCAAGGAAGATTTCGAGCTGATCGAGGAGGCACCGGTAGACGATACGCCACACCACGAGGAGCCGATGGTCGACAAGGTCCACGCGCCGGTGGTCATTCTGGGCACGGGGCTCTCGGGGTACGGTCTGGCCAAGGAGTTCCGCAAGCACGACAGCGAAACACCACTTATCCTGATCACGTCCGATGACGGGCGCTCCTATTCCAAACCCATGTTGTCCACCGGCTATACCAAGGATCACTCGGCGGATGACCTGGCGCAGCTGGATGCGGGCAATATGGCGCGCTTGCTCAAGGCCAGCGTCTGGACCATGACCAAAGTCAACGAGATAGATACGGCCGCGCAATTGATCAGGGTGGGCGATGCCCAATCCGCCATACACTACGGCAAGTTGGTGCTGGCGGTGGGGGCCGAGGTTATCCGTCCCCCTATCGAGGGTGATGGCCTGGAAATGGTTTACTCGGTGAATGACCTGCTGGATTACGCGGACTTTCGTATCGCCGTGAAAAAGAACGATGTGAAGAAGGTTTGTCTTATTGGCAGTGGACTTATTGGCTGTGAGTATACCAACGACCTGCTCAACGGTGGTTTTGAAGTAGAGGCTGTCGACCCGCTTGCATACTGCCTGCCTACATTGCTGCCGGAGGCGGCGGGCAAGGCGGTACAGGCTGCCCTGGAGGCGAAGGGTGCGACCTTCCATTTCGGCCCCTTGGTCACCGCTGTGAACAAGGCCGACAAGGGCGTGGTGGTCAGTCTCAACAATGGGGAAACTATTGCTGCCGATTTGGTGGTATGCGCTGTCGGTGTGCGGCCCCGCACAGAATTGGCGAGCGTTTCAGGTATTGCAACCAACCGGGGCGTGGTCACCAACCGCCTGTTGGAAACCAGTGCCCCCAACGTTTACGCCATGGGTGATTGTGCCGAGGTCAACGGGCATGTGCTGGTTTATGTCGCGCCGTTGATGGCGGCAGCTCGCGCCTTGGGCAAGACCCTGGCGGGAGAGCCTACGGAGGTGTCTTACCCGGCCATGCCGGTTACTATCAAAACCCCGGCCTGCCCGGTCGTGGTAGCGCCTCCGGCCCCCGATGCTGACGGCGACTGGACCATCGAGGCGGACGGTAGCAACGTCAAGGCACTGTTCCGCGATAGCAGTGGCAAGCTGCTGGGTTTCGCCCTCACCGGCGATGCCACCCGGGAGAAAATGGCATTGCAGAAGGAACTGCCGGCTATCATGGCCTGACGCGGCGGGTGGCAAATTCGGTCCCGCCGGTGCCTGCCGCTGAGCGGCATATCCGGGCGTGGCTGGACGAGTTCGTCGTCGGCCTGAATCTGTGCCCTTTTGCGCGCCCCCTGTTGGGCGCGACTAATCTGCGTATTGCCATCTGTGAGGACTCCGCGCCGGAAGCCTTGCGCCGCGCATTCCTGCGGGAACTGGATTTATTGCAACGCAGCACAGAGCGGGAAGTTGCGACCACCCTGCTGGCATTTCCCCATGCACTGACCGACTTCGAAGAGTATCTGGCGTTTCTCGACCAGGCCCAGCAATTGCTGGAGGAATCCGGCCTGAAGGGTCTGGTGCAACTGGCCAGTTTTCACCCCCAATACCGCTTTGAGGGGGAGGGCGAGGATGCCGCCAGTCACTACAGTAACCGCTCGCCCTATCCGCTCATTCACCTGCTCAGGGAAGACATGTTGAGTCGCGCACTGGATGATTTTGCTGATCCGGATAAGATTCCCGAGCGAAATATCGAGACTCTCGGTGACATTGGCGTGGAGGAGTTGGAGCGGCGCTGGCAGGCTATTTTCTCGCGTTAGCACCTTAGCATTTATCGAGTTACTCGCTAGGGAAGAGAGGCGTGCCTGTGGAGTTCTTCCCCCAGGGGCGTGTGAGGCCAGGGATGGCCGAGCCCGAGCGCACATGGATGTGCTTGTAGCTTACCCTGGGGGAAGAACTCCACAGGTTCGCCTCGGCTGGCAGAGACTAATGGCTGGCTCACAACCCCCCCCCCAACAGGGGAGCCTCTTCATTCAAACCTTCGCAAACTGCTGACTAGCCCCCGTCCAGCGTTGAATCAACGGCTCCACCCGGTCCGGATACTGTGTCCGGATAAGATGGGCAATAGCCTGCACCTCATCCAGCAGGTGATTGTGCGCGGGCAATTCAGCAATCCTGAATTCCATCAGCCCGGTCTGGCGGGTACCCAGCACCTCGCCGGGGCCGCGCAGTTCAAGATCTTTTTCGGCGATATAAAAACCATCGGAACTCTCGCGCAGGGCGCTCAGACGCTGTTTGCCGTTGGCCGACAAGGGTGTCTGGTACAGCAACACACAGTGGCTGGCCTGACTGCCGCGACCCACGCGCCCACGCAGCTGGTGCAGTTGCGCCAGTCCGAGACGCTCGGGGTTTTCGATGATCATCAGGCTGGCATTGGGTACGTCCACACCCACCTCGATCACCGTGGTCGCAACCAGCAGGGACAGTTCTCCGGATTTGAAAGCGGCCATCACCGCTTCTTTCTCGGCGGGTTTCAGCCTGCCGTGTATCAGGCCGATGTTCAGCTGTGGTAGTGCCAGGCGCAACTCCCCGGCTGTCGCTTCGGCCGCCTGCGCTTGCAGTGCGTCGCTCTCCTCGATCAGGGTGCATACCCAGTAGGCCTGGCGGCCCTCGCCGCAAGCGGCGGCGACCCTGGCCACCACTTGCTGCCGTCGACTGCTGTCGATAAGCGCGGTGGTTACAGCCTGTCGGCCCGGTGGCAATTCGTCGATTACCGAGCAGTCCAGGTCGGCGTAGGCCACCATGGACAGGGTGCGCGGAATGGGAGTGGCGGTCATCACCAGCTGGTGCGGCCTGCCCTGCTCGGGGGCTGTTTTTTCGGTGAGCGCAAGTCGCTGGTGCACACCAAAGCGGTGTTGCTCATCGACTATGACCAGGCCGAGGCGGGAGAAGGCGACATCCTGCTGGAACAGAGCGTGGGTGCCGATGACCAGGCTGGCCTCTCCTGTAGCAATGCGCCGCAGGGCGGTCTCGCGCTTCTTGCCCTTGGTGCGGCCGCTGAGCCACTCCATGGAGATGGCCATGGGCGCAAACCAGCCGGAGAAACTGGCCCAGTGTTGCTCCGCCAGGATCTCCGTCGGGGCCATCATGGCGACCTGATAACCGTTGGCAATGGCCTGTAATGCCGCGCCGGCTGCCACCAGGGTCTTACCCGACCCCACATCGCCCTGCACCAGGCGTAACATGGGAACAGGCCTGGCCAGGTCGGCGGCAATCTCTGCCAGCACCCGCTGTTGCGCCGCCGTGGGGGCAAAGGGCAGGGTGGCGAGAAAGGCGCTGTGTTGTTCCCTGTTCAGCGGCAGGGCCGGCGCTCCCTCCTGTTGCTGCCGCTCGCGCAGGCGGTGCAGGGACAGGTTGTGGGCTACCAGTTCTTCCAGTGCCAGCAGTAATTGCGCCGGGTGCCTGCCCTCGCGCAACTGATCCTGGGGGGCATCCGGCGGTGGGGCGTGCAGGTAGGTCAGGGCCCGGGCCAGGTCGTAGGGGTAGCTGTGACTCGGGGGCAGCAAATCGTCCGGTCGTTCACGCTGCAAATAGGCCAGGGCCTGGCTGCACAATTTGCGCCACTGGTTCTGGCTAATACCGGCAGTGGTCGGGTAGATGGGGGTGAGAGTCTCCTCTACCGGGGACTCTCCCTCCTGCAACTGGCGATACTCCGGATGGTACATTTCCAGGCCGCTGCCGCCTCGCCGAACCTGGCCGAAACAACGCAGCCGGGTGCCCGGTTGCAGATTGTTCTTCTGGGCGGCGGAAAAATGGAAAAACCGCAGGGTGAGTGTGCCGCTGCCGTCCTGTATCCGCGCCACCAGGCTGCGGCGGCGGCCAAACGCCACATCGGCGGCCCGGATCTCGCCCTCGATTACCACATCGTCGCCGTCCCTGGCCGCGGCGATCGGCGTGACACGGGTGCGATCCTGGTAGCGCAGGGGCAGGTGAAACAACAGGTCTTCCAGCTGGTGCACACCGTAGTCGGCCAGCTTTTCCGCCAGCCTGGGCCCAACGCCACGCAACTCGCGTACCGAGAGGCTCGCTATACCACCCATGCGGAATTTATTCCCGCATGGCGTTGGTGAGGATATCGATGGCCTGGTGCCGTGGATAACTCACGCGCCAGGCCAGCGCGATGGTCCGTTGCGGCACCGGGTCGGTGAACGGCCGCACCGCCAGGGTATGTTCGCCGTAGGTCGCCACATCCGCTGCGGATTTCGGTAACACCGTTATACCCAGGCCGCTCGCCACCATGTGTTTGAGTGTTTCCAGTGAGCTGCCTTCTACCACGGCAGTACCGCGTGCATAGTTGTCGCTGACGGCCTGTTGCAAACCCGGGCAGGCCTCCAGTACCTGGTCCCTGAAGCAGTGACCCTCGCCCATAAGCAGAACCCGGTGTGTGCACAGCGCGGCCGGATCAATGTGTTTCTCCTGCGACAGGGGGTGATCCTCCGGCAGCAGCACCACGAAGGGCTCGTCGTAGACTGCGCGGGTGACCACATCGGTTTCCGTGAATGGTAGCGCCACGAAGATGGCGTCCAGTTCCCCGCTGGTGAGTTTGCTACGCAAGCTGGAGGTGTAGCTCTCCTCGATAAACAGAGGCATTCCCGGCGCCGCCTGTTGCAGGCGGGTCACCAATCTGGGGAACAGGTAGGGGCCGACAGTATAAATCGCGCCGACTGATAGTACGCTGCCCAGTGGGTCCTTGCCCAGCTCGGCCAGGTTGTGCAGGGTTTGGGCTTCGCGCAATATAGTTCGGGCCTGCGCTACAATGCGCTCGCCCGTGGGCGTGGCCGAGACCTTGTGGCGGGAGCGTTCAAACAGGCTGATGCCCAGTTCCTGCTCCAGCTTCTTGATGGCGATACTCAGCGTGGGTTGGCTGACATTGCACTGTTCCGCCGCTTTGCGAAAGTGCCCGGCTTCGGACAGGCTCACAAGATAACGCAGTTCGGTTAGTGTCATAGCGGATTCGTTTTAGCCTTGGTAATGGAGTGCACAGTGTAACCATTGAGAGATTCTATTAGGAAGAGCAATTCTGTCCTGTGAGGCTTTATCCTCAGGGGGCTCTAAATTGCCAGGATGGCCTCCACTTCTATGTCCACACCCCTGGGCAGGGCGGCGACCTGTACGCAGGCCCGGGCCGGGTAGGGTTCCTGCAGAAAGCTGGCCATGACCTCATTGACTGCCCCGAAGTGCTCCAGGTTGGTCAGTGAGATATTGATTTTGACCGCACTGTTCATGTTACCGCCCGCCGCCTCGGCCACCGCAGCGAGGTTTTTAAACACCTGGGTTGCCTGGTCCGTAATGTCGCCGGTGACCAGCTCCATGCTGCCGGGAATAAGGGGTATCTGACCTGACAGCCAGACCGTATTGCCCACCTTGATCGCCTGGGAGTAGGGGCCGATGGCCTCGGGGGCAGCGGGTGTTGATATGACTGCGCGATTGCTCAATGTTGTTCTCCTGTTGTGAACAGGGGCGAGGCCCCGTTTCTCAATTTTTGACTCTGGTGACCTTGCGCACATAGTTGATAGTGCGCAGGCGTTTCATGATACGGGCCAGGTGGACCCGATTGGTAACCAATACCTCCAGATGCACGTAGGTGAACTGGTAGTCCTTGTCGTGGGTGGAAATTTTTTCAATATTGACGTCCATACTGTTGATGCGCGTGGCGATGACCGCAATCATGCCGCGACGATTTTCCACCTCGATACGCAACTCGACGGGATACTCGCCCTCCACCACATCGTCCCAGCGCAGCGCCACCAGACGCTCACGGTTCTCGCGCATATCACCGAGATTGTTACAGCGCTCGCGATGTACCACCACGCCTTTCTCGGCACTGAGGTAGCCCTCAATCGAATCCCCGGGGATGGGGTGGCAGCACTTGGCATAGCTGACCATAAAGCCCTCTGTGCCGCGAATTGCCACTGGCTGGGCAGTGCCACCGTTGTGCTCCATCTGATCCGCCGCCATTTCTCCCAGCAGTTGTTGCGCGATGATGACCGGCAGCCGGTTGCCCCGGGCTATTTCTTCCAGCAGGTCGTCCAGCAGGTCGTAATGCTGATGTGACAGGAAGTCCTGCAGCTTATCCTGTGGCACCTGGTCCAGGCTGCTGTCAAAGCCGGTCAGGGCTTTATCGAGTAGCCGCCGTCCCAGAGCTACAGAGTCGTCGCGGGTCTGGTGCTTGAGGAAATGGCGGATATTGCTGCGAGCCTTGGCGGTTACCGCGTAGTTGAACCAGGAGGGGTTGGGCCGCGCGCCCGGGGCGGTGAGGATCTCCACAGTCTGGCCGCTTTGCAGGGGCTCTGACAGCGGCGCCAGGCGGCGGTTGATGCGACAGGCCACACAGCTGTTGCCCACATCTGTGTGCACGGCGTAGGCAAAGTCCACCGCGGTAGCGCCCCGGGGAAGCTCCAATATTCTGCCCTTGGGGGTGAATATATAGATTTCGTCGGGGAACAGGTCGATCTTGACGCTTTCGATAAACTCCAGGGAGTTGCCTGCCCGCTGCTGCATTTCCAGTAAGCCCTGTACCCACTGCCGGGCCCTTGCGTGACTGCCGTTGGCGGATTGGCTGTCGCTTTTGTACAGCCAATGGGCGGCGATACCGTTGTTGGCCATATCTTCCATTTCCCTGGTGCGGATCTGGATCTCGATGGGAACCCCGTGCATACCCATCAATATGGTGTGCAGCGACTGGTAGCCGTTGGCTTTGGGGATGGCGATGTAGTCCTTGAATTCGCCAGGTACTGGCTTGTACAGGCTGTGGATGCTGCCCAGCACTCGATAACAGGTATCCACTGAGTCGACGATGATACGGAAGGCGTAGATGTCCATGATTTCAGAAAATGACTTCCGTTTGGATTTCATCTTCTTGTAGATGCTGTAAAGGTGTTTTTCACGCCCCACGACTTCGACTTCGTGGCCTTCCTGCTCCAGGGTGGTCTCCACCTGATGGCGGATCTTTTCCACCAGCTCCTTGCGGTGGCCGCGGGCGTTGCGCAGGGCGGCGTCGATGCGCCGGGCGCGCATGGGGTACAGGGCGCTGAAGCCCAGGTCCTCGAACTCCATGCGCACGTTGTTCATGCCGAGGCGCATGGCGATGGGGGCATAGATGTCCAGCGTCTCCCGGGCAATACGCCTGGCCTTCTCGGTGTGCAGTACACCCAGGGTGCGCATGTTGTGCAAGCGGTCGGCCAGCTTCACCAGAATCACCCTGATGTCCCGCGCCATGGCCAGGGCCATTTTCTGGAAGTTCTCCGCCTGCTTTTCCTCCAGGGACTTGAACTCCATCTGGGTCAGCTTGCTGACGCCGTCCACCAGCTCTGCGACAGTCGGGCCGAACTGGTTGTCGATAGCGGATTTTTCAATCCCCGTGTCCTCGATGACATCGTGCAACATGGCGGCCATCAGGCTCTGGTGATCCATGTGCATGTCGGCGAGGATGCCCGCAACCGCCAGGGGGTGGGTGACGTAGGGCTCACCACTGCGCCGCAACTGGCCGTAGTGGGCCTGCTCGGCGAAGTAATAAGCGCGTCTTACGTGGTTGGTTTGTTCCTGGTCGAGATAACTGCGGAGTGTGGAGTTGAGGGCATCAATGGTTTGCATAGCGCTGATCTGTGATCCTTGCCAGAGATGCCCGGGGGTAGGGGCTACAAGGCGTCGCTGGCCTCCATTACTTCGGCCAATTCTTCCTCGGCGTCCAGTTCGTCTTCGCGAGCGAGGATATCCGGGGTGATCAGGCCTTCGGCGATTTCGCGCAGGGCGATAACCGTGGGCTTGTCGGACTCTTCCTGTACCAGGGGGTCTTTGCCGCCGGTGGCCATTTGCCGTGCCCGCTTGCTGGCTACCATGACCAGTTCAAAGCGATTTGCGACATTTTCCAGACAATCTTCAACGGTTACGCGTGCCATTACTAAATACTTCCCATGCTTAGTGTGCCGCCCGAATGTGACCTGGGTTGTAGGCACTGGTTAATAAAACTGGAGTGGCTCGCCAGCATGCTCTTGCATACGATCTGGCGATGTGACACTACCGGGTGCCGGACAGCAGGGCTGTGCCGGAAGAACCCTAAATTATACCCCGAATAGTGGGGGGTGAGTCCAGCGTAAATAATCCCCCAGTCAGGGTCTGGTAATCCCTTAGGGGGAATAGAAGGACACTACACTCGCAGCAGGCCCGTTAACATCTCGCCCAGTGCGTCCCGTTGGCGGCTTGTGCGCAGTCGCTGGCAGGTAATGATGGCCTGTAGCTCACCCAGTGCCTGCTCGAAGTCTGTGTTGACGACCAGGTAATCGCTCTCGGTGTGGTGTGACATTTCCTCCACCGCCTCGGCCATGCGGGCCTCGATGGTCGCTGTGTCGTCCTGGCCGCGTGAATTGAGTCGTTGCTCCAGTGCTTCCCGCGAGGGCGGCACGATGAAGATGGCACGAGTTTCAGGCAGCAGGCGCTTGACCTGTTGTGCGCCCTGCCAGTCGATCTCCAGGATAACATCGGTGCCGGCGTCGAGTTGCTGCTCTACCCAGATCCGGGAGGTGCCGTAGAGATTGCCGAATACCCGGGCATGTTCCAGGAATTCGGTTTTTTCCAACATGCCCAGAAAGCTATCCTTGCTGACAAAGTGGTAGTTTACCCCGTCTTCTTCCCCCGGCCGCATGGGGCGGGTAGTGTGGGATACTGAAACCCGCAAATCCTGGCAGCGCTGGATCAGGGCATTCACCAGGCTGGTCTTGCCGGCGCCCGAAGGGGCCGACACGGTGTAAAGTGTTCCGGTGCTGGTCATTTTTTTCCTGTTCCGAGCGAGGCTACCCGGCGCATTACTCGATATTCTGGATTTGTTCACGCATTTGTTCGATCAATACCTTGAGCTCTACCGCGTTTCGGGTTGTGGAGCTGGAAATTGACTTGGAGGACAGTGTGTTGGCTTCCCGGTTGAGCTCCTGCATGAGAAAGTCCAGCCGCCGGCCGCAGGGGCCGCCCTTTTCCAGTACGTGGCGCACTTCGCTCACATGTGCTTCCAGGCGGTCCAACTCTTCATCGACATCGGCCTTTTGTGCCATATACACCAGCTCCTGTTCCAGCCGGTTGTGATCGACTTCGATTCCCAGGTCCGCAATACGCGCGGTGATCCGGTCTCGTTGCTGTTGCATCAATGCGGGTAGAAGCTCGCGGGTGGCGGCCACCTCCGACGCAACCTGCTCCAGGCGATCCAGCACCAGACCGGCCAGCTTGCCCCCTTCCCGGCGGCGGCTTTGGGCCATGTTCACCAGAGCCTTGCCAAACAGTGACCGGGCATCCTTCTGTAATACCTCGTCGGACTGCTCCTGTGCACTGTAGATCCCCGGGAACTGCAAAACCTCCAACGGGCTGACGGGGCTGGCATCACCCATCTGCTCCTTGATAACCTGCGTGGCCGCCAGTAACTTGTGCAACTGCTCGGGGTTGACCTGCAACTCCCCGCCGCTTGTCGGGTGTGCCTGCAGGCGAATCATGCAGTCCAGCTTGCCCCTTGCCAACGCTTTGCCCGCCTGCTCCCGCAGCCGCGGCTCCAGTGAACGCAGGGCGTCAGGTAGTTTGAAACTGCAGTCGAGGTAGCGGTGATTGACGGAGCGCAGCTCCACAGTCAGGACGCCCCGGTCGGTGGTCGCGCTCTCCCGGGCAAAAGAGGTCATGCTGTGAATCATAGGCTTGGCCGCCAGTCTTTGTCATGTGCAGGTCGTGTGCTGATGGGCGCTGAGTGTAGCAGTTTGTTATTGGCGTATACTAGCGCGCCTCGTTATTCATATTGACACGATACGGAGTACTTCCATGCAACGACCCAGTGGCCGTGCACCTGCACAACTGAGAGATATCAGCATCACTCGCAATTTCACCTGCCACGCCGAGGGTTCGGTGTTGGTCTGCTTCGGGGATACCAAGGTGATTTGTACCGCCTCGGCTGAAAAGGGCGTGCCCCGCTTTATGCGGGGCCAGGGGCGAGGCTGGGTTACCGCGGAGTACGGTATGCTGCCGCGTTCTACCGGAACGCGTATGGGCCGTGAGGCCAGTCGCGGTAAACAGGGTGGGCGCACGGTGGAAATTCAGCGATTGATCGGTCGTTCCCTGCGGGCGGCGCTGGATCTGTCCCTGCTGGGTGAGAATACGATAACCATCGATTGTGACGTGATCCAGGCGGATGGTGGCACCCGCACCGCTGCCATTACCGGTGCCTGTGTGGCGCTGGTGGATGCGATAAGTTATTTGCAGCGGGAGAAAGTGGTACAGGAAGACCCCCTGTTACAGATGATTGCCTCCGTATCCGTGGGTATATACCAGGGTGTTCCGGTACTGGACCTGGATTATCCGGAAGATTCCGCCGCCGATACGGATATGAACGTCATCATGGGGGAATCCGGGGGCTTTATTGAGGTCCAGGGTACGGCAGAGGGAGCGCCCTTCGCCCGTGAGGAGCTCAATAGCATGTTGGATCTGGCGGCGGAGGGTATAAGCGGTCTGATTGGCATGCAAAAGGAGGCACTTGCCTCCTGATTTTCTATAATTCTATATCGTAGTCCATGATAACGGGTGCGTGGCTGGAAAATTCCTTGTTCTTGTATATCGCGCCGTAATCGATGGCGTATTTCAGGCCCTGGGATACGATGTGAAAGTCCGTGCGCCAGCCGTTTTTCTCGCGTCCGCCATCGGGCCACCAGCTGAACTCGTCCTGGTCTGAGTTGATTTCCCGGAATGCGTCAACGTAACCCGACTCCAACAGTTCGTCCATCCACTGGCGTTCTTCCGCCAGAAAGCCGGAGGTGGTGCTGTTGCTCTCGGTATTCTGAACATCCCCCGCACTGTGGGCGATTTGCCAGTTGCCGCAGATGATGAACTCCCGGCGTTTATTGCGGATCTTCTGCAGGTGGCTACCCAAAAGGGAATAAAATTCGTTTTTGCGGCCCTGTTGCTCGGCGTCACCTTGTTCGGCCCGGGGAGCCAACAGGCAGGCCACGCTAAGGTTTTCGTAATCCGCCTGGATATAGCGCCCTTCCATATCGAATTCGGCGAAACCCAGGCCTGTCATGATGGCCTTGGGCAATTGCCGGCAATAGATAGCCACGCCATTGGCCTTGCCGTCGATGTCGTCAAAAAAGTAGGCGTTGTAGTCTTCCGGGAAGAAGGACGAGTCCTGTAAATCGTATTCCGAGCACTGCAGGTCCTGAATGCAGATAAAATCTGCATCCTGTTCTTTCAGCCAGTCATAAAATCCTTTTTCAGCGGCGTTTTTAATGCCGTCAGCGCTGAAACTGATGATCCTCATTTGTAGCCCCTTGGTATGAGAGCGTGTATGCTGCGCTGGCTCGCGCCGTCAGAATACCTTGCATAATATTGCGGGACCCTCTCCGATAAGAAGCGTCCAGACAAAAACTACGATTTTGAAACACTGCAGATCTCGCCACTACTGATTATTGTGCCTCCAGGGCAAGTTTTGTCAGTAGCGAGTGGTCTATAGTAGAACTGTGTATTCTACAATTGGAATCTGGAAAATACAAAGCCTCGTTTAAGGATCATTAGTCTCATGCAAGCCTACCAGACTGAATTCATCGAGCTCGCCCGCCAATGTAACGTGTTGAAATTCGGGGAGTTTACGCTCAAATCGGGCCGTATCAGCCCCTATTTTTTCAATGCGGGATCTTTTTCAAATGGCAGGGCGCTGGCCACCCTGGGCCGCTGTTACGCCCGGGCAATAGTGGAGTCCGGGGTACAATTCGATGTGCTGCTGGGGCCCGCTTACAAGGGCATACCGCTGGCGGCGGCCACTGTCGTGGCGCTGGCAGACCACCACGGGCTTGATATTCCCTTTGCCTACAACCGCAAGGAAGCCAAAACCCATGGTGAGGGTGGATTGTTGGTGGGGGCCCCGCTTGAGGGGCGAGTGCTGGTCATCGACGATGTGATTACCGCCGGTACGGCGGTGCGCGAGGTCATTGCCATGATCGCAGAGGCCGGTGCAGAACTGGCGGGTGTGGCCATTGGCCTCGATCGCCAGGAGCGGGGTGCGGGAGAGTTGTCCGCCATCCAGGAGGTGGAGCGGGCATACCAGGTGCCGGTGCTCAGCATCATCAATATGAGCCATCTTATTGATTACCTTGAAAATTCTGACAGTGATTTTGCGGATGTGCTGGCCGACATGAAAGAATACCGGGAACGCTACGGGGTCTGACTTGTACCTAACCGCCTCAAGTCCTATATTGGGCGCATGTTGATCCGAACTTCTGCATTTTGCTACCTGATCTTTTCAGCCATGCTGCTGGGCCTTGTCCCCGCCGCCCACTCCCGTGATCTCTACCGTTATTACAACGCAGAGGGCAATATGGTGGTGGATTACCGCGTGCCGACGGAATATGTCGCCGGGGGCTACGAGGTCCTCAATGATGATGGCGTTGTTATCCGGGTAGTACCGCGGGAGCTTACCCCGGGCGAGAGAGATGTTGTCGATGCCCAACAAAAGCTGGACGAGTTGGCTGCGGCCGAGAAAGAGCGGCTGCGTAAATGGGATGAGTCCCTGCTACTGCGTTACAGTACCATCGCCGATATCGAGGCTGCCCGGGAGCGCTCCCTGCGCGATTTACGTATCAGAGTGAGTATCCTCAAGAGCAATAGGCGCTCTCTCAAGCTACTAGTGGAAAACCTCCAGATGCGGGCTGCGGACCAGGAGCGCAGTGGCCGGCAGGTTGATGTGACCCAGGTAAGTGCCATCGAGGACCTGCAGGGTGAGATGGACGTCACTACCCGGGCGATTGTCGACCGCGAGCAGGAAATCGAGGAGGTGGCCGCCGCCTACCAGCGCGATATCGATCGCTTTGAGATGTTACTGGAGGTGGTGGAACTGCGGCGCACACTTCTGGTCCAGGATCGGGAAGCTATGAGAAAGCAGTCCGGGGATTATTCCCGCTAGCAGTGTATCCCTGCGTTTAGTTTACGAAGCTGCCGGCCTGCCCGGGTATGGGCTGGGTAACGGCATCCCGGAAAAAGCCGCTCATCAAAAGATCCCACTGCTGAGCCCAATCCGCAGTCGGCGGGCGCTGGAATCCGCTGCGCACATACTGGGAAATACGCCCCTCAGCCGCAGCCATCAACAGATTGGCGGCCGCCGGCAGGGCGATTACCGGCCTGAGTCCTTCACGCATTTCTGCTTCCCTGATAACCTGCCTCAGCTGGGTCTCGAAGCGGTCGAACAATTGCGCGACTCGCTGGTGCAGCCGCTCTGATTCCCCGGCCAGGGCATCGCCGGTCAGTATGCGGGTAATTCCGGGATTGCGCTCGGCAAAGGCCAGCAGCAGCATCAACATTTTTTCGCAGCGTTGAGCGGCAGTTTGCTCCTCGTTCAGGATGATCTTGATGCGGGTGAACAGAGTGTCTTCGATGAACTCGATGAGGCCTTCGAACATCTTCGCCTTGCTGGGAAAGTGACGATACAGGGCCGCTTCAGATACACCGACCTGTTTGGCAAGGCCGGCCGTGGTGATACGGGTGCCGGGCCCGGCCTCCAGCATTTGAGCCAGGGCTTCCAGGATCTGCTGGCGCCGTTGGGATTTTCTGGGAGGCATGGCGGTCCACATTGAGTCGCGTTACCGGTAATGCTAGCGATAACCTGTCGTGCCTGCAATAAGACTGACCGTTCTGGAGCCTTTTTTTTCCGGTTTTTTACCAGTTAATGAACCTCGTCACAAATGACGAGGCATATTAAAGGCGTTTGTTGGTGATAAGAGTGCCCATACCCTCATCCGTGAATGTTTCCAGCAGCACCGCATGGGGCACCCTGCCATCGATAATGTGAGCGCTGGCCACTCCGGATTTTACCGCATCGAGGGCACAACTGATTTTTGGCAGCATGCCTCCGCTGATGGTTCCGTCCGCAATGAGCTCATCAACCTGGGCGGTGCTCAGGCCGGTGAGAATCTTCCCCTCCTTGTCCAGTAGCCCGGAGACATTGGTCAGCAACATCAATTTTTCTGCCTGCATGACCTGGGCCAGTTTGCCGGCCACCAAGTCAGCGTTGATGTTGTAAGTGCTGCCATCTCTACCTACCCCAATGGGTGCGATGACGGGGATGAAATTGCTACCCAGAATCACGTCAATCACCTCGGTATCGATCTGGTCGACTTCGCCCACGTGGCCGATATCGACAATTTCAGAGGCATCTAGCTCGGGGCTGTAGCGGCTTACCTGGAGCTTGTGCGCCCGAATAAACTGGCCGTCCTTTCCCAGTCACCCCTATCGCCTTGCCGCCATTGCGACTGATGGAGGCCACGATTTCCTTGTTGACGCTGCCGCCCAGTACCATCTCGACTACATCCATGGTCTGGGCATCGGTTACCCGCATACCGTTTACAAATTCAGTGTGAATGTTGAGCTTTTTCAATAGAGCGCCAATTTGTGGTCCGCCGCCGTGCACCACCACAGGGTTCATTCCCACCAGCTTCATCAACACCACATCCCTGGCGAAGCTCTCGTGCAGCAGCGGGTCTACCATGGCATTGCCGCCAAACTTCACCACAATGGTCTTGCCGGTGAAGCGCTGAATATAGGGCAGGGCCTCCGTCAGGACCTGGGCGATATTGAGGGCTGCTTCGAGATCGAGAGACATAGTTATAACCTAAAAATTCAGTTCGAGGTCGGGCTCAACCAGCGCTATCTGGGCGCGGAACTCCGCCTTGATGAGCTCGAGGTTTTCCTCGGTGTCGGCCTCGAAGCGGGCGGTTAGCGCCGCACCGGTATTGGACGCCCTGACCAGGCCCCAGCCGTCGGTGAAGTCTACTCTTATGCCATCCATGGTGTTTACCTTGCCGGTGGAAAAGTCGGCGTTTCTGACGATTCTTTCGATCAGGGAGAATTTATCCTGCTCGGCCACCGGAATAATGATTTCCGGTGTGTTGATGCTGGAGGGCAAGTCGGCAATAGCGTCATCGAGACTGTCGCCGTGGGTACTGAGGATCTCGGCCAGGCGGGCCGCTGCATACATGCCATCGTCAAAACCGTACCAGCGCTCGCCGAAGAACATGTGCCCCGAGAACTCGCCACCGAGGAGCGCGCCGGTTTCCCTCATTTTTTCCTTCATAAAGGCGTGGCCTGTTTTCCATAACACGGGGCGCCCCCCATGGCGGGTAATCAGCTTGGTCAGGTTGCGGCTGCACTTGACGTCGAACACCACATCCGCTCCGGGGTTGCGCGCTACCACGTCCTGGGCGTAGATCATCAGTAGTACGTCCGAGCGCACGATACGGCCACTGGAGGTAACCACGGCCAGCCGGTCGCCGTCACCATCGAAGGCGACCCCGAAATCGGCACCCTGCTCCTGTACCACACGAGCCAGGTCCGCCAGGTTATCCTCGTTGCTGGTATCCGGTGGGTGGTTGGGGAAGGTGCCGTCCACATCGCAGTACAGGGACACGACTTCGCAGCCGAGGTCTTCAAACAGGCGGGGAGCGATCCCCCCGGTAGCACCGTTACCCGCGTCGATGACTATTTTCAGGGGGACTGCGATGGCGATATCGTCCAATACCTCCTCCCTGTAGGGGGGCACGATATCTTCGCGAATCATCCGCCCGTTACCCTGGCTGAACTGGCCACCAACTACCCGGTCGCGAATCTGCGCGATACCGCCGGCAGCGATGGTCTGCTGGTTCAGCACGATTTTCAAGCCATTGTGCTCCGGTGGATTGTGGCTGCCGGTAACCATGACACCGGATTTGCAGCCCAGGTGTCGGGTGGCAAAATAGAGCAGGGGGGTGGGCACCATGCCAATGTCGATAACATCCCTGCCGCTTTCCATCAGGGCTCTGATCAGTGCGGACTTGATGCGGGGGCTGGAGGTCCGGCCATCACAGCCCACGATCAGGGTCTGTTCATCCATTTCCCCGGCGATCGTGCCGATGGCCCTGGCGATGCCGGTAATCAACTCGTCGGAAAGCTCCGTCTGCGCATCGCCGCGAATGTCGTAGGCGCGGAAAATGTGTTCCGGAAATCCCTCTATAGTGGCCTCCGATGCTACATGATCGTCAACTGCCGCAAGGTCCAACTCCAGCACCTCTTCGTCGACATCGAGAATATTTGCAGACTGGAACATCGGGTTGGTCAGGCCGGAGCTCTGGGCTTCGAGCACTTCCACCTCGGCCTGGGGTAATTCCGTCGAGCTTGTATCGCTCTGGCGCACAGTGCGCAGAGTGGCGCGCCGCAGTTGCTTGGCGATGGCAACCAGTTCGGGAATGGCCAGCTCCAGCGAGGATTTGCGATCCGCCGCTGAGATGACCTTATTGACCTCTGCAGCCAGTGTTCGCGGGAACAGGATTAAAATGATGGCCACCGCGGCGATCGCCCCCAGAATGGACAGCGCCATCACCGCGAACAGCGGTAATTGATTGGTGGTGAGCGTATCCACAAGTGCGCGAGAGGGGGTGAAGGCAACGCGCCAGGGGGTGCCCGGGATGTCAGCGTAGCGGGTGAACAGCGCGGCGTCACCGCTACCGCTAAGCGCGACAACATCCGTGCGGTTAACGCCGGTGGAACTGGTGTACTGTTGTTCCAGGGCGAATTTGCCGGCACCGCTATCCAGTGAGTTGAGCTGCTTCGATATTTGCGCGTTGTCTATGGTTACGATAATCACCGCCAGGCGATCTGCGATTCGCGGGTGACTTACCCGAGCCGCCATGGAGGTTAACCACTGATTTTCGAACTTGTAGGCCTCGGGCCCAGTTTGCTGCCCGGTACTGGTGCGGCGCACCAGGTCGACTTCTATATGATTGCGCAGGCCCTGGTTGCCCCCCTCAAAGTCAGCGGTGCCCATATCGCCTATGGGGATGATTCTCAGGCTGATCGCCTCGGGAAAGTAGTCAAGCATGGCCTGTTCCACCAGGCCGATATCATCTTTGGACTGACTGGCGATTGCCGACAGGGCCAAAGGTGACAGGGCGGCACCTTGTATGCGCTCCTTCATGCGAGTGAACAAGCGGTGCATATTGGTGGCTTGTTGGGTGGCGAAGGAAGACGCCACTCGCTCTATTTGCCGGCTTTGCACGGCCGGTTCGCGCAGCGCGATCAGGTAACTGAACCCCAGTGCGATGGGAATCAGGGCGGCCAGCAGGGCCACGACAGCAAGCCTGCGCAGGGCATTACCCCTGGCAGAGATACCCCGGGGGTTGCTAACGGGCGCGGGTTTCTTGTCCGTTTCGGGGGCAGCTTTTTTATCTTTTCTTAGTTTCAGCATCCAGTCGGTCAGTTTGCAAGTTAGTTGTTCAATGATATTACGTAGGGCGGTCGACTTAAACGCACTTCCCTCCTTTATTTGTCTCGGCGATAAGCTCCACGATTTGCCGCGCGATGGTACTTTTGCTGGAGCGCGCCAGAACCTGTTCCCCGTCACGCCACAGCACGGTGGCCTCATTGTGATCGCTATTGAAACCGATGGACCGGTCTGAAACGTCATTGGCGACGATCATGTCCAAATCCTTGCGCTGCATTTTGTCTCTGGCATAGCCCAGCACATCATTGGTTTCCGCGGCGAACCCGACGGTAAAGGGGCGGTTTTCACTGGCAGCCACAGCCGCCACAATGTCGGGGTTGCGAGCCAGCTGCAAGGTGACCTGCTCCGGGCCTTTCTTGATTTTTTGTTGTTCTGTTGTCGCGGGGCGGTAATCCGCCACGGCGGCGCAGGCGATAAAAATGTCGCATTCGTTCAACAGCTCAAGGCATTTTTCCAGCATTTGTGCGGCGCTCTGCACCGGGAGGCATTGTACGTGCTCCGGTGGCGTTAAATTAACCGGGCCGCTCACCAGGGTAGTTATTGCTCCGGCGTCTACCGCCGCCTGCGCCAGGGCGTAGCCCATCTTGCCTGAGCTGTGATTGGATATATAGCGCACCGGGTCCAGAGCCTCGCGGGTGGGGCCGGCGGTAATGACGACTCTTTTCCCGGCTAACAGGCCGTTTTCGAACAGCCTGGCGGCTGCACCGGCGATTACAGGTGGCTCCTCCATGCGCCCCGGGCCGACGTCACCACAGGCCTGTTGTCCCGCGGCCGGACCCACAATGTGCACACCTCTTTCTGACAGCAGGCTGATGTTGGCAATGGTGGCGGCATCCTTCCACATCTGCTGGTTCATGGCCGGGGCCAGCAACAGCGGTGCCCCCGTGGCCAATGCTGCTGTGGTGAGCAGGTCATCGGCCCGGCCTGTGCTCAGTCGCGCGATAAGATCGGCGGTGGCCGGTGCAATCAGTAGTAGATCCGCCCAACGAGCCAGCTCGATATGGCCCATGCCCTGTTCCGCCTCGGTGTCCAGCAGCTGTGTGTGTACGGGATTACCCGACAGGGCCTGTAGCGTGAGCGGGGTAATGAACTCCCGGGCTCCGTGGGTCATGATGACCCGCACACTGGCACCGAGCTCCTGCAGTTGCCTGACCAGTTCCGCTGATTTGTAAGCCGCGATGCCCCCACTGACACCCAGCAGTACATTGCGATTGAATAGATGTGCCATTTGGCCGCCCAATTTGGGAAAATAGCTGTCAGGAGGCTGTCGGACTTAACGAACGGATAAGTACGACAGCCTCCTGAATGGAAAGATACCACCCCACCGCAGGTTTTGACACCGCGCTGGGGCGGTAGCTCATCGGAGGAGCGCTATGAGTATGGCCGGGTGGATGCCGGGGGAAGGGCCCCGTGACAAGCTGCTGGAACGGGGTGTCCAGGCCCTGTCGGATGCGGAGCTACTGGCGGTGCTGCTGCACACCGGGTATCGCGACTGCAGCGCGCTGGATATGGCGCGCAACCTGCTCACCGAGTTCGCTGGCCTGAGTGGGGTCATGCAGGCCGCACAGGCCAATCTGCTGGCTTGCCGGGGGGTGGGGCCGGGGAAGTATGCCCAGCTGCAGGCGGCGCAGGAACTGGCCAGGCGCCAGGCATTGCAGACGATATGTGATAGTGATGTGCTGAGCAGCCCGGGTGAGACCCGGCGCTTTCTGCAGTATCATCTGGGGGGGCACAGCAGGGAGGTATTCAGTTGCCTCTTTCTGGACAGCCAACACCGGGTGCTGCGCTGTGAGGATCTGTTCTTTGGAACGCTGGATGGGGCGGCGGTGTACCCGCGGGAGGTGGCTGTGCGGGCTCTGCAGTACAATGCCGCCGCAGTGATCTTTGCCCACAATCACCCCTCGGGGGTGGCAGAGCCCAGCAGTGCCGACCGGCGTATTACGGAGCGCCTGTGCTCCGCCCTGGCTCTGCTGGACATCCGGGTGCTGGATCACATCATTATTGGCCGCGGCAGGGAGTTTTCTTTTGCGGAAGAGGGGCTGTTATGACCGCCTACTGAGGCTAGCGCTCTAACCACCTTTCACTTGCCATGCCCCGGGTGTTCTGGTATAAAGTCGCGCTCCGCGCAGCTGGGACCCTGTTTGGGTCGTAACAGTCACACCGTTTTTATAGAGATTCCCACGTCTTTTGGGAGAGTGAAGATCATGGCAAGAGTATGTCAAGTTACTGGCAAGCGTCCGGTAACCGGAAACAACGTATCACACGCAAAAAACCGCACCCGTCGCCGTTTTTTGCCTAATCTGCACAAGCACCGCTTCTGGGTTGAGTCCGAGGGGCGTTTTGTGAGCTTGCGTGTCTCAAGCAAGGGCATGCGTATCATCGACAAGAAGGGTATTGACACGGTCCTGGGTGACCTTCGCGCCCGCGGTGAAAAGGTTTAAGGGAGAAGATCAATGAGAGAAAAGGTCAGAATGAATTCTTCAGCCGGTACAGGACATTTCTATACCACTGACAAGAACAAGCGTACCACTCCGGACAAGCTGGAAATGAAGAAGTACGATCCGGTAGTGCGTAAGCACGTCATGTATAAGGAAGGCAAAATCAAGTAGTTGCTCGTCCTCTAATGATTACAAACAAAATCCCGGCCATTGCCGGGTTTTTTTTGGCATCGCGTTTTGTTAACCGAGGCATGGCTTTGCAGGTGCGCCTTCCTGGGGACGCAAAAGCGCCATCCATGGCAGCTCGGGCTCGGCCATCCATGGCCTCGCACGCCCCAGGAAGGCGCACCTGCAAAGCCACGCCTCTCGCTCGGTGTGAAGAAAGTGGAAAGTACCTGAGTGCTGTGGAGAATGGGGCACACTCCACCCTCCTTAATATACTCGGTAAAATGGGGCAGGCCCTGTACAGGACGCCACGCTGTGCCTGAACTACCAGAAGTTGAAACCACCCGTCGGGGCGTCGAGCCCTACAGCCGCGGCGCTGTGGTGCGACAGCTTGTCGTGCGCGAGCCCCGTTTGCGCTGGCCGGTGCCGGATGATCTGGCCGAATTACTGCGCGGCCAGACAATTATCGCGGTTGAGCGGCGCGCGAAATATCTGCTGTTCAGAACTGCTGTCGGCTCGCTGATAGTACATCTGGGCATGTCCGGGTCGCTGCGGGTGGTGCCCCCGAATGAAGTACCGGGACGGCACGATCATATTGACCTGCTGCTGGAAGGCGGCCACTGCCTGCGCTATAACGACCCGCGGCGTTTCGGTTGTTTCCTGTGGCTGGAACCGGGGCAGCAACACCCCCTGCTCACTCATTTGGGCCCCGAGCCCCTGTCTGCCGAATTTGACGGTGAGACGCTCTATCGGCGTTCCCGGGGTCGTACCGGCCCGGTAAAGGGCTTCATCATGGACGGAAAAGTGGTGGTTGGTGTTGGTAATATTTACGCTAACGAGGCTCTGTTCCTGTCGGGTATTCGCCCTGACCGCAGTGCCGGGCGGATTTCACGGCGTCGCTACCAGCGCCTGGCGGAAAATATAAAGCAAGTGCTTACTTCGGCTATAGAGCAGGGAGGAACTACACTAAAAGACTTTGTTGGGGGTGATGGCAAGCCGGGTTACTTCGCCCAACAGCTGCATGTTTATGGCAGGGCAGGGCTGCCCTGTACGTCCTGTGGCACGCCATTGCGGGAGGTGCGCCTGGGCCAGCGCAGCAGTGTCTACTGCGTGGCCTGCCAGCGCTGAACAGGCTACACTGTAAGGACGTAAGGGGAACGGGAAGCTAACCGGGGAGAAAACTATGAAAATAATATTACGTTCACGTCGCGCCACCACAGCCTTGATGATTGCTTGTCTAATGCTGCCACAGGCCCTTTGGGCCGATCAGATGTATCAGACCCGAGGGGTTCAGAGTGCGGTGGATGAGGAACCCAATGCGGCTATCATGGTGGGAGATCTGGTTGTAGCGAGGCCCATTGGTGTGGTGATGACGGTAGGTGGGGCCGCGCTATGGCTGGTCAGCCTGCCCTTCACCCTGTTGGCGGGACATGCCGGTGAGGCGGCCCAGACCCTGATGCAGGGTCCGGCGGAGGCCACATTCATGCGTTGCCTGGGTTGTCGTAATACGGGCTACGCCGGTAAAGATCTAGCGCAGAACGAAAACAACAAAGCACAAGAGCAGCCAGACGCTGTGGCCGTTTATCCCTGAGTTTATCGCGCCCTGAGCGGCGCGAATCAGTTTCTCAGTTCGCAAATCGCTCTTTTAGCGCCGCAGCTACCTGCTGCGGCACGAACGGGCTGATGTCGCCGTCCAGCGCCGCGATCTCCCTGACCAGGGAGGAGGAAATATAGGACAGCTGCTCCGATGGCGTGAGAAATACGCTCTCGAATTCCGGGTACATTGCCCGGTTCATATTCGCCAGTTGGAACTCGTACTCGAAATCCGACACCGCCCGCAGGCCGCGCAACACGCAGCGGGCATTCTGGCTCTTGGCGAAGTCCGTTAACAGGTTACTGAAGCCCACCACCTCCACATTGTCCAGATGCCCCAGGGCTGACTGGCACAGCGCTATCCGCTCCTCCAGGTTGAACAGCGGGGTCTTTTTTTCACTGTAGGCGATTGCCACGATCACCCGGTCAAACAGGCGCGCAGCGCGTTCGGTCAGGTCCACATGGCCATTGGTGATCGGATCGAAGGTGCCCGGGTAGATGACGGATTGAGTTCTCATGATGTTGATCTGTAGTGGTGACAGGTGCCGTGAATGTTAAACAATTTACCCCGGTGCGACAACGCGGCAGGCGCGGTGTTGCCCCGCGATCGCCGGGGGCGGCAACCTGCTGACTTGTGCTTAGTCGACTATAAACAGTCGGTAGGCCACATTGCCAGCGGTCTTGTCCCGGTGCAGGGACCACCCGGGCGGGGTCATGGGTGGCGGCTCTGAGGCCGCCCATTCCACATAGACCAGCGCACCGGCGACCAGCAATTTTTTTTCGGCCAGTAAAGCGCAAGTAGGGTTGACCAGTTCCTTGCCGAAGGGAGGATCGATAAACACCAGGTCATAGGGCTCGTTGCTCGCTTGCAGGAATTGCAGTGCTGACGATGGGTGGCACTGGCCGGCGCTGGCAGCACCCAGTGTTGCCAGGTGATTGCCGATCTGCGCCAGTGCCGCCTGCGAGGTGTCAACGAAGTCGCAATGCCAAGCCCCCCGGGACAACGCTTCCAGGCCCAGGGCGCCGCTGCCGGCGAAAAGGTCTGCGCACCTGGCGCCGTGAATGTAGGGGGCCAGCCAATTGAACAGGGTCTCGCGTACCCGGTCACTGGTGGGCCGCAGCCCCTCTTGCGGCGTGAAAGTGAGTTTGCGGCCGCGATACTGTCCGCCGATGACACGCAGCCGGCTCTTGATTCGCAGCTGGCGCTGTTTTCCTGCGCTTTTCCCTGGTCTTGCCATTTCTTCACTTCGTGCAAGGGTGGTACGATAGGCGCCGCCGCGGACGCTCGTCTGCTTACTTTAGTTAGTTTACCTCGTCATCGACACGACAAATATGAAATTTTTCAAACGCAAGGAAAAGACGGATTCCCAATCGGTACCATCCGCAACGACGCCCGCTGCCCAAGAGCAGGGGCAGGCAACTGCGGCACAGCAGGCATTGTCAGCCGGTGAGGTGGTGCAATCGCGCCTGCCGATCCCCGGCCCCCCCCCTGAGAAGGAGGCCTCCATACCTGCAGTGCCGGAACCGGTGCCGGAACAGGTGCCAGAGCAGGTGCCAGAACAGGTGCCAGAACAGGTGACCGCGCCGCCTGAAGAGCCCCCGGTGGCACCTCCCAGGGAGACAGCGGAGGTAGCCACAACCGATAGCGGTGCAGATACCGCCAGTAAAGCGGGCTTCTTCTCCCGTCTGCGGCACGGTTTGGGCCGCACCAGCGACAATCTGGTCCAGGGCCTGGGTACCCTGTTTCTGGGCCGCAAGGAAATCGATACCGATCTGATGGAGGAGCTGGAATCGCGCCTGTTGCTCGCGGATGTGGGGGTGGATGCCACCCTGGAGATTATCGACCGGCTCACCCAGCGTGTATCGCGCAAGGAATTGACTCACCCGGACGCGTTGCAACAGGCGTTGCAAGAGGAGTTACTAACCCTGCTCAAACCCTGTGAGCAGCCGCTGGACGTGCAGGGCCACAAGCCCTATGTGATTTTGATGGTAGGCGTGAACGGGGTCGGCAAAACCACCACCATAGGCAAGCTCGCCCGGCGTTATATCAGTGAGGGCCGTTCTGTGATGTTGGCGGCAGGTGATACATTCCGGGCCGCGGCGGTTGAGCAGCTGCAGGTGTGGGGCGAGCGCAACGAGGTGCCGGTAGTGGCGCAGCACACGGGGGCCGACAGCGCTTCAGTCATTTTTGACGCATTGAAGGCGGCGCAGGCCCGGAATGTGGATGTGCTGATCGCCGATACCGCCGGCCGTTTGCACAACAAGGATCACCTCATGGAGGAGTTGAAGAAGGTGGTGCGGGTTATGGGCAAAATTGACCCGGCGGCTCCCCATGAGGTCATGCTGGTGCTGGACGCCGGCACCGGCCAGAATGCCCTGGCCCAGGCCGACCACTTCCGGCAATGGGTGGGCGTGTCTGGTATCAGCCTGACCAAGCTCGATGGTACCGCCAAGGGCGGCGTCATTTTCGCTATCGCGAAAAAGCTGGGTTTGCCCATCCGGTTTATCGGTGTTGGGGAGGCTGTAGAGGATCTGCGCCCTTTTCAGGCGGAGCAGTTTATCGAAGCCCTGTTCGCCGGGGATGATGCGTCTGCATGATCACTTTTGACCGGGTCAGCAAGCGCTACGAAGAGGGGCATGACGCCCTGCGTGACATCAGCGTGAGCATCGACCGGGACGAGCTGGTTTTTCTCACCGGACACTCCGGTGCCGGCAAGAGCACCCTGCTGCGCCTGATTATGCTGATGGATCGCCCCACTCGCGGACAGCTGATTGTCGACGGCCAGGATCTGGCAGCCGTGGGTTCCCGCGGGGTTCCGCGGCACCGTCGCAATATTGGTGTGGTATTCCAGAATCACCAGTTGCTGTTCGACCGCTCCGTATTCGACAACGTGGCCCTGCCCCTGATTATAGCGGGCTATGATCACCGGGAGGTGGGCCGGCGAGTGCGTGCGGCACTGGACAAGGTGGGCCTGCTCAGCCGTGAACGGGCCCTGCCCGTTACCCTCTCTGGCGGTGAGCAGCAGCGGGTCGGTATCGCCCGGGCGGTGGTTGGAAAGCCCAAAATTCTGCTGGCGGATGAGCCCACCGGCAACCTCGACCCCGCCCTCTCGGCGGAAATCATGCAGCTGTTCGAAGAGTTTAACCAGGTCGGTGTCACGGTACTGATTGCCAGCCACGACCTGGTCCTGATTTCGAGACTGCACCACCGCATTATCACTCTGAACCAGGGCCGGCTGATCTCCGGGACCGGACAATGAGGGGGCGCCGCGGGGTTGGTCGCCGTGAAGGTGCCAGCCAGAGTCGTGCTGATCTGCGTGATCAATACCATGCCTGGTTGCGGCATCACCGCCTGTCAGCGGCGGACAGCCTGCACCGGGTGCTGGATAACCCGGGCTCCAGCATACTCACCTGGTTGGTGATAGGTATCGCCCTGGCCCTGCCGGTGGGATTGAATGTGGCTCTTGATAACGTTAACCAGCTCAGTGCGAGTTGGGACAGTCCCGCCCAGATATCCCTGTTTCTGCAGGACGGACTATCCGTCGATAAAGCCAGGCAACTGGAAATTGAGCTGGGAGAGCGGGCGGATGTAGCTGAGACACACTTTGTTTCCCGCGATGAGGCCCTGCAGGAATTCAGTGCCCTGTCCGGTTTTGCCGACGTGTTGGCCAGCCTGGAGGAAAATCCCCTGCCGCACCTGATTTTGGTCACCCCCGCCGGTAGCCTGGCAGGAGACGCCGTATCGGCATTGCGGCAGGATTTACAGGGTTACCCGGAAGTGGGCGAGGCGGTGCTGGATATGGCGTGGCTACAGCGACTGAACAGCCTGATGGAGCTCAGTCGCCGCCTGGTGCTGGCGGTAGGGGGGTTATTGGTCCTGGGTGTGGTGCTGATCCTGGGCAATACGATTCGGCTCGCTATCGAGAATCGCCGGGATGAAATTGTGATCGTCAAGCTGGTGGGCGGCAGTAATGCATTCGTGCGCCGCCCTTTTCTGTATACCGGCCTCTGGTATGGCGTCGGTGGCGGCTTATTCGCCGGGGTTCTGGTGGCGAGTTCCCTGTGGTTTCTTCAGGAGCCGGTAAGCCGCCTCGCGCTACTCTATGAGAGCGCTTTTGAGCTGCGTGGTTTGGGCATCATGGGGGGGCTAAACCTGATCATACTGGGGGGGGTGCTTGGTTTGACCGGTGCCTGGTTAGCCGTTGCCCGACACTTGTCACATATAGAGCCGCGCTGAGTTTGAAAGCCCGTTTTCTTGCAATGCCACCATTAACTCATTGATTATAAAGACATATAGATAGATTTTTGAGCCTGCGAGGGAACTTTTCTGATATTAGCACTCTAATTCAAAGAGTGCTAGAATCGGCGCCGATAAAATGTGGAGTGTCAAATATGAGTAAGAGTTTGCAGCCAGTGGATCAGATGGTACCGGGAGCTAATCTCGGGGCATATGTGCAGGCAGTGAGCAGTATCCCGGTGCTCAGCGTCGAGCGCGAGCGGGGGTTGGCTGAAGATCTTTACTACAACGAAAATGTGCAGGCGGCGCGGGAGTTGGTCATGTCCCACCTGCGATTTGTGGTGCATATTGCACGCAGTTATTCCGGCTACGGCCTGGCCGAAGCCGACCTGATCCAGGAGGGCAATGTTGGCCTGATGAAGGCGGTGAAACGCTACAATCCCGAAAAAGGTGTCCGCCTGGTGTCCTTTGCCGTGCATTGGATCAAGGCTGAGATGCACGAGTACATTCTGCGCAACTGGCGCATAGTGAAAGTAGCCACCACCAAGGCCCAGCGCAAATTATTCTTTAACCTGCGTAGCGCCAAGAAGACCCTGGCCTGGCTGAGTGCCGCGGAGGCGCAGGCCGTGGCTGATGACCTGGGGGTGGATGTCCGGGAAGTGCAGCGCATGGAAGGCCGCCTGAGCAGTCGCGACCTCGGCTATGACCTGCCCTCAGGGCGCGGATGACGACGATGCCTGGCAGGCGCCGCAGTATTACCTGGAGGACCACAGCGCCGATCCGGCCCTGGAGGTGGAATCCAGCGACTGGCGGGAGAACAGTGATGCACAGCTACACCAGGCACTGGCCGCACTGGACGAACGCAGTCGCGATATTCTGGCCCAGCGCTGGCTGTCGGAGCAAAAATCCACGCTGCACGAGTTGGCGGCCCAGTACAGCGTTTCTGCCGAGCGAATCAGGCAACTGGAGCAGAACGCCATGAAAAAGATCAAGGCGGCCATCGCCACTTAAACATTAGCCGCTTGAACATTAGGCGCCTGAACCTTCCAGCATAGGGCGGTAAAAACCGCCCTTTCTGCGTTACAATCACCCCTATGGCTAAATTATTCATTACCCTGGCTTCACTCAGCGGCATGCTGGCGGTTGTTTTTGGCGCATTTGGTGCGCACGCCCTCAAGGGCAAGCTGGACGATTACGCCCTGGGTGTATTCGAGACAGCGGTGCAATACCATTTCTATCACAGCTTTGCACTGCTGGCGGTAGGGGTGATCGCTCTGAGCCAACCCCAGACCGTCATGCTCAAAACCAGCGGCTGGCTATTTTTTATCGGCATCCTGGTCTTTTCCGGCAGCCTCTATCTACTGAGCTTTAGTGGTGTGCGCTGGCTGGGCGCGATCACCCCCCTGGGTGGTCTCGCGTTTATCGGTGGCTGGGCCTGCCTGGCCGCAACCGGCTGGAAATTGCTGGTCTGATCGGGATCAACGACCACCTTCCCCATGACTGAGCCCGACAAGAGAAGGCCCATTCGCAGCTATGTGCTGCGCACCGGCCGCATGACACCGGGCCAGCAGCGCGCTTTTGATGAGAACTGGCAATGCCGGGGTCTGCAGCACGCTGACGGCACGCTGGTTTTCGAGGCGGCGTTTGGTCGCCCCGGCCCCACGGTGCTGGAGATCGGTTTCGGTATGGGCCAGTCACTGGTCACCATGGCGGAGGCGGCTCCGGCGACCAATTTCATCGGTATCGAAGTGCACAAACCCGGGGTGGGCAAATTACTGCACAGTATGGTCGAGCGCGATGTGGACAATATCCGGGTGTACTGTCACGACGCGGTGGAAATCCTGCGGGACTGTATTCCCGGCGCCTCCCTGGACACAATACAGATTTTCTTCCCTGATCCCTGGCACAAGAAGCGCCACAACAAACGGCGCCTGATCCAGCCCCCCTTCGTTGCCCAGCTCATGACCAGGCTGAAGCCCGGCGGAACTTTGCATCTGGCTACTGACTGGGAACACTATGCCCGGCAGATGATGGAGGTTCTCAGCGCAACTGACGGTTTGTCCAATACCTGTGGCGCAGGTCAGTTCGCGCCTCGTCGGTCGCACCGTCCTCTCACCAAGTTCGAGTTGCGTGGAGAGCGTCTTGGACATGGGGTTTGGGATTTGATTTTTATCCGTAGCAGAGAGTGAACGTCGGGGTTGATGACAAGTAATTAATTGGCATTGTTGTGAGCGACATTGTTCCTGTAACGGGTCCTGCCACTTGCGTAGGATACGCACCTCTCCCTGATCCATAGCAGGGGGAACTCTTAAACTGCAAGACCCCGCAAGGAGAATACTATGTTCAAGAAAATTGCATTAGTAGCAGGCATTAGCCTGGCAGTATCGGCCGCAGCACAAGCACAACAAGCGCCACAAAAGACCATCGTAACCGGTGATACCCTCGTGGTAGACACATATCGTTGGGAAATCGGTGGTGCAGCTAACTATTCAGAACTCGATGTCGGCCCATTTGATATCGATAAATGGGGAGTCGATCTTTACGGCACCTATTTCCTGCGTGATGTTAATACCAACAAGGGCCCCCGGTCTGAGGCCGCCTTCCTGGATCAAGCTTCCAGCGTCTCGCTTTTTGGTGGTTATTCCGAACTCGATGATGTAGACGAGCTTGAAGCAAACCTTGGTGGCATTGATATCGACGACGATAATTCCGAAACCTATGGCATTGGCGGACGTTATGTCACCAAACAGACGGGTAGCTGGATTATCCAGGCTGATTGGCGCCGGACGAAGCCCGCACACCTGGAAATCGATACCTATACCATCGGCGTCGGTAAATATATTACCGACAACACGTCCCTGATCATCACCTACGCCGATGCCGACCTCGACAACGGCGGCGATACTGACGGCTGGAACGCCGGCCTGGAGCACTTCTGGCGCCTGTCAACCGGCGGCATCAAGCTGGATGGTAACGTCGGCTATGTGAATGTCGACGACGGCGACGACATCGACATCTACAATCTGGCCGGTACCTGGTACGTCACTGATAACCTGGGCTTTGGTGCCCGTTACGGCAAAATAGATGGTGGCGGCGCTGAAGCCGATAACTACAGTGTCTTTTCCGAGTGGTTTATCAACAAGCATGTTGCTGTTTCCCTGGCCTATGATTACACGGACTTCGACGATTCTGACGTGGATAATAACGCCTTTACTATAGGCGGTCGCTACCGCTTCTAAGTAGCACTTAAAAGCACGAGCTTAAAGGGGCGGACACTATCGGTGTCCGCCCCTTTTTTTGCTCTGTGAATGTCTTGAGCTAGTGCGCATCCGGAAACTCACCTTATTGTCATCCCCGCGCAGGCGGGGATCCAGCAAGTGCTTGATTTTACTGGATTCCCGCCTACGCGGGAATGACGGCCAGTTTGGCAACACATCGTTTCAGGACGGACACTAGCTAGCCGGCAAAAACTTCAGCCCGGGAAAAACTCCGCAACAACACTATCCAGAAACCGACGGCCGAGATCCGTGGCTTTTACACAATCGCCATGCCTTACCAGCAATTCGCGCCGGCAAAGTGCATCCAGCTGTGGTTCCAGCGCCGCAGTGTCCACTCCCGTGCGGGCGCTGAATAGATCCAGGGTAAATCCCTCGTTCAAGCGCAGGGCATTGAGCATGAACTCCCCGGTGATCTCCTCCCGATCCAACTCCCGACTACTGGCCGTAAATTCACCCGGCCCCGACGCGAGATACTCCCCCGGCTGGCGTTTTTTCGCATAGCGCCGGATACGAGCGTCCGGAAAGCTGATTTTGCCGTGAGCACCCGCCCCTATGCCCAGGTAGTCTCCGAAGGACCAGTAATTCAGGTTGTGGCGACAGTTGAAGCCCGGCTGGCAGTAGGCGGATACCTCGTACTGCCCGTAGCCGTCCTCTGCTAACAAGTGCTCACCCTGTTGCTGGATGTCCGCCAGCTCATCCTCCACCGGCAACAGCGGCGGCCGTTTGTGAAACACCGTGTTGGGCTCGATAGTCAACTGGTACCAGGACAGGTGTGGGGGGTTATAGGCCAGGGCGGCGCGCAGATCCGACTCCGCGCTGGCCGGGGTCTGGCCGGGTAATCCGTGCATCAGGTCGATATTGAAACTGTCAAAGTTGGCGGCGCGGGCATATTCGATGGCGGCGCGGGCCTGTTCGCTGTTGTGAATACGGCCCAGGGCCTGCAGTCGCGCGTCGTCGAAGCTCTGTATGCCCAATGACAGGCGGTTGATGCCGGCATCGCGAAAACCGGCGAACTTATCGGCCTCGGCACTGCCGGGGTTGGCCTCCATGGTGGCTTCCAGCGTAGGGGACAGCGGTACCAGTGCGGCGATTCCCCGTAGCAGGTGCTGGATGGCGTTGGTGGAGAACAGGCTGGGTGTGCCGCCGCCGATAAACAGGGTTTCTATCGTTCGTCCCTGCAGCAATGAAAGGTCACCGCGTAAATCCTGCAGCAGCGTGTCCACATACTGCATCTCGGGAATGTCTGCCGCCTCGTGCGAGTTGAAGTCGCAGTAGGGACACTTGCGCTCGCACCAGGGCAGGTGGATGTAGAGGCTGAGTGGCGGCAGTTGCATCAGCGCTGGCGCAAGGCCTCAAACAGCAGCGCGCTGGCTTTTGCCCGGTGACTGATCCGGTTTTTTACCCCGGGGGACAGTTCGGCGGAGCTGCACTGGTATTCGGGAACGTAGAACAGGGGGTCATAGCCGAAGCCGTTCTCGCCCTGGGGTGCAAGCAGGATGCGGCCTTCCCAGCTGGCCTGGCAAACCAGGGGTGTGGGATCCAGTGCGTGGCGCATATAGACCAGCACGCACTGGAAGCGGGCGCCGCGTTGCTCCTCGGGGATGTCTGCCAGCGCCTGTAACAGTTTGGCGTTGTTGGCGGCGTCGCCATCGCCGGAGTAGCGGGCGGAGTGAATACCGGGAGCGCCATTGAGATAGTCTACCTCCAGGCCCGAGTCATCGGCGATGGTGGGCAGGCCACTCAGCTGCGCCGCGGCCCTGGCCTTGATAATGGCGTTTTCGACGAAACTGAGGCCGGTTTCTTCTACTTCGGAAACTGCGAACTCCGACTGGGGTTTGAGCGTGACAGCCAGGGGTGCGAGCACTTGCGCCAGCTCCCGCAGCTTGCCTGCGTTGCCACTGGCCAGCACCATTACTTGCTTGTTCACTGTCTCAGACATCAGTTGATATAGAGCTGGTGCTTGAATTTGAAGGTGTAGGTCTGGTCTGCACCTTCCGGGCGAAAGTCCATTTCAAAGAAGCGCCACTCTTCATTGATAAACTTGAACTGCGCGATGTAATAAATGGCCTGGCCCTCGCGGATCTCCTTGAACTGCAGGAACTGGTTTTGTATCAGATCCCAGGTGCGGCCTTCTAAGAGCATGGTTCGAGCCTCGGTGCCGCCGCCGACGAGGTGTTCTCGTACCGCGAGATTGAGAATGGCGCGCTTCTCTCCCCGGGTAATGCCATACTTCGCCGCAATTTCAGGGTCGAGAAAAGTGGTATTGACCACACTGTAGTGCAACTCAAAAGGCCCGAACATTTCTGACTGTTGTGCGCCGGCCTGGCCGGAGATACACAGCAATGTAATTAGTAGTAACAGGTATTTCATAGATTTGATCATTTCAGCGGGTGATGTGGTAGATCGCCGTGGTGGCGAACAGGTTGGGCCAGGTACCGGCCAGTAAGGGCTGACGCTCGGTGTTACCCACCACGTCCCGGCCCAGGATGCGAATACCCTTGTCCCGACACAGGGTTTCAAAATCATTCACCGTGCAGAAATGGATATTGGGGGTGTCGTACCAGCTGTGTGGCATGAAGCGGGATACCGGCATGCGGCCCCGCACACCCAGGGAGAGGCGGCATCGCCAGTGGCCGAAATTAGGAAAGGTGATGATGCACTCGCGGCCGATACGCAGCATTTCGTCCAGTACGCGGTCCGGGTAGTGCACCGCCTGCAGGGCGTGAGCCATGACTACCGTGTCGAAACTCTGGTCGGGGAAATTGTCCAGACCCGCGTCCATATTTTGTTCCACGATATTGAGTCCGCGGGAAATGGCCTCTGTTATATTGCCGGCGTCTATCTCCAGGCCTGTGCCCCTGACCTGGCGCTGGTCCCGCAGAAACTCCAGGAATTCACCGTTGCCGCAGCCCAGGTCCAGCACCCGGGAGCCGGCGGCGATCCAGCGCTGGATATGTCGCAGATCCTGGCGCATCAGCAGTGGGCTCCCACGCGTTGCATATAGGCGTTGAGCACGTTCACGTAGCGCGGTATAGGCAACAGGAACGCGTCGTGGCCCTCATCCGCCTCGATTTCAGCGTAGCTTACCGGCCGGTCGGCGGCAATCAGTGCGTTGACGATCTCCCGGGAGCGCTGGGGCGAGAAGCGCCAGTCGGTGGAAAAGGAGATCACTAAAAAGCTGCACTGCGCGTGACTGAAGGCCGCTATCGGGTCGTTATCGTACTCCCGGGCCAGGTCGAAATAGTCCAGCGCGCGGGTCATCAGTATATAGGTATTGGCATCGAAGCTGCCGGAGAACTGGCTGCCCTGGTAGCGCAGGTAACTCTGTACCTGGAATTCCGCGCTGCCCTCGCCCCCCTGCTCCAGAGTACCGGAGCGCAGGTCGCGGCCGAATTTGCTGGCCATAGCGTCATCTGACAGGTAGGTGATATGCCCGACCATGCGCGCCAGGGCGAGGCCCCGGGCGGGGATGTTGCCGCGCTCCTGGTAGCGACCCTCGGCGAATTCCGGGTCTGACACAATCGCCTGGCGGGCAACCTCGTTAAAGGCGAGGTTCTGGGCACTCAGTTTCATGGCGGCGGCGATGACGATGCAGTGCCGAACCCGCTGCGGGTATTCCAGCGCCCAGCGCATGGCCTGCATGCCGCCCAGGCTGCCACCGATTACCGCCGCCCAGCAGTCGATGCCCAGGTAATCCGCCAGCCGCACCTGGCTGTTGACCCAGTCTCTGGCCCGCAAGGGTGGGAAATCCGGCCCCCAGGGCTTGTCGGTCTCGGGGTTGATGGAGCTTGGCCCGGTAGAGCCGTGGCAGCCCCCGAGATTATTGAGGCTCACGACAAAAAATCTGCTGGTGTCGAAGGGTTTACCCGGACCGATGCACTCGTCCCACCAGCCGGGTTTTTTGTCATCCGCGCTGTGATAGCCCGCCGCATGGGCATGTCCGCTGAGGGCATGGCACACCAGTATCGCATTGGAGTGCGCGTCGTTGAGCTCGCCATAGGTCTCGTAGACCAGGTCATAGGCAGGCAGGTCGCGGCCGCATGCCAGTGGCAGGGGGGCATCGAAGTGCGCTACCAGTGGTGTGACAATGCCTACCGAATGGCTGTCTGTCGAAGAGCTCACAGTTTGGACTTCAGAGGCCGATTACCAGGGCCGGGTGCAGGCCGATGCCGGCGGCCATATGACGCAGCGCAATCTGGATAACATTGATCAGGATAAATACCAGTATGGGAGAGAAGTCCATGCCACCCATGGCCGGCAGGACTTTGCGAAACGGCGCCATGACCGGCTCGGTGATCTGAAATAACAGAAAGACCGCGGGGTTGCGGCTACCCGGTGCTATCCAGCTCAGGATTATCATGGCCAGCAGGGCGAAGAAATAGATATTTACCAGCAGGCTGACGACGCCCAGGGCGGACCAGGCAAGCAGCAACAGGATATTAGGCAGCCCCAGGCCGTTGATCAGCAACAGCGCCACGATACCTGCCAATTGCAGTAGCAGTGCCAGCACCAATGACGCCAGGTCCAGGCCGGCAAAGCCCGGTATTATCCGCCGCAGCGGGATTACCAGCGGGTTGGTCACTTTTACCAGGAACCGGCAGATCGGGTTGTAAAAGTCAGCGCGCACCAGTTGCAGTAAAAAACGCAGCAGCATGGCCAGCAGATACAGGCTGAGCAGGGTCTGTATCAGGTAACCAAAGATTTCATTCAGGGCGGTCATACGTCGTTAGTCTCCTTTGTATTTTTTACTAGCCCATTTCCCGGGACATTTCGGCGGCCCGGTCGGCGGCGGCGCGCATGGCGTTTGTCACCACCGTGCGCAGGCCGTCCTGTTCAAACATTTGTATAGCCCGTTCGGTGGTGCCCGCCGGGCTGGTGACCCGGCGGCGCAGCTCGACCAGGTCCACATCGCCTTCAATGGCCATGCGCGAAGCGCCCAGGCCGGTCTGCATGGCCAGGGTGGTTGCCGTGTCCCTATCCAGCCCCAATTCGCAGCCCGCGTCGATCATCGCCTCCATGAACAGGAAAAAATAGGCGGGACCACTGCCGGACAAGGCGGTGACGGCATCGAGCGCCTGCTCCGTTTCAACCCAGCAGGTGATGCCCACGGCGGCGAGAATAGACCGGGCGTATTCCCGTTGTTGTGCCGAGCAATTGTCGTTGGCAAACAGGCCGCTGGCGCCACAGCCGAGCAGGGCCGGCGTGTTGGGCATACAGCGGACAATGGCTGCCTGTGGCCCCAGCCGGGCCTGCATACTGGCGATGGTGACTCCGGCGGCGATGGATATGACAACTGCGCCCTTGCTTTGCACCGCCGGGGCGATACTGGCCGTCGCCTCGGCCATGACCTGGGGCTTTACCGCCAGGATGATGACATCAGCGTTGGCGGCGGCCTGGCTGTTGTCGCTGCAAACGGTCACCGGGGCAATCTCCTGCAAGCGCTCCAGGCTGGCGGGAAAGGGATCGGCCGCACTGATACAGCGGGCTGGGTGGCCGCTCTCAATCAAGCCGCCGACGATACTGCTGGCCATATTGCCGGCGCCGATAAATGCGATATGTGGTGTGTCCAAGATCCCGTCCGTCGCCAAATTTAATGAAAAGAAAGTAATCGCCCAGTATACACGGCGCCCGACGCCAAAATCACCTGTTCCTGGGGCCGAAAATGGCGGTGCCGACACGCACGATGGTGGCGCCCTCGGCGATGGCGGCTTCAATGTCGCCGGACATGCCCATGGACAGGGTGTCCATGGCCGGTGCTATCGATTGTAACTGCCGCAGGGCCGTGCGCAGGCGGGCAAAGGACTGCCGTTGCAGCTGTGCGTCCCCAGTGGCAGCCGGTATCGCCATAAGGCCGCGCACACACAGGCGAGGCAGGGTGATTATTTCGCTTACCAGTTGCGGTAAATCCTCCAGTGTCGCGCCGGATTTGCTGGTTTCCCCCGAGATGTTCACCTGTACGCAAACCTGCAGGGGCGCCATATTCTGTGGCCGCTGCTCGCTGAGCCGCCGGGCTATCTTGCCGCGATCCACGCTGTGTACCCAATCGAAGTGTTCGGCGATGGGCCGGGTCTTGTTGGACTGGATGGGGCCGATGAAGTGCCAGGTCAGGTCCAGATCCTCCAGTTCCGGCATTTTCCGCAGGGCTTCTTGCAGGTAACTTTCGCCAAATTCGAGCAGGCCGCAGCCGTGAGCCGCGCGAATGTCCGCGGCGGAACGGGTTTTGCTCACGGCGAGCACCAGTATGTCACTGTCTCTGCGCTGGCTTTTTTCCGCGCTGAGTCGTACTCTTTGGAGCAACTTTGCTATATTGTCGCGAAGCAGTTGTTGGTTCATGGCGCGAATGGTATCCGATTCGTGGCATGGGAGGCGACACAAGAATAAAAGGACGCGGCAGTGACTCGCTGTCGCGAGGCATGTTTTGGCCGGGGGTCGGTCGGCGGCTGGTGCCGATAGGGGAGGGGAACATATGGATATAACAGAACTACTGGCGTTCAGTGCCAAGCAGGGAGCATCTGACTTGCACCTGTCTGCGGGCCTGCCGCCCATGATTCGCGTCGATGGCGATATTCGCCGTATCAACCTGCCACCGATGGAGCACAAGCAGGTGCATGAGTTGATCTACGACATCATGAACGACAAACAGCGCAAGGATTTCGAGGAATTCCTGGAAACCGACTTTTCTTTCGAAGTGCCAGGGGTCGCTCGTTTCCGGGTAAATGCCTTCAATCAAAACCGCGGTGCCGCAGGGGTGTTTCGTACCATTCCCTCCAAGGTGCTGACTATGGAAGACCTGGGTCTGGGACAGGTCTTTCGCGATATTTGCATGATGCCCCGGGGCCTGGTGCTGGTTACCGGCCCCACCGGTTCGGGCAAGTCCACCACGCTCGCTGCTATGGTGGATTTCGTTAACGATAACAAATACGAGCACGTTCTCACCATCGAAGACCCCATCGAATTCGTGCACGAAAGCAAGAAGTGCCTGATAAACCAGCGGGAAGTGCATCGCGATACCCTGGGCTTTTCCGAAGCTCTGCGCTCGGCGCTGCGGGAAGATCCGGACATCATCCTGGTGGGTGAAATGCGCGACCTGGAAACCATCCGCCTGGCGCTGACCGCGGCGGAAACAGGACACCTGGTGTTCGGTACACTGCACACCACCTCCGCCGCCAAAACCATTGACCGGGTGATCGATGTCTTTCCGGCAGCGGAAAAATCCATGGTGCGATCCATGCTGTCTGAATCGTTACAGGCTGTAGTGTCGCAGACCCTGCTCAAGCGAGCTACGGGTGGTCGGGTGGCGGCCCACGAGATCATGCGTGGTACCGCCGCTATTCGCAACCTGATCCGCGAGGACAAGGTGGCGCAGATGTACTCTGCCATCCAGACCGGCAGTGCACACGGCATGCAGACCATGGACCAGTGCCTTGAAGACATGGTGGACAAGCGCGTCATCACCCGGGAAGTGGCCCGGGAGAAAGCCCGGATGCCGGAGAATTTCTAGATGTTGGATAGCACCTGGTAGAAACCCACAGGGAGATAGTCAGTATGAAAATTGAAGACTTGCTGGAAAGGGTAGTGAAGGAGGGAGCCTCCGACGGATTCATTTCTGTAGACGCCCCGCTTAGTATCAAAGTTGACGGGGAAATCCATCCAATCAGCGAACACAACCTCACCGAGGAAGAGGCCAGGGAACTGGTACTCTCCACCATGCGGGTGGATCAACAGGAAGATTTCCTGAAACACCACGAGTGTAACTACGCGATGGCCAGTGAAGGACTGGGCCGCTTTCGGGCCAGTGCTTTCGTGCAACGCGGCAGGTGCGGGTTGGTGATTCGGCGCATAAACAGCGAAATCCCCACCATCGATGAGTTGGGTCTACCGCCTATCATCAAAGAGCTGGCCATGACCAAGCGTGGCCTGGTGATCTTCGTGGGGGCTACCGGTACGGGTAAGTCCACCTCTCTGGCGGCCATGGTGGGTTACCGTAACGAGAACAGCCATGGTCACATTATCAGTATTGAAGACCCTATCGAATTCATCCATGAGCACGCGGGTTGTATCATTACCCAGCGGGAAGTGGGTATGGATACCGAGTCTTTCGATGTGGCCCTGAAAAACACCCTGCGCCAGGCGCCGGACGTCATCCTGATCGGTGAGGTACGGACCGCCGAAACCATGCAGCAGGCACTGACTTTCGCCGAAACCGGTCACCTGTGCCTGTGCACCCTGCACGCCAACAACGCCAACCAGGCCCTGGACCGGATCCAGAGTTTTTTCCCCGCCGAATTACATAATCAGGTGTGGATGGATTTGTCCCTGAACCTGAAGTCGATGGTGGCCCAGCAACTGCTGCCACGTAAAGATGGCAAGGGGCGGGCGCCGGTGGTGGAGGTGTTGCTTAACACGCCCCTGGTCGCAGAATATATCCGCAAGGGTGAAGTGCATTTGATCAAGGAGCTGATGGCCAAGTCTACCGAGCTCGGCATGCAGACTCTGGACCAGTCCCTGGTGCAGGCGTACAAGGATGGCGTTATATCCAAAGAAGACGCTCTGCGCTACGCGGATTCCAGCAACGATGTACGCCTGAAGATCAAAATGCATGAGCAGGGCAAATATGGCGCGGATGACAGCCTGGGCCTGTCTTTCGATGAGCCCGATAGGGAAGGCCAATTCCTGGGGCGCACACCCGGGCGTTAGCTAGTGCGCATCCGGAAACTCACCTTATAGTCATCCCCGCGCAGGCGGGGATCCAGTAAGTCCTTGATTCTCATGGATTCCCGCCTGCGCGGGAACGACGATCTTGGGAAATATCGGTGTTTCCGGACGCACACTACACTAGTTTCCGCTGTTTTCTGCCAGCCATGTCTGCAAGATAAGCTCCGCGGCGTAGCTGTCTATGGGCTGCTCCACAAAGTCGCCGCGGTGCCCCTGCTCGCGACGGTTTTGCTTCGCTTCAAAACTGCTGAGCCGCTCGTCGGTCATTGTTACCGGCAATCCCAGCCGGCCATGCAAACGGCGACCGAATTTGCGCGCCCGTTCACATATCTCACCGGCGCTGCCGTCCATATTCAGGGGGTCACCCACCACCAGCAGATCCGGGCGCCACTCTTCGATCAGGCCACCAACTACCTGCCAGTCGGGTACGCCCTCCCTGGCCCTGAGTATTGGCAGGGGTTGGCTGGTGCCCAACAGGCAATTACCCACGGCCACGCCGATCTGGCGCAGGCCGAAGTCAAAGGCCATTACTGTCCGGGGAGTTTGTTTCACTGTTTGATGTTTACTGTAAAGGGCAGTCAGGCGTGCCCCGCTTTACCGGAAATCAAGTTCATGTCTATACCCAACAGGGCGGCAGCGGCACCCAGTCGCTGGTCGGCGGGGGTGGAGAAAATGATGTCACTGTTAGCCGGCAGTGTCAGCCAACTGTTCTCAGCCAGTTCCTGTTCCAGTTGCCCGCCGGCCCAGCCGGCGTAGCCCAGGGCGATCAGGTGCTCATCCGGGCCATTGTCGTTGGCAATGGCGCGCAATATGTCGCGGGAAGTGGTGAGGGTGATTTCGGAGGTGACTTTGAGACTGGCCTCCCAGCGGGTGTCGCATTTACGGTGTAGTACGAAACCGTGGTCTATTTGTACCGGTCCGCCTGCCATTACCGGAATATCCGAAAAGTCCTGCCTGGGATTGATTTGCAGATGTTCGAATATCTCATCCACCGAAAGATCCAGGGGCTGGTTGATGACAATGCCCATGGCGCCGCTCTCGCCGTGTTCACAGATATAGGCAACGCTGTGGGAAAAAATACCCTCCGACAGGCAGGGCATGGCCAACAGGAAATGATCGCGCAGGCAATCGCTGCTCTTCGCTGTACTGGCGGTAAATTTTTCCGGCATAGTTCGTCAAATCTCTTTCTGGCGGGCACGAATTTAGTAGCTGCAGTGCCACATTGGATGTTGTCTGGCTCTATTGTGAGCTTAGCCGATTTTCCCGATATTGCCACGTGCGAATAATTTCCAACTTGTCCGTGGTGGCCTTCAGTTCAGGGGGGAAGGGAGAGTAGGGCGCAGCCATGCGCACGATCTTGATCGACGCCTCGTCCAGTACCGCATACCCGGAAGAGGACAGAACCCGAATGTCTTCCAGGCTGCCATCATTGCGGATGACCACCAGCAGGCGGACGTCACCGTAGATACCATAGCGCACAGAGGCCTCGGGGTAGTATTTGTTGCCCACCGCTTCCAGCCGTCGGCGCCAATCGAGCAGGTATGCCGCATCCACCGACTGGCTGGCGGCGACGGACGTGAGGCGTCGAACCCTGGGCATCTTGGCATAAGTGCGGGTCTGTTCGTCCAGCTCTGCTTCCAGGCTGGCCAACTGTTGGTTCAGTTGATCCACTTCAGGACTGATTCCCTGTAGCTGGGCCTGCTGCTGCTCCCGTTCGGCCTGATCGATACTTGCCGCCCGCCGGGAGGTGACGGTGGTGGTCAACACGTCTTTTTGCAGTGCCGCCCGGGTGGTTGCCTGTTGCGACAGGGTTTGTTGCGCGGCCCGGGCCTGTGTGGGTGGAAGCTTGTTGCGGCTGGTAACTTCCGCTATGTCTGCCTGATCACCGCTGCCCTCCTGATTGAACTGGGCCATATGGCTGGCATCTTCGGGCGTCGCAGTACTGGGTCGGATAGCAAGGGTGACCTCTATCTGTGGGCTTTGGTAAATATGGTTGGAGGCGTCGAAGGAAATTCCCAGGATCAGGGCGGCATGCACCGCTATAGCCAACAAGACAGCGTTGCGCAGCCGGGTTTGATTACCATTTTCCGCTTCAAGGTAGTACATCTGACCGGACTAGTGCAGCACCCAACTGATTTTTGCGCGTTGGATTCTGTATTTATTAATGTAAAACATAGAGTTATCGCAAATAGCGTCTGTAATTATCAAATGGGTGCCACACTAGCGCCTGTTATTTAATTGTTCAACAATACAATCCATCAGTTGGCCGCCAATGTCCAGATCGTAACCTGCGTCAATTTCCCGAATACAGGTGGGGCTGGTGACGTTGATTTCGGTCAGGTAGTCGCCGATGACATCAATCCCGGCGAACAGCAGGCCCCTTTCACGCAAACCGGGCCCCACCTGGGCGGCGATCCAGCGGTCCCGGTCGGTCAGGGGTTGCGGCCGCCCGGTGCCGCCGGCGGCGAGGTTGCCGCGGGTCTCGCCCACCAGCGGCACCCGGGCCAGGCAGTAGGGCACGGGCTCACCGTTGATCATCAGTATGCGTTTGTCGCCCTCCTTGATTTCGGGGATGAAACGCTGAGCCATAATGGTCTGGCGGTTGTGTCGGGTGAGCATCTCCAGGATGACACTGACGTTGGGGTCATCCGGCTTCACCCGAAAAATAGAGTCGCCGCCCATGCCGTCCAGGGGTTTGAAAATAGCGTCACCGTGGTGCTGATGGAACGCCTTCAGTCGCTGCATATCGGCGCTGACCAGCACCGGCGGGCAGCACTGCGGGTAGTGCGTGGCGAATACTTTTTCATTGCAGTCGCGCAGGCTCTGGCAGCGGTTGACGATCAGGCTGCCTCTGCGCTCCGCCTCCTCCAGGATGTAAGTGCTGTAGATATATTCATTATCGAAAGGGGGATCCTTGCGCATCAGAATCACATCCAGCTCGGCCAGATCCCTGTCTTCGGGTTCATCCAGCTCGAACCAGCGCTCGGGATCATGGAACACCGTGAGCCGGGACATGCGCGCCCGGCCCACACCCTGTTCCAGATAAAGGTCTTGCTGCTCCATATGGTAGAGTTGCCAGCCACGGGACTCGGCTGCCCACAGCATGGCCAGCGTCGTATCTTTCTTGTAGTTGATACCGGCGATGTGATCCATCACCACACCCAGTTTGATTGTCATTGTCTTGTCTCATCCTGTGTGGAAGCCTGCTAACTTACGCAAAGCTGATTGCAGGTGCAAGTTAGTGCGCATCCGGAAACCCACGTTTTTGTCATCCCCGCGCAGGCGGGGATCCAGTAAGCCCTTGAATTTCCTGGATTCCGGAACGCCGGGCCGCCGCCCGCGCGGGAATGACGGCAATATTGGCAGAGCAGCGTTCCCGGATGGGTGCAAGTTAGTGTACCTTGGCCCGTTCACTTTCTGATGGGAGTGCCCCCGGGGCGGTGAATTAGCTTAGAATAGGCCCCGGTTTTTTTCGACTTTTTTTTCGACTTTTTATTAGGTTTTTTTGATAAGGGAGACCACAGTGACTGTTGCAGGTATTTACTTCTTTTTGGCGCTGCTGAGTGCCTACTGCACTATCACGGCGATAGTACAGGCCCGCCGGGTCTATTGGCTGGTGCCGGTGTATTTCTTCAGTGCCTGGTTGTGCGGTGAGTTGGCCCTGATCCATGTGTTGTGGCAGGTGGCCCTGACCGCCGTACTGGCTTTTGCGGGAGGCTTGTCCGATCCACTGGCCCAGACCGGGCTGGGTATCTTCGCCCTGGCCTGGTTGGGTCTGGTCTACCTGCATTGCCAGGCGATGGATACGCCGCAACAACTGCGCCCCGCCCTGCGCCGGGCGCTGGGGGAGGATTATCGCGCGGATATCCCCGCCGAGCGACAGCATGTCCTGTGCGATGACATTCTCACCAGCCATTGGATCAAGCCGTTCAGCTTCAAGCGTAAAGGCGTGCGCCAGCACAGCCATATCGCCTACGCCGATGCCGGCAAGCGCAATTTACTCGATATCTATCATTCCCATGAGCCCCGGGAAGGGGGTTATCCGGTGCTGCTGCAAGTGCACGGCGGGGCCTGGATGATTGGCGAGAAAGAACAGCAGGCTAAACCCCTGATGTACCACCTGGCGGAGCGGGGTTGGCTGTGCGTGGCCATTAATTACCGCCTGAGTCCCCGGGCACAATTTCCCGCACATATCATCGATGTCAAAAAAGCCATCGCCTGGATCAGGGGAAATATCCGGGATTACGGCGGCAACCCGGATTTTATTGCTATCACCGGTGGGTCCGCGGGAGGCCACTTGAGTGCGCTGGCAGCGCTGACACCCAATAGGGCCGAGTGGCAACCGGGTTTCGAGGAGGCCGATACCACGTTACAGGCCGCGGTACCCTTCTACGGCGTCTACGATTTTCTCGACCGTTATGCAATCCGCCCCGAGGTGTCCATGGAGGATATGATCGCGGACAGGGTGATGCAGTGCACACTGGAAGATAACCGGGAGTTGTGGGACGCGGGCTCGCCACTGAGTCATGTACGTGCCGACGCCCCGCCCATGTTTGTGATCCAGGGCACGCACGATTCCCTGGTATGGGTGGAAGAGGCGCGCGCCTTCGTTTCCGCTCTGCAGGCCGAATCCAATCAGCCCGTGGCATACGCGGAGCTACCCGGTGCACAACACGCCTTCGAGATATTTCACTCGGTGCGCACCGACCATACGGTCCATGCGGTGGGCCATTTCCTGGAGTGGACCCACGCCCAATGGGCGCGAAAAGAAAAGGAGGCCGGCACGGTTGCGTAGAGAGGGCAAGTCCCGCTGCTTTCGGGCGTTTTTTGCCTTGCTCAGTTAGGAAGAGCATGCCTTTGCAAGGCAAAAAACCCCCGAAAGCAGCTACCTGCGTACCGCGCATAAGGACTCACACTGCCTGGTAGGAAGTTGGGTCACCGGGCTGCATATCACCCCAATGGCCCTGCAGGATGGCGATGGCGGCCACTGGCGCTGTTTCCGTGCGCAATATACGCGGGCCCAGGCGCAGGGATTGAAAGCCCGCCAGTTCTGCAGCATCAATTTCGTTATCACCCAGGCCGCCCTCCGGCCCGACCAGTAAAGCAATGCTGGCGGGCTTGTCACTTGCCGCCCCGATGGAATGCGCCCGGTGGTGTAGCACGAATTTGCGCTCTGCCTCGGTGGAGGCCAGCCAATGACTCAACTCCTGCAAGCCCTGGATCACCGGCAGGCGGTTGCGCCCGCATTGCTCGCAGGCGCTGATGGCTATCTGTTGCCAGTGGCGAATTTTTTTGGCGGCTCGCTCGCCCGTAAGCTTGACCTCGGTGCGCTCTGTGAACAGCGGGGTCAGCGCGTCCACACCGAGCTCGGTGGCTTTTTGTACGATCCAGTCCATGCGGTCACCGCGTGAAACGGCGATGCCCAGGTGTATACGCAAATTGGACTCGCGCTCCCGCGCCCGGTGAGGACCTGTTGTCACCACCACTTTTTTCTTGTCGATGGCGGCAATTTCAGTGGGATACTCACCGCCCTCGCCGTTAAACAGTGTCAGTTTATCGCCCTCGCGCATGCGCAGGGCCCTGGCGATATGCGCACTGGGGCCGGGCTCGAGCCCAATACAGGCATTGCCCCGCAGTTCCTGTCCGGTGTAAATACGGGGTATGCGCATGCTGGTCCCGGGGTGTGGGCTTGTTAGAGATTCAGGTTGTTACAAATCTCCCGCGTGGGCTCCACCTGGTTCATGGTGTAGAAATGAATACCGGGGGCGCCACTGTCCAGTAGAGTCTGGCACAGCTGGGTGACAACTTCGACACCGAACTTGCGCATGCTGTCCTGGTCGCCGGCGTAACTCTCCATGCGCTGGCAGATCCAACGCGGGATTTGTGCGCCGCAGTTGCGGGAAAAACGTAGTAGATTGTCGAAATTCACAATGGGCATGATGCCCGCGTAGATGGGCTGGTCGATGCCGATCGCGGCGCACTGGTCCAGAAAGTAGAAATAGGCTTCCACGTTGAAGAAGTACTGGGTGATGGCGCTGTCCGCCCCCGCGTCAAACTTCCCTTTGAGAAAACGTATATCGCTGTCGTAGCTCTTTGCTTCGGGATGAATTTCAGGGTAGGCGGCAACCGCGATATTGAAATGATCGCCAGTGCGCTCGCGGACAAATGCCACCAGTTCGTTGGCGTAAACCATCTGCATCGCGGCGCCCATGCCGGAAGGCATGTCGCCACGCAGGGCCACCAGGCGCGTGATGCCTCGCTCCCGATAAGTTTCGAGCAGGGCCCCAATGGTGTTTTCATCATCACCGCCAAAACTCAGGTGGGGCGCCACATCGATGCCGGCCTCACTGATGGTGGACACCACCCCCAGGGTGGTGTCTCTGGTGCTGCCGCCGGCGCCGTAGGTGACTGAGAAAAACTCAGGGTTCAGCTCATTCAGGGCGGGCGTGGTCACATTGAGCAGCTTGTCCTTGCCCTGCTCAGTCTTGGGCGGGAAATACTCAAAGCTAATTATTGGTTTTTGCCTGGACATGAATCAACGCACCCTAGTACTTGTAGCTGTCGGACTTGTAAGGGCCGTCGACATTGACGTTGATGTAGTCGGCCTGTTCCTCGGTGAGTCGGGTCAGAACCGCGCCGAAGCCGGATACCATATGGGCGGCCACTTCTTCGTCAAGTTTCTTGGGCAGCACTTCTACCGCCAGCGCGGACGGCTTCATCTCGGGCTCCAGGTTGGCGAACTTGCGCTCGTACAGATAAATCTGTGCCAGTACCTGGTTGGCGAATGAGCCGTCCATGATGCGCGAGGGGTGGCCCGTGGCGTTGCCCAGGTTTACCAGGCGGCCCTCGGACAGCAGGATCAGGTGGTCATTTTTGGCCTGGTCGCGGTATATCTTGTGCACCTGCGGCTTGATCTCCTCCCACTCCCAGTTGCGACGCATAAAGGCGGTATCGATCTCGTTGTCGAAATGGCCGATATTGCACACCACGGCGCCGCATTTCAGGGCTTTGAGCATATCGGCGTTACACACATTGAAGTTGCCGGTAGTGGTCACCACCAGGTCCGTGTTGGCCAGCAGCGCTTTATTGATACTCGCATCGGTGCCGTCGTTGACGCCATTGATGAACGGTGATACCACCTCGAAGCCGTCCATACAGGCCTGCATGGCACAGATCGGGTCGATTTCCGCGATGCGCACAATCATGCCTTCCTGGTTCAGGGACTGGGCGGAACCCTTGCCCACGTCACCGTAGCCGATGACCAGCGCTTTCTTGCCGGCCAGCAGGTGGTCGGTGCCGCGCTTGATGGCATCGTTCAGGCTGTGGCGGCAGCCGTACTTGTTGTCGTTCTTGGACTTGGTCACGGAGTCATTCACATTGACCGCAGGCACTTTCAAGCTGCCTTCTTCCAGCATTTCCTGCAGGCGGTGCACCCCGGTGGTGGTCTCCTCGGTGATGCCGTGGATGTTGTCCAGCATGGCGGGATACTTCTCGTGCAGCATGGCGGTCAGGTCGCCGCCATCGTCCAGTATCATATTGGCGTCCCAGGGCTGGCCATCCGTAAGAATGGTCTGCTCCAGGCACCAGTCGTACTCTTCCTCGGTCTCGCCTTTCCAGGCATACACGGGGATGCCGGCGGCGGCGATCGCGGCGGCGGCGTGGTCCTGGGTGGAGAAGATATTGCAGGAGGACCAGCGCACCTCGGCGCCCAGCACCAGCAGCGTCTCAATCAATACCCCGGTCTGTATGGTCATGTGGATGCAGCCGAGGATTTTGGCGTCGGCCAGGGGCTTGCTGTCCCGGTACTTGGCGCGCATCGCCATCAGCGCGGGCATCTCCCCCTCGGCGATCTCCAGTTCCCTGCGGCCCCATGCGGCCAGTGAGATATCGGCGACTTTGTAGTCCTGCGTTGTTTCCAGTTTTGCTGCTGTGCTCATTTTCTCTTCCTCTGGGCCTTGTGGCCCTTTTGTCTAAATTAAATTCGTTATGATCGAAGTCGGATATAGGCGCGGAGTGGGTACGAAGGGGGTGAGGGACTGTGCGAGGCAGGACGCCGAGCCCAAGCCCCCATGGATGGGTTCACGGCGTGTCCCGCACCCCCTTCGTACCCATTCCGGGCCGGCACTACAAAGAGCTGATATGACAGAAACTATCCCACTCATTACAGTGCAGCCTTCAAAGCCTCCGCCTTGTCAGTACGCTCCCAGGTAAAATCCGTATCCTCACGCCCAAAGTGCCCATAGGCAGCGGTCTTGCGGTAGATCGGGCGCTTCAGGTCCAGCATCTCCACCAGGCCCTTGGGCCGCAGGTCAAAGTGCTCGCGCACCAGCTCCGCGATGCGATCATCAGCCATCTTGCCCGTGCCGAAGCTGTCGATGGCGATGGAAGTGGGCTCCGCCACCCCGATAGCGTAGGAAATCTGGATCTCGCAGCGATCAGCCAGACCCGCCGCGACGATATTTTTGGCGACATAACGCCCCCCGTAGGCTGCCGAACGGTCCACCTTTGACGGGTCCTTGCCGGAGAAGGCGCCGCCCCCGTGACGGGCCATGCCGCCGTAGGTGTCCACAATGATCTTGCGCCCGGTCAGGCCGCAATCGCCCACCGGGCCGCCGATGATGAACTGGCCTGTGGGGTTGATGTGGAATTTGGTGCCCGCGTGCAGCCACTCGTCCGGCAGCACTTCCTTGATGACCAGGTCCATTACCGCGTCGCGGATGTCCGCCTGGCTGATATCTTCATCGTGCTGGGTGGACAGCACGACCGCGTCAATGGCTACCGGTTTGCTGTCTTCATAACGCAGGGTGACCTGGCTTTTGGCGTCCGGGCGCAACCAGGGCAGGGTGCCGTGCTTGCGCAGTTCCGCCTGGCGCTCCACCAGGCGGTGGGCGTAGTAGATGGGGGCGGGCATCAGCACATCGGTTTCGTTGGTGGCATAGCCGAACATCAGGCCCTGGTCGCCGGCGCCCTGCTCATGTTCGCTGCTCTCGTCCACACCCATGGCGATATCGGGGGACTGCTTGCCGATGGCATTGAGTACGGCACAGGATGCGCCGTCAAAGCCCACGTCGGAGCTGTCGTAGCCGATATCCAGGATTACCTGGCGCACCACGTCTTCCAGGTCTACATAGGTGGAGGTGGTGACCTCACCGGCAATCATCGCCATGCCGGTTTTGACCATGGTCTCCACGGCGACCCGGGCATCCCGGTCGTCTTTGAGTATGGCGTCCAGAATGGCGTCGGAGATCTGGTCCGCCATCTTGTCGGGGTGTCCTTCGGACACGGATTCGGAGGTGAAAATTGCGTATTCGCTCATAGTTGCTTCCTTTAACAGTCAGGGGTGGCCAAACAGGCGCACCTGTACTTGAAATCCGTTGCGTTGCGCCAGGTAGACGCTGGTGATGTCGGTTAAACCGGCATCCGCGGCCCACTGGGCCAGTTCCTGGGGATCAAAGCCCAGCCATAAATCACCGCAGTTCTCCCGGGCCCAGCCCTGGTCGTGGCTGCACAGGTCGGTGACCAGCACCACGCCGCCGGGCGTCAGGCAGGACGCCCCGTCCTGCAGTATCTGTCCCGGGGATGGCGTGTGGTGCAACACCATATTGATGACCACGCAGTTGGCCTGCAGATCCTGCAGTTGTGCGCTGCGGGTGTCGCCGAGAATAAACTCTATATTGTCCAGGCCGGCATCGGCGGCGGCGTCGCGGGCCTGTTCCAGCATGCCCGGGGCGTTGTCCAGTGCTATCCCCCGCTCGAAGCGGGGTGCCAGCTCCAGCAAAAACGAACCGTCACCGGGGCCCACTTCCAGAACGGTGTGGTGCTGTTGCCCGGAGGCGTTGTCCAGCACCTGGGCAACGGTATCCGCATACTGCACGTAGCTGGCGATCAGATCCTGTTGCTGGTGGAATTTGTGGGCGTTGTCCCGAAAAAAATTACCGGAGTTTGCCTCGCGCTGCAGCTGCAGGGCTGCCAGCCTGTCCTCTATGTCTACCGGCAGTTCGGTCAGGTCTATGCTGGCGAAGATGCTGCTTTGCAGGGCCTGCAGGGCCTGCAGGTCCGGGTGCCGGCCCAGCTCGCTGCGTCGGTAGAAGATGGAGTTGCCCTCGCGCCGGGTGGTCACCAGGCCCGCACTGGCCAGTACTTTCAGGTGGTGGCTCAGGGCCGGTTGTCTTATATCGAAGAGTGAGCACAGCTCGGAGACGCCGAAGGAGTCCTTGCGCAGGACACGAAGTACCTGCAGGCGCAGGGGATCCGCGGCGGCCTTGCACAGGCTGGCGAGGGCGGTCAACGGCTGTGGCTGCTGGCTGGGCTCATCTACCAGAACGGCGGTCGGGGTTGATGAGATGGCTGAGGCGGTCATGGCGCGCGAGTCTAACAGGCTTTATTATCTATATCAAAATGTTTTGATATAGATAATAAAGCCCTGTGGTATGCCTCGCAATAAAACGGGCGATGAACGGTAAATTTTCTGTCGATTTGTTTGCCGTTCGCCCCGGGTTACGCGAGAATGGCCGCCCGTTTCAAGTGTGTTTCCCCCAGCCCTGGAGAACCCGATGTCGTCCCCCCGAACAGAACTCGCTAATGCTATCCGCGCCCTTAGTATGGATGCCGTCCAGAAGGCCAATAGCGGCCACCCCGGAGCCCCCATGGGTATGGCGGATATCGCGGAAGTCCTGTGGAACGATTATCTGCAGCACAACCCGGCCAACCCCGACTGGCCCAATCGCGACCGGTTCGTGCTTTCCAATGGTCACGGCTCCATGCTGCTCTACTCCTTGCTGCACCTCACCGGCTACGACCTGCCCATGGAAGAGCTGAAAAATTTCCGGCAGATGCACAGTAAGACACCGGGCCACCCGGAGCGTGGTTATACCCCCGGTGTGGAGACCACTACCGGCCCGCTGGGACAGGGCCTTGGCAACGCTGTGGGTATGGCCCTGGCGGAAAAAATACTGGCGGCCCAGTTCAACAGGCCGGAGCATCAGGTCGTCGACCACCACACCTACACATTTCTCGGTGATGGCTGCCTGATGGAGGGGATTTCTCACGAGACCTGTTCCCTGGCCGGCACCTTGGGCCTGGGTAAGCTCATCGCTTTTTACGATGACAACGGCATTTCCATCGACGGCGACGTGCAGGGCTGGTTTACCGATGACACACCGGCCCGTTTTCTGGCCTATGGCTGGCAGGTTATCACCGAGGTAAACGGGCACAGCCCCTCGGAGGTCAAGGCGGCAATTGAGGCGGGTCGGCACGAGACCGGCAAGCCTACGCTTATTTGTTGCAAGACCATTATCGGCAAGGGTGCTCCCAACAAGCAGGGCTCCGCGTCCTGCCACGGCGCCCCCCTGGGTGGTGACGAGGTGGCGGCGACCCGTTTGGCACTGGATTGGAAGTATGCGCCCTTTGAGATACCGGCGGAAATTTACGCGCGCTGGAATGCCGGCGAACAGGGCGCGGCCCGGGAGCAGGCCTGGGAACAATCAATGACGGCTTACGCTGAAGCCCACCCGGAACTGGCCGCGGAATTGCGCCGCCGCCTGGCCGGCGATTTGCCGGCGAACTTCTCGGAGCAGGCAGCCGCGTATGTGGCAAAGTGCCAGGACGAGGGGGCGAGTGTCGCCTCCCGCAAGGCTTCCCAGAACTGCCTCAATACCTACGGCCCCTTGTTGCCCGAGTTGCTGGGTGGTTCCGCCGACCTGGCGGGCTCCAACCTGACTTTGTGGAGCGGCTCACAGGGGGTGACGGCCGACGACGCCAGCGGCAACTATATCTATTACGGTGTGCGTGAATTCGGCATGGCGGCAATCATGAACGGTATCGCTCTGCACGGCGGTTTTATCAATTATGGCGCCACCTTCCTTATCTTTATGGAATACGCGCGCAATGCGGTGCGTATGTCCGCGCTGATGAAACTGCAGTCTATTTTTGTATTCACCCACGACTCCATCGGCCTGGGGGAGGACGGCCCTACCCACCAGCCGGTGGAGCAGGTAACCGCCCTGCGCATTACGCCCAATATGCACACCTGGCGTCCCTGTGACACGGTGGAGTCCGCCGTGGCCTGGAAGTCGGCCATCGAGCGCTGCGACGGTCCCTCTTCGCTGATCTTTTCCCGCCAGGGTCTGCCGCACCAGCAGCGGGACGGCCGGCAGGTGGCGGATATCGCCCGGGGCGCCTACGTGCTGCGGCAGTGCGCCGGCGCGCCGGATGCAATCCTGATCGCCACCGGCTCCGAGGTTCACCTGGCAGTGGCGGCGGCGGAGCAGCTGGCAGCCAAAGGGAAACAGGTACGGGTGGTCTCCATGCCCTGCGCCGAACTGTTTGAGCAGCAGGACGCCACCTATCGCGAAGCCGTGCTGCCCAGTGATGTCCTGGCCCGGGTTGCGGTGGAGGCCCTGCATGCGGACTACTGGTACAAGTATGTGGGCCTCGATGGTCGCGTGGTAGGCATGACCACCTTTGGTGAGTCTGCCCCCGCCGGTGACCTGATGCAGCACTTCGGCTTTACTGTGGACAATGTTGTCTCTGTCGTGGAAGACGTACTGCTTTAGGCAATATCACCATGAAGGGGTACTAGCTCACTTGTTGCGATTGGCGATCAATGGTTATGGCAGAATAGGCCGCAGTGTACTGCGGGCCCTTTACGAGAGCCCCCTGCGATCAGAGTTACAGGTGGTAGCCGTCAACGAATTGGCCGATGCCCGCACGGTGTTACACCTCACCCGCTACGACTCCACCCATGGGCGCTTTCCCCTGCCGCTGGAAGGTGATGAACGCCAGTTGTGGGTAGACGGTGACGCCGTGGCCCTGTTGTGCCAGCCCCAGCTGGACGATTTGCCCTGGGGCGAACTGGGAGTGGACATGGTGCTGGAGTGCACTGGCGCATTTTCCGACCGCTCTACCGCGGAGCGGCACCTGCAGCGGGGGGCAGGTAAAGTGCTGTTTTCCCAGCCGGCCCAGTCCGATGTGGACGCCACCGTGGTCTATGGTATCAACCACCGTGACCTGCAGGCGCAGCATCGCATTGTTTCCAATGCCTCCTGTACCACCAACGCGATCGTGCCGGTAATCAAGGCGCTGGCCGATTCGGTGGGTATTGAAAGTGGCACCATCACCACTATCCACTCGGCGATGAATGACCAGCCGGTACTGGACGCCTACCACCACACGGATTTGCGCAAGACGCGGGCCGCCTCCCAGTCCATCATTCCGGTGGACACGGGGCTGGCCAGAGGGATCGAGCGAATCCTGCCGTCCATGGCCGGGCCGATGGTCGCGTGGTAGGCATGACCACCTTTGGTGAGTCTGCCCCCGCCGGTGACCTGATGCAGCACTTCGGCTTTACTGTGGACAATGTTGTCTCTGTCGTGGAAGACGTACTGCTTTAGGCAATATCACCATGAAGGGGTACTAGCTCACTTGTTGCGATTGGCGATCAATGGTTATGGCAGAATAGGCCGCAGTGTACTGCGGGCCCTTTACGAGAGCCCCCTGCGATCAGAGTTACAGGTGGTAGCCGTCAACGAATTGGCCGATGCCCGCACGGTGTTACACCTCACCCGCTACGACTCCACCCATGGGCGCTTTCCCCTGCCACTGGAAGGTGATGAACGCCAGCTGTGGGTAGACGGTGACGCCGTGGCCCTGTTGTGCCAGCCCCAGCTGGACGATTTGCCCTGGGGCGAACTGGGAGTGGACATGGTGCTGGAGTGCACTGGCGCATTTTCCGACCGCTCTACCGCGGAGCGGCACCTGCAGCGGGGGGCGGGTAAAGTATTGTTCTCCCAGCCGGCCCAGGCCGATGTGGACGCCACCGTGGTCTATGGCATCAACCAGCGGGACCTGCAGGCGCAGCATCGCATTGTTTCCAATGCCTCCTGTACCACCAACGCGATCGTGCCGGTAATCAAGGCACTGGCCGATACAGTGGGTATTGAAAGTGGCACCATCACCACCATCCACTCGGCGATGAATGACCAGCCGGTGCTGGACGCCTACCACCACACAGACCTGCGCAAGACGCGGGCCGCCTCGCAATCCATCATTCCGGTGGACACGGGGCTGGCCAAAGGGCTTGAGCGAATTCTGCCGTCCATGGCGGGGCGATTCACCGCCCAGGCCCTGCGGGTGCCAACCCTCAACGTGTCGGCCCTGGACCTGACGGTACAAACCTGCGCCGATACCGACCAGGAAGCCGTTAATCGCGTATTGCGTGATGCAGCTCAATCCAGTTTCGACGGGGTGCTGGGCTATACTGAAGAGCCACTGGCATCCTGTGATTTCAACCATGACGCCCACTCCGGTATCGTGGACGCCAGCCAGACCCGGGTCAGTGGCAAGCGCCTGGTAAAGGTCCTCACCTGGTTCGACAACGAGTGGGGCTATGCCAATCGCATGCTCGATGTGGCCAGGTACTGGGGTAGCTTGTGATGGGCGTGGGTAACAGACGCGTGGTAACAGACGCGTGGTAACAGAGGAAAGTCGTGTGGCGCTGAAAATGGATTTGATGAAAGACCAGGACCTGCGGGGTCGGCGTGTGTTGATCCGTGAGGACCTGAATGTACCAATCAAGAATGGCGTGATCAGTAGCGATGCGCGCATTCGCGCGGCGCTGCCGACCATTGAAGCGGCGCTTGCCGCGGGTGCCCGGGTGATACTCATGTCACATCTGGGTCGCCCGGTGGAGGGCGAATATGATGAACAGTTTTCCCTGGCGCCGGTAGCGCAGCACCTGTCGGGTCTGTTGGGGAAAGCCGGTGACCCTGGTGGCGGACTGGCGCGGCGGGGTGGATCTGGCCGACGGGGAAGTCGCACTGCTGGAAAATGTGCGCTTCAATCCCGGCGAGAAAGCCGATGACGACGAGTTATCCCTGGCCTATGCCGCACTATGCGATATTTTTGTTATGGACGCCTTTGGCACAGCGCACCGGGCCCAGGCCTCTACCCACGGTGTGGCGAAGCATGCGCCGGTGGCCTGTGCCGGCCCCCTGCTGGCAGGCGAATTGAATGCCCTGGAGTCGGCCCTGTCCAATCCCGCCCGCCCGATGGTGGCTATCGTTGGCGGCTCCAAGGTGTCCACCAAGCTGACCGTGCTGGAGACCCTGGCCGACAAGGTGGACCAGCTGGTGGTGGGCGGTGGCATCGCCAATACCTTTCTGGCCGCCAGTGGTAAACCGGTGGGCAAGTCCCTGTGTGAACACGACCTGCTTCCTGTGGCCCGGGCCTTGATGCAAAAGACACATATCCCGCTGCCCCCCGACGTGGTCACCGGTAAGGAGTTCTCCGAAGACGCCGAGGCCACGCTGAAACAGGCTGGGGACGTGGCGGACGATGACATGATTCTTGATATCGGTCCCGGTAGCCGCGGCCGAGATCGCCAACATTCTCAGTGGGGCCGGCACGATTTTATGGAATGGCCCGGTGGGCGTGTTTGAATTCGAACAGTTCGCCGACGGCACCGAGGCGGTGTCCCGGGCCATCGCCGCAAGCAGCGCGTTCTCACTGGCCGGGGGGGGGAGACACCCTGGCGGCAATCGACAAATTTAATATCGCGGATAAGATTTCCTATATCTCCACCGGAGGCGGGGCCTTTCTGGAATACGTGGAGGGCAAGACCCTGCCCGCGGTCGCCATGCTGGAACAGCGTGCCAGCGCTGCCGGTGAACTCACGCCCCGGGTGAATTGAAGAGCGGCGTGGTCTTGACGCCCGAGCAGCTGCAGAAACTGCGCCGCGACCTGCCGCCGTTTACCGATGCAGTGCCGCCCTCATTACAGCTGCAGGAATTCTGTCGTTACTATGGTATTGATTTTGCCGCGCGGCAGCCGGATGTGGAACACCTTGCCGGCATTGTGCGCACTGGCGACTATACACTTGCTGTTCACCTGTGGCGCAAGGCCGGCGCCAGCAGCAACATGCTGCTACTACACGGGTACTTCGACCACACCGGCCTGTTCGGTAAGTTGATTGAGTACGGTTTGTCGCGCAACTGCAATGTTCTCATCTTCGACCTGCCGGGGCACGGGCTGTCCAGCGGTGAGCCGGTGGTAATTAATGAATTCAGTGATTACAGCCGGGCCATTGCCGATGTGCTGGCGACAGTGCGCTTGCCGGACGTCCCTTTATGGGTGATGGCCCAGAGTACCGGCTGTGCCGCCCTGGTAGATTTTGCGCGCAAACAAGCCTGGCCGTTCTCGGCAGCGGTGTTACTGGCGCCTCTGGTACGGCCCGTCGGCTGGTTGCGGGTGCGGGTAGCCCACATGCTGCTGCAGCGTTTCGTCGACAGTGTCCCGCGCGGGTTTGCACAAAATTCGTCAGACCTGGAGTTCCTGGCATTCGTGCAGCGCGACCCCCTGCAAAGCAGGAGGGTATCGATTCGCTGGGTGGGCGCACTGCGCAGCTGGCTGTCCCAGCTGCCTGAGCAGGACCTGGGTGTGGGGCCGGCCTTGATCATCCAGGGCGAAGCGGATAAAACGGTGGCCTGGCGTTATAACCTCAAAATCATTAACAAGCTTTTCCCCGGTAGCCAGGTGGAGTACCTGCCCGGTGCCGGGCATCAGCTGGCCAACGAATCGGCCATTTTGCGCAAATGTTACCTGGATCGTGTCGCAGTATATTTAGCTGGCTGTGGGATATCGCTGGAACAACGGTCAGGTATATAGGCCGGATGATTTGAGCAATTCATACAGTGGCTGCATCGAATCACCGTAGCGCCGCCACCGATTTACCGAACTCTGGTAAATATTGTGCCTTACCTGTACCGCGCTGGCGGTCGCCACACTGCTTGTACGTTGGTGGAACTCCAGGCATTGCTCTTCCCAGGGCAATTCGCAGTATGCCAGCAACTCCCTGGAGACCTGTTCCGGGTTTTCAACCAGGGCTTCGTACTCCAGTTCGTAAATTGCACCCGGCATCACTTCCCGCCAGTGGCGCATAAGCCGGTCAAACTGCGTGTAGTAACGCCCGCAATCGAGTAGGTCGTAACTGTAATAATAATATTTGAAGTTGGTGGCAAACAGCTGGCGATAATTGCTGAGGCAGGTGTCCATGGGGTCGCGTCGCAGGCAGACCAGCCTGGCGTTGGGCAGTGCGAGCTTGATCAGGCCAAGGTACATGAAGTTCAGCGGTAGTTTGTCGATAAAGTACGGGGTGTGGCCGGTTCTCGGCCGGGTGCTATCGATGTAGCCGCAGCCCAGCTCGTTCATATCCAAGCGCAGTGACTGAACCAAGGTCTCAATATCCAGTACATCAGCCGAGGAAGATTCTGTCATGCGCTTCACTTGCAGGGGAAAATTTTGTAACTCTCCCGCGGCAAAGACCTGTGAATGGCTGGACAGTATCTGCTCTACCAGGGTGGTGCCGGTGCGAGGCATGCCGACGATAAAAATCGGCTCCGGGTTGTCGGCGCCGGACTGTTGTTTGCTGAACAGTTCCCGGGTGAAAAGTTGCTTGATGCTGGAGAACAGCGCCGCATCGGCATCAGCACTATAGGCTACCTGGTCAGCCTGCGCCCGCTTGGCCCAGGCCAGGCTGGCCAGAGATGCGCCATATTGTCCCAGGTCTTCCTGCTCTTTGGCGATGGCGTGGCCCAGGTGTAATCGCCCCTGGGCGGTGGCTACGCCCGTGCGAAGCTTCTCCAGGCGGTCCAGGTGATTGCTTTCAGGTGTCTGACGGTGCAGCTGCGAGAGCGCGGAATGCGCCTTATACATGCGCGGCTGCAATTTTATGGCCTGTTCGTAGGCCTCTTCGGCCTCGTTAAAGCGGCCGGCAAATTGCAGGGAGGCCGCCGTGTTGAAATACAGGTCAGCCTGCCAGTCATCGGGCAAGCTGGCGTCCCCGGCGTTTCTGGATTGTAGTGAGTGGGTGGCGCGTTCAAAGCAGGCCAGGGCATTGCCGTGTTCGCCGCAATGGCTGAAGACGGTACCGAGGGTGTTAAGCGTGGGCAGATCGTCGGGCGCCAGGGATAAGCCGGCTTCGGCGCAGTGCAGGGCCTGCCCGGGCTGTCGTAAGGCGATGAGTTGTTTTCCCAGTTCTGCGTGGTACTCGGCCTTTGTCGGAGCAAGTTTGACCGCGTTGCCCAGGATGTTCACGGCCTTGGCTACTTGCCCATTGTGTGCGGCGATCACGCCACACAAGAACCAGGCGTCCGCATGGGTTCGGTCGAGTTTAAGGATGGCCAGGCAATGTTGGTGGGCCTCCCTGAATTGCCCCTGTTGCATGGCGGTCTGGGCGGCGCGGTGGTGCTCGACAAGTAGTTCGGTATTGGGTTTCATGACTGCAATATTTTAAGTCCCGGGATGGTCTCCGTCATCTGAAATGGGATTGTGCACCGGGGAAAGGTAAAAAAAAGGACGCTCAATAGCGTCCTTTTTTGATGATCGACCTTCCTAGCCGTCGAAGTTGTAGGTAAAGCGCATGCCGACCTGCCGTGGGCGTACCACATTGTGGTAATAACGACGCAGATCGAAATCGGCGACCGGACGGATGAAACTGGAATCCGCACGTACGCCGGTCTCGGCGTATTCGTCAAACACGTTGTCCGCATACAGGGCGATTCTCCAGCTATCCTTGAACCAGGTGGCGGACACATTGTGCAGGGTAAACCCATCCAGGCTCTCCCCGAAATCGCGCTCACCCACCTTGGTGATGACATCGCTGGTCGCAGTCATGGACCAGTCGAAATCTATTTGTGAGCCGTCGCCAATGGACAGGGCATAATTTACAGCGAGAAACCCCTGATGCTCTGGCGTACCCGGCAGTCGGTCGCCGTCAAAGGCATCGGCGCCATTGACCAGGCCCGGTGCATCGTCGGTCAGCTCCGCGTCGGTATAAGCGTAGGAGCCCATAACGGAAAGATCCGGGGTGATATACCACTGCCCCGACATCTCGATGCCCATGCTACGCGCGGAACCGCCATTGGACGTGATCGGGATAGCGCCGTTCTGGGTGACATCAGCCACCTGTATATCGTCCCAATCGATATAGAACAGGGCGCTATTGAAAATCACCGAGTCACCAAACTGGGTGTGCATGCCCAGTTCATAGTTGGTGGTCGTATCGGATTTTATCAAAACTTCATCCGGCAATGCGCAAACATTTTGTTCGCCCTGGACAAGGTCTGTACAAGGAGGCACCGAATTAAGGCCGCCCAGTCGATAACCTTCACTCACCGTTAGGTAGCCCATAATATCGTCGGTGAAGTGATAGGAGGTGTTGAATTTGAAGATATTATCGTCGTCATCCACATCGTTGTCTTGTAACACAAGGTTGATCGAATCCGGAGGATCACCAAAGAAGACAGTGTCGAGCAGCGGCAGGGCAAAGCCCTGGGATGCATCGTCTTCAAACTTGAACCACCGGGCGCCGACAGTTATCTGCCATGCATCTGTTATGTTGTAGCCAATTTCTCCAAATACGGCCTGTTCTGTGATGTCTTCCTTGATCTTTTCATAATATTCCAGTGAATCGGGCCGCAACTGCACACCGCCCAGTTCATCCACGGCAAACTGATCGAAGCCGGGCGTGTACTCCTGGTTCAACTGGTCAAGTTTAAAATCGCGGTAGAACGCGCCCACAATCCAGTTGAGAGGGCCGTCGCTGGTTGATACCAGGCGCAGTTCCTGGGTGAAGGTCTCCTCATCCTGGTCTTCCCGGGTGAAAGCGGAAAAGCTGGGGAACAGTTCATAGCCGTATTCAAAATTGAGCAGCAGATCGGTCTGGTCCCGGTTGCCGTTTTCATTGTATTCGGAATAGCCGGTGGCGGAGGTCAACTCGGCGAAGCCCAGATCGACAACAAGTTCCAGGGCGAGCAACTCGTTTTTCCGATCATTGGGCTCTACAAAGCGGTGAGCGGCTTCGTAATCACCCGTGTTGAAGGAGTCTTTGTGGTTGATCTGTCGACCGCCGATCTCCGCTTTCTGATAGTAGTAGCTAAGGGTGCCGTCCAGTTTGTCCCCGGTATAGCGCACGGCCAGTCGGCCGGACCAGGTTTCTTCCGTATTGACGTCATCTTTTTGTTTCAGGTTGGCCCGCACGGCATCGGAGTTGCTGAAATCCGGCTGGGGGTTGGACACACCCGCTTCTCGCACCAGGAATTTGTAATCGATAAAGCCGGGGTCGTCCAGGTAGTCCAAAGACGCGCGCACGGCCAGTCGATCTTCAATAATCGGAAGATTGATGGTGCCGCCACCCTCGTAGCCCAGGTCATCCGATTCGTTCAGGTCGTAGACATCGCCGCGCAGTTCAAAGCTCAATGCATCAGCCTGCGGCTTATTGGGGATATAGCGAACGGCGCCACCCAGCGTTCCGGCACCATACAGCGTGCCCTGGGGCCCGATCAGCACCTCGATACGCTCCATGTCATTGAGCTTCATGTCGGCATAGAGGGGAATTTCCCCAATATAGATGCCAACGGTGTCGCCGCCGCCATTGCCTACTGTGCTTTCAGTCGCATTCAGTGCATCCACGTTCAGGCCGCGTACGGTGAGAACATTGCCACTGCGTGGCCCCTGGTCCACAATAGTCATGCCAGGCACGCGCCGCGCGATATCTGACAGGTCGGTAAGGCGCTCCCGCTCGATCAGGTCGCTGGACAGGGCGGTAATATTGAGTGGTATGTCCTGGATGGATTGTGCGCGGCGCGTGGCCGTCACGATCACTTCCTCCAGCATGGTTTCCTGTGCGGTGGCATACCCGGATACCAGCGTAGCTGCAATGGCCGCCGATAGTGTGCTGATCTGGAACTTTGTGTTACTACGCATTGTCACCCCTGTTTATCTTTGTTGCTGGCCGTGCATTGTGCAATTGGGCCAGCGGCAGGCTTGTCCGTGTCATCCGAATTAGCCTTTTATTTTTGATGTCCCTGGAGCTTCCCCGACCAAGGCACCGCCGCTTTTATTATTCCACCTAATTTATCATCACTGCCGTACCCGGGGATATTGTCCAGATTGCGCAAAAATACCGTTTCCCGGGGTACGGTTAAGCCCGCGATAAGGCCTGCCACGCACCAAAACGGGTAGAAATGTGCCGTTTTTCAAAACAGCACGCGACTGCGGATCGTTCCCTTGATACTCGCCAGTTTGGACAGGGCCATATCGCTGTACTGCGCATCCACATCGATGACCACGTAGCCCACCGCCTCGTTGGTTTGCAGGAATTGGGCAGAGACATTGAGATTGTTCTCCAAAAAGACCTTATTGATGGCGCTCATGATACCCGGCGTATTGTGGTGAATATGCAGCAGGCGGTGACAGCCCTCATGCTCCGGCAGGGCCACCTCCGGAAAGTTGACCGAGGAGATACTGCTGCCGTTGTCGCTGTAACGGGCCAGTTTCTCCGCCACTTCCATGCCGATATTGCCGTAGCCGATGATGCCCAGCTTTTTGCCGCGAATCTCAAAAGAGTTGGTGGCTGATTTTTGTCACTCGCCCCGGTGGGTGGCGGGGGCGGTAAAAAAGGGCGCGCATGATACCATACGCGCCGCTTGAATCAGTGCATTGTGAACTAGCCGGAGGAGTGCCCATGGCCCAAATCGATAACGCCGTCCTGGCTTCGCTGGAGGAAATCGTGGGGACCGGCAGGGTGCTGACCGATGAGGATTCCCTGCAGCGTTACGGCTGTGACTGGACCCGGGTATATACGCCCAACCCGGTGGCGGTGGCGCTGCCCGGCAGTATCGAGCAGGTGCAGGATATTATGCGCCTGGCGGCCCGGGAACAACTGGCTATCGTACCCTCCGGTGGGCGCACCGGTCTCAGCGCCGGTGCCGTGGCGCGCAACGGTGAGCTGGTACTGGCCCTGGATCGGCTCAACAGCATCGAAGATTTTAATCCCGTGGACCGCACCGTGCGCTGTGGCGCCGGTGTGATTACCGCGCAGTTGCAACAGTACGCCGCAGAGCGTGACCTGTTCTATCCGGTGGATTTCGCCTCCAGTGGCTCCAGCCAGATCGGCGGGAATATCTCCACCAACGCCGGCGGCATCAAGGTTATCCGCCACGGCATGACCCGGGACTGGGTGGCAGGCCTGAAACTGGTCACCGGCAAGGGCGAACTGCTGGACCTCAACCGCGGACTGGTGAAAAACAACGCGGGCTACGACCTGCGCCAACTGGTTATCGGCGCCGAGGGTACCCTGGGCGTCGTCGTTGAGGCCACCATGCGCCTGTCGCGACCGCCGCAAAATCTGGCGGTGCTGGTGCTGGGCATTGTGGATATGGCTTCCATCATGAATGTATTGGCCACCTACCAGGGAGCAATGGAGTTGAGCGCCTTCGAGTTCTTCTCGGAACTGGCCCTGCAAAAAGTCATCGAGCACCAGGGCTTGCAGCGGCCTGGGCGACGCTCTGGCTCACTACGCCGTCCAGTACCCAGCCCTGTTCCATGCAGTGCTCGAACAGGTCCATGGCCTGCTCTATCGCCCGCTCATCGGGCTGCTCAAACTCCAGCAGGGCATAGTATTGTGCCGGCGTTTCGAACGGCCGCTGCAAGCCCTGGTGCTCGATGACTTTTTGCAGGGCCAGTTCCG